>JADMIO011167715.1_pt1 | contig 74196 bp, 51 predicted proteins | sample 8958161 | NCBI WGS metagenome assembly JADMIO01 (sample SAMN16585339, study PRJNA669376) | soil metagenome | isolation source: Crop rotation soil | place: USA: Cullars Rotation, Alabama | collected 2011
CGCGCGCCACGCGCTGGAATGGAACGGCTCGCTGGCGAAGGCGAAGGCCTGAGACGCGAGTGGGCTCCGCGCGCCACGCGCTGGAATGGAACGGCTCGCTGGCGAAGGCGAAGGCCTGAGTTTCGAGTCGGTTCAGCGCGCCACGCGCTTGCCGCGTCAGAACGCCACGCCGTACCCGATGCCCACGTGCGGCCCGTAGTAGTACGGGTAGTAGTACGGCCCGTAGTACGGCGAGCTCAGCTCCGCCTCGCGCACCCGCGTCTGGAGCATCTCGTCGATCACGCTCTCGGGCACGCCGCGGTCGAGGAGCTCCTTCACGTCGCGAGCGTGGAGGAAGTAGACCGTGCGCGACTCGCGGATCTTCCGGATGATCTCCTCCGGCGGCCGGCCCTGGCTCACCATCTGGAGGACCTGGTCGGTGCTGACCGGCTCGCGCCGCATCTCCGAGCTCTGGCAGCCGGCGGAGAGGATCCCCGCGAATCCGAGCGCGGCGAGGACGAGTGCGCCGGTCGATCGACGGCTGGAACGGGTCATGCGAGCCTCGTGCTTTCCCACCGCGCTCCCGGCCCGTCGCCCCTTTTCGGTGAGCCGCAGGTGTTGTACCGAGGTCCGCCCCGTCGCGCAAACCGACCGGCCGGAGCTAGCGAAGCCGCGAGCGCGCTCCGGACTTACTTCGAAGAGCCCTTGTCGCCCTTCGCGTTCTTGTCCTTGTCCTTGTCCTTGCCGCTGTCGCCACTCCGGCTCTTCTTCTCGTACTCGAAGGCCGCCTTGGCCGCCTCGTTGTAGGTCTTGTAATCGGACTTGAGGACTTTCGTCGCCGGCTTCTGCGGCTCGGTCTTCTCGAATTTCTGGCCCGCGTTCTTCTTCTGGAAGTCCTTCTTCGCGTCCTGATAGGCCTTCCGCGCCTTCTGGTAGTCGTCGTTGAGGGCCTTCACGATGCCCTCCTTCTCCTTGTCACCCACCGCCTTGTAGATCGTTTTTCCCTCGTGGTTCGTCACCATCATGACGAGATACTTGGTCGATGCCGGAGGTGCCTTGGTGTCAGCGGCGAGGGACGGAACGGTGCAGACGACGGCGGCCGAGAGGACGAGGAAACGGCGCAGATCCATACCCAGAAGTCTCCTTTCACTCCGGCCACTCCCCGCCGTGGCCATGAGCTGGGCAATTCTAGGACTCTTCACAAAAGGCGGAAGAAAAAAATTTCGCTGCTCGGCCCGCCGCAACGTGCCGAGGGGAGGCGCTCCCCCGGGCGCGAGGCGGCGTGGCAGCGGAAATGGCTCTATTCCTTGCTTCGAGAGGACCTATAATTCCGTTCTATGGGGTGGTCCACCGCCAGGCCTCCCCTGGTACATCACACGTTCGAGAGAGGACTCCATGAAGATGCGACTCTCCGTCCCTTCGCTCATCCTGAACGTCTCGATCCTCGCCTGGTTGTCCGGATGCGGAGGATCCCCGTCCTCGCGCCAGGGGAAGGAGCAGGCGCGTCAGGACGAGCGTTCGGTCGCGAACGTCGAGGGTCGCGCCCGGAAGGCCACGCCGAAGGCGACGAACCATCGCACCGACTCCGACTGGATGTCGATCGCCGCGAACGACGAGGAGGAGGAGACGCAGACCGTGGCGGCGGCGCCGCGCGCGCGCACGGCGGCCTCGCGCCAGGCAGTCCGCGCGGCCGCCGATGCGGCCGGGGCCGAGGACGGCGACGAGGTCGAGGCGCCGCGGAAGTCCGCGAAGGCGGCGCGCCGCGCTCCGGAGGAGGCGATCGGGAGCGCGCTCGAGACAAAGTCCAAGGCCCAGAAGAAGGCGCGCGCTGAAGCGAAAGCCGCGTCCGATGAGGCGGCGGCCGCCGAGGGGTCGAGCGAAGCGGCGACGGAAGAGCCGGCGGCGAAGGTGAAGGCCATGAAGAAGAAGGCCGCCGCAGCCAAGGAGGAGGCCGCGGAGGCTGCGGACGAGGCCAAGGACGCTGCCGATGAGAAGGCCTCCGCCGCCGCATCGAAGGAGGATCCGGCGGAGGAGGCGAAGGGCGAGGCCAAGGACGCGGCGAAGGACGAAGCGAAGGACGAGGGCGCCGACGCGGGCAAGGAGTCCTCCGCGGAGCCCGCCATGGAAGGAGCGGCCGCGAAGGAAACTCCGGCCGCGGACGAGAAGGGCGCCGGCGAGGAGAAGGCCGCGGCGGACGAGAAGCCGGCGGGCGACGACAAGGCGCCGGCGGAGGAGAAGGCCGAAGACAAGCCGTCGGGCGACGAGAAGGCTTCCGAGGAGAAGGACGCCTCCACGGAAGAGACGAAGCCCGCCGCCGACGTCAAGGACGCCGACGAGGCGAAGCCGCAGGAAGAGACGAAGCCGGAAGAAACCAAGGAAGAGGCGAAGGACGGGTCCTCCGCGGACGCCGCCGGCGACAAGGCCGAGGAGGAGAAGCCCGCCGAGGAGACGCCCGCGGCAGCGAAGGCCGCCGCGGAGGAGTCGCCCGCCGAGGAGAAGGTCGCGGATGAGAAGGCGACCGAGGAGAAGCCGGCGGCCGACGACAAAGCGGCGGCCGACGACAAAGCGTCGGGCGACGACAAAGCGTCAGGCGACGAGAAGGCCGCGGAGGAAGAGACTCCTCCCGCCCGCGCGACCGCTGCGGCCGCCGAGAAGCCGTCGGGCGACGGCAAGCCGCCGCGGCGCCAGAAGAAGGACGCCGCCACGCCTCCCGAGCCGAAGGCGCGCGCCGGCGCGGACGACTCGGCCGGCATCGGCGCCGAGCCTCCCGAGGACACCGGCGCCGACGGCATCCCCGGCGTCGCCGCGGGACCGGCGCGCCGCGGTGCGCGCTCTTCCGGCACTTCCGTCATGGATCTCCTCAAGCGCTCGGTGGGCCTGAAGGCCGCCACCCAGGAGCGTCCGGCGCCGCCCGCGCCCGCCGCGAAGAAGGCGGTGCGAGCTGCAGCGGATGAGGGAGCGGTCGATGCCGGCGCGCCCGCGCCGGAGGAGTCTCCCAAGGAGGAAACGAAGGCGCCGGTGCGCGCGAAGTCCTCGACGAAGTCGCCGGCGCGCGCCGAGTCGACCGACGAGGAGACGCCGGCACCGAAGGCCAAGCCCGCGCGGCGCGCGAAGCCCGCCGCGAGCGACGCGGACGCCGAGACGAGCGACGCCGTCGACGAGTCGCCCGCCGCTCCCGCGAAGATCCTCCAGCCGCGCGCCTCGAAGGGGAACGACCGCGAGAGCATCCGCGAGCAGCAGAGGAAGTCGGAAGCGCGGTTCCACCTGGGCGAGGCGAAGAAGCTCCTGGAGGAAGGGAACCGCGAGGCCGCCGAGAAGGAGGCCCGCATCGCCAAGGGGCTCGATCCCTCGATGGCGGCCGCGGCCGATGAGGTCCTGAAGGCCGCGCCGGCGAACGCGAAGGCGAAGGGCCGCGCGAGCCGCGAGGAGTCCGACTCCGAGCAGTAGACCGCGCGGAGCGGAGCCGCACTCCTCCGGCGCTCCGACGCTCTCGCCACATCTCGCTCTGGACCGCCGCGCGATGGCCGTATCATGGGGCCCATGTTCCTCGACCCGCTCCTCGCGATCGGGCTGCTGACGCTCGCCGCGGAGCCGGCGGCGACCGAGCCGCTCTCTCCCGGCAAGGTCCTCTGGACGCGCGTCCCCGACGCGCAGGCGTCCACGCCCGGCGCCTGGCCGTTCGACCTGTCGCCGGGCGCGGCGGGCGTCGCCTACCTCCAGGGAGATCCGTGGCCGCGCGTCCTCCACCAGCCGATCGCTGGCAACGCCGTCGAGCCCGTCGCGCTGGGCGCCTTCGTCCCGTTCGGCGACCGGCAACCGCGCTTCGACGCCGAAGGCAGGCGCATCCTCTTCACCGCGGACCTCTCCGCGCCGCTCGAGGCCGAGCGGCTGCCGTTCCCCGTCAGGCCGCCCACGCGCGACCGCGGCCGCACGCTTCGCCTGGCCATCGTCCGCATGGGGATCGACGGCCGAGGCTCCGAGCGGCTCCTGCCCGGCCCGGGCGCCTCGGACGAGGAGTCGTGGGTCCTCCTCGACGTCCATCCCGTCGGCGGCCTCCTCGCCGGCAAGGCGACCGGCGTGAAGTCGTCGGAGGTCTCCTGGGGAGGCTTCTCGCTCGAGGTCTTCGAGGTCGACCTGGACGCGGCCGGCAACGCGCTCTCGCCGCGTCCGCTCGGCTTCTCGGTGAACGGCAGGGCTTCGGTCCGCTACTCGTGGGACGGCTCGAGCATCGTGTACGAGCAGGGGCCGTCGCCGCACGTCTCGGGGAAGCCCGCGCCCGTCATGGCCTTCCACCGTTCCAGCGCGGTGAACGAGCCCCTCCGCACCGCCGGCGACTCGCCCGGCCTCCTCGCCGACGACGTGGAGGTCTACCCCGTGCCGCTCCCGCATCCCGGCAGCTTCGGCTGGGACCCGTTCGCGCTCGTGCTCCTCGCGCGCGCGGCGGAAGGTCCGTGGATCCCCTTCGCGGCGGGCGACTCGTTCGCGAGCGGAGGGACGGCCGGCGCGCCGCTCGTTCCGGTGTCGTTCCGCGGCGACCGCGTCCTCCTCGTCGGAGGACCGGAGGACCGGAGGACGCTCGCCGTCGCCGCGTGGGACGCCGGGCTCTTCGAGGCGCGGCTCGCCGCGGTGTCGCGACGCCCCGCTCCGGCGTCCGCAGCCGGAGCCGTCCCCTGGCTGCCGGCGGTGCTCGAGGGACGCGCGCGCGCCGACGACGCGGCGGCCGCGGAGCTCCTCGAGAAGCTGCGCGCATCGCAGGAGCTCTCCCCGGCGCCTCCCTTCCGCTGCGTGCGCGCCCGCTGGATCCATCGCGACGTGCCCGCCGCCGCCGTTCCACCCGCCGCCGCTTCGCCGAAGCGTCCGAAGGCGGCGAGCGCCGCCGCCAAGGCCGAGACGCCGCCGGCCGCACCCATCGCGGCGCCGGCGCCGGCGGGCGAGAGGCTGCCCGATGGGCAGCGGCCGCCCGACGAGGAGATCGAGGCGATCGCGTGGACCGACGGCCGGCTGTGGATCGACCGCATCCATCCGCCGGCCAAGGCCGGAGACCCGCCCTTCCACGACATCCTCGCCTACGACGGGAAGGAGGCGCGCGCGACCGACGAGGAGGGCCGCACCACGACGCTGACGCCCGCCGACCTCCTCCAGCGCTCCGCGGTCGCCTCGCCGCTGCGCCTCCTCATCGATCCCGCTGGGCTGAGAGCGCCCTGGCTGCGCTTCCGCTCCGCGCAACCTGCGCCGGCACCGGCGGACGGCAAGGCGCCGGAGGCCGGCGGCGGCTCGCCGGCGCTCGAGGTCCGCTCGATCGACGGCTACCGCGCCGAGCTCCGCGTGACGCTCGAGGGCGGCCGCACGGTCGCGTCGCGCATCGAGTCGCCGCTCCACTTCCCGACGGTGAAGGCGCGGCGCGAGATGGGGGCCGTCCCGCCGAGGAAGTCGGTCGCCTTCGAGGAGTACCGGGCGGTGGGCGCGCGGCTGGTTCCGGGCAAGATCCGGTTCGACGACGGCATCCGGCCGTTCGAGCTGGTCCTCCGCGAGCTGGTGCTCGATCCGACGGACGCGGAGAAGGTGTTCCGCTAACGACTGGCGTCTGGCGTCTGGCTGCCTGGGAAGGTTCACTCAGAATTGCAGCCATACACGCACCGTCCCCTCGGGGGGAATGAGGGGGGAAGGCGCTGATCTGCCGCGTCGAGATCGAGGATCTCGAGGGCGGCAGATCAGAGCTGCGGGTATCTCGCGTGGATCTCCCCTTCCCGCTCGCGCGCGCGGCGGATCATGTCGGGGTCGCCGTACTTCTGGATGCGGCGGAGGAGGTCCAGCGCGGTGGAGGGCGCCTCCTGCCGGAGGAGCGAGTCCACCTCGTTCCAGTCGGTGACGAACAGGACCTGCCGCTGCGAGCGGAGCTCGGCGAGGCGGACGCGGAGCGGCGAGGAGTCGGGGTAGTCGACGAGGCCCCGCTCCACCGTGTCGATCGCCTGACGGAGCTCGCCCTTCGACTGCTCGAGGTCGGCCTGCGAGATGATCTCCTGCACGCGCTCGGGGAAGACCTGCGGAGCCTCGTCGTCCTCCCACGGCGGCTGGAACTCGGCGCAACCCGCGAGGCAGAAGGCGAGGGCGGCGGTGAGGAGAGGGGCCGTGAGCTTCACGGGATGCAGATCCTAGAGAGTTCACAGTCGACAGTCAACAGTCGACAGCGGTGCTTCACCTCGTCGAGGCGGCCGGTCCGAGCCCGTGCCCGTGCCGTGCCGGTGGCCCGTGCCCGAAATCGTTCCCGAGAGTGGCCGCCGCGACAACCCCACCTCGGGTGGGTTATCTTGGGCGGCCATGGAGATCGTCCTCGCTTCCGCCTCGCCGCGCCGCTCGGAGCTCCTCCGCGAGTGGGGGATGCCCTTCCGGGCGGTGCCGGCCGAGGGCGTGGACGAGGAGTCGGTCACCGGCGAGGCGCGCGACGTAGCGCAGCGGCTCGCGTGCATCAAGGCGGAGAGCGTCCTCGCGGCGCTCCGGGGACGGCTGGACGCCGCGCGCCTCCTGGTGGTGGGCGCCGACACCGTGGTGGAGATCGACGGCGACGTCCTGGGGAAGCCCGAGGACCGCGACCACGCGCGGCGCACGCTCGCGCGGCTGGCGGGCCGCGTCCACCGCGTCCACACCGGAGTGGCGGTCGTGCGCGCGGGCGGCGAAGCGCTCGAGGCCGTCGAGACGTCCGAGGTGACGTTCCGGCCGCTCGCGCCCGCGGACATCGAGGCCTACCTCGACACCGGCGACCACCGGGGCAAGGCCGGCGCGTACGGCATCCAGTCCGAGGGGCGCCGCCTCGTCGCCGGCTTCCGCGGCTGCTACTACAACGTCGTCGGCCTTCCCGTGAAGAGGCTCACGGCGATGCTCGCGCGGGCCGGCTTCCCGATCGCCCCGCGGCCCTGCGACTGCGAGCGCCAGCCGCTCTGGCGCGGGGGGACCGGCTGCGCGCCCGCGGCCGCACGGTGACCGCGATCGCGCTATCCGTTCGCTGCGGGCCCTCCGCCCGCCCCTCCGCGCGCCCGCGCTTCGGCCCAGAACCTCTCCAGGTCGCCGCGGAGGTCGCGCGTCACCAGCTCGCGCGGCGTGCTGCGGTACCAGTCCTGGGGGAAGAGGCGCGCGTACTGGCCCTGCGAGAACCGCTCGCCCACGAGGACGATCACGCCCACGTCGGTCTCGCTGCGGATCACGCGGCCCGCGCACTGCACGACGCGGTTCATGCCCGGGAAGAGGTACGCGTACTCGAAGCCCTGGCCGAAGCGGTCGTCGAAGTGCTCGCGCACGCGCTCCTCGTCGAAGCCGACGGCGGGGAGGCCCGGCCCCACCACGATGGCGCCGATGAGCATGCTGCCGGGGTAGTCGACGCCCTCGGTGAAGATGCCGCCCTGCACCGCCAGCAGGATGCGCCGCGACCCCGGCTCGCGGAGCGCGGCCAGCACGCGGTCGCGGTCCTCCTCGCTCATGCCCGGCGTCTGCACGATGCACCGCCCCTCCGCCTCCGGCCCGAGGTGCGCCGCCACCTCGCGCAGGTAGCCGTAGCTCGAGAAACAGGCGAGGTAGTTGCCCGGCTCCACGTCCGCGACCTCGAGCACGAGGCGCGCCACCTCGGCGGCGTCGCGGCTGCGCGAGCGGAAGTAGGTGGAGACGCGGTCCCACACGAGCACCTTCCGGTTCTCGGGCGGGAAGGGCGAGGGGATGACCGCCGTGCGCGTGCGGGCGGCGGGGAAGCCGAGCACATCGCGGTAGAACTCGAGCGGCTCGAGCGTGGCGGAGAGCGCGATCGCCGAGCGGAAGCCCGCGAGGCGGCGGCCGAGCGGCCCCGACGGGTCGAGGCAGAGGAGGCGGAGGCGATGGCCCGCCGCGTCCGACTTGTCGTAGAGCGTCAGGTGCGGCGTGCCCTCGAGCGCCTCGTGCGCGGAGACGAACGCCGACCAGCGCTCCGCCGCGTCGCCGAGAGGATCGAGGCCCGCTCCGCGCGACGACGCCTCGCCCCGCCGCGCGCGCCGGCCCGCGGCGCGTGCGCCCGGTTGCGTGAAGCGGCGGGCGACGAGGTCCAGCGTGCGCGCCTCGTCGAGCTCCTCCGTGAGCGATTCGAGGACGGCGGGGTCGAGCTCGATGGGGAAGACGGGCGGATCTCCCAGCTCGTCGCGGCCGTGCGCGCTCGCCGCCGCGAAGAGGGCGTCGACCCGGCGGCACCACGCGGCCGCGGCGCGGCGCGCCTCCGCCGCCTCGGATGGCAGCGCCGGGTCCTCGGCGCCCTCGCGCGCCCAGCGAAGGAGAGCGGAGGCGTCGCGGCGCTGGAGCGCGGGCGAGAAGGACTCGCGGCCGCGCGCGTAGAGGTTGTGCGCCTCGTCGATCACCAGCACCGCATCGCGGTGGCGCCGCTCCTGGAAGAACGCGCGCAGGTGGCTGCGCGGATCGAAGACGTGGTTGTAGTCGCCGATGATGACGTCGGCCTCGAGCGCGGCCTCGAGGCCGAGCTGGTAGGGGCACGCCTCCGCCTCGCGGCCGAGCGCCACGGCCGTGTCGGGGAGCGCGACGGGCGTCGCGAGGAGCCGCTGGAGGAGTCCGCCGCCGTCGACCTTCTCGCGATAGCGGCGCGCGTAGCGGCAGAAGTCCTCGTGGCAGCGGATGAATCCGGCCTCGGCCAGGTTGGGGCAGACCTTCTCGCGCGCGCGGAGCTGCACCGCCCGGAAGCCGGCGTCGGCGCCGGTGGGGAGCTCGGCGACGGTCGCGCGGGCCATGCGCTCGAGCGTCTCCGCGACGATGCGCCGCTGCGTCGTCTTCGAGGTGACGTAGACGATCTGCAACCCTTCCGCGAGCGCGTGGCGGAGGGCGGCGAAGAGCACGGCGGCGGTCTTCCCCACGCCGGTCGGCGCGCTCACGAGGAGGTGCTGCCCCTCGGCGAGCGCCGCGCGCACCTCGTCGATCAGCTCGTCCTGATGGAGGCGGGGGCTCGGGAAGGGGAAGACGATCGACGCGGCCGCGCGCCGGCGTGCCTCACGCGCGGCCTCCTCCGCCTCGAGGCGGTCGAGGACGACGTCGACGCGCTCCACGACCCACGCGCGGACGGCTTCGAGATCGGGGACGACCTCCACGGTCGCCGAGGAGTCGCGCTCGCCGGCGTCGAGAAGCGGCAGGTCGCTCGTCGCCGCGCGTCCGGCGAGGTTGACGAAGACGAGGCGGCCGAGGACGGCGGGCGCCTGGCGTCCGGCGTCCGGCGTCACGGCCTCCGCGCGCAGCGCTTCCGCGAGGAAGAAGACGTAGAGCTCGAGCTGCTGGCGGTACTCCGCGTACGCCCCCTCCTCGAGGACGAGGCGCGAGAGCCCGTCCCCGAGCCGGGCGGGGTCGAGGATGACCGACTTCACCTCCTCGACCACCCAGCGGCCGTCCTCGCGGTAGAGGCCGTCGATGCGCCCCTGGACGACCACCCGGTACCCGCGGCGCTCGAAGGCGTGCTCGATCGGCCGTTCCCCCTGGTACCCCTCGCGCCGCTCCTCGCCCTGGCGCCGCCGCTCTCGGTGCGCCCGCGAGCCGGCGCGAGCGCGGAGCGCGAGGCCCGGTTCAGCCCGCAGCGGCCCCGCGTCGAGGTAGATGAGGTCCCGCACGCCGATCGTGAGGCGCCGGAGCTCGCGCTCGAAGCGGATCATCCCCTGAAGCCCTTTCGGCGACTCGGGTCCGGACCCGCTTTGTCTTCTTCGAGACAGCCTTCTATCATCGGGTAACCATGTTGCCACCGAAGGGACTGGAGTCCACGCGCTTCTTCCGGGATCGCCGCCCGCGCCCGCGGCTCGCGGCACTCGCCGCGCTCGCGGCCGTCGTCGCGGCCTCGGTCCTCGTCTCCGCCGTCCCCGCCGCCGCTCAGGCGCCGCGGCCGGACACGGACCTCGTCCGCTACCGGAGGACGGCGAAGGCGGAGATCACGCCGCAGCTCCGAGTGGCGATCGACCGCGGCCTCGACTACCTGATCCGGAACCAGCGCGAGACCGGGTCGTTCGCGAACTCCGAGGGGTTCCGGGTGGCCGTCGACGCGCTGGGCGGGCTGGCCTTCCTCGCCGGCGGCTTCACCGACCGCGAGGGGCCGTACACCGAGGAGGTCCGGCGCGCGATCGCGAGCCTCTTGAGTTATCAGAACGACCGCGGCTACTTCGACGACGGGCAGAGCCGCATGTACGGCCACGGATTCGCCACGCTCTTCTTCGCCGAGCTCTACGGCATGACGGGCGACCTGAACCAGACGGTGCGGACCGCGCTCACCAACGCCATCCGGCTCATCGAGCGCTCGCAGGGCGCGGACGGCGGCTGGGACTACCAGCCCGAGTCGAGCCGCGGCAGCGACACGTCGATCACCGTCTGCCAGACCATGGCGCTCCGCGCCGCGCGGAACCTCGGCATCTACGTCGACAAGGGCGTCGTGGACCGGGCCCGCGACTACATCCGCAACGCGCAGAACCCGGACGGCGGCTTCTGCTACCGCATCATCGGGAAGCAGCGCGTCGGGTGGGGGAGCCAGTTCCCGCGCTCCGCGGCGGGCGTCTGCATCCTCTACAGCCTCGCGAAGAACGGCGAGGAGTACTCGTCGACCGAGATGCGGAACGGCTGGGACTACCTCCTGAAGAACTACACGAGCTTCAGCCAGTTCCCGTTCTACGGGGACTACTACTGCGCGCAGGCGATGTTCCAGGCCGGAGGGAAGTACTGGGCCGAGTACTACCCTTACATGCGCGACCGCCTCCTGAAGAACCAGGAGAAGAACGGCTCCTGGTCGAGCTTCGGCGTCGAGGTGAAGCCGCAGGCCACCGCCATGGCGCTCATCGCGCTCCAGGTGCCGTTCCGGCTGCTTCCGATCCTCGAGCGCTGAGCGACGGCGCGCCTGGCGCCTGGCGTCCGGCGGCTGGCGCCGCTCGTCCTCGAAGCCTCCGTCCTCAGCTCACCCACCGCTCACTGTCGACTGTGAACGCTCGACGGTCGACACCGTCCGTTACCGGCCGTTGACCTTCCCCGGCCGCGCCTGCGAGAATCCATCCATGAATCTCAAGCTCGCTCGGCCCCTGGCCGCCCTGCCCCTCTTCTGCGTCCTCCCCTTCCTCGGCGCGCAGGTCGCGCAGACCGAGCGCATCTCCCCTGCGGCGATCGAGCGCCACATCGGCTACCTCGCGAGCGAGGAGCTCGAAGGCCGCGACTCCGGCACGCACGGCGGCGACCTCGCGGAGGCGTACGTCGAGAAGGAGCTGCGGAACGCGGGGCTCGACGCCGTGGAGGCGCGCGAGTTCGAGTTCGTCGCCGGCGTGCGGCAGGGACCGGGCAGTCGGTTCGCGATCGGCGACCACGATGTCGCCGCCGACTCCTTCCGTCCCTACGCGTTCTCGTCGTCCGGCTCGGGCGAGTGGCCGGCGGTCCTCGCGGGCTACGGGATCGAGGCGCCCGAGCTCGGCTGCGACGACTACGCCGGCTGCGACGTGAAGGGCAAGGCGGTGGTGGTGCTCGCCGGCTCGCCGGAGGGCGACAGCCCGCACGGGAAGTTCGCGGCCCATGCGGCGGCGCGCGCGAAGGCGCTCCTCGCCGCGAAGAAGGGCGCGACCGCGCTGGTGGTGATCCACTCGCCGATCGGCGGCGGATCGCCGCACGGCGATGCGAAGGACGGCGGGCCGGGCGGCGCGGCGGCGAAGCTGCCCGTCTTCGACGGCGAGGGGATCACGCGCGACGCCGGCATCCCCGCGGTGGCGGTGCTCGAGTCGGCGGCGGGGCCGCTCCTGGGCATCGACGTCGGCGAGGTGCGGCGCTCGCTCCGCCAGGCGGAGCCCCACGACGCGGCCGGCGATGCGCCGAAGGCGGGCGAGGCGCCGCCGGCGGCGCCCGCGGCTCCACACGGAGACGTCCGCGACCTGAAGCGCACCGTGCGCTTGACGACCGACGTCACCCTCGAGCGCCGGAAGGCGCGGAACGTCCTCGGCTGGCTCGACGCCCACGCGCCCGGCGCCAAGCGCGAGCTCGTCGTCGTGGGCGCCCACCACGACCACCTCGGCCGCGGCACGACCTCGTCGCGGAGCCACGAGCGGCTGGGCGAGATCCATCCCGGCGCCGACGACAACGCGTCCGGCGTGGCGGGCGTGATCGAGCTCGCGCGCGCGCTCCACGCGCGGGCGGGCGAGCTGCGGCGCCCGGTGCTCTTCGTCACGTTCGGCGCGGAAGAGCGCGGGCTCCTGGGATCGAAGAAGCTCTGCGAGGACCTCCCGAAGCGCATCCCCGGCGAGCCGGCGGGCCGCGAGCCGCTCCGGCCCGTCGCCATGATCAACCTCGACATGGTCGGCCGGCTGCACGACGACAAGCTGATGGCCTCGGGCGAGGCGACCTCCGAGGCGTGGCCGGGCATCCTCGAGGCCGCGCGCAAGCGCACCGAGGCGAGCGGGCTGCCGGCGCTGCGCATCGCGGCGGACAACAAGGAGGACCTCTTCGGCTCGAGCGACCACCTCAGCTTCTACGGCGCGGGCATGCCGGTGATCTTCTTCTTCACGGGGACGCATCGCGAGTACCACACGCCCGACGACACCCTCTACAAGAAGCGCGAGGAGGGGAAGCCGCGCGAGCTCCTCATCAACACGGAGGGCGAGGCGCGCGTCCTCGCCCTGGTGGAGGAGGTGGCGGTCGAGACGGCGAGCCGCCCCGAGCCTCCGCCGTACACGCCGAACCTCGACCTCGCACCGCGCATGACCTTCAAGGTGGTGCTGCGCCTCATGCCGGACTACGGGGCCGACGTGGAGGGGATGCGCGTCGCGGAGGTGAGCCCGGGCGGCCCGGCGGCCGCGGCGGGCCTGCGCTCGGGCGACGTGATCGTGAAGTTCGGCGACCTCGCCGTGCGCAGCGTCCAGGACTACATGACCGGCCTCAACCGCGTGAAGGCCGGGCAGAAGGTGGACGTGGAGTTCGTCCGCGCGGGGAAGCGGCAGACGGCGTCGGTGATGCCGCTCTCGCTCCCGCAGGAGCGCTAGCTCCTGCCGCAGGAGCGCTGCTCCTGCCACAGGAGCGCTGAGCTCCGACCGCTCAGAGCGCGAGCAAGAATCCCTCCGCCGCCGTCATCGTACGCCGGGGCAGCGCCGAGGAAGGCCCGGTGTTCCGGCGCCTCGCTTTCGGCGTCGGCTCTGCCGCCGTCATCATACGCCGGGGCAGGCTCAGAGCCGCCTCGCGAGGACGACCACCACCGCGGAAAACGCGAGGAGCGGCGGCCCCTCGCCGAGCGTCCACCACATCGGCATGCCCGCCGCGACGTCCACCAGCGTGAGGGCGATGCCGAGGCCCGCCGAGATCCACCCGATGAAGAGCACGAGCGACGCGTGGCGGCGCGGATCGCGGCTCACGAAGAGCACGATGGCGCCGTGGACGCCGTAGAGGAGCGAGAGCGACCGCGCCAGGTACTCGACGATCGGCGCCCGCGGCAGCTCGCCGAGTCCGAGCCGCGCGTGGATGGCGGCCATCCACTCGAAGGGCAGGAGCGCGGCGGCGAACGCGAGCAAGAGGACGCAGGCGCTGAACCGTAAGAGGATCCGGAGGACCGCCTCCGCCGCCGAACGCTCCGTCACCGCGACTCCGTCCACACACCATCTCCTTTCCCGTACGGGGCTATACTCTATGCCGCCATGGAGAGCTTGCAACGGGCCGGCGCGGCGCGGCCGCTCCGCATCGCGATCGAGGCGGCGCCGTGACGCGCCTCGCGGCCCTCGTCGCGGCGGCGTTCGCCGCCGGCATCGCCCTCGGGCTCGCGGCGGGCTCGTGGGGCGGCCACCGGGGGCCGGCGGCATCGCCGAGAGCGCCGGAGGAAGCGCCGCGGACCTCCATGCCGGTCGAGACCGCGGAGGCGCCGGCGCACCGTGAGCCCGACCGGACCGGGGAGGTCGAGCCCGTCGGGCGCGCGCGCGAGCTCATCTCCCGCGCCATCGAGGCGCTGCCCGTCCCCGCCGCGCCCGCCGGAGAGGGATCCATCGCCGGCAGCGTGACGACCGAGACGGGCGAGCCGATCGCGGGCGTGACGGTGCGCGCGGAGCCAGCGCGGAGGCGCGAGCGGCCGAACCGTCCGCCGGCCGAGTCGGGCCCGCCCGCCTCCGACGCGCCCGGCGACGTGCTCGACTTCGCCCGCGACCGCGCCTGGGAGCGCGCGCATCGCACGGAAGCCGTCACCGATGCCGCGGGCGCGTTCTCCATCGACGGCCTGGCGGCGGGCGACTACGCGGTCGCCGCCTACCTTCGCGGCTTCCGCTTCCAGGCGGGGGCCATGAGCGAAGCCACGGTGCCGGTTCCCCCGTCCGCCAAGGTGCAGTTCATCGGCAAGGCGGTGTGCGGCATCCGCGCCTCCGTCGTCCTCCCCGACGGCGGGCGCGCCGAGACGGCGCAGATCGAGCTCCAGCCCGCCGGTGGCAGGGCGCTCGATCGCTTCCCGGCGAGTTGGAGCGCGCGCGACCCGGTGCTGTGGGTCGCGCCGGGCTCCTGGAAGCTGCGGGCCGCCCGCGGCGAGGAGCTCGCCTCCGACTGGACCGACGTCGAGACGGCCGCCGGCGCCGCCGAGGTCGAGGTCTCCCTTCCACTCCAGCCGCGGCTAGGCATCCGCGGGCGCGTCGTCCTCCCCGACGGCGAACGCATCGACGACATCCTCGTCTCGCTGCGCGGCGGGAGCGCGGACCCGGGCCGCCGCCGCGCCGCCGAGGGGATGAAGAAGACCTGGGCCGGCGCGCGCGGGTCGTTCTCCTTCGGCGACCTGGCCGCCGGCGTCTATCGCCTCGAGGCCTCGCTCGCCGACGGCCGCCTCCTCGCGAGCGAGGTGGTGGAGCTGGAGGACTCCTGGGTGACGCGCGACCTCGAACCGCCTCCGCCGCGGACCGCGGACTTCGTCGTCCTGCGCGTGTTCGGGCCCGCGGGCGAGGCGCTCACCGACGTGAGGATCGACACCGGCGCGGCGGGCGCGCGGGGAGGATTCACCGGCCGCGCGGCGGTGGTGCGGCTCGCCGACGGGTCCTTCCGCGTGTTCCACCCGTCTCGGGAGGAGCTGGGAGACGACGCCGCGACGTGCTGGGTGCAGGTGACGGCGGAAGCGTACGGCACGCAGCGCGTCGAGTACGTCCCCGCCGAGACGCAGCAGCTCCGCATCGACTTCCCTCCGCCGGCCACACTCGAGCTGACGCTCGCCAACTACTCGGGCAGCGGTTACGAGGGCGCGCTCCGCCTCGAGCTCCGCGGCGACGGCGACGGCCTGCCGCCCCGGGCGGTGACCGACCGGCTGACCGTGCTCGGCCCGCTGCGGCCGGGGAGCTACCGGCTCGCGCTCCACTACTCGCGCTACCAGCCCTTCCTCATCGAGCCGCTCGCGCTCGCCGCCGGCCTCAACCAGGCGGCCGTGCCGCTCCCGCCGCTCCACTCGCTCACGGTCGTGCTCGACGACCTGCAGGGGACGGAGGAGGTCCACCTGGTCCTCGAGAAGGGGAAGGTCTCCGGACAGGGGCTCGAGCCGCGCGAGAACGGCAAGGTCGTCTTCGAGAAGGTCCCCGCGGGCCAGTACTGGATCGCGGTCACCGGGAGGATGGCCCTCGAGGAGATGGAGGTGACGGTGCCCGCCTCCGGTGAAGTGCGCTTCCGGCCGCGGCCGGTCATCTGCCTGTCGGTGACGGTGAAGGACCAGAGCGGCTACCTGGCGTCCCGCGGGCTCCGGAGCGGCGACCTCATCGTGGCGATCGACGGAGCGACCTTCGAGAGCCCCGCGCACCTCGTCGCCGCGCTCCTGAGCGCGGGCCTGAGACGGGAGATCAAGCTGGGCCTGGTGCGGAACGGCCAGGAGCTCGAGGTGCCGGTGAACCCGCGCCTGCTGCGGAGCGTCGAGACGATGGGCGGCGCGCTCTGGCCGGCGAGCCACTGAGCGCGCGCCGCGAACGCCGCCGGTCAGGCTCCCTCGACCGTCACCTGCGGCAGCAGCTCCTCCACTCCCGCGGGCTCCATCGTCCCGGGGAGGAGCGTGCGAGCGTTCTCGGCGCCGCACGCCATGCCGAGCCGGATCGCGTCGAGCGCCGTCGATCCCTTCACGACCGCGTGCGCGACGCCCGCCGCCAGGCAGTCGCCCGAGCCGATGGGGTTCAACGTCTCCACGCGCGGCGGCCGGAAGCGGTGGAACTTCCCCTCGCCGAACGCGAGCGCCGCGTCGCGTCCCTGGCTCACGAGCACCCAGCGCGCGCCGCGCCGGGAGATCTCCTCCATGGCCGCGCGCAGGGCCGCCTCGTCCTGCAGCGGCCCGCCCAGCGTCATGCCGAGCTCCTCGCGGTTGGGCTTCACGAGGAACGGGCGCAGCGCGAGCGCCTCGAGGAGCTCGGGGCCGCGCGCGTCGAGCACCACCGGCGCCGCCATGCCCTCGAGGAGCGAGCGGTAGTAGCCGGCGCCCGCGCCCGCCGGCAGCGAGCCGGTCACCACCACCGCCTCCGCGCCGCGCGCCAGCTCGCGGAAGCGCGCGCGGAACTCGTCGAGCTCGGCCGGCGCCACCGGGCCCGCGTTCTCGACGAGCTCGGTGATCGTCCCCTGGCCGCGCGCGATCACCGTCGTGCAGGTGCGCGTGCGCGTGGCGGTCCTCACCAGGACCAGGTCGACGCCGTCGCCGGCGAGCGAGCGCTCCGCCGCCTCGCCCGACAGGCCGCCGAGCACCGCCAGCGTGCGCGCGGACGGCCCGCGGCGCGCCCTGCCGAGGATGTGGAGCGCGCGCCCCGCGTTCACCACCTTGCCCGACGCCGTCCAGTGCGCCTCGCGGGCGCGGTTCACCTCGCCCACGCGCAGAGAGTCGAAGAGGAGCGTCTGCTGCCAGGCGGGCGAGAGGCCGGCGGCGAGGATCACAGCATGGCCTCGAGGATGCCGTGCAGCTCCGCGTCCTCGATGGGGCGCGGGTTGCCGTCCATGCTGTTCCCGCGCGAGCCCTTCACCAGCGCGGGGAGGTCGTCGCGGCGCACTCCGAGCTCGCCGAGCGTCAGCGGGATGCCGATGCGGCGCGCCAGCGCGCGGGCGGCATCCGGCGCGGCGCGCGCGGCCGCGTCGTCGTTCGCCGGAGCGGAAGATCCCGCGGCGGCGAGGAGGACGCGTCCGACCTCCGCGATCTCCGCCGGCCGCGCCGAGCGGTTCGCCGCGAGCGCGGCGGGCAACATGACGGCACAGGCGAGGCCGTGCGCGACGCCGGCGTGGATGCCGAGCGCCGCCGCCACGCCGTGGGCCATCCCCAAACCCGAGTTGGCGAGGCAGAGGCCCGAGATGAGCGCCGCCTGCGCCATCCCTTCGCGCGCGTCGCGGTCCGCCGGCTCCTTCACCGCGCGCTCGAGCGACCGCGCGGCGAGCGGGAGCGCGCCGAGGGCCATGGAGCGCGGGATGGGCTGCGCGCGCTTCGAGACGAACGATTCGATGAGCTGCGTGAGCGCGTCCATGCCGCTCGCCGCGGTGACGGAGGCGGGAGCGGAGACGGTCAGCTCGGGATCCGCGACCACCACGCGCGGGATCATGCGGTCGGAGCGCAGGCTCTTCTTGAACGGCGGGTCGTCCGAGGAGATGACCGCGTTCTTCGTCGCCTCCGCTCCGGTGCCCGCCGTGGTGGGGACCGCGAGCACCGGGAGCGGGTCGCGGTCGAGCGTGAGGCCCGAGCCGACTCCCTCCAGGTAGTCGCGGACGGTCGGGCTCTTCCGGTTGGTCGCGAGCGCCGCGACGGCCTTGGCGAGGTCGATGCCCGCGCCGCCGCCGATGCCGATCACCAGGTCGCCGTCGCGGACCTCGGGCAGGCGCGCGACCGCGCCATCGACGTCGTCCACGCGCGGCTCGCGGGCGAGCGTCACGAGCGGGACGGCTTCCACGCCCGCCGCGCGGAGGAGGTCCCCGAGCTTCGCGAGGACCCCCGAGCGCTCGAGCGAGCGCGACCCCGAGACGACGAAGGCCCGGCGACCGAGCGTGCGCGCGAGCGCGCCCACCTCGGCGAGCCGTCCCCAGCCGAAGGCGATGCGCGCCGGCGCCAGGAAGTCGTAGCGGATCGACATGGCGCAGTATTCTATGCGGCGGCCGCCGGCCGGGCGAGGTCCCGCGTGTCGGCCGCTGCGGCCGCGACGACGGTTCCGCGCCTGGCCCGCGACGCGAGCGCGCGCCTCACGTCGCGAGGATGTCGCGCAGCGCGACCTCGAGCTCCGGGAAGCGGAACCGGTAGCCGGCGGCCTCGACCTTCTTCGGGAGGACGCGCTGTCCCGTGAGGAGCACGTCGGCGAACTCGCCGAGGAGGAAGCGGAGCGCGGGAGCCGGCGTGGGGACCGAGGCGGGGCGCGCGAGCACGCGGCCGAGCGTCTGGACGAACTCCAGGTTCGTGACCGGGCTCGGCGACGTGGCGTTGGCGGGGCCAGCCACGTTCCCCGAGCGGGCGGCGTGGAGGACGATGCCCACCGCGTCGTCCATGTGGATCCACGACATCCACTGCCGGCCGTCGCCCAGCGGTCCGCCGAGGAACATCTTGAAGAACGGCAGCATGCGGGCGAGCGCGCCGCCGCGCTGGCCGAGCACGATGCCCAGGCGCGTGGAGACGACGCGCACCCCCGCGTCGCCCGCGCGCGCGGCCTCGGCCTCCCAGTCGCGGCAGAGCTCCGCCAGGAAGCCCGCCCCGGCCGGGGAGCTCTCGTCGAGCGGCTCGTCGCCGCGCGATCCGTAGTAGCCGACGGCGGACATGGCGACGAGGGCCGGGGGCCGCCGCCGCGCGGCGACGATGCCCGCCACCAGGTTGCGCGTGGAGACGAGCCGGCTCTCTCGGATGCGCTCCTTCACCGCGGGCGACCACCGCTGTCCCACGGGCTCGCCGGCGAGGTGGATCACCGCGTCGGCGCCTTCGAGCGCGGCGGCGGGCGGCGGGCCGGCGGCGGGATCCCAGTCGACCACCTCGATCTCGGGAGCGAGGCGCTTCCGCGCGGAGATCGCCTGGCGCGTGAGGGCGAGGACGCCGTGGCCGCCCTCGTCGAGGAGACGCCGGCAGAGCCGCCGCCCCAGGAAGCCGGTCGCGCCGGTGATCGTGACCTTCATGCCCGTTGGTCCGCCTTCCGTTCTCTTCTCTCCGCCCACCGCCGGACGCCCACCGGCCGGACGCCGGACGCCCGACGCCTCAGATCCCCACCAGGATCTGGTCTCCGTCCCGCCGCACCGGATACGTCCGGATGGCGGCGCCCGATCGATCCGCGCGGCCGGTGCGGAGCTCGTACCGCCAGCCGTGGAGCGGGCAGGTGACCCAGCCATCGGCGAGCGTCCCGTCGGAGAGCGATCCTCCGCGGTGCGGGCAGCGGTTGTCGACCGCGAGCACCTCGCCGCCGACCTCGAAGAGCGCGATGTCACGGTCTCCGAGGATCACGCGCGATCCGCAGCCGGCCTTCAGGTCCGAGACCCGGCCCGCGGCCACCCACTTGCGCCCCGCCGTGCGCTCCGCCGACGTCTCCGTCCGCGGCTGCGCCGCCGCGACCTCGGCGGGCGGCGCGGGGGGAGGCGCGGAGGCGGGAGATGGGGGCGGCGGCGGACGCTCGGCCTTCTCCTCGACGGGGAACGTCAGGCCGGGCAGGTTCATCGCCAGGATGACGTCGACCGCGTCGACCACCTTGGTGAGGCCCGCGCACGGATAGGCGCAGAGGACCGCGTCGAGCACCTCGTCGGGCGTCGCGCCGTTCTCGAGCGCGCGGCGGACGTACTGTCGCACGCCGCGCTTCGATCCGCTGATCACCTTGGTGACCACCGAAATGAGGAAGCGGGTGCGCGGGTCGAGGTGGCGCGCGGATTCCGAGAAGAAGGCGAGGAGGTGCGCGATCGCGTCCGGCCGCACCTGGCGGAGGAACTCGAGGCCGCGCGACTCGCCGGAGCTGTCGTTCGGAGCGTTCACGCCGCCATGATGCGCCGCGGTCGCCGGCCTCGCAAGCCCGCCACGGGTGGGCCGCGCCACGGCGGCCGACGATCTCCGAGACGATGCCTCGCGACCGCCGACCGCCTGCGCAACACCTTCGACTCAGGGATCACGCAGGGTCCTGAGTCACATGCCCTACGCCAACCGTCCCCTCGCTCCGTCCCCGAGGGGGAAAGAACGGGACGGAGGTGAATCACCAACTACTGCGTGGTCGGCGACTGGACCGGGAAGACCAGGTACTCGAGGTTGACCGCGAGCACCGAGGAGGAGTCGGACTCCACGATCCGGAGCTTGCTGCCGGTCCCCTGGCTCGGCGGCGGATCGATCGTCTCGATGTAGTTCACATCGATCGTCCCGATGCCCGTCACCTTGGTGAGGTCGCGCTTGTGGAGCACGACGACCACCTGGCCGGTGTCGTAGTTGAAGGCGATGATCTGGTCCGGGCCCGGCTCGGCGTCGAACGCGAGCTTGTTGTTCAGCACGTCGTCCGCGGCGAACCGCGGGCTGGGGATGAACGTGCCGTTGTCGAAGTCGGGGTCGAAGTTGAGGTCCTTCCGGGTGCTCAGCAGCGTGGACGAGGTGAGGATGGCCACCTTCTGCGTCTCGAAGTTGTAGGTGAAGAGGTTCTTGGTCTCGCCGTCGTAGGCGAGGACGAGCGGCTTCCGCTTCGGGTCGCCCTTGGCGCGCGCGGCGTCCGGGTGGAGGAAGACCGCGGTGAAGAGGAACTGGCCGGCGAACGGCTCGCCGCCCTTGTTCACCTCCTGGATCGCGTCGACGAACTGCTGGCGGCTGGCCGCCACGCCGACGGTCGAGGCGACGAACGGCGTCCCGTCTTCGGCCTTCTGCTGGACGGCGGTGAGCGTGAGGATGCTCGACGTGTCGAGCGCGCGGTCGAAGAGGAGGAAGCTCGACGTTCCGGGGATGGGCGTCGGCGGGAAGTCCTTCAGGTCGACCTTCGAGTTCCGGGTGACGTTCGACACCTCCGCGAAGTCCAAGAAGGGCTTCGGGCCGGGGAAGCCGGGGAACTCGGGGACCTTCGAGCCGAGGGTCGGGTCGTTCGCCGCCTCGTCCGCGGTCCGGTCGCGGAGGACCATGTGGTCCATGCGGTTGAGCGTCTTGTTCTCGGTGACCAGGAGGATGTGGTCCTTGCCGTCGGCGACCGGCGGGTCGAACCTGACCAGCCACTTCACCTTCACGTTGGTCGGCGTGCCGATCGTGATCGGCGTGCCGTCCACGTCCACGTCCTGGAAGAGTCCGTTCCGCAGGTCCTGCTGATCGGCGAAGAGCTCGGCGGTGTAGGTGCCGTCGTCGTTCGCCTTGACTCCCAGGAGGCCGGTGGTCTGCTCGGTGCTCGCCACGTTGATGAGGAGCCAGCCGCCCGAGATGTGGATGGCCGGGCCCAGCGTCGGGCGGGCGGTCGGGATGCGGAGGACCTCGTTCAGCGCCTCGGTGGTGAGGACGAGCTTGATCTGCCCGGTGACGACGTCGACCGTCACCAGCGACTTCGAGATCGACTCGAAGAGGAGGAGGAGTCGATCGGTGAGCTTGCCGACCGCGAGGAGGCGCGCGGCCGTGGCGCGGAGCTCGGAGTCCAGCTTGTCGGGCACGCCGTCGCGGTGGAGGATCACCCGCAGGATCTCGAGCTTGGGGACCAGGGTGTCGACCGCCTTCTGGCCCTGCGAGTTCTGGCCCGTGTCGGGGTCGACGTTAATCAACTGGGGCGCCAGGAAGGAGCCGCTGGAGACGCTGGCCTTCCCCGATTGGTTGCAGCCGCTCACCCCACCGATCACAGCGGTGACGACGAGGGCGAGGCAGACGAGCAACGGTGCGTGTTTCGCCAAACCCATGATCTACCTTTCCACTTTGCTTGTTGTCCGGCGCACCTCTCTTGCGCCGAACGTGCGGCTCACCTCGCCGCTTCCGGAGCGAGCCACGACGAATCCGATCTCCTCGAGATCGTTTCCACCATGTGGTTCACCCTGGACGGAGACCCGAAAAACCCGAGGGAGACCCGTCCCGAGACCTTCCGCTCGTATCGATTCCTTCCCCGGAACGGGGCGAGGAGTTCAACGCTCGTCGATTTCAAACCTTCTGGAGTTGGAAGATCGCGACGATTTTACCGGCCTCGTGGAGGCGAATTCAACTGGCAACTTCACCTGGAAACCGCCGCTTCAGGGAGAGCAAGCCTGGCGGCAGGTCAGCTCGGTCGACGAAGTCTGCTTCCCACACATCGGATAGGGCGGCAGGATCTCGCCCGAGAGGAAGAGGAATCCGAGGAGCGAGATCGCGTCGGTGATGTCGACGCCCCCGTCGCCGTTCACGTCGGCCGCCACGGTGCAGGAGAGCTCCGTCCCCGTCTGGAAGAGCGTGACGAGCATGTCGACCACGTCGGTGAGATCGACCTGGCCGTCGGCGTTGCAGTCGCCTCGGACGAACCGCGTGCCGGCGAGGAGGAGCGAGCGCTGCGCGTTCACGCGGCCCCAGCCGTAGCCGAGGTCCCAGCCCGGCGGGTCGTCCGCTCCACCCACCCCGTCGTCCGCGCCGCGCTCGAGGAGGTCCTGCACCTCTTCGGGCGTGAAGGTGGGATCGACCGAGAGGAGGAGGGAGGCGATGCCGGCGACGATGGGCGTGGCGGCCGAGCAGCCGCTGAAGAGCGCCTTCCCGTCGTGCGTCCCGTCGGGCGCGACGGTCACCACGTCCTTCCCGGGCGCGACCAGGTCGAGGGCCTGACCCGTCCCGGAGAACGCGGCGCGCTTGTCGTCGTGACCGGTGGCGCCCACGCTGATGCAGAGCGGCGAGGCGCCCGGCCACGACACGTCCGCGTCGCCCGCTCCGCCGTTGCCCGCGCAGGAGACGAGCACCACGCCGTTGTCGCGCGCGTACTGGAGCGCCTCGCGCAGCGAGTCCGTCTCGGGGAAGTTGATGAGGCTCATGCTGAGGACGCGGGCGCCGGAGTCGACGGCCCAGGTGATGCCCTGGACGAGGTTGAAGACGGTGCCCTTGTTGAACTGGTCGAGCACCTTCACCGGGAGGATGCGGCAGCGGTGGTCGACTCCCGCGACGCCGAACGCGTTGTCCGCGTTGGCCGCGAGGAGCCCCGCGGTGTACAGGCCGTGCGGGTGGTCGGCAGTCACGTCGGAGTCCGGCGTCTCCTTGACGAAGTTCATGCCGGGGAGCACGCGGCCGGTGAACTCGGGGTGGCCGGCGTCGATGCCCGTGTCGAGGAGCGCCACCACGATCGAGGCGGAGCCGCGCGTGATGTCCCAGGCGGCCGCGGCCTGGATGCTGTGGCCGTCGGGGTCGTCGAGGTGCCACTGCGACGAGAAGTAGGTGTCGTTGACGGTGAACCCGCCCTCGCCCACCCAGTCGGGCTCGACCGAGCGCGCTTCGGGCAGGGCCGACAGCCGCTCGCAGGCGTGAGGGACGTCATCCCCCTCCGCGATCTCGACGCGCACGATGCCGAGCCGCGGGCAGATCCCCGCGACGCGCGCGCCGCCGCCCCGCGACGAGGCGAGCGAGAGGCCGGGAGCGCCGGGCGCTCCGCTCGCCGCGTCGCGGCGCAGCGTGACGACCACCGAACGTGCCCGGCACGGGCGGTCCGAGCCGAAGCGGTCCTTCAGCCACACGGCCTCGGGGGGCGCCGCGGTGATGAGAGAGATGATGAGCGCCGTCGCGAACATCCCGGTTCCCAAACGAACTCCGCGCGCAACTATAGCAGGAAGCCTTGTGTCGGTCACGGTGGGATCCGGCGTTGCGACGCTCCGGATTCTTGACCGGGGCTCAAGAGTCCGTTGAAGACGTGCTTTCTTAAGGCTCCTCGGCGTGCGGACGCGTGGGCGAGACCTCCAGCACGTGGAGCGAGGGCGCCACCGGCACGTCGGTGAGGAGCGCGAGCGAGTCGCCGTCGCGGACCTCGACGAGCGAGCCGCCGCGAGCGCCGGGCGTGCGCACGGGGATGGGCGCGCCCAGGAAGATCTCCGACCGGTCCGGGGGCACGGCCAGGAGGGTGAAGGTCTCGCGCAGGTCGCAAGACTGGACCACCCGGGCCTCGCCGAGGTCGAGCACGACCAGCTTGCGCGCCGCGAGCGCCAGGAACCGCTTCGACGAGAGGAACCGACCCGCGAGCGGGCTCGAGCCGCCCGCGACCGTCACCCGCCGGCTGCGGCGCGCATCGAGGTCGACGATCTGCACTCCCCACGCGGCCGACCCGCCGAGGAGGACCGCCACCTTCGCGCCCGAGTCGTCGAGGACCATGCGGGCGGGCGCGGCGGCGAGCCGCCGGTCGTCCGCGCCGCCGCCGGAGAGGTCGATCGTCCCCACCGGGGAGGCGTCGGGGAGCGCGACGACGCGCACCTCGTCGTTCGAGGGGACGAGGAAGTATGCGGTCTTCCGGTCGGGCGAGACCGCGAGGTCGCGGATGCCCACGCCGGCCATCACCGTCGTCCCCGTCCCCCCCTGCGGCGCCGCGAGGTCGAGGATGCGCAACCGGCACTGGTCGGGGAGCGCTTTCCGTTTTCCGGCTCCCTCCGGGGACGGCGCCCTCCCCTCGAGCGCGTAGAGCTCCTTCCCTCCGGGATGGAGCCGCAGCTCGCGAACGGGCTCGCTCGTCAGCTTGGTGCCGAGCTGCGAGTCGGAGCGGTCGAGGACGTAGATGCCTCCGCGGCCCTCCGCTCCTTCCTTGCCCCCCGCGGTGCCCACGTACGCACGCGCGCCGTCGGCAGTGAAGACGACCGAGGTGACGGCGTCGCGGACCTGGATCTCCGCCGTCCGCGTCCGGTTCGACCGCTCGATGACCGCGATGCCTTCGCCGCCGGCGTAGATCTCCTCGATCGTCGCGGCTGGCTCGCCGGCGACGGCGACGTGAGCGCGCGAGCAGAAGAGGAGCGCCGCCAGCGCGACCGCTCGCCAGCTCGCTTCCTCCAGTCTCCAGCCTCCAGGCTTCGGCCTCTGGTTCACGCGCACAACCCTACCGCTCCGTGGTGTCGGCGGGTAGACCGCGGTTGTATCTTGGGGTCGTGAGCATCTCCTTGAGCTCCGACCTCGCTCTCGTCGTCGTCGACGTGCAGGTCGACTTCTGTCCCGGCGGCGCGCTGCCGGTCCCCGAGGGCGACCGCGTGGTGGAGCCGCTCCGCGGGACGATCGAGCTCTTCCGGCGGCGCGGACTGCCCATCGCGTTCACGCGCGACTGGCATCCGCCCGACCACATCTCCTTTCGCTCGCGCGGCGGACCGTGGCCGGTCCACTGCGTCGCCGGCACCGCGGGCGCCGCCTTTCACCCGCGCCTCGTGGTGCCGGCGGGCTCCATCGTCGTCTCCAAGGCCACCGGCCGAGACGAGGAAGCCTACTCGGGCTTCGGCGGAACGGACCTCGCCGCGCGGCTCCGCCGCCGCGGCGTGCGGCGGGTGGCGGTGGGCGGGCTCGCGACCGACTACTGCGTGAAGGCGACCGCCCTCGATGCGCTGCGCGAGGGGTTCGAGGTGCACCTCCTCGAGGACGCCGCGCGAGCCGTCGACGTCGCCCCCGGCGATGGGGAAAGGGCCATCGAGGAGATGGTCCGCGCCGGCGTGCGGCACGCCGCGACCGGCCACATCGCCGGCTGAGGGATGAGGCGGGCGGCGGTCGACCTCAGAGCCCGTTGAAAAAGTCATTTCGGCTCAAAACCGGTCCTTGTCGTCAGTCTCTTCGTCGCCGGCCCTGCCGACGATCACTCCATGATCGCCTCCGGTCCGGCTCCTCGATCCGGACGACAATTCCTCGGTTTTGACATAGAAAGCACTTCTTCAACGGGCTCCTAAGTAGCAGCGCCGATAATTGGTGTTGATCCCGATTCCGGCCAGCCGCTAAAATCTGCCAACAAGGTTTTCTGGGTTTGATTTCCCGACCGGAGCCTGAGACGAGGATCAAAAGAGGTTTCGCCATGTCGAAGCGTGACGTCCTCCTGTGCGCCGCCGCGTTCGTGGTATTCGGTCCGGGCGCTCTCTTCGCCCAGAACCGGTTCTTCATCGAGGACCAGACGCTGAAGGTGGGCGACACCGGCGTGAAGATCCTGCTCAAGGCCGACACCGACTCCGACCGCTACGGATTCGCGTTCGCCTTGAAGTACGATCCGGCGGTGCTCGAGGTGAAGGACGTCCTCGTCGATCCGGGCGTCGCCGCGGGCGCCGACTGGTCGCACGGCGAGGTCTTCAACAGCCCGGACGGCAAGCTCCACTGGGCGGTCGTGCCGGACCTCAACCCGCCGATCGACAAGGTGATCAAGGCGGGCACCGGACTCCTGTTCGCGAACATCGTGGTCGACGTGAAGGCCACGGTCGCGACGACGACCGACGTCACCCCGCAGGACGGCCTCCAGCCGAACGACAAGCCGGCCGGCGGTTGGACCAACATCATGACCTTCAAGGGCGACTCGACGGTGCACCCGACGCTCCAGAAGGGCAAGATCACGATCCAGACCGCCACGACGCCTCCGCCCGCGAAGCCCACCGGCGTGGTCGCCACGGGCGGCGATGCGACCGTGAACGTGAAGTGGAACGCGAACACCGAGGCCGACCTCCAGGGCTACAACGTCTATCGCGACGGCGCCAAGGCGAACACGACGCTGGTCACCGGGACCACGTTCGACGATCCCGGCCGCACCAACGGGCAGCAGTACTGCTACACCGTGCGCGCGGTGAACCCGGGCGGCGAGAGCCCCGATTCCGACCAGTCGTGCGCGACGCCCGCCGCCGCCGCCGGGGGCGGATGGAAGCGCTGCGACGCGAATGCGGACGGAAAGATCGACCTCTCCGACCCGGTCGGCATGCTCCACTACCTGTTCGTGGGGGACTTCACGCCCGCCTGCCTGGGAGCGCTGAACTGCGACGGGAAGGGCAAGGTCGACCTGACCGACGCCGTCTTCCTCCTCGCGTTCGAGTTCCAGGGCGGTGAGCCGCCGCCCGCTCCCTTCCCGGCGTGCAACACGGACCTCCACGTCAACCTGGATGGCAGCGGGGACGCCTGCAAGTACGCGAACGCGAGCATCTGCCAGTAGACCGTTCGGGCGCTGCGGCGGCCCCGGATCCGGTCCGATGGTCTGGGGAAGCTGAATGGTGAAGCGACCGTCGACTTTTCTCGAGCGGCTGGTCGTCCTCGTCGCGCTGCTCGGGGTCGTCGAGCTCATCGTGCTCACCGTTCGCGCCCTGCGCCCGGCGGGCCCTCCCAAGGCGGTCGAGGATCTGTCACGCGACCTCGAGACGTCGTGGAAGAGGCTCGCCGAGCTCGAGGACGCGCTGGGGACCGCGCGGAAGGAGCGGGAGGAGCTCGACGCGAAGCTCCGCTGCTCGAAGGACGAGCGCGATCTGCTCCTCGCGCAGCTCCAGGCGGCGCGCAAGGAGATAGCGGCGGCCACCGACCGCATCCGCGAGATCGAGGCGCGCGCCGTGAAGAGCGAGTCCGAGCGGGATTCGCTGCGCAGGGAGCGAGATCTCCTCGCCGCGAGCGAGGCGAAGCTCGGCGAAGCGCTGAAGTCGTTTCAAAGCGAGCGCGACCTCCAGCTCGGCGAGGTGCGCTCGCTCCGGGCAGACCTCGAGTCGTGGTGGGACGAGTCGGCGAAGCTCCGCGACGCGGCCCAGGAGGCGGTGCGCGCGGCGTCCGAGGCCACGCTCCTCTCGCTCACCGACATCCGTGGCCGCCTCGACGAGACCTCCGCGGGCGTGAAGGGCGGCGCCTCCAAGCTCGACGCGGCGCTCGCGCGGGCGGAAACGCTCGCGACCGAGGTGGCGGCGCTGCGGAAGTCGCTCGACGGCTGGGAATCTCGCCTGGCGCGCGCCACCGCGCCGCCCGCGCCGGTCCGCCCCTCGGCGACCGGCGTCGCGCCGGGCGGCGGGCCGGGCGCGGACCCAGCGACCGCCGTCCCCTCCACCTTCAAGGGCTTCGTGGAGGTGCCGTTCGAAGGATCGGCGAAGACGGGCGATCCCGCGCCGGCGCGCGAGGCCAAGGACGGCGGGACGTTCGATGATCCCGTGCGGATCGAGGCGAAGGTGAAGGTCGTCCAGGACGGCGTGCTGGTGATCGACAAGGGGTCGCGCGCCGGCGTGCGCGAGGGGCGCGAGTTCGAGATCCGCAGGGGCGAGCGGAAGATCGCCCGCGCGCGTGTGGAGCGCGTGAAGACGGACCTGTGCGGGGCGACGATCCTCTCCGGCGAGCCGGGCGAGGTGAAGGCGGGCGACCTCGCGGTCTTCGAGGGGCGCTGAGCGGTGCCCTCCCCCCTCGGTGCTGTGCTTTCCCCCCTCGGTCCCCCCGAGGGGACGGTTCGTGTAGTGGACACGTTCTGAAGCGCTCTTGTCCCCCTCCTCGGTGCTGTGCTTTCCCCCCTCGGTCCCCCCGAGGGGACGGTTCGTGTAGTGGACACGTTCTGAAGCGTTCTGTCCCCCCGAGGGGACGGTTCGCGTAGGGCTGCGAGGGTAAGCCTTTCGACTTCTTCCTGGGCGGTCCCCCGAGGGGACGGTCAAAGCAGCGCTGCGAGCGGAAGCCTTTCGACTGCCTGGGCGGTCCCCGGGGGGACGGTTCGCTTCGGGCTCGCGACCGTGCTCGACGTCGTCTATTGAGGGCGAGTGTCGCCGAAGCGCCGCTCGCGCTCCGCGAAGTCCCGCAGCGCCTGATGGAGCTGCGCTTCCCGGAACTCCGGCCACGGCGTCCCGGTCACCCAGAGCTCCGAGTACTCGACCTGCCAGAGGAGGAACCCCGAGAGCCGCATCTCGCCTCCGGTGCGGATGACGAGGTCCGGATCGGGCAGCCCCGCGGTGTCGAGCCGCTCGGAGATCGTGGCCGCCTCGATGTCCTCGGGCCGCAGCTTGCCCGCGCGCACTTCCTCCGCGATCTTCCGCACGGCGCGGACGATCTCGCTTCGCCCGCCGTAGTTCAGAGCCAGCGTGAGGACGAGCCCCCGGTTGCCGGAGCTCACGCGGATGAGGTCCTCGAGCGCGCGCCGCGCCCCGCTCGGCAGAGCCTCGACCTCGCCGATCGCGCGCAGGCGGATGTCGTTCTCCATGATCTCGCGGCGCTCCTTGAGCACGTAGCGCTCGAGGAGGGCCATGAGGAACCGGACCTCCTTGAAGGGGCGCCGCCAGTTCTCGGAGCTGAACGCGTAGAGCGTGAGCGCGCCGATCCCCAGCCGCGCGCACTCGCGCGTGACCGCCCGCACCGACTCCGCGCCCTCCAGGTGCCCGCGCGTGCGCTCCCATCCGCGGCTGCTGGCCCACCGCCCGTTGCCGTCCATGATGATCGCGATGTGGCGAGGGAGATGAGCGGGTTGGGGCTGCGCCGGGCGCGCCTCGAGCAACGTCGGCGAGCCGGTACCGGCGGGCGGAGGGGGCATGGTCGTCTCCAGAAGGCCGTTCGTTCCCGTGAGGTTCCCGAGTAGCTGTCCGATCGTCCCGTCCTCGCACCCTCTCGATCGGGGGACGGGTTACTCTTTCCGACAGAGTACTCTTAAATAAGAGCACCGGTCCGCGCCCTTGTCAAGTTCTCGCGCCCGCGACGTGTCCGCTGGTGGAGCCGCCGCCGGCATCACACCACCGGCGGGGGAGCCGGCGCGGCGCGATCGCGACCGGCGCGGCCCGAGCGGAGCGTTCACTCGCGCGTCAAGCCGAGGAACGCGGAGAGCCGCGGCAGGTAGGACGGATCGTCCCACAGCGCATCGTTGTGGTCCGCCCCCGGCACCTCCAGCCGCTCCTTCCGCGTGCGCGCCTTCTCGAGGAGCGCCTTCCCCTGCGCCGCCGGGATGAGCGAGTCGCGTTCGCCGTGGATCTCGAGCACCGGGCAGGCGACGCGCTCCATCTTGGAGATGGAGTCGAAGCGGTCGCGGAGGAGGAGCCTCACGGGCAGGAACGGATAAGCTCCCTGCGCGACGTCGACGAGCGACGTGAACGCGCCCTGGAGGACGAGAGCGGCCGGCGGCCGGCGGAGCGCGAGCTCCACCGCGACGCCCGTGCCGAGCGACTCGCCCAGGTACACGACGGCGCCCGCGCCGTGCGCCTCGAGCCAGCCCGCGGCCGCCTCCGCGTCGCGGTAGAGCCCGTCCTCGGTCGGCGAGCCCTCGCTTCCTCCGTAGCCGCGGTAGTCGAGGACGAAGACGCCTGCTCCCGTCCTGCGGAGCGCCTGCATCCACGGGAACCGGTGCCCGCGGTTCCCGGCGTTGCCGTGGAGGACGAGGAGCGTGAGCGGCCGCTCGCCGGGCCAGTGCCACGCCTTCAGCGCCACTCCGTCGGACGCGCGCAGGTCCACTTCCTCGAGCCCGGCGGCGCGCGCGGATTCGGGGACGGCCACCGGTCCCGGCGACGGATAGTAGATGAGCTTCCGCTGGAGAACACAGGCGGCTCCCACCACGACGAGGTAGAGCGTCATCGCTGCGCTGATGAGGCGCGCGACGATGCGGAGCGGCGCGCGCGGTGTCGGTTCGGCCGGCGTCTTCGCGGTGTCCACGGTGCGGATCCTATAGCCGGTCCCCGCGTCCCGGCTATACTCTTCCGAATGAACGGCCGGCCGCTCGCCATCCGCTGCAAGGGTCTCTGCAAGACCTACGACGGGAAGACCCAGGCGGTGCGGGACCTCGACCTCGAGGTCGAGGTGGGCGAGTTCTTCGGGCTCCTCGGTCCGAACGGCGCGGGCAAGACCACGACGATCGAGATCCTCGAGGGGCTCCTCGCGCCCACCCGCGGCGACGTGGAGGTGCTCGGCCGGCCCTGGGGACGGCGCGACCACGAGCTCCGCGAGCGCCTCGGCATCTCGCTCCAGGAGACGCGGCTCTCCGAGAAGCTCACGGTGATCGAGACGCTGCGGCTCTTCCGGAGCTTCTACCGCACCGGGCTCGATCCGGCGGAGGCGATGGGCCGGGTGGGCCTCGAGGAGAAGGCGCGCGCGCTCGTCGGGAAGCTTTCGGGCGGACAGCGCCAGCGGCTCGCCGTCGCGTGCGGGCTGGTGGGGGACCCCGAGCTCCTCTTCCTCGACGAGCCGACCACCGGCCTCGACCCGCAGTCGCGCCGCCAGCTCTGGGACGTGCTGCGCGAGTTCCGCGCGCGCGGCCGCACGATCCTCCTCACCACGCACTACATGGACGAGGCGGAGCGGCTCTGCAACCGCATCGCGATCGTCGACGGAGGCCGCGTGATCGCGCTGGGGAGCCCGCAGGAGCTCATCGCGCGGCTGGGCGGCGAGCACGTGGTGGACCTCGCGCTCGACGGCGACGCGTGCCGGCAGACTCCGCCGGAGCGCGAGACGCTCGAGACCATCCCCGGAGTCCGCGCGGCCCGCGTGGAGTGGCCCGAGATCCGGCTGGAGGTCTCCGAGCCGCACCTCGCGATCCCCGGCGTGCTCGAGGGCCTGCGCGCCCGCGGCTTGGGCCTCTCGCGCCTCACCACGCGGCACGCGAGCCTCGAAGACGTCTTCGTCCACCTCACCGGTCGCACGCTGCGCGAGGACGGCACGTCGCACGAGGTGCAGGCGACGTGACGCGGCCCGCGAGGACCTTCCACCCGCTCCGGGAGCTGATCTCCTCCCGCGTGCGCGAGTTCTTCCGCGAGCCGGAGGCGATCTTCTGGGTCTACCTCTTCCCCGTGCTCCTCGCGGTGGCGCTGGGGATCGCCTTTCGCGCGAAGCCGGTGGAGAAGGTGCGCGTGGTGGTGGAGGAGGGGCCAGTGGCTGCCACGGCCGGCGCGCTCGACGCCCGCGAGGCGGCCGCGCGCCTCACGCGCGATCCGCGCTTCACGGTGACGGTGAAGCCGCGCGACGAGGCCGTGTCGGACTTCACCCGCGGCCGCGTCGACCTCGTGGTGCGGACCGACGGCGGCGTGCGGCTCGTCTTCGACCGCACGCGGCCCGAGAGCGAGCTCGCCAAGGTCCTCGCCGGCGACGCGCTCGAGCGGCCGGGCCGGAGCGATCCCATCCCCATCGGCGAGGAGGCGCTCACCGCGCCCGGCTCGCGCTACATCGACTTCCTCATCCCCGGGCTCATCGGCATGAACATCATGGGCGGCGGCCTGTGGGGAGTCGGCTTCGTGATCGTCGACATGCGGGTGAGGAAGCTCCTCAAACGTTTCGTCGCCACGCCCATGCGCAGGAGCGACTTCCTCCTCTCGATGATGGGCAGCCGGCTGTTCTTCCTCATCCCCGAGGTGATCCTCCTCCTCCTGGTCGGCTGGATCGGCTTCGGCGTGCCGTTCCGCGGCAGCATCCTGGCGCTCGCGGCGATCGTCCTCGTCAGCGCGCTCTGCTTCTGCGGCATGGGGCTCCTGGCCGCGACGCGCGCGAAGAAGATCGAGACGATCTCCGGCATCATGAACCTCATCATGCTGCCCATGTGGATCCTTTCCGGGATCTTCTTCTCGTCGGAGAGGTTCCCCGAGGTGTTCCAGCCGCTCATCCACGCGCTGCCGCTGACGGCGTCGATCGACGCGTTGCGCGCGGTCATGCTGGAGGGGCACACGCTGAGCTCGCAGGGCGGCCAGCTCTTCATCCTCGCGGCGTGGGGCGCGGCGTCGTTCGCGGTGAGCTTGAAGCTGTTCCGCTGGTCCTGACGGGATCGTGTCGACCCTGAGCGGTCGGCTCCGTGCGCCGTCGACGTCGGCGAGCGACGATCGACTATCGACTCTCCGCCACCCGCACCACCACCTTGCCCACCTGCTCCCCCGCCTCGAGGTAGCGATGCGCGTCGGCGATGCCGTCGAGCGGGAAGACGCGGTCGACGACGGGATGGAAGCGGCCCTGCCCCATGAGCTCGAGCACCTCGCGCAGGTCGTCGCGCGTGCCCATGGTGGATCCGAGGATCGACTGGCTCTTGAAGTAGACGGCGGCGATGTTGACCTTGCCCTCGGGGCCGGTGGTCGCGCCGCAGAAGACGAACCGGCCGCCCTTCGCGAGCGAGGCCGTGCTCGAGTCCCAGGTCGCCGCGCCGACGTGGTCGACCACCACCTCCGCGCCGCGGCCGCGGGTGATCTCCTTCACGCGCGCCGCCACGTCCTCGGTGCGGTAGTTGATCACCTCGTCCGCGCCCTGCGACCGCGCGTGCTCAAGCTTGCGCGCCGTGCTCGAGGTGGCGATCACGCGCCCGCCGAGGAACTTCGCGATCTGGATGGCCGCCGTGGACACGCCGCTCCCCGCCGCCTGGATGAGCACCGTCTCCCCGGGCCGGAGGCCGGCGCGCGCGTTCAGCATGCGCCAGGCGGTGATGTACGTGATCTGCACCGCCGCGGCGGAGATGAAGTCGAGCTGCGGCGGCTTCCGCAGGCAGTTGCGCGCGGGAACCACCATCTGCTCCGAGAGGCCGCCGTCGCGCCACGCGCCGTAGATCTTGAACTCGGTGCAGAGCGGGTCCTCTCCGCACAAGCAAGCCGGGCAGACGCCGCAGCCCTCGCAGGGATAGATGACCACCTCGTCGCCGGGAGAGAAGCCCGAGCCCTTCGGCGCCTGGCGCACCGTGCCGGCCGCGTCGCTCCCGAGCACCAGCGGGATGGGGAAGCCGCGCGGGCCGCCCTTCCGCACCCAGATGTCGAGGTGGTTGATGCCGCACGCGGCGACATCGAGGAGGACGTCGTTCGGTCCCGGCACCGGCTCGGGCCGCTCGCTGACGCGGAGCACCTCCGGTCCGCCGTGCCGATCGAGCCAGACTGCGCGCATGGCTGACGCTTCCTTTCTACCCGAAGGCGCCAACGGCCCCCCAAGGCCCGGCTCCGCCGCCGTCATCCTACGCCGGGGAAACTCAGTCGCTGACGCAGTTCCGGCCCTTCGCCTTCGCGCGGTAGAGGGCCTCGTCGGCGGCCTTGGAGAGCACGTCGAGCTCGACGCCGTGGTCGGGGAGGACCGCGACGCCGATGGAGATGGTCGCCTTGAGCTGCTTGCCGTCCTTCTCGAAGGACCGCTGCTGGATCGCGGCGCGGATGCGCTCGGCGACCTCCCTCCCCAGCGCGAGGTCGTGGTTCGTCAGGTAGGCGACGAACTCGTCGCCGCCGTACCGCGCGGCCAGGCCGATCGCGCCGGTGATCTCGCCGATGATGTGACCGACCTGCGAGATCATGAACGCACCGTACGCGTGACCGTGCGTGTCGTTGATCGACTTGAGGCCGTCCATGTCCATCATGAGGAGCGCGATCTTCCCGTTGCTCTCGAGCGTGCGCTGGATCTCGAAGCGGAGCTGGTTGTAGAAGCGGCGCTTCACGGGGAGGCCGGTGAGGTCGTCGATAAACGCCCACCGGTTCACCATGCTCCCGTGCTCGGACTCGAGCTCATCCTGGTACACGAACTTCAGGACCGTCGAGCCGACGAAGATCTTGTCGCCTTCCTTGAGGATCGCCTCGGTCACGCGCTGGAGGTTCACGCGCGTGCCGTTCGTGCTGTTGAGGTCGACCAGCGTGTACGTGCCCGCCTCGGGGTCGTGGCGGATGAGCGCGTGACGCCGCGAGATCTGCTCGTCGTGGAGCAGCACCACGTCCTGGTCCGCGATGCGGCCGAGCGTGGTCTCCGGCTTCACGAGGGGGATGCGCATGCCGGTATCGAGGCCGAGGAGCACCACCAGCGTCGGCGCTTTCTGGTCGAGGCGGTACTTCTTCAGCTCGTCCGATTGAAATCGGGCGGTCGCTCCGCCATCGAATTCGATCTCGGTGCCCATAGGAATCCAGATTCTACTGCAAAAGGGAGACGTGAAACACCATCCCGGTCCGCGGTCTCCGCGGTCGGGCGTCGGGCGTCCGGCGTCTGGCGGAGAACGACGGACGGACGGAGACGGCGGGCGAGCGAAGCTGTCGCCGCACGGTTCACGGGGTCGGGCTCGGCCACGGACGGGCACGAGGATGGGAGGCCGGCGAGCCGTTGATTCGCCCCGAGGTTGCGGGCACAATCCCGGCCTGAGGAGGGAAATGGAGAGATCGGCAATGTCTCCGGCGCCGAGCGCGCGGCCGGCCGCGGTGCTCGAGCGCGACGCGGTGTGCCTCTACGGCTCCTCGAAGCCGCTGGGAGACGCTCTCTTCATCACCACCGCCGCCCGCGAGATCCGCCGGAGGAAGCCGTCGGTCCAGGTGAGCGTGCGCACCCACTGGCCCGCCCTCTTCTACGGGAACCCCGACGTCGCCTCGGTGGCGCCCATCCGCGAGCCCTTCACGGCGCCGGAGGGCGCGTTCCCGGTCGCCTACGACGATCCGTGGCCCCCGATCGGCCGCCGCCACGTGCTCGAGATCGTCTGCGCCAACCTCGGGCTCGAGGGGTCGATCGATCGGCGCACCTACTATTACCCGACGGAGGAAGAGCGCCGGCTCGCGGCCGAGATCCGCCCTCCCAACGGCAAGGCGCTCGTGGTGGTTCATCCCTTCTCGGGCTTCTTCGCCGCCCGCACGAAGCAGTGGCACTTCGCGCACTGGAAGCGGCTGCTCGAGATGATGCCGCCCGAGATCGAGACCGTCCGCTTCCCGAACAACGACGAGCCGGCGACGCCGACCGAGCGCTCCTGCCATCGCGAGATCCAGGGAGCCGACCTGCGCATCGTGGCGGCCCTCCTCGAGTCGGCGGACGCCTTCGTCGGTCACGACTCGGGCATGGCGCACCTCGCGACCGCTCTGGGCGTACCGTCGGTGGTCATCTTCACCGGCTACGTGCCTCCTCACATGTTCGGCTATCCGGGGAACCACAACCTCTCGCCCGACCTGCCCTACGCCCCGTGCTGGTGCGAGGACGGCTGTCCGCCGTGCAAGGGCGAGGTGTGCACGCGCGCGGTCCAGCCGGAGCAGGTGCTCGCCGCGTTGCTGGGCGTCCTGGAGGCGCGCGGGCGGCGACGCTAGCGTCCGAATTCCATGACCTGGCCGGCGGCCGAAGGTATATAGGGGCCCATGAGGCCCTCTTCGCTCCTCGGCATCCTCTTCGACCTCCTCGAGGAGCTCGCGCGGCAGGACGCGCTGCCCGCCGACGCGCGCGTGGGGCGGTTCTTCCGCGACCGGCGCTACCTCGGCGCCGGCGACCGGCGCGCGATCTCCGGCCTCGCGTACGCCTGGCTGCGCCTCCGGCCGCGCGGCGAGGCGCGCTGGGATGCCTGGGCGCCCGGCGCGGGGCTGCCGCGGGCGGGGGAGATCGGCGGACGCGAGAGGCCGCTCGCGGCGCTGATCGCGCTCTCGCGCGACGGGCTCCTCCCCTGGTCGTTCGCCGAGCTCGCGACCGCGGCGCGCGGCCTCCTCGATCCCTCCGCGGCTCCGTGGGCGGCCGCGCTCGACCTGGCGGGCGCGCCGCACGCCTTCGGGCCCGACGCGTGGCCCGCCGATCCGCGGGAGCGGCTCGCCGCCGAGCTCGCGCTCCCGCCCTGGGTGGCGGAGCGGTTCCTCGAGGAGCGCGGCGAGGAGGAAGCGCGCCGGCTGGGAGCGCTCCTCCTCGGGGAGGCGCCGGTCGACCTCCGCGTGAACCTCTCGCGCGTGTCGCGCGAGGAGGCCCTCGCCGCGCTCGCGCCGGCCGCGGGGCCCGGCCTCGCGCCCACGCCGCTGAGCCCGCTCGGCATCCGGCTGCCGTCGCGGAAGAACCTGAGCTCCTTCCAGAGCTCGCACGCGGGCTGGATCGAGGTGCAGGACGAGGGGAGCCAGCTCGTCGTGCTCGCGGCGGATCCCGGCCCCCGCGACGTCGTGCTCGAGCCGTGCGCGGGCGCGGGCGGGAAGACGCTCGCGACGCTCGACCTCCAGCGGAGCCGCGGCGGCGGGGGATCGGTGCACGCCGCCGACATCTCCCCCCATCGCCTCGAGGAGCTCCGGCGGCGCGCGGCCGCGATGGGCGCGGCGGGCCTCTCCGTGCACGCGCTCGAGCCCGAGGGCCCGCTGCCGGGCGGCCTGCCGGCGGGCGCGGACCTCGTCCTCATCGACGCGCCGTGCTCGGGCACGGGAGCGCTCCGCAGGAGCCCCGAGCTCAAGTACCGCTACGGTCCAGGCGACCTGGCGCGCTTCGCGTCGCTCCAGCTCTCCATCCTCGAGCGCTTCGCTCCCCGCGTGCGGCCCGGCGGGCGCCTCGTCTACGCGACCTGCTCGCTCTTCCGCGAGGAGAACGACGACGTGACCGACCGCTTCCTCCGCGCGAGCCCCGCGTTCGTCGAGGAGGCCTCGGAGTGGGCCGCCCGTTCGCTCGCCCGCGCGCTCGACGGCGCCCGCCTCCGCCTCGACCCGCTCCGCACCGGCACCGACGGCTTCTTCGTCGCCACGATGCGGCGATCTCCGCAGTAACACCCGGTCTCTCCAGCCGGTACGATGACGCCTCGCGCGCCGCGGATTCTTTGTCCACGGCTTCGCGCGGTTCCAGTTACTTCTGATAGACATTCGGCGAACAGCGGGGCTCGGTCCCGTCCCCGGCGAGGGGCCCCCAGGGTAGGAATCCACGTCCATGAAGCGAAGGCTTTCGGCCGTCTTGGCGGTTGTCCTGCTGCCGCTCTGGAGCTCGCCGAGCGCCGCCGCCGCTTCCTTCGTGCGCGGCGACGCGAACGCGGACGGCGCGGTGGACCTCGCGGACGCGGTGACGGTGCTCTTCCGCGTCTTCCTGGGAGGCGCGGAGCCGCCGTGCCTCGACGCCGCCGATGCCGATGACAGCGGCTCGCTCGACATCACGGACCCGATCACGGTCCTGAGCTACCTCTTCATCGAAGGCCGCAGCCCGAAGAGCCCGTTCCCCGAGTGCGGCCTCGACCCCACGGCCGACGCGCTCGGCTGCGCGTCGTTCCCGCCGTGCGCGGGCGTGAACCTGCCTCCGCGCGCCGCCTTCAGCGCGAGCGCGCGGACGGGCGTGGCGCCGCTGAAGGTGGACGTCGACGCGGGGGCGTCGAACGATCCCGACGGGCAGCTCGTCTCGTACCTGTGGGACTTCGGAGACGGGGGGACGGCGCAGGGGGCGAAGGCGTCGCACACGTTCGACAAGACGGGGAGCTTCACGGTGACGCTGACGGTGAAGGACGACCGCGGCGCGACGAGCTCGTCGACGCTCGGCGTGGTCGTGCGCGATCCGGGCGTGCCGCCCGATCCGTCCGACGTGGCGCCGGCGCTCGACGGGACGTCGGTGCCGTCCTTCGCCGAGCTGACGTCGTTCCTCCACGGTGCGACCGATCCCATCCAGACGGGCGTCGACCCGGACGCGATCGTCGCGCGGCGCGCGGCGGTGCTCCGCGGGCGCGTGATGGACCGCGCGGGCGCTCCGCTGCGCAGCGTCGCGGTGACGGTGCTCGGGCATCCGGAGCTCGGCTCGACGCTCACGCGGCCCGACGGCATGTTCGACCTCGTCGTGAACGGCGGCGGCACGGTCATCGTCGACTATCAGCGGAGCGGCTTCCTCCCGGCGCAGCGGCAGGTGGACGTGCCGTGGAACGACTACCGCTGGCTGCCGGACGTCGCCCTCATCCCGCTCGACGCGCAGGTGACGGCCATCGATCCCGCCGCCGCGGCGATGCAGACGGCGCGCGGGAGCGCGATGACCGACGCGGACGGCACGCGCCAGGCGACGCTCCTCTTCCCGCAGGGCACCACCGCGCAGATGGTGCTCCCGGACGGCACGAAACAGCCGCTCGCGTCGCTCCACGTGCGGGCGACCGAGTACACGGTGGGCGCTCACGGCCCCGAGGCCATGCCGGCCGAGCTGCCGCCGACGAGCGGCTACACGTACTGCGTGGAGCTGACGGTCGACGAAGCGCAGGCGGCGGGCGCGACGACGGTCCTCTTCAGCACGCCGCTGCCCTTCTACCTGGAGAACTTCCTCGGCTTCCCGGTGGGCACGACGGTGCCGGTCGGCTCCTACGACCGGGCGCGCGGCCTGTGGATCCCCGAGGACAGCGGGAAGGTCGTGAAGGTGCTGAGCGTGACGGGCGGCGCGGCCGACCTCGACCTCGACGGCGACGGCACCGCCGACGGCCCCGCCGCGCTGGCGGCTCTCGCGATCACCGACGCCGAGCGCCAGCGGGTCGCGGCGCTCTACGCGCCCGGGCAAAGCCTCTGGCGCGTGCGCATGCCGCACTTCTCGGACATCAACTGGCCCACGGGGCCGCCGGACGACGCGGTGCCGCCCGACGAGGACCCCAACGGGGACCAGCCGATGGACGCTTGCTGCCGTCAGGCCGGCAACTCGGTCATCGAGGTCCAGAACCAGATCCTCGGCGAGGCGGTATCGGTGATCGGCACTCCGTTCGGCCTCCACTACCAGAGCGAGCGCGTGCCGGGGCGGAAGCTCGCCTACTCGATCGACATCCCCCTGAGCGGAGACAAGGATCTCCCGAAGAGCTTGAAGCAGATCGAGCTCGAGGTCTCGGTCGCCGGCCAGTTCTTCCGCGATTCCTTCCCGCCGTTGAAGAGCCAGTCGACCCGTTTCACCTGGAACGGCAAGAACGCCTACGGGCAGATCCTCCAGGGAAAGCAGCCGATCCACGTCCGCATCGGCTACACCTACCCGGCCAGCTACGGCGGGCCGTCGAAATTCGGCAACTCCGGCCCCGCGATCGGCGTCTCGCGCCGCGAGGTCACCCTCTGGCGCACGTGGGACGGCAAGGTCGGCTCGTGGGACGCGCGCGGAAACGGCCTGGGCGGCTGGACGCTGAGCGTCCACCACGCCTACGACGCGGTCGAGCAGGTCCTCTTCCGCGGCGACGGCGGCCGGCAGAGCGCGAAGGCGGTGGGCTCGACGATCGGCACGTTCGCGGGGGGCGGGCAACCCCCGGCGGGCCAGCTCGGCGACGGAGGACCAGCGACGCAGGCACTGGTCAAGCCGTCCGGGCTGGCGTCCGGCGCCGACGGCAGCCTCTACATCGTCGACTCGCTGGCCGCCCGCATCCGTCGGGTGACCCCCGACGGGCTCATCGACACCGTCGCGGGGCCCGGCGACTGCGGCGCTGCGCCCTGCGGCGACGGAGGGCCGGCGACGAAGGCCGGCATCGGCTTCCCGCTGGCCGTGACGGTGGGGCCGGACGGCAGTTTCTACTTCGGCGGCGTGCAGGTGATTCGTCGCGTAACGCCTGATGGAATCATCCACACGATCGCCGGGAACGGGACGCTCGGCGATGCGGGCGACGGCGGCCCAGCCCTCCAGGCGCAGCTCGGCCACGTGCTCGGACTGGCGGTGGGGCCGGACGGCAGCCTCTTCTTCACCGGCAGCACCGGCCGCCGCGTGCGCCGGGTGACGCCGGACGGGCTCATCTCCTCCTACGCGGGGACGGGACAGTTCGGTTCCAGCGGCGACGGAGGGCCGGCGGCGGTGGCCCAGTTCTCGGATCCGCGCGGCGTCGCCATCGGACGCGACGGCACGCTCTACATCGCCGACGCGGGCGCGGAGCGCATCCGCAGCGTGACGCCAGACGGAATCATCCACACGATCGCCGGGACGGGAGTCCTCGGCTACAGCGGCGACGGCGGGCCGGCCGTCGACGCCACCTTCCATTTCCCCAGCGACGTGGCGATCGCTCCGGACGACACGCTCTACATCGTCGACTCGGGGAACAACGTGGTGCGCTGGATGCGACCGGGAGGGACGATCCACACGCTGGCGGGGAACGGCTTCTCGGGCTCTACGGGCGACGGCGGCTCGGCCCGACAGGCAGCCTTCTTCGCCCTCGACCACGGGCTCGCGGTGGGAGCGGACGGGAGCATCTTCGTATCGCAGACGTTCGCCACCGCCCAGGTGCCGGACGGCCTCCGCGTGCGGCGCATCTCGCCGCCCCCCGAGACGTTCGCGGCGGGAAAGTCGGGAGAGCTGATGGTGCCCGCGCAGGACGGCGGCGAGGTCTACGTCTTCGACCTGAACGGCCGCCACCTGCGCACGCTGGAAGGGCTCACGGGGTCGCTCCTCTACGGCTTCTCGTACGACTCCGCCGGCCGCCTGGCCGAGGTCGTCGACGGCGACGGCAACACGACGGCCGTGGAGCGGGACGGAAGCGGCAACCCGACGGCGATCGTGGGCCCGTTCGGTCAAGCGACCGCGCTCGACGTGAACGCCGACGGCTTCCTCGATCGCGTGACCGACCCGGCCGGAGAGAGCGTGCGGTTGAGCTACACGCCCGATGGCCTCCTCACGAGCTTCACCGGGCCGCGCGGCCACGCCTCCAGCTACGGCTACGACGACGACGGCCGGCTCACGAGCGCCACCGATCCGACGGGCGCCAAGAAGACGCTGGTCCGCACCGGCAAGGACGAGGACTTCACCATAACGGTGACCACCGCGCTCGGTCAGACGACCGCGCATCGCGTGGAGACGCAGAAGAACGGCGACCAGCGGCTCACCACGAGCGACTGCGCAGGCCTTTCGTCGCAGTCGACGGTCGGCCGGGACGGGCGTCTGAGCGCCACCTACGCGGACGGCTCCCGCGTCGACCTCGTCCTCGGCCCCGATCCCCGCTGGGGGATGCGCGCGCCGATCGCCGCCAGCCTCACCTCCGTCACGGCGGGAGGGCATTCGATGACGACGACCTCGCAGAGCGCGGTCACGCTCGCCGCCCCCGGCGACCTCCTCCACATCAGCTCGCGGACGGAGTCGGTGACGACGAATGGCCGCACCTGGACCTCCACCTACGACGGGGCGAGCCGCACGTTGGTCCTCACCTCGCCCGCGGGGAGGAGCCAGAGCGTGACGTTCGACGCACGCGGCCGCCCGGGAACGACGAAATCCCCCGAGCTCGAACCCATCGGCTACCAGTACGACGGCCGCGGGCGCCTCTCGACCATCGAGCAGGGGGGAGGGGCGGACCTCCGCGTCGCTGCCCTCTCCTACGGAGCGGACGGCTTCCTGGCCGGCTCCACCGATCCTCTGGGCCGGACGACCACTCTCGTTCGCGACGATGCGGGGCGGGTGACGGAGCAGACCCTGCCCGGCGGCCGGACCTTCCGACTCGCTTACGATGCCGACGGCAACGCGGTCGGCATCACGCCGCCCGGCGGCATCGGGCACGCCGTGGCGTACTCCCCGCGCAACGAGGCCGCTGCGTACACGCCGCCGGCTGCGGGCGCGGAGTCCGCCGTCATCCGGTACTCCTACGACGCCGACCGCCGGCCGACGCGCATCGACCAGCCGGGCGGCGGCGCGGTGCAGTTCCACTACGAGGACGCCACCTGCCGCCTCGACCTCCTCGACCTGGGCGTCCGGCAGCGGACCTACGGCTACGACGCCGCCGGCCGACTCACCTCGCTGGTCTCGAGCGGGGGAGTCTCTCTGGCCCACGCGTTCGACGACGGACTCCTCACCGCCGCGACCTGGAGCGGTGCGGTGTCGGGCAGCGTGAGCTGGACCTACGACGGCGACTTCCGGATGAGCACCTTGAGCGTCGACGGAGGGAACCCCGTCGCCATCGCGTACGACGCGGACGGCCTGCCGGTCCAGGTGGGAGGGATGACGTTGACGCGTAGCGCGGTGAGCGGCCGCCTCGTGGGGTCGAGCCTCGGCGCCCTGAGCGATTCCGTCACCTTCAACGGCTTCGGCGACTTGACGAGCTACACGGTGAAGCGCGGCGGCACCGCCCTCTACTCGGTCGCGTACGACTGCGATGCGCTGGGGCGCATCCAGAGGAAGGTCGAGACGGTCGGCGGCGTCACGCGGATGATCGACTACGTCTTCGACTCCGCCGGCCGTCTCACCGACGTCCGGCGCGACGATGTCCTCACCGCCAGCTACGTCTACGATTCGAACGGCAACCGGCACAGCCGAACGGACTCCGACGGCAAGCTCTTCGGCACGTACGACGCGCAGGACCGGCTGGTCCAGTTCGGGTCGACGACCTACGGCCACGACGCGAAGGGCGAGCGCACGAGCAGGACCGCCGGCGGCCAGACCACGACGTATCGCTACGACGGGATGGGCAACCTCGTCGGCGCCACGCTTCCCGACGGGACCGTGATCGAGTACCTGCTCGATGCGCGCGACCGGCGGGTGGGGAAGCGCGTGAACGGCGCGCTGGTGCAGGCGTTCCTCTACCTGGACGGGCTGCGGCCCGTCGCCGAACTCGACGGCGCGGGCTTCGTGGTGAACCGCTTCGTCTACGCCACGGGCGGCAACGTCCCCGACTACCTGCTGAAGGGCGGCGTCGCGTATCGGATCGTCACCGACCAGGTGGGCACGCCGCGTCTGGTGATCGACACCGCGACCGGCCAGGTGGTCCAGCAGATGGACCACGACGAGTTCGGCCGCGTCGTCCTCGACACGAACCCCGGCTTCCAGCCGTTCGGGTTCGCGGGCGGACTCTACGACCGGCAGACGGGCTTGGTGCACTTCGGCGCGCGCGAGTACGACCCGGAGACCGGCCGGTGGACCGCGAAGGACCCCATCGGCTTCAGCGGCGGGGACGGGAACCTCTACGCGTACGCCGGCAACGAGCCGATCAATGGAGCCGACCCGAGCGGGCTGATGCTGTCGACCCTCTGCTACCACGGCGCGGTCGTGGCGGCAACCGGCGCGGTGTACGGCGTATCGCAGTTCGCCCAGAGGAACGCGCCGAACCTCTATGCGGCGGCAGCGACCGCCGGTAGGGGTCTGCAGACCGCCGGCAGGGGGCTGGCCAACCTCGGCAACCGCATCTCCAACTTCTTCTGCTCGAGCGGCTCTTCCGGAGGCAACCAGGGGATAGCAGTCGCTCCCAGCCCTGCCCTTCCGAACGCCATGAATGTAGCGGGTAACACACTACAAGGGATGGCCGTGGCTCCTTCGCCCACCTTGCAGCAGGCCCCTCAAATCACGCTCTTCTTCCCCAAGTTGGGAGAAGCGGGGAGTGCCTTTCGATACTCGTATGCTCAGTACGAAAAGTTGGTGGGTGAATTCATCGAGTTGAGGGACGAGCTCGCCGGTGTCTATCCGGGTGGTCCACCGGTGACCATCGATGAGCTGGAGCAGGCCCATCAGGCCGCGGTGAAGATCTTCGGCTGGGACCCCTCGCCCTCGATCTGGTTCTGAGGTACCGATGTCCTGAGTAAGTATGGATGTCGCCATGAGACCGAGATGCCTGCTGGCGCCGGCGTTGATGGTGCTGCTCTTCTCACTCTCGCCCGCCGGCGCCGAGTCCCCCTTCGTCCGCGGTGACGCGAACGCGGACGGCGGGGTGGACCTCTCGGACGCGGTGACGGTGCTCTTCCGCGTCTTCCTGGGAGGCGCGGAGCCGCCGTGCCTCGACGCCGCCGATGCCGATGACAGCGGCTCGCTCGACATCACGGACCCGATCACGGTCCTGAGCTACCTCTTCATCGAAGGCCGCAGCCCGAAGAGCCCGTTCCCCGAGTGCGGCCTCGACCCCACGGCCGACGCGCTCGGCTGCGCGTCGTTCCCGCCGTGCGCGGGCGTGAACCTGCCTCCGCGCGCCGCCTTCAGCGCGAGCGCGCGGACGGGCGTGGCGCCGCTGAAGGTGGACGTCGACGCGGGGGCGTCGAACGATCCCGACGGGCAGCTCGTCTCGTACCTGTGGGACTTCGGAGACGGCGGGACGGCGCAGGGGGAGAAGGCGACGCACTCGTTCGCGCAGACGGGGAGCTTCACGGTGACGTTGACGGTGAAGGACGACCGCGGCGCGGCGGGCTCGTCGTCCGTGAAGGTCATCGTGCGCGAGCCGGGCGTGCCGCCCGATCCCTCCGACGTGGCGCCGGCGCTCGATGGGACCTCGGTGCCGTCCTTCGCCGAGGTGACGTCGTTCCTCCACGGCGCCACGGATCCCGTCCAGACCGGCGTCGATCCCGCCGCGATCGTGGCGCAGCGCGCGTCGGTGCTCCGCGGGCGCGTGACGGACCGCGCGGGCGCTCCGCTCCGCGGGGTTGCTTTGACGGTACTCAACCATCCCGAGCTCGGCTCGACGCTCACGCGGCCCGACGGCATGTTCGACCTCGTCGTGAACGGCGGCGGCACGGTCGTCGTCGACTACCGGCGGAGCGGCTTCCTCCCGGCGCAGCGGCAAGTGGACGTGCCGTGGAACGACTACCGCTGGCTGCCCGACGTGGCGCTCGTCCCGCTCGATCCTCAGGTCACCGCCATCGACCTCACGGGACCGATGCAGGCGGCGCGCGGGAGCGCGATGACGGACGCGGACGGCACCCGGCAGGCGACCGTGCTCTTCCCACAGGGCACCACGGCCGAGATGGTGCTCGCGGACGGCACGAAGCAGCCGCTCGCCTCGCTCCACGTGCGCGCGACCGAGTACACTGTCGGCGATCACGGCCCCGAGGCCATGCCCGCGGAGCTGCCGCCGACGAGCGGGTACACGTACTGCGTGGAGCTGAGCGCCGACGAGGCGATCGCGGCGGGCGCGACCACGGTACGGTTCAACGCGCCGCTTCCCTTCTACCTGGAGAACTTCCTCGGCTTCCCGGTCGGCACTCCGGTGCCGCTCGGCGCCTACGACCGCACGCTGGGGGTCTGGATCCCCGACGAGACCGGGACGGTGGTGAAGCTCCTGAGCGTCACCGGCGGCGCGGCGGACCTCGACCTCGACGGCGACGGCACCGCCGACGGCGCGGCCGTCCTCGCGGCGCTCGGGATCACGGTCGCCGAGCGGCAGCGGCTCGCGACGCTCTACGCGCCCGGCCAGACGCTCTGGCGCGTCCGCATCCCGCACTTCTCCATCTGGGACTGCAACATGGGCATCATGCCGCCTCCCGACGCCGAGTTCCCCGGCGACGATCCGAGCCTCCACCGGCCGGAGGACGACGTCTGCCGCATGGAGGGCAACTCGGTCATCGAGGTGCAGAACCAGGTCCTCGGCGAGGCGGTGGCGGTGAGGGGCACGCCGTTCTCCCTGGTCTACCAAAGCGAGCGCGTGCCGGGACGGAAGGAGGCCTACACCATCGGGATCCCGCTGAGCGGCGCACAGCTGCCGGCGAGCGTCCACGCGATCGAGCTCGAGGTCGCGGTCGCCGGCCTCTTCTCCCACCAGACCTTCCCGGCCGAAACGAACCGGTCGACCACCTTCACCTGGGACGGCAAGAACGCCTACGGGCAGACGCTGCAGGGCGAGCAGCCGATCACGGTGCGCATCGGCTACACGTACGGCGTCCTCTACGGCGTCACCTCGCGCTTCGGACACGACGCGGGCGAGGCGATCACGCTGTCGCCGTCGCGCAAGGAGGTCACGCTCTGGCGCATCTGGCGAGGCAGGATCGGGACCTGGGACGCTCGCGGCAACGGGTTCGGCGGCTGGGCGCTGGACGTCCACCACGCTTACGACCCCGCGGCCCGCGTCCTCTACCGCGGCGACGGCGGGCGCGAGAGCGCCGCGTCCGTCCCCTCGACGATCGACACGTTCGCCGGGACCGGAGCGGCCGGCGCCGGCGGCGACGGAGGCCCGGCGACCGCGGCGACGCTCGACCCGGTGGGGCTGGCGGTGGGCCCGGACGGCAGCCTCTACATCGCGTCGGCGCTCGCGAACCGCGTCCGCCGCGTGACTCCGGACGGGACCATCCACACGGTGGCCGGGAACGGGAACCAGTGTTCACCGCAGCTCGCCGCCTGCGGCGACGGCGGGCCGGCTACCGAGGCGCTGCTGGGCAGCCCCTACTCGCTCGCCGTCGGCCCCGACGGCAGCCTCTACATCGGCCAGGCGCTCTCGGGCCGGCAGGTGGTGCGGAAGGTGGACCCGAGCGGGACCATCACCACGATCGCGGGGACGGGGACGAACGGCTTCAGCGGCGACGACGGCCCGGCCACGCTCGCCGAGATCTCATCTCCCGTGAGCCTGGCGGCCGCGCCGGACGGCAGCCTCTACATCGCCGACGAGTCGAACCGCCGCATCCGCCGCGTGGCGGCCGACGGCATCATCAGCACCGTGGTGGGCACCGGGGACTTAGGCTCGAGTGGAGACGGCGGCCCCGCGCGGCTCGCGCAGCTCTCCGACCCGAGAGGCGTCGCCGCCGGCGCCGACGGCAGCCTCTACATCGCCGACACCGGGGCCGGGCGCGTGCGGATGGTCACGCCGGATGGGACCATCCGCACGATCGCCGGGACCGGGGCGTTCGGCTTCAGCGGCGATGGCGGTCCGGCCACCGAGGCGACCTTCAAGTTCCCCACCGCGGTCGCGGTCGGCGCGGACGGCACGCTCTACATCTTGGACTCGGGGAACTTCCGCGTGCGGTGGATGCGGCCGGGCGGAACGATCGATACCCTCGCCGGGAGTACCGGGTCTGGCTCCGCGGGCGACCGGGGCCCGGCTCGCCGGGCGACTCTCCTCGAGGTCCAGGCGGGGCTCGCGGTCGGACCGGACGGCGGCCTCTTCGTCTCCCAGTCCGCGAACGACGTGCGCGTGCGGCGCATCTCGCCGCTCGTCGATGGCTTCCTGGGAGGCGCCGCCGGAGAGATCGCTGTCCCCTCGGGCGACGGCGGCGAGCTCTACGTCTTCACGGTGAGCGGCCGCCACCTGCGGACGGAGGGCTCGCTCACCGGCGCCCTGCGCCACCGGTTCACGTACGATGCGGCCGGCCGCCTCGCCACCGTCGTCGACGGCGACGGCAACGAGACGGTCGTGGAGCGGGACGCGGCGGGCAACCCGACCGCGATCGTCGGACCTTACGGTCGAGCGACGGCGCTCGAGCTGAACGCCGACGGCTACCTCGAGCGCATCACGAGTCCCTCCGGAGAGACCGTGCGGCCGGCGTACACGGCCGACGGACTCCTCACCGCGCTCACCGGGCCCGGCGGCCGCACCTCGCGCTACGCGTACGACGCGCTCGGACGGTTGACCTCCGCCACCGATCCCGCCGGCGCCGCCAAGACGCTCGCGAGGTCGGGCACCGACGACGACTACACGGTCACCTTGACCACCGCGATGGGCCGCGAGACGAGCTTCCGCGTCGAGCGCTTGAGCAACGGCGACGTCCGGCGGACGACCTCCGACTGCACCGGCGCGCGGTCCGTGGTCGTGATCGGGAGCGACGGCCGCCTCACCGGCACCGATGCGGACGGCACCACGAGGACGCTCGTCCTCGGCCCCGACCCGCGCTGGGGCATGACCGCTCCCCTGGCGGCGAGCGTCTCCGTCTCGATGCCCGGCGGCCTCACGCTGACGACGACGACGGCGCGCACGGTGGAGCTCGCCGCCCCCGGAGACGTCCTCCACATCCGCTCGCTCGTCACCACGGAAACGACGAACGGCCGCGTCACGACCTCCGCCTACGACGCACCGAGCCGCACGCTCGTCCTCACTTCGCCGGCGGGGAGGGTCGACCAGCTCGTCTTCGACGACCGCGGGCGGACGGTGGAGGCGCACGCCGCGGACCTCGATCCGGTCGCGTTCGCGTACGATCCTCGAGGGCGGCTCGCGGGCGTCGAGCAGGGAGAGGGGGCGGCCCGCCGCGTCGTGACCTTCGGCTACGGAGTCGACGGTGATCTGGCGAGCCACACCGATGCGCTCGGGCGGACGACCACGTACGTCCACGACGACGCCGGCGGCCTGATCGAGGAGGACCTGCCGGGCGGCCGCACCTTCCGCTTCGCCTTCGACCTCGACGGCGACGTGCGCGGCGTCACGCCGCCGGGGCGGACCGAGCACACGTTCGCCTTCACGGCGGCCGGCGACGTCGCCGCCTACACTCCGCCGCTCGTCGGCGCCGAGCCCGCGGAGGTGAGCTACTCCTACGACGCCGACCGCAAGTCGACGCGCATCGACCATCCCGGCGGCGGATCGGTGCAGTTCGGGTACGAGGACGGCACCTGCGAGCTCACGCTGGTGGACCTCGCCGGCCGCCAGCGCACGATCTCCTACGACGCCGCCGGCCGCCCCGCGGCGCTGGGGACGAGCCAGGCGACATCGCTGGCCCATGCTTACGACGGCGCGGTCTTCACCGGCGCGACGTGGAGCGGCGCGGTGGCGGGCAGCGTGACGCAGGCCTACGACGCGGACCTGCTCGTCGCCGCGCTACGCGTGAACGGAGCGGATCCGCTCGCCATCTCGTACGACGCCGATGGCTTGCCGGTGCAGGTGGGCGCGCTCGCCATCGCGCGGAGCCCGGTGAACGGTGCGGTCGTAGGGACGAGCATCGGCGAGGTCGGCGATTCCTTCACGTACGACGGCTTCGGCGCCCTCCGCGGCTACACGGCGAGCTACAAGGGCGCCGCCATCTATGCGGCGACGTTCAGCTACGACGCGCGGGGACGCATCGTGGAGGAAACCGAGACGATCGAGGGTGCAGCGCGCACCTTCTCCTTCGCGTACGACCTCTCGGAGCGCCTCACCGAGGTCCGCCGGGACGGCGTCGCGTCCGCAGGATTCACCTACGATGCCAACGGCAACCGGACGAGCCGGACCGACTCCGGCGGCACGAGCGCTGCCACGTACGATGCGCAGGACCGCTTGATCGCGCACGGAGGCGCTGCCTATGCGCACAACCCGAGAGGGGAACGAACGAGCAAGACCGCGGGCGGTCAGACGACGACGTACCGGTACGAGGGGTTCGGCAGCCTCATCGGCGCCACCTTGGCAGACGGGACGCAGATCGAGTACCTCCTCGACGGCCTCGACCGCCGGATCGGCAAGCGCGTGAACGGCGTCCTGGTGCAGGCGTTCCTCTATCAGGACGGCCTGCGGCCGATCGCGGAGCTGAACGGTGCAGGCACCGTCGTCGGTCGATTCGTCTACGCCACGGAGCGCAACGTCCCCGACTACCTGGTGAAGGGCGGCGCCACCTACCGCCTCATCACGGACCACCTAGGGAGCCCGCGGCTGGTGGTCGACGTCGCCACCGGCCAGGTCGCGCAGCGCATGGACCACGATGAATTCGGCCGCGTCACGCTCGACACCAACCCCGGCTTCCAGCCGTTCGGCTTCGCCGGAGGCATCTATGATCGCCAGACAGGGCTCGTGCACTTCAACGCCCGCGAGTACGACCCGGAGACCGGCCGGTGGACGGTGAAGGACCCGATCGGCTTCTCCGGCGGCGACGGGAACCTCTACGCGTACTGCGCGGACGACCCCCTCGACAACGTCGACCCCGAGGGCCTCACCTGCCTCACCACCGTGGACTGCTACTGCATGAAGCATCCCTGCATCTGCGCCGAGATCGGGGTCGCGGGATCGAAAGCGGCCGACAAGGTCAACCGCGCAGGAGCGGCCGTCCAGCGGGGCGGCCAGGCGGTCGTGAACACCGCGCAGCGAGTGGTCGCCGCGTGCCCGTCGGCGCCGCAGGTGGCCCAGACGGTGAACCGGGCCATCTCGCCGGCGAACCCGGTCGTCCGCATCGTCCTGGGCCAGTCCGGGCCGGCCAGCGAGAAGTTCCGGATCGCCGTGCAGGCCATCCAGAGGCTGCGGCCGAACCTCTCGCCCGTCGATGCGGAGAGGGTCTTGCAAGTCCTGGCGGGCAATCTCGGCGGCATGGCCAACCTGAGGAGCGCGATCGCCAACGGCCAGCTGGCGAGGCTCTTGAACCTGCTCCTCCCCAAGTAGCGCGCCGGGCGCTCGTGGCCTCTCTCATGACTTGGTGCCCGGCGGAGCCGCGATCCGCCGGACCCCCGCGGCAAAACCGCTTCCTTCGCCTCGCGGCCTCGGGCACAATCTCGGCCGGCGCTCGGTCCCGAACGGGCTCACAACGCGGAGAAGATTCCCATGCACCGCATCACCCGCCGCACCTTCCTCGCCGCCGCCGCCGCCGGCGCCGCCGGCGTCTCGCTCCGCGCGGGCGAGACGTCCGCACCGAGCGCGCCGGTGAAGGCGTTCCGCGTCGAGGAGGTCTCGCACTCGTACGAGGACTTCCTCTACCGCACGCCGATCAAGTTCGGCGGGAACGTCGTCGACCGCGTCACGCTCATCAACGTCACCTGCCGCGTGAACGCCGGCGGCCGCAGCGTCACGGGCTTCGGCTCCATGCCGCTCGGGAACGTCTGGTCGTTCCCGTCGAAGGAGATGTCCTACGACGTGACGCTCGGCGCCATGAAGGCGCTCGCCGACCGCGTGCGGAAGATCCTGAGCGGCCACCGCGAGCTGGCGAACCCGGTCGACATCGACCACGTCCTCGAGCCCGAGTACGTGAAGGCCGCCGCGGAGGTGTCGTGCGAGCTCAAGCTCGCCGCGCCCATCCCCAAGCTCTGCACGCTGGTGACCGCGAGCCCCTTCAGCGGCGCGCTGCACGATGCCTTCGGCAAGGCGAACGGCCGGAGCGTGTACCGCTGCTACGGCCCGGAGTTCATCGACGGCGACCTCTCGCGCTGGCTGAACGCCGACTTCAAGGGCGACCGGCTCGACCGCTTCGTCCTCCCCGACCCGAAGCCGCGCATGCCGCTCTACCACCTGGTGGGCGCGGTCGACCCGATCTTCGACGCCGACGTGAAGAAGCGCGTGGGCGACGGCCTCCCCGAGACGCTGCCGGAGTGGATCGCGTTCAACGGCCTCACGCACTTCAAGATCAAGCTGAACGGCGAAGACCTCGGCTGGGACGTCGACCGCGTCGTTCAGACCGACCGCGCGTGCGAGGAGGCGCAGCGGAAGCGCGGCCTGGAGCGCTGGGTCTACTCGCTCGACTTCAACGAGAAGTGCCGGTCGGTCGGCTACCTCCTCGAGTTCCTCGCGAAGCTCCAGGAGAAGGCGCCGCGCGCCTACGACCGCATCCAGTACGTCGAGCAGCCGACGAAGCGCGACCTGGAGGCCGACCGGAAGAACGTCATGCACGAGGCGGCGAAGCTGAAGCCGGTCGTGATCGACGAGTCGCTCACCGGCCTCGACGCGCTCCTCCTCGCGCGCGACATGGGCTACTCGGGCGCGGCGCTCAAGGCGTGCAAGGGGCAGAGCCAGGCGATCCTCATGGGCGCGGTCTGCCAGAAGCTGAAGATGTTCCTCTGCGTGCAGGACCTCACCTGCCCGGGCGCGTCGCTCGTGCACTCGGCGGGGCTCGCGGCGCACGTGCCGGGCGTGGCGGCGATCGAGGCGAACTCGCGGCAGTACGTGCCGGTCGCGAACAAGGGCTGGGAGGACAGGTTCCCGGGGCTCTTCAAGATCGAGGACGGGACGATGAAGACGGGCGAGATCACGGGCCCGGGGCTCGGCGCGGTGGCGGGCTAACCGCTCGATCGGCCCTGCGGGGCGGCGCGACTGGGCCCGATGAGCGCGAGCGCGTCGCGCGCGGCGAGGCGCACGAGCTCGTGATCGTCCCGGAGGGCCTTCTCGAGGGCCGGCACCGCGTCGCGGGCCAGCGGCCCGAGAAAGCCGAGGAGGAACGCGGCTTGGGAGCGCTCGAGGAAGTCCTCGCTCTCGAGCTTCCGGCACCCATGTGAGATGCAACCTCGCAGGAGGTGGCGCGACCGAGCGAACGTCTCCTTGAGGAGCTTGGGACGCGAGGCCAAGGGCCGGAGTCGCTCGAGTCGCCCATCCTCTCCCAGGATGAGGGCCTCTGCGGCAGCCGGGGCCAAGGTCTCCTCATCGTTAGCGTCCTGGGCCTCAATGAGGCGGGAGAGGAGAGGCCACGCGTGAGGCTCTTCGGAGAGGGCAGCGATCCCCGGCGACCCGAGGGCGAGAAGCGCTCGCATGGCCACGTCGGCCATGGAACTGCACGGTTCCTTCCGGCGGAAAGCGGCGCGGTCGATCAGGTCTGACGAGAGGGGGGTCTCGGGAGCGCGCACGAGAGCGAGGAGGGGCGGTATGGACTTCGTTGAATGCAACTCGCTGAGCTTCCAGATCGCCTCGATCCGAGCTCGCCGATCCTCCGAGCTCAGCCGGTGGATGTACCACTCCTCGCGGATGCGTTCCCTCCCGACCACCGCGGCCGCGCCCACCACCAGGACCGCCGCCGCGGCGCACGCGAGAGCGACCCTGCGCCCGCCGCCCGCCGCGAGCGCCCGGCGCCTCCGCGCGGCGAGCGTGGCCAGCGCGACGACGACCGCGCCGCCCGAGGCGAGGCCCGCGATCAGCCAGCGGCCCTCTCCGGGGTCGGCGGCGAGGTCGCGGGAGACGGTCTGGACGTCTGCTGCTTTCGGCGGGCGGCGGCGGCTCGACGAGGCCCACCGTGCTCGCGGCGGAGGCGATCGGCGAGCGGGCGGCGTCCGGCTCCTCGAACGTCGCCGTCGTCGAGCGGCACCCTGGCAATGAGGCGAGCGCGAGGAGGATCAGCGAGACGCACCGGCCCGGGCCCCGAAGCATGGCGACATGGTCGCGCCTGCCCCGCGCGCCGGCAAGACCGAAGCGCCCGGTTGTCGGGGCTATCGGCCGGACGCGGGCGCCGCCGCCTCCTCCGCCTCATCGATCCGGCGCAGCGCCGTCTGCGCGATGCGCTGCACGATCTCGCTCTCGTCGCCGAGCGCCTTCACGAGAGCCGGCGCGGCATCGGGGGCGTGCCCGCCCAGGTAGCCGAGGAGCCGCGCTCCGTCGGCGCGGTCGAGGTGATCGCCGCTCGTGAGCAACCGCTTGCCCTGCGCCACCAGGCTCCGGCGGGCCGCATCGTCCGAGCGATCGATCGTGGCGCGGAGGAGATCGGCGTGGACGAAGCGGAACCCGAACCCCGACCCTCCACAGAGCGCGCGCGCCGCCGCCGCGGCGAGGGGATCGTCCTTGCCTCCATTCAAGAGGACGACGAGGTGCTGCTTCGCCGCCTTCTCCCACGAGAGCGCCTCGATCCCTTCGGGATCCATCGACAGGAGAGCGCGCACGGCCAGCTTCGCCTCCGGCGCCTCCCGCGTGCGCACGACGTCGAGAAGCGCGGAGATCGCGCGGCGGGAGCCCGCCTCGCGAAGGCGCTCGATCGCCTCCTTGCGGATCGCTCCGTCTTGCGAGGCCAGGCGCCGGACGCACCACTCCTCCTGGATCCCGTCCCGCGCCGCGAAGGCCGCCACCGCGAGGACGACGAGCCCGGCGGCGCCGCTCGCGAGCGCGAACCTCCGGCCGCCTCCGGGCGCGATCGCCCGCGACGAGCGGACCGCGAGCGAGGCGAGCGCGAAGAGCAGCACGCCGCCCGCGGCGAGGCCGCCGAGGGCCCAGCCGCTCCCGGACGGAACTGGGTCGGGCGGAGGCGACGCGGGGCGCTCGACCCACTTCGGATCGACGTCGACCTTGGCGGGCCGTGGCGGCGCGGGACCGGTGCCGAGCGCCACGGAGACCTCGGGAGTCCCGGCGATGCGCGACGGGACGGGCTCCGCCGTCGAGCGGCAGGAGAGGGGCGCCGCCATCGACAGGATGGCCAGGGATGCACGCCAGCCCAGGCGCGGAGACATGCCGCGATGGTCCCGCGGGCGTGCGCCGGCGGCAAGCCCGAAGAGCGGCCCTCGCCCTCGGTCTGAACCGCTTCCAGGCCGAGCGCAAGCGCCGACGCCGCGAGCTCGAGGAATTCCGGAATGTCGCCGGCTCTCGGGAGACTCCTCCCGGAAGGGAGCAGCCGCCGGAGACGGCGAGTCCCGGCGCCACGGGAATCCCGTTCTGAGGTCGCAGGCGCGCCCTCCGGCGCCGTCCGCCCGGAAGCGCGAAGAAAAACCGTTCCTTCGCGGTCCAAGTGGGAGACGATGTCCCGCTCCAGGAATAGCTCGTCGCGATTCCTATTCAGGGTCGTGAAGAAACGGAGAGCCATGAGTCCGTCCCTCCTCCTCCTCGTGTCGTTGACCCTCTCCTCCGCCGGGAAGGACGGCAAGGCGCCGCGGACCGGCGACTTCAAGGACGACTTCCTCGACCCGCCGTCGAAGGCGACCATGCACTACCGCCTCCGCGCGCCGGAGAAGCTGCCCGCGCAAAACCGCCTCGGCCTCATCGTCTGCTTCCACGGGCTCCACGGCAACGAGGACAGCATCACCGACTTCGCCGTCGGCGCCGTCAGCCGCGCCGGCCTCTTGGACCAGTACGTGATCATGGGCGGGAAGTCGAAGGGCACCGGCTGGGAGGAGATCGACGACAAGGACGTGCTCGCCTGGCTCGCCTGGATCATGAAGACCTATCCCATCGACCCGCGCCGCGTCCACGCCATCGGCATGTCGAACGGCGGCGGCATGGTGAAGCGCTTCGGCTTTCGGCACCAGGACCTCTTCGCGAGCGTGACGTCCTACTGCGGCGTCGAGGTCGCCTTGAGCGGCGGGGCCAGCGGCAAGCCGCCGCCTGCGACCGGGCCGATGAGCCCCGCCGAGACGAGGACCGAGTGGTACATCGTCCACGGGAACGCGGACAAGACGGTGGACGTCGGCGCCTCGCGCCGTACGGTCCAGCAGCTCCGCGTGAAGGGCTACCGCTGCATCTACCGCGAGATCGAGGGGGCCGACCACGGAGGGATCCTGGGGAACGCCGACGTCGCCGATGACGTCATCCGTTTCCTCCACGCGGTGCGGCACAAGGAGGTCGCGCCGTCGAAGGAGGAGAAGGCGGACCTCGCCTCGATGCCGGCGAAGCTGAAGTCGGGGAAGCTCGACGCGGTCGCGCCCGTCCTCGCGGAGGCCGAGAGGATCGGCGGGCCCGCGGCCGCCAAGGCCATCGTCGCGGCTCTCGGCAACTCCGACGCCGACGTGAAGAAGGCGGCGGCGAAGAGCATCGAGGCCACCTCGTTCGGCCGCGAGGCGGTCGTCGCGCTCGTCAAGCTCCTCAAGGACAAGTCGGACGACGTGAAGGCGGCCGCCTACCGCGCGCTCGCCTCCGAGTCGGCGCGTGGAAGCCCCGAGGCGCTCGACACGCTCCTCCGCGCGGCGCGGGCGAAGACCACGCCGCCCGCCGAGCGCGCCCTCGCCATCGAAGGGCTGGGGAAGACCGTGAAGCTGGAGTTCCTCGGCAGCTTCGAGGACAAGCTGGCGATCTGGTCGCTCGTCCTCCTCCTCGAGGACGCCGACCAGAAGACGCGCGAGGTTGCGTTCGCGCAGCTGGAGAAGCTCGTGCCCGACACGTTCGGCTACAAGCCCGACCAGCCCGAGAAGGACCGCAAGGCGGCCGCGCTCAAGTGGAGGAGCTGGACCGCCACGAAGTGCGGCCCGCTCGAGAAGGTCGCGGGAGGGAAGAAGGGAGCGGCATGACGCAACCGTCGCCGGCGCAGCGCATCGTCCTCGTCCGCCACGGCGAGACCGAGTGGAGCGCGAGCGGCCGCCACACCGGCCGGAGCGACATCCCGCTCACCGCGGAGGGGCGGCGGCGCGCGGAGTCCCTGCGCCCCTCGCTGGCCGCCTGGCGCTTCGCGGCCGTCCTCACCAGTCCCCTCCAGCGCGCGGTCGAGACGTGCCGGCTCGCGGGGCTCGGCGCTGGCGCGCGGGTCCGCGACGACCTCATGGAATGGAACTACGGCCAGTACGAGGGACGCACCACCGCCGAGATCCGCGTGGAACGGCCCGGGTGGACGGTGTGGACGGGCGGCGCGCCCGGAGGCGAGACGGCCGCGCAGGTCGCGAGCCGCGCCGACCGCGTCATCGCCGAAGTGCGATCGATCGACGGCGACGTGGCGGTCTTCGCGCACGGCCACTTCCTGCGCGTGCTCGGCGCGCGCTGGATCGGGCTCCCGCCCGAGAACGGCCGCAGCTTCGCGCTCGACACCGCGTCGACCAGCGTCCTCGGCTACGAGCGCGAGACGCCGGTGATCGCGCGATGGAACGAGCCGTGCCCGACCGCCCCCGCGCGAGTGGGGCGCTGATCCACGCACGTACCGCGCTCCCTACGATCGGGCACGGGAACGGGCACGGGCACGGGCACGGGCACGGGAGCCGGGGCACGGGAGCCGGGACTCGGGAGCCGGGTCAGCCCCGGACGCGGTCCCCTTCGGCCCCGTGCGCCTGATCGCCGCGAGCCGCCACCGACCGCAGCGCGACCCCGAAGTGCTTGTTCGGCCCGCCGTACGTCGCCTTCTCGGTCGCGATGCGGAGCGCGCGCACCGCGCTCCGGTCCGCGGCGAAGTCGAGATAGCCGATGAGCGTCGCGTCGACCTCGTTGTCGTCCTTCTTGCCGGGATAGAACGAGTGCTTCATGCGCAGCTCGCCCTCGAGGCGCGCGCGCGCGACGCCGTCGCGGACATCCGTCACCTTCCCGCGCAGCGCGGCGCGCTCCAGGCGGTTCGTCGCCAGGTCGTTGTTCTCGGTGGTGGGGTAGAAGCGCGTGAGGACCTTCGCCGCGAGCGCCGGGTCGACGTCCCACGACGCGCCCGCCGCCGCGTCGCCCGCGGGCAGGAGCTTCTTCCACTCCGCCTCCTCGAGCACGAACCAGTCCTCGGACGGCAGCGCCTCCCATTGCCCCGACCTCTCGGTGCCGAGAGAGGGTTCGCGCGGCACGAGGTCGCCCTCGACGTCGCGCCGCGCGCCCTCCCCGCCGCGCGGCACCAGGTAGCGCGCGGTGAGGTGGAGGACGAGGGCGCTCGCCGGCGCGGGAGGCGGCGACGAGAGCGGCTTCGGCTCGACCACCGGCTTGCCGTCGGGCGCCTTCAACTCGCGGACCGCGCGCTCGAGCATCGCCTTCACGCGCTCCGGTCCCGCCTGCGCGACGTGGAGCGCGTCGAACGGCTTGCCGTCGGACGTCAGTACGTAGGCGTGCACGGTGCCCACCGAGACGGCCGGCTTGCCCGCCGCCCGGTTCAGGTCGTTGAAGCGGTAGAAGTCGCGGAAGACCGTCCGGAACGCCGCCGTCTCGTCGCGGTCGGCGCTCGGGTTCTTCTCGTAGTAGACGCCGTCGGCGTAGACGGGGACGAAGTGGCGGTTGAGGAGGTCGATCACCGCGGTGTTCGAGAGCGAACTCGCCCTCAGGGAGGCCGCGCCGCCTCAGCAGCGCTGGAGCGCGATCGCGTTCGGGCGGTCCCGCGAGCCGTCGTAGGTGAAGAGGAAGACGGGGCGGCCGTGCTCGCGCGCGAGGCGGAGCGCGGCACGCAGGTCGGGCGCCCAGCCGATCGCGTCGAACTGCCGCTCGGCCTTCGTCGGCTGCCACGCGTCGACGCGGCGGTCGATGCGAGCGCGGAGCGCGTCGTCGCCCGCGTTCGCGGGCTCGCCGGGCGACGCGATCGCGCGGCCTCCCGGGGCGGCGGCCTCGAGCAACAGCGCTCCCGCGGCAAGAGCGATCGCGCAACGTCTCCAGCTCGTCTCGTGTCGGCTCATGGTTCCTTCTCCTGAGGTGCACCGGTCGGGAGCCGCGATGATAGTTCGTCCCCCGATGCGGCCGCGAGAGTTTTCCCTGGCCGCGCGGGCGGCGTCCGTGGTCATCTTCCCCCATGCGACACGCGACCCTTCGATTCACCGTGGCGGCCCTCGGGCTCCTCGCGGCGTGCTTCGCCTCGCCGCGCCTCCTCCTCGCCGCCGACGCTCCCGCGCCGGCCGCTCCGAGCGCCACGAAGACCCTCGTCTACGTCGGCACCTACACGGAGCGGAAGAGCCAGGGCATCTACGCGTTCCCCTTCGACCTCGCGACCGGCAAGGCGGGCCCCGCGGAGCTCGCCGCGAAGAGCGACAGCCCCAGCTACCTCGTCTTCCACCCCTCCGGCCGCTTCCTCATCGCGGTGAACGAGCTCCACGGCCCCGAGGCGGGCGGCGTGAGCAGCTTCGCGATCGACCGCGCGAGCGGGAAGCTGACCCTCATCAACCGCCAGCCCTCGCGCGGCTCGGACCCCTGCCACCTCGCGCTCGACGCGCGCGGCCGGCAGGTGGTGATCGCGAACTACTGGGGCCCCGGCCTCAGCGTGCTGCCCGTCGCTGAGGACGGCCGCCTCGGACCCGCCTGCGCGGTCGTGCCGCACCACGGGTCGAGCGCCGACGCCAAGCGCGAGGAGCAGCCCCATCCGCACTGCGTCGCGTTCGACGCGAAGGGCGAGCGGCTGATCGCGGCCGACCTCGGCCTCGACCAGCTCCTCGTCTACGACGTGCGGCCGGACGGCTGCCTCATCGACGCCGCCTCGAAGCCGCGCGGCACTCCGCTCCACCCGGCCGCCGGCCCGCGCCACTTCGCCTTCGGCGCCGGCGGCCGCACGGCCTACTGCGTCAACGAGCTCGACTGCACGCTCACGGCGTTCACGTGGGACGGCGCGAGCGGGACGCTGGCGGAGATCGGCCACGTCTCCGCGCTCCCCGGCCCGTTCCGCGACGGCTTCAGCGGCGCGGAGATCGCCGTCCACCCCTCGGGCAAGTTCGTCTACACCTCGAACCGCGGCCACGACTCGATCGCCGTCTTCGCGCTCGACGAGAAGGGCGCGCCGCGGCTCGTCGAGAACGTCTCCACGCGCGGGAAGACGCCGCGCCACTTCGGCCTCGACCCCACCGGCGCCTGGCTGCTCGCGTCGAACCAGGACTCGGACACGATCGTCCTCTTCCGGGTGGACGCGTCGACGGGGCGATTGACGCCGACGGGCGAGGAGGTGCGCGTGCCGGAGCCCGTCTGCGCGACGTTCCTCCGGCTGAGGTAGCCGCGCCAACGTCTCCCGCCGGCCGGTCCGGAACATCCGAATTCGAGAGCAAGGTCCGGAGTGCGGCGATCGGCCGCGCCGGCTACAGTCCTCGCATGGAATCGAGAGCGAGAAACGGCAAGGCGGCGATGACGACGACGAACGCCGTGCGCGCGGCGGCGACCTCGGCCGATCCGCGCTGGGCGTCGGTGACGGCCCGCGATGCGCGCGCGGACGGATCGTTCGTCTACTCCGTCGCCACCACCGGCGTCTACTGCCGCCCGTCGTGCGGCGCGCGGCGCGCCCGTCCCGAGAACGTGGCGTTCCACTCCACGCCCGCCGACGCGCGGCGCGCCGGCTTCCGCGCCTGCAAGCGCTGCGACCCCGACGGGTCCCCCCCCGCCCAGCGGAGCGCGGCCCTCGTCGCCGAGCTCTGCCGCTTCATCGAGGAGGAAGAGACGCCGCCTTCGCTCGAGGCGCTCGCCGCGCGCGCCGGGCTGAGCCCGCACCACCTCCACCGCCTCTTCAAGGCCGCGACGGGGCTGACGCCGCGCGCGTACGCGGCCGGCCGGCGCGCGGAGCGCGTGCGCGGCGAGCTCGAGGGCGGCGCGACCGTGACGGAGGCGATCCACGGCGCCGGCTACGGCTCCTCGAGCCGCTTCTACGAGGAGTCCGACCGCGTGCTGGGCATGACGCCGCGCCAGTACCGCGCGGGCGGCGGCGGTGCGCGCATCCGCTTCGCGGTGGGGAACTGCTCGCTGGGATCGGTGCTGGTCGCGCGGAGCGAGCGCGGCGTCTGCGCCATCTTCCTCGGCGACGATCCCGAGGAGCTCGAGCGCGACCTGCGGCGGCGCTTCCGCGGCGCGGAGATCGAGGCCGCCGATGCCGGCTTCGACGAGCTCGTCGCGCGCGTGGTGGCGCTGGTGGAGTCGCCGGGCGGCGGTCTCGACCTCCCGCTCGACGTGCGCGGCACCGCCTTCCAGCGGCGCGTCTGGCGCGCGCTCTGCGACATCCCCGCCGGCGCGACGGCGAGCTACGCGGAGGTCGCGGCGCGCATCGGGTCGCCGAAGTCGGTGCGGGCCGTGGCGGGCGCGTGCGGCGCGAACCCGCTGTCGGTCGTGATCCCCTGCCACCGCGTCCTGCACCGCGACGGGACGATCTCGGGCTACCGGTGGGGGGTCGAGCGGAAGCGGGCGCTCCTCGCGCGCGAGGCCGAGGCGGCTGGAGGCGGGCCGGCCCGTGGCCGGAGGGCGCGCGGCGGGCGCCGCGACGCGTGAGTGCGGCCGCGAGGCGGGGACGTCACTTCGCCGCGACGATGCGCGGCTCGTAGGACTGGTCGACGCGCGCCATCGCCACCAGCACGGCGTGCGCGCCGGTGCGGCGGGCGCGCTCGCGCAGGGCGGCGAGCTGCGCGGCGTCCGCTCCGTCGCCCTGCACGGTCAACCAGAGGCGCGAGCGCTCGGGCGCCGCTCCTCCGTTCTTCCCGGGGACGTCGTCGAGGTACGCGAGCGCGCGCTCCATCCACGCCTCGCCGCCCGCTCCGCGCTCGCGCGCGAGCTCGCGGTGGAGCGCCAGCACGCCGATCTCCCCGCGGTGCGAGGCCGCGAGCGCCGACCACTGCCGCGTGAACGCCTTCGGGCAGGTGCCGACCGCGCAGGGCACGGTGCCGCACAGGCCGGTGCCGGCATCCCCTTGCTTCGCGCCCCCCGTGAGGGAGGCGCCGGCGGCGCCCCCGCGCTTCTCGGCCGGCAGGTCGACCTCCTCGCACTCCGTGGTCCACACCGGCACCACCGCCCGCGCGCCGGCGATCTCCTGCACTTTTGCGACGAAGCGCGCCGCGACGTCGTCGCCGTCGAGCCGGGCGGCCGTGGCGGGCACGTGGTAGTCGATCGCCCACCGGCAGAGGAGGTTCCCGCAGCCGCAGGAGGCCGGCCCGCCCTGCAGGTCGTTCAGGAGGAAGCCGCGGCAGCCTTCGGGCGCGCGCGCCACGAGCTCGCGGACGCGCGCGAGGTGCGCGTCGAACGCCTCGCGGCACGCGATCGGTACCCAGGGGAACGCCTTCGCCACCTCGCCCTCGCGCGGCGCGGTCGTGCCCGGGAAGCGCTCGCGCCAGTCGGGGTGCATGCCGAGCGACGCCATCCACTCGGGATGGCGCCCGGCCATCTCCGGGTTGCGGCCGACCTCGATCCACGCGTAGAGGTCGAGCGATCCGGACGCGGCGGCCGCCGCCGCGCGGTAGACCGACGCGTCGCGCCGCTCGTCGAGGACGACCGCGACCGCGCGGTATCCCGCGGTCTTCCAGCCGGAGACGCCGGCGGGCGTGACCGCCTCGGGCTCGACGAGCACGGCCTCGAGGGGCGGCGGGTTCCGCTCGGCGGCCGCGTGCTCCTTCGGCTTCTGCGGAGCCGGCGCGCGGTGGACCTCCGTCTCCGGATACTCCGCCGCCCACGCGAACCAGCGGCACTGGATGCCGGGAAGCCAGCGGAGCGTCTTCCCCGCGAGCGGCCCCGAGACCGCGCGGCCGGCGATGTCGAACCGCGAGCCCGTCGTGCGGTCGACGAAGGGAGCCGTCGCCACGCCCGCGTCGGCCTCGAGCTTCACGGTCGCCGGCGGCGTGGTCTCCTCGACCTCCGTCGCGTAGGCCGCGGCGGTGCGCGTGGGCGCGTACCACAGCACGACCGCATCGCGGTGGCCGATGGTGTCGGTGATGACCTTGGCCTTCTCGGCCTCCGCGAGCGGATAGGCGACCGCGTCGTGCTCGATCGCGACGCCGAGCACCATCTCGCCCGCCGGCAGCCGCGGGTCGATGTCGCCGCGCGTGGAGATCGAATCGGCGGAGTCGCCGCGCGGCAGGTCCACCGGCTGGTACTTCTCGAACATGTGGTACGCCACCGCGCCCGGGTAGGCGGCCAGCCAGTGGCCCCACGTCGTCTCGAGCGTGGCGATGGGCTTCAGCTGCTGTCCCTTGCGCGGCCCGTCGAACGCGCGGCCGGAGAGGCACGAGAAGAGCGTGCCGTCGGCGTGCTTCATGACCATCACGCCGTTCCGCCAGCCGTGGAAGCGGAAGTCGAGCGACGGCTCGAAGCCGCGGACGTAGCCGGCCTCGGCGTCGTAGACGAACACGCCGTACGTGTCGCTGATGACGCGGTAGGGCGCGAGGAAGAAGCGCAGCGGTATGCCGCCGCCCTGCGAGTAGCCGCGGATCCACGCCAGGACCCGCTCGTCGTCGCGCAGCTCGCCCGCGCGCCGCTTCGCCTCGTCGCGGCAGTGGGAGCACTGCGGGTTGATGAGCGTGGTGAACGCATCGGGCTTCGCGACCAGCTTGCCTTCGGCAAGCCGCTTGCCCTCGGCGAGCCCCTTGCTCGGGGCGAGCCCCTTACCAGTTTCGTTTCCGGCGCCCTCGCCGGCGGGCGCGGCGAGCGGCGCGAGGGCCGCCAGACAGACGACCGCCATCGATGAATGAAGTCTCATGCACTCCCTCCCGGTGCCTGGCGCCCGCGGCGCCCCCTCGCCCCGCGCCCCGTCACGCGACGGTGTACGGCGCGCGCTGCCGGCGATGCATCAGCTCGTTCGCCTCGGCGTCGCCGACGAACTCGTACTTCTCCGGATCGAACCGCACCTTCCGCGCGAGCAGCATGGCGATGTTGGCCATGTGGCAGGCGTTCACCGAGTTCGTGTGCGTCCAGACGTCCGAGATGGGCTTCTCGCGCGTCTTCACACAGTGGAAGAAGTTCGCCATGTGGCCGCCGATCGGCATGCCCCGGTAGAGCTTCTTCACCTCCTCGTCGAGCCACCTGTGCTCGGCGTCGCTCGCGCCGATCGCCTCCACCGGCTTCCCCTTCAGGTGATCGCGGTTGACGACGATCGATCCCTTGTCGCCCGTGATCGTGAGGTCGTTCTCGCGGCTCACCAGGTCGATCGTGTTGCCGTTCGCGAGCCGCAGCTTGCAGTCGAACTCGTGCGCGACGTTGTAGCTCGCCGGCAGCGACTCGAACGGCTTCTTGCCGAGGAGGACGTCGAGCATGGTCTCGCGGCCGAGCGGGAACTCGCCCTTGCCCTCCGCCTCCACCACGCCGGTCTCCTCGCCGCCGAGCGCCCACACGGCGATGTCGGTGTGGTGGACGCCCCAGTCCGTCACCTGGCCGCCCGAGTACTGGAACCACCAGCGGAAGTTCCAGCCGATGCGGTTCGGCGTGAAGGCGTCCTTCGCCGACTGGCCGAGCCAGAAGTCCCAGTCGAGCGCCGGGGGCGGGTCCTCCGGCTTGAACGGGCCGCCCGACGTCGCGCCGCCCACCGAGCTGACGGCGTGGAGCTTCGTCCCCAGCCGGCCGCTCCGCGCGATGGCGACCGCCTTGAGGAACATGGAGCGGAACTCGCTCCGCTGCTGCGTGCCGACCTGGAACACGCGGCCCGTCTCCTTCGTCACGCGGCGGATGAGCGCGCTCTCCGCCATGGTGAGCGTGAGGGGCTTCTCGCAGTAGAGGTCCTTGCCGGCGCGCAGCGCGTCGATGGAGACCTTCACGTGCCAGTGGTCGGGCGTGCCGCAGGTGACGACGTCGATGTCCTTCCGCTCGAGGAGGCGGCGGTAGTCGCCGAGGACGTCGCACTTGCCCTCGTAGCGCTTCGCGAACCGGCGCGCGTTGTCGCCGTGGACGTCGGCGCACGCCGCCATGACGCCCAGGCCGCCCGCCTGGTGGCCGATGTCCGTGCCGCGGCCGCCGACGCCGATCGATCCCACCACGGGCTTCTCGTGCGGCGTGTCGCCGCTCGCGTACGAGTAGCCGCTGATCCAGGGAGCGGCGAGTCCGGCGGCGAGTCCGGCGGAAGTCTTCAGGAAGCTGCGGCGGTCCAGGCGTCGGCTCATGGTGCGTCTCCTTCCAGTCGGTTGGCTTCGGTCGGGTGGATGGGCATCAGTGTCGGCGAAACGGCGGGAGAGGTCAACGAGACGCGCCGCGCGGGACGCGCCGCGCGGCTTGCCGCGCAGATCGCCGCGACGTAACGGGCGGCTTTCGCGGGGCTCGGATCTCTTCCTTGCCTGGCCGTTCCCCGAGGCGTACCTTGACTCTTTCCGTCATCGAGAACCGACACAGCCACGAGGAGGATCGCCTTGCACGCCGGAACCCGCATCGCCGCCGCCGTCATCTCTTCTCTGCTCGTCCTCCCCCCGCTCTCGCACCTCGTGGCCGGCGACGCTCCCACCACCGCCACCGCCGCCGCCGCCCCGGCGCCCGGCGAGTGGCCGCAGTGGCGCGGGCCGGCGCGCGACGGCCACTCCGCGGACAAGGGCCTCCTCCAGGACTGGCCGGAGGGCGGCCCGGCGCTCCTCTGGAAGGCGACGGGAATCGGCACCGGGTACTCGGCGATCACCGTCTCGAAGGGGCGCATCTTCACCATGGGCGACCGAGAGGAGTGGAGCCGCGTCGTCGCGCTCGACGGGAACGGCAAGGTGCTGTGGTCGACCCCGGTCGGCAAGCCCGGCGCGCCCGGCTACGGCGGGTACTCCGGCCCGCGCGCGAGCGTCACCGTCGACGGCGACCTCGCCTACGCCGTGGACCAGTGGGGCGAGCTCGTGTGCGTCGAGGCGGCGACGGGGAAGGTCGTGTGGCGGAAGGGCTACGTGCGCGAGCTGAAGGCGCCGCGCCCCGAGTGGGGCTACACGGAGTCGCCGCTCGTCGACGGCGCGCACCTCATCGTCACGCCCGGCGGCAGGAACGGCGCGATGATGGCGCTCGACAAGAAGACGGGCGCGCTCGTGTGGCGCTCGAAGGACTTCACGGACGAGGCGCAGTACTCGTCGGTGGTGCCGGCGGACTTCGGCGGCGTGCACCAGTTCGTCCAGCTCACCATGGAGAGCCTGGTGGGGATCGGCGCGGCCGACGGCGCGGTGGTCTGGAAGGCGAAGCGAAACGGCTCGACGGCGGTGATCCCCGACCCGGTGATCCTCGAGGGCGGCGTCTACGTCACGTCGGGCTACGGCACCGGCTGCACCTTCTTCAGGGTCTCGAGCGAGGGTGGGAAGCTCTCCGCGACGCAGGTCTACGCCAACAAGGTGATGGTGAACCACCACGGCGGCGTGGTGCGCGTGGGCGACCACGTCTACGGCTACTCGGACGGGAAGGGATGGACCTGCCAGGACTTGAAGACGGGCGAGGCGGTGTGGAAGGAGAAGGAGAAGCTCGGCAAGGGATCGATCGCCTTCGCCGACGGCCGCCTCTACCTCCGCGAGGAGGAAGGCGCGGGCACGGTGGCGATCGTGGAGGCGTCGCCGTCGGGCTGGAAGGAGCACGGCCGCTTCGACCAGCCCGACCGCACCGACAAGAACAGCTGGTCGCACCCGGTGATCGCGGGCGGGCGGCTCTACATCCGCGACCAGGACCTCCTCCTCTGCTACGACGTGAAGGCGAAGTGAGAGCGAGCTCGACGGAGGCCCCTCCTCATTGTATGATTTGTACAAATAGTCCAATTGCAGTCAATCAACCATGAGGGACCTTCATGTCGAAGCTGAGCGTTAGCCAGGCCCGCGAGCTCATCTCGGAGACGGTCAACCGCGTCCATTACCGGGGGGAGCGAGTGATCCTGGAGCGCCGCGGAAAGCCTGTGGCTGCCATCGTGTCCCTTGAGGACCTGCGGCGCCTCGAGGAACTGGAGGACCTCATCGACGTGGAGGAAGCCAAGAAGGCTCTGCAAGCGCCGGGGAAGAGCCTCTTGTACCGCGAGGTTCGAAAGAAGCTCGGACTTTGAGCGGGCGACTGATCGGTGCGATACCGGATCGAAATCCGCCCCGCCGCGGTGAAGGACCTCCAGGCGCTCCCCAGGAAGGTCCTCCGGCAGATCGATGCCAAGATCCTCGCCCTGGAAGAGGACCCCCGGCCGCCTGGATCGAAGAAGCTTGAAGGAGCCGACGATCTCTGGCGCATTCGATCCGGCGACTACCGGGTCATTTACCAGGTGCGGGACACGGTCCTGATCGTCCTGGTGGTTCGCGTCCGGCACCGGAAGGACGTCTACCGAGGGTTGTAGATAAGGGCCCCTCAGGCCTTCCGCTCCGCGGGGAAGCGGATGGGCATCGAGCGGATGCGGACGCCCGTCGCGCGCGCCACCGCGTTCGCGATGGCCGGCGCGATGCCGATGATCGGCGTCTCGCCCGCTCCCGCCGGCGGCAGGTCGGGCCGGTCGAGGAGCTGGATGTCGAGCGGCGGGACGTCGCGGAACCGCGGCACCGGGTAGCTCGCCAGCCGGTTCGTGAGCACCTTGCCGTCCTCGAAGCGCACCTCTTCGATGAGCGCTCCGCCGATCCCCATCACGATGCAGCCCTGCACCTGCGCGAGGAGGTTCGACGGGTTGAGGACCTTGCCGCACTCGAAGACCTGGGCGACGTGGAGGACCTCGATCTTCCCCGTTTTTCGGTCGACGCGCACCTCGGCGCAGGTCGCGACGTACGACCCCTTCTCGGTGCCGCACGCGAGCCCCACGCCGGCGTCCGCCTCCTTCTTCGCCGAGCGATGCGCCCAGTCGAAGCGCGCCGCGGCGGCCTCGAGCACGTCGCGCAGCCGGCCCTTCTCGAGGTGAGCGAGCCGGAAGGCGAGCGGATCGGCTCCGGCGGCCTCCGCCAGCTCGTCCATGAAGCACTCGCGCGCGAAGTTGTTCGCCGTGGAGGCGAGCGCGCGGTACGACCCTGTCCGCAGCGGCGAGGCGGAGCCGATGGCCCGCGTGCGCGCCGCGCCGGAGCGGTACGGCGTGCCGACGGCCGAGCCGCCCGAGTTGATGTTCGTGAAGTCCCAGGCGGCGATGCTGCCCTGGTCGTCGAGGCCGCCCGCCACCTCGATGAGCCCCGCCGGACGGAAGTAGGCCCACGTCAGCTCCTCGCCGCGCGTCCAGTGGAGCGACACCGGCTTCTTCGCCGCGCGCGCGAGCCGCGCCGCCTCGATGGCGCACTCGCCCGAGTGCTTGCCGCCGAAGCCGCCGCCCGTGTCGGGGATCACCACCCGGACGCGGTCGGGCGTCAGGCCGAACGCGCGGCAGAGCTCGTTCCGGATGCCGAACGGGTTCTGCGAGCCCGTCCACACCGTGAGCTTCTCGCCCTCCCACTCCGCGACCGCCGCGCGCGTCTCCATCGGCGTGTGCTGGATGTAGGCGACGCGGTACGACGCGCGGAGCGTCTGGTGCGCCTTCTCCAGGGCGCCGGCGACGTCGCCCTCTGGCCCGCCACCGCCGCCGCCTCCGCCTCCTCTGCCGCCGAAGCCGCCCCGCCCGCCTCCGCCCTCGTTCCCCGCGTGGGCCTTCAGGTGGTCGAAGAGCTCCGCGCTCGACGGCGCCTTCGGCCCCGGCTCCCAGACGGCGGCGTCGGCCAGCGCGTCGAGCGCGCGCGCGGCGCGCGTGGAGCTCGGCGCGGCGCAGCCGACGAAGTCTCCGTCGCGCACCGCCACCACGCCGTCGAGCGCCTGCGCCTTCGAGAGGTCGACCGACGTCAGCTTCGCGCCGAAGGACGGCGGCCGCAGCACGCGCCCGCGCAGCATGCCGGGCCGCACGATGTCCGACGGGTAGCGATGCGCGCCGGTGACGACGTCGCGCGCGTTGGGGCGCCCGACCGCCGCGCCCAGCGTCTTCCACTCGGCGACGGGCGTGACGGCGACGTCGCGCGGGAGCGCCCGGCGGAACGACTCGGTCACCTCGGGGCCCGCGGCCAGCTCGGCGAACGCGACCGTCCGCTTCGAGGCCGGGTCCTCGATCGTCCCTCCCTTCACGACGAGCGCGTCCGCGCCCACGCCCCAGCGCTTCGCCGCGATCTCCGCGAGCACGCTGCGAGCCGCCGCGCACGCCTGGCGCACGGCGGGGACGGTGCGCGGCGACGTGCCGCTCCCCGACGTGCCGCCGTCGTCCGGACAGACCTCGGTGTCCGCCATCACGAGCGCGATGCGCTCGGGCGAGACGCGCAGCTCTTCCGCGGCGGCCTGCGTGATCTCCGCGCGCGAGCCCTGGCCCACCTCCACCTTTCCGGTGAGGACGGTGATCGTCCCGTCCGCGCCGAGGTGGAGCCGCGCGCCCACGGTCCGCTCGCCGCCGCCGCCACGGTCGCCGCGCCGCTCGCCGGCGCGCAGCACCGGGCCCCCCCGGGAAGGAATCACCGGACCGAGCGCCGAGATGAGGAGCCCGGCGCCGAGGAGCTTCACGAACGAGCGGCGGGTGATCTCGCTCTCGGTCAGCGTCTCGAGGTAGCCGAACCCCTCGTCGCCGTCCTCGGGCCTGCCGGAGATCGGGAGGTCGAAGTCCGCGTCCATCTCTACTTGCCCTCCCCGCCCGGCGCCGCCGCGCCGCTCTTCAGCCCCGCCGCCCGCCGCACCGCCTCCAGCACGCGCGGGTAGCCGCAGCAGCGGCAGAGGTGGCCGTTCATCGCCTTGAGGATCTCCTCGTCGCCCGGATGGGGGTTCTTGTCGAGGAGCGCCGCGGCCGCGAGCACCATGCCGGGCGTGCAGTAGCCGCACTGCATCGCCCACTCGGTGACGAACGCCTGCTGCACCGGGTGGAGCGTGCCATCCTTGGCCAGGCCCTCGATGGTGGTGACGCTCTTCCCCGCCACGTCGCCGACGGGCGTGAGGCAGGAGCGCTGCGCCTTCCCGTCGATGAGCACGGTGCACGCGGCGCACACGCCTTCGCCGCAGCCGTACTTGGTGCCGGTGAGACCGAAGTCCTCGCGGAGGACCTCGAGGAGCGGTCGGTCGGCCTCGGTCTCGACCGTCCGCGACGTGCCGTTGACCGTGAACGCGATCTTCGTCTCGAGCATGGTCGCTCCCAGAATCGGCCGGCGTCCGGCGTGCGGAGGCCGGCGCCGTCGAGCCGCCGCCAACGCCACTCGGTTAGATCCGCCAGGCGACCGGGCACGTACGCCCGCGCGCCTCCCCGCGCGGGGTCACTTCAGCCGGCAGAGCCGCCCGCCGCCCGGCGGGAGGCGCAGCTCGGCGCGGCGTCCGCCCGCCGGAGACCATCGGCCCGTCGCCGGATCGAAGAGCTCGAGGTCGCCCGGACCTTTGAGGCCGACGGTCGCCTCCGTCTTGTAGTCGAGGTTCACCGCCAGCGCGGCGGTCGCGGGCCCCGGCTTCCCATCGCGGTCCGCGCCGAACGTCCCCACCACGACGCCGCGCACGCGCTCGGGAGGCGCGTAGGGCATCGCCGGCACGGGCGGGTCGAGCACGAACGGCGCGTCGGCCGGCAGCGCCTCGGAGCCGGGCGGCTCCATGCCGGCGTGGAACACTCCCAGCGAGCGGAGCGGCTGCAGCTCGGCGGCGATGGCCGCGAACTCGCGGTTGAGCGTCTTCAGCGCGTCGTAGATCGGCGTCGGCTTGCCCTCGGCCGTCGCGATGCCGCCCGTGTGGCCGGCGCACGAGTAGACGTAGTAGGAGATCCCCTGCGCGCCGTACGCGAGGGTGGTGTAGACGAGGTAGCGCATCTCGTCGGGCACGGGCACGCGCATCGAGGGCGTCCACGTGCACGCCTGCACGATGTGGAGGAACGGCGTGCCCGAGTCGAGCGCCGCCCGGCGCACGAGCGCGAGGTTGAGGAAGTACTGCGCCGTGTCGCCGCTCACCGAAAGCTGGTAGTGGTCGTAGCTGAGGAGGCCCGGCTTCACGGTCTCGATGAAGCGCCTCAGGTGATCGCGGTAGGCGGTCGTCACGTCGCCCTTCGTGCCGAGCTGGTCGTTCGTGGCGTAGGTGGGGAACAGGTTGATGTAGGCGAGGTGCGCCGGGTCCTTGTCGCGGAGGAACGCGACCAGCTTGCCGAGCGCCGCGAACTGCCCGGCGGCCGGCTCGTCGGTGATGAAGTAGGCGTAGAGCGCCGGGTGCGCGCGCACGCGCGCGACCAGCGCCTCGAGCTTCTCGCGCTCGGCGGGCGCGTCGAGCGTCGCCGGCGCGAGGAGCGGCGAGGTGAGGAGGACGCGCAGGCCGTGGCGGCGGGCGAGGTCGAGGTCCTTCTCCTCGGACCAGGCGAGGTTCCAGCCGCCCGTCGCGAGCTGCTCGGCGAACGCGTCGGATATCGACGGGCCGCACCAGTAGGTGACGATCGGCGTGCCGACCTTCCAGGCGGGCGCCGCATCGCCTCCGACGGCGACGTCGACCGCCATCGAGGCGGCGAACGCGACGAGCGCGGCGCGCAGCGCGGTCATGGATCGCTCTCCGTGATCGAACGGGCTACTTCGCCGACCCCGCGAGCTGCGTCGCGCCCACGCCGGCCGGCGCCGCGTCCGCCGTCTTGCCCTTCCGCTCGAGCTCGAGCACCGCGAAGCCGCCCGGGTTCCAGGCCTGGACGAGGAGGTACGTCTTCTTGCCGTCGCCGGAGCCCACCGCGTGCCACGCGGCGTTGTGCACGTGCGTGAAGAGGCCGAGGCCGAGGTCGTCCTTCGGCTTCACCGTCGAGACGATGGAGCCGTCGCGGTTCACGATGTAGACGGGCGCCGCCTGCTTCTTGTCGGGACCCTCGAGGCATCCCACGAGCGTGAAGCCGTCCATGAAGGAGACGTCGCAGGGGAGCGAGCCCGGCGGCAGGCCGACGGTGCTCTTGTAGGTGCCGTCGGTCCCGTACGACTCGATGCGCGAGTTCGGCCGGTCGGCGATGTCGAGCGTCTCCTTCACCGGGTTCCAGGTGATGCCGTGGCCGGTGTTGAACTGGCCGTGCTGCGCGCCCTTCCCCCCGAAGATCAGCTTCTTCCACTGGCCGCTGAAGGGGTCGGCGGTGACGACGTAGTCGCCCGGCGAGTAGCCGGTGACGATGAAGATCGTGCGGTCGGGCGCCTGCTCGACGTCGGTCGGCTTGAAGGCCTGCCACGAGTCGTAGTACTGGTTCCCGCGCGGGTGCTGGAGCACGTTGATCAGCTTCCCGTCGACGCTGGCGATGTAGACGCGCTCGCGCTCGTCGTCCGGCAGCGCGAGGTAGGGGTTGCCCTTCTCGTCCCGGATGAGCGTCGTGTTGTGGAAGTTCCCCTGGAGGAGGTAGGGGTCGAGGTGGATGACCTCCTTCTTGGTGAGGTCGGCGCTCATCTTGATGACGCCGCAGCCCTTGAGCGCGAAGTAGACGTCGCGGTTCCCCTTCCAGTCGACCGCGAAGCCGCCGTGCGCGCCCGCGAGGACCTTCTTCGCCTCCTCGGGGAGCTCGCTCAGCTCGCGGTTCCAGCGGAACGTCCACTCGCCCTCGCCGGTCCGCTTGTCCTCGGAGCCTCCGGGCTCGCCGTTGCCGCCGGCTTCCACCTCCAGGCCGAGGCCGAGGTGGATGCCGTGCGCGCGCGCGAAGCCCGGCGACAACGCCCACACGACGGCGGCGAGGACGAGGATGCCCCTACTCTTTCGCTGCGACATGGATCTCTCCTTCTTGGACCGCGCCCGCGGGCGCCGGCCGACCAATTCCGCGGAAGATCGTACTTGGACGCGAAGGAGAAGGCCATGCCTTCTAGGGAAGGGAGGTGGCCTTCGGGTTCGGCCCCCCCACGTCTACGTCTACGTCTACGTGCACGTCCACGTATACGTCTAACGTAGACGTGCACGTGCACGTGCACGCGATACGTCAACGAGGAACTGGCTCAGGGCAGGAGCCCTCACTCGTGCCGCAGCGCCTCGATGGGATCCATCAGCGCGGCGCGCCGCGCCGGGTAGAGGCCGAAGAGGATGCCCACCGCCACCGAGATGCCGAAGGCGGCCACGATCGACCACGGCGCGATGATCGGCTGGAGCTGGTGCACGGTCGGCGGCAGCGTCTTCCACACCTCGGGGAACCAGCGCCGGAGGCCGTTCAGCATGCCGCCCGTCACCGGGTGGCAGAGGAAGCCCGACACGACGCCGGCCAGCCCGCCCGCGGTGGAGAGGACGATCGTCTCGGCGAGGAACTGCTGCGTGATGTGCCGCCGCTTCGCGCCCATGGCGCGGCGCACGCCGATCTCGCGCGTCCGCTCGGTCACCACCGCCAGCATGATGTTCATGATGCCGATGCCGCCGACCACGAGCGAGATGCCCGCGATCAGGATGAGGAGCACGTTGAACATCATGCGCAGCATGTTCGCCTGGCGCAGGAGCTCCTTCGGCACGGTGATGGAGAAGTCGTTGTCGGGGTGCTTCTGCTTGAGGAGGATCTCCACGATCGCCGCGGCCTCCTCGACCTCCGCCACGTCGCCGACGGTGGCGGTGATCTGGCTGTACTGCACCACCTCGCCCTCCTGGCTGCCGGAGCGCGCGGTGAACACCTGGTCGCCGATGCGCGCGCGGAGCGTGTCGAGCGGGATGTAGACGTCGAGGTTGTAGTCGCGCCCCTCCAGGCTGCCGCCGATGGACGCCGACGGCGTGCGCGACTCGGTCTGCCCGACGACGATGTACGTGTCGCCCTTGCCGTTCGCGGTCACTTCCACGAGGCGGCCGACCGGGTCCTCGAACGGGAAGAGGCGCTCCGCGGTGCCGGCGGCGAGGACCGCGACGTTCGCCTGGTCCTCCACGTCGCGGTCCGAGAGGAAGCGACCGCGCGCGAGCTTGAGGTGGTTGATGTCCTGGTAGGCCGCCGAGCAGCCGAGGAGGCGGATCTCGGCCTCGCGGCCGCCGGAGCGCACGACGCTGGGGATCTCGCGCATGCGCACCATGCGCCGGATGGTCGGCACGCCCTCGAGGACGCGCTGGAAGTCGAGCTCGGTGAGGCCGTACTTGACGATCATGCTCGAGCCGCGGCCGCCCGAGGAGCCGGTGGTGGGCTTGACGCTCTTGATGATGATGTTCGTCGCGCCCAGCTCCTTGATCTGCTCCTGCGCCTGGTAGCTGACGCCCTCGCCGAGCGCCACCAGCCAGATGACGGACATGACGCCGATCAGGATGCCGAGCATGGCGAGCCCGGAGCGGAGCTTGTGGAGCATCACCGACTTGATGCCGAGGTCGATGATGCGCCAGACGCGCGCGAGCATGGGGTTGGTTCGTCCCTGAGGTGCCTACCGGCTCCCGCCAGGACCTCCGTCGCCCGCCGCCTTGCCGCCGCGCGGGCGACCGCCGTCGCCGCCATCGCCCGGCGCGCCGTCGGGACGAGCGCCGCCTCCCGGTCCGCCGGCGCCGCCGCCGGCTTGCCGGCGCATCGCCGCGATCTCCGATGCGTCGAGGAACCCGTCTCCGTTCGTGTCCATGCGGTCGAAGTTGGCCTGCATGCGCTCGGGGAGCTCGTCCTTCGAAAGCTTCTTGTCGCCGTTCTTGTCGAACTGCATGAAATCGAACGACCCGCGCCCGCCGGCGCGCTTCCCGTCCTTGCTTCGCGGCCCCTCGCCGCTGCGCGGCCCGTCGCCCGGCGCTCCCGGTGCTCCGGGACCGCCCTTCGCCTCGGCCGGCCCGTCCTTCGCGGACGCGGCCGTCGCGCCCGGAGCGCCCGCAGCGGTGGACGCAGCGGGGCCGCGAGCGTCGCCTCCTGCGGCCTTCGCGTCCTTCACCGCGCGCTCGCCCTCGGAGGCCGCGGCCCCCTCGGGGAACTTCGTGTCGGGCGTCTGCTTCTCGAACGGCTGCTCCTGGCGCGCCTCCTCGATCATGGCGCGCGGGTTCCGGTAGACCTCCTCGCCTTCCTTCACGCCGTCCGCCACCTCGATCAGCTTGTCGTTCGTGCTGCCGAGCTTCAGCGGCCGCCGCTCGGGCCCCTTCGGCGACTTCACCCAGCAGAAGAACCCGCCCCGCTGCTCGACCACCGACGAGACGGGCAGCGCCAGCACGCTGGGGAGGTCGTTCACCAGGATCGTCACCTTGGCCGTCATGCCCGGCTTCAGGCCGGCGGTCGCGCCCTCGATGGAGACCGTGGTGGCGTACTCCTTCACGTTCGCGGAGAACCAACTTCCCGGCTGCGGCTGGTTGGCGATGTTGAGGATGCGTCCCGAGTAGTCCTGGCCCTGGATGACGATGCGCGCCGGCATGCCCGGGCGGAGCTGGTCGACGCGCGACTCATGGATGCTCACCTTCACCTGCATCTTCGCGAGGTCGGGCAGCCGCACGAGCGCCTGGCTCTCGCGCACCATGGCGCCCTCCTCGACGTTCGACGACCCGCTCCTTTCCAGCACAGTGGGATCCGAAGCTTGGAATTCACGTGACTTGAAGTCGCGGC
>JADMIO010606957.1_pt1 | contig 74193 bp, 50 predicted proteins | sample 8958161 | NCBI WGS metagenome assembly JADMIO01 (sample SAMN16585339, study PRJNA669376) | soil metagenome | isolation source: Crop rotation soil | place: USA: Cullars Rotation, Alabama | collected 2011
CCGCGACTTCAAGTCACGTGAATTCCAAGCTTCGGATCCCACTGTGCTGGAAAGGCTGGCCGCAATGGCTTTTCTCCACTCCGCATTCTGCATATCCTAATAGATACACTGTCGGCGAGAAGATGGCGATGATTCGCGTGCAAATCGTGCAAATCAACGCTAGGAGACCGCGGCGATAGCTTTCTCCAGGAATTCGCGATTGGCGCGCGCGTTGGCGGTGACGCCGTCGGGTGTGGGGGCTGGAGCGGCGCATTCGACCATGATAGGCCCGTTGAAGCCGGCGGTTTTCAGTTTCGCGAAGACGGCTTTGAAATCCACTTTGCCTTCGCCAAATTGAATCATGACATCGCCTTGCTTGCGGGCGCAATCTTTAGCGCAAAAACCAGTGACGTGGGAGGCGATCGGTTCCAATTCCGCCAGCGGGTCTTTGCCGGTGTAATGGATGATATTCCCGGCATCGTACCAAATTTTGAAATTTGGATGTTTCACCTGGCCCAGGCAGCGGAGAATTTCTTCCGCCGCGCCACTGCCGCCGCCATGGGGCTTAAGGACCAGCTTGAGGCCGCGATCTTGCGCGTAGGCGGCGGCATCGGTCATGACTTTGTAGAAGTGCTCATATTGATCCGGGCGATCCACACCGAAGCTGAGAACGTATTCCAGGCCAAGGGTCTTGGCGTTATCGAGCTGCTTGCGCACTTCGAGAATGGAGTCCTCGGCAGGAATATTATGGCGCGAACGCAGGGATGCCATGTTCGCTTTGAGGCCGCGCTCGGCGATTTTTTCCTTCAATTTGCTGAGGTAACTTGGAGTGGCTTCGACCCCAATGAATGGGTCATCTTTGGATCGAGTGAGGAGGCCGGTCAATTTGTAGCCGGCACTCTTCACGCCGTCGAGTGACTCGTCATAACTCCACTTGGTCCAGGGACGGTTGAAACAGCCGATCGGCCAGGCAGCCGGTTTGGAAGGTTGAGCCAGAAGTGACGGCTCGAGGAGGGCGGCAGCGGAAGAGCCGGAAACGATTTGGAGAAATGTTCTGCGGTTCATAGGTCTTTTTACCACCTTTCTCAGCCACCGGCGACGATTTTTACGATTTCCAGGCGATCGCCGGATTGGAGTGTCCGGCCGGCGAATTGCGAGGGGGCGACGGCTTCGCCGTTGTGTTCCACAACGACGCTCCGCGGGAGAAATCCTGCCGAGAGGAGAAAGGAGTCGATGGTGGCGGGAAAGGCCGAGGCAATTCGCCGGCCATTGGCGATGACAAAACCGGCGGGGCCGTTGCTCTGCGTCATGTCCTTTCTCTACGGCGCGGGAAGGCGTTGCGCAATGGCTGAATTTGGGGGGCGGGCGAACTTAAAAATCGCCGCCGCCACCGGAATCTCCGCCACCAAAGTCGCCGCCGCCGAAATCTCCGCCGCCGCCGAAGTCGCCACCGCCCATATCTCCGCCGCGGCGAGTGTCGTCATCGAAATCGCCGCCGCCGCCGGAATAATCGGTGTCCTGACCGCCGAAACCGGGATCATCATTCATCACCGGGGGTTGGTCAGCGGCCCAAGCGCCGTGATGACCGCCGGTGAATTGGTCGTAGAGCCACATTCCCGCCGCGGCGCCGAATAATCCGCCCAAGAGGGAACTGAAGAAACCGCCGCCTCCGCCGGGGCTTCCCATCATGCCGGAGGGACCGGAGGAGAACCCACCGCCGGCGCTACGAAAAACCGCGCGGAGGATGGCAAAGCCGATCCAGAGGACTACCATAATGATTACGATAGGAAGGACCCAACCCCAAATGGATGAACTGCTGGATGAATTCTCCCGAGCGGCCACGGCATTGCGATTCGGCGCGTATCCGACCGTTCGCGCTGTGGGAGGCGGCGCCGCATGGCTCGCCATGGTCGAGGAGACAAAAGTGACGCCTTCGAGCAGGGCTTGATCGAATTCCTTTTTGCGCAACTTGCCCAACATGAGATTCGCCAAATCGTCGCGATCTCTAAGGGTGAAGGCGCGGTTTTGAGTCGCGTTTCCGACCTCAATCTGGAGATGAGCGGGTTCTTTGGTGAGGAGGATGTAGATGCCGTTCACGCGCAATTCCTTCGCCTGACGGAGAGCCCATTTGGCGTAGATGGCGTTCAAAGCGCTTTTGTCAGCGCCGCTGGGGGCGGGTTTGTATTCCGCCGGGATTTCCTTGAAGGTCTCGACGATGACGTCCTTTTTGAAGCGGCGCTCCAAATCCTCGATTTTACGGGTCGCTTCAGCCTTGGCGCTATCGGAGAAGAATCCGGCGTTATCCCGGATAAATCCGAAGCCCGCCGCATCGATGCGCGTGGTAGAGAACAAAGCCACGCCGACGGCGAGGGCGGCCAGAGTCCGGAATCCGACGTTTAAGAATGCGGTTGTTTTCATTGCTACAGCTCTTTTAAGACAGGAAAGGCACGATAGCGATTATAAGTTAGCTCTAATTTTGTACAGGTTCACCGGGGAAGACAAAACTAAACCATTCCCTTGCGCAAAGGACGCGCCTCTGCTTATCCTCGCCCCGAATCGCACATTCTTTAAGGCATGAACCACCGGGCATATTTGTGCATCATTTTTGGGCTGTTCTCGCTCTTTCCTGATGTTTTCGGCCAAAAAGGGCCATCAGCAAACACCACCAACAGCGTCATCATTGTGATCCAGGGGACAGTGGAAGTGGCGCCGGCGGGAACGGAGAATTGGAAGCAAGCGCAATTGAATCAAGAGATAAAGCCGGGCGAGCGCTTGCGAACGGGCGCGCGGAGCCGGGCCGAACTTCGCCTGGCGAACCTGAGCATCCTGCCAGTCAATGAGCTGGCCACGATCAATTTTGAAGCCCCCAAGGCGGCAAGCAGCCGGCCTATTCTCAATTTGGAACGAAGCTCGCTGTTCATGCAGAGCAAAGACAAGCCCTCAGAGAATACTTTTCGCACGCGCTATGCGTCCGGGGCCATCCGGGGGACGGAATTTCACCTTGAGGTGGCGGACGACGGCACGACGGTGGCCTCGTTGCTGGAGGGCGAGCTCACGCTCTCGAACGCGTTGGGATCGGTGACGCTGCAATCGGGCGAGCAGGGAATCGTGCAGCCCGACCAAGCGCCACGCAAAACGGCGCTGATCAATGCCGAAAGGATCATTCAATGGTGTTTGTACTATCCGGCGGTGCTGAATCCCGCGGACCTCGGGCTGGAAGGAAACGTCAAGCTGGCTCGATCCCTGGAGCATTATTCGAAAGGAAATTTGCTCAGGGCCTTGGAGGCCTTGCCGGCCGATGGCGAATTGATGGCTGATGAAGAAAAAATTTACCGCGCGGCCCTGCTGCTGGCGGTGGGGCGGGTCAATTTGGCGGAGCCGGTGTTGACGGAGATGCGATCGAAAGCCGGCGCCGTGGGACGAACAGCGGACGCCTTGGGCCAACTCATCGCGACCGTCAAAGGAAAAACATTGGCAAGGGATCGCGCGCCGGAGCTTGCGACGGAATGGCTGGCGGAATCGTACGCGCGCCAGGCGAATTCTGATTTGGGAGGCGCGCTCGAGGCGGCGGCGCAGGCGGTGGGGAAAGCGCCGGATTTTGGCTTCGCTCAGGAACGGGTGGCGGAACTGGAGTTCAGCTTTGGCCGAACGGGCAAGGCCAATGAGGCCCTGAACCGCGCCTTGCGAATGTCCCCGCAAAACGCGCAGGCCTTGTCGCTCAAAGGTTTTTTGCTGGCGGCAGACAACAAGGTGACGCAGGCCAGAGAAGCATTTGACGCCGCGATCGCCGCCGATGGGATGCTGGGCGAAGCGTGGCTCGGACGGGGGCTGTGCCGCATCAAGCTGGGAGACGATGAGGGTGGCCGGCAGGATTTGCAAGTGGCGGCCGCGACGGAGCCGCTGCGAAGTTCGATGCGCAGTTATCTGGGGAAGGCGCTGTCGAATTCCGGGAAAGTGCAGGAAGCGCGAAAGGAACTGCAACTCGCGGCCAAACTGGATCCGGGCGATCCCACGCCGCCATTGTATGCCGCCCTTCTTGACCAACAGGAAAACCGAATTAACTCGGCGGTGCGCGCCTTGGAAAAGTCGCAGGACCTGAATCAGAACCGAAGTATTTTTCGTTCGAGCCTGTTGCTGGACCAGGACCGGGCGGTGCGGAGCGCGAATCTGGCCGCGATATATCAGGATGCCGGGATGGAGGAAGTCAGCGTTCGCGAAGCCGGGCGCGCGGTGGCGGCCGATTATGGAAATTATTCGGCCCATCTCTTTTTGGCTAACAGCTACGATGCCTTGCGGGACCCGCGGCAAGTCAATCTTCGTTACGAGACGCCGTGGTTGAATGAATACCTTTTGGCGAATCTGCTCGCGCCCGTCGGCGCCGGAATGCTGTCCCAAGCCATCTCACAACAGGAATACTCGAAACTCTTTGAGCGGGACGGTTTCGGAATGAGTTCCCGCACGGAGTATTTGAGCCGCGGAAGCTGGATCGAGGACGCCGCGCAGTTCGGAACGTTCCGGCATAGCGCCTGGTCCATTGAGAGCTTTTATTCGACCGATCCGGGAGAGAGAAAAAACAATGATTTCGAACAGTTGTCGCTCTCGGTGAAACTGAAACAGGAATTGAGCGTTCACGACACCGCCTATTTGCAAGCCAGCTATTACGACGCGAACGGCGGGGACTTGAGCCAATATTACGACCGGCGCCGAGCATCGCAAACTCTGCGTGGCAAAGAAAACCAGGAACCGCTGTTGATGGCCGGTTATCATCACGAATGGGCTCCGGGAGTTCACACGCTGGTTCTTTTCAATCGTCTTGATGATACGGTTCACACCACGAATTCACTGCAGCCAAATATCTTGCTGGCCTATGACGCGAGCGGGAATTTTGTGACAAACGCCTTTGCGAACGCGAGCGCGCGGTATCGATCGGCCTTGGAAATCTATTCCGGCGAGTTGCAACAGATTATGCAAACGGAGGGGCATACCACCGTATTCGGGGCCCGGTACCAGGCGGGAAATTTTGTCACTGAGTCCGATTTGTCCGCCTTTGGGCTGCGGCCAAATTCTTCGGTTTTAGGAAGTGGTCCCACCAGTTATCGAGAGCGGAATGATTTCGAGCGATACAACGCTTATGCTTATCACAGCTGGCAGATTTGGAAACCTTTGCAACTCACCGCTGGAGTCAGTTACGATCAGATACTGACGCCATTGAATTTTCGGCTTCCGCCGCTTTCCAGCCGTGAAGACCGCCGCGATCAATTTTCGCCGAAGGGGGGATTTGTTTGGCAACCGCTCTCGAACACCGTCGTCCGCGGGGCCTATTCGCGGTCGTTGGGAGGGGTAAGTTTCGATCAGAGTTTTCAGTTGGAACCTTCGCAAATCGCGGGGATCAATCAATTGTACCGGAGCTTGATTCCGGAGTCGATCGAAGGAGCGGCGGCTGCGCCGCAATTTGAAACCTGGGGAATTTCCGTCGAACAGAGATGGGGGCGGGGCACTTATGTGGGGTTGCGCGGGGATATATTGAACTCGAAGGTGGAGAGGGAAATCGGCGCATTCACTCTCGATAACAGCACCTTTACTTTTTTGCCGTCCCAAGCGGAGCAACGCCTCACTTATCGCGAACGCTCCATAACCTTGAGTGGCGATCAGCTTGTGGGAGAGGAATGGTCCGTGGGTGCGCGACTTAGAATTAGCGATGCGAATTTGCATGATCGCCTCGAGAATACTCCATTTGACGGCGAAACGCGCGGCGTTTTGGAACAAGCGTATGGGCACGTTCTTTACAACCATCGTTCCGGTTTCTTCGGACAGTTTCAATCGATCTGGACGCGTCAGAGTAATTTCGGCTACGCGCCCGATCAGCCGGGCGATGATTTTTGGCAGTTCAACGTATTTGCCGGGTATCGCTTTGCGCATCGACGGGCGGAGGCGCGAATCGGCTTGTTGAATTTGACCGGGCAGGATTACCAGCTCAACCCGCTGACGTTTTATTTGGAGTTGCCACACCGACGGACGTTTTTCGCCAGTTTGAAAATTCGATTTTAGGGGCGTGCGCAAATTCTGGTCCAAATCCGCAGAGCTTTTCGCGGTCCAATTCCACAAAGGTTGGGTCGGCGGGACCATTGGGACGCTGGCGTGCCTGCTCCTGGGCAATCTCCTGCTCACGATCCATCCGCTCGGGTCGGACCCATTGGGGAAGTTCCTGATCGATAAGAGTTACGACATTCCCTTTATTATTCGCAAAGTTCAGAAGCCAGAAGGCGCGGTGATCGTGTACTTGGACCAGGAATCCCTCCGTACTCTCAATCAGGGATACGGTCGCGTGAGCCGGGCGCTTCACGCGAAGCTCATCGACCGTTTGAAGGCCGAAGGGGCGAACGTCATCGTTTTTGACGTTTTTTTCGACGATCCAGGCGACCCGGGGGAGACCGCCGCGCTCGCCGCCGCCATGAAAGCCCACGGCAAGGTTGTCATCGCGTCGAGCTACGAAAGGATACCAGCCGATCCGAGCATCGGTTTTCCGGGAGGATGGGGAGTGGCCCAACCGCGCGTGGAGGAAATTGTCAGGAGCGCGGCGGCCATCGGTTTGTCGCAATTAAATAATGACATGTCCGATTCGGAGGTGCGCGCGCAATTCCCGGCGGTGAAAAACGGAACGAACTATTTCCCAACCTTGGCCTGGAGAGCAGCGGAGCTTGCGGGCAGCGAGTTCGCCGCCGATCCGAGGAATTCCGCCGACAGCAGGCTCTACGTGAATTATTACGGGCCGCCCATGACTATTCCGAGCATTAGCTACGCCCGCGCAGTGGAGAACCAGGCGTCGCCGGGTTTTTTTAGGGGCAAGACAGTTTTCATGGGACAGGGCGTTACGACTGGAGATAGGGGCGATAAAAAGGACGAGTTTCCGAGCCCATTCTCGGTTGTGGCGAACAGCTTCATACCGGGGGTCGAGGTCCACGCCACGATCTATCACAACTTAATGCGCAAGGACTGGCTCACGCGCTTGCACTGGGCGTTGGAGACGCTGTTAATATTGGGCGGGGGCAGTCTTTTCGGATATGGCTTATCACGATTTCGGCCGATCGCCGCCGGGGTTTTGGCTGCCCTCGGAATGATCTTAACGATCGCGCTCGCGATGTTTCTCTTCACCTCGATGCGCATTTGGTTTGCGTGGCTGATCCTCTTCGTTCAAATCCCGGTCGCGTTCGTTTGGTCCTTGATGTTTCATTACGCGGAGAAGTACGTGCAGAATCGCGTCCTGGAGCAGTCGCTTTCGATGTATGTTTCCGAGGCGCGGGCTCATCAGCTCATCAAGAATCCGGAACTGCTCAAACCTGGCGCGGAGCAGCAGGAAGTCAGCCTGCTCTTCAGCGACATCGCGAAATATTCCTCAATCACGGAACGGATGCTGCCCGCTGATTTGGTGGTTCTTTTGAACGACTATTTCGAGGTGGCGCTGAAGTCAATTCATGACACGGACGGGACGGTTATGCAGTTGATCGGGGACGCGATTTTTGCCATTTGGAACGCGCCTGTGCCGCAAAAAGACCATCACGAGCGCGCCATCCGCGCGGCGATTCTGTTGCACGAGCGACTGTTGGATTTCGATTCCGCCAACCAGAAACTCCCTTTGCACACGCGCATTGGTTTGCACACCGGTTTGGCGAATGTGGGCAACTTCGGCAGCAAAAAACGGTTCAATTACACGGCCATTGGGGATTGCACGAACCTGGCTTCGCGTTTGGAGGGGCTGAACAAATATCTCGGGACGTACATACTGGCCTCACGCGACATTCTCTCGAAAGTGGAAACAAAATTCGCGACCTGCCCGATGGGGCATTTTAAAGTAAAAGGCTTCGGGCGGCCTGTGGAAGTGCACGAAGTTTTAGGCAATCCCGAGAAAGCAGGGGAGCATAAGGCTTTCGTGGAAACGTTTTCAGCTGGGCTGCACCGTTTTCAGCGCAAGGAATTTATCCAAGCCAAGCCCGATTTCGAGCGCGCGGAAAACCTGCGCAAAAAGCCCAATCCCGCGACCTTTTACTTAGCGAAATTAAAGGAAATGGAGACTGAGCCTCCGCACGAAGAATGGGCGGGAGAGATCGATCTGAAAGATAAGTGAAGCGCGGTGATTTGGCGCGCTCTTCTCACTTCCAGCTGTTTATCAGCTTTTCGGTCTGGAGCGGGTCGTGTTTCATTCGGATGCGCCAGGCCAATTCTTCTGGGCTGACCACACGGATCTCTGCGGGCAATCGTTCCGCGCACCAAGTGACCGGCAAATAACCCCGCACGCCTCCGGCGGCTTCCGCACGTTCCTGGGGCAAGTTCTCGGCATTTTCATCCGAACCAGGCGATTTTTTGAAATAGGACCAGGCGTGCGCGATGACCCAGTCGTATCGTGGGCGCTCCCCGGATGGCGTTTTCTGCGCCGTTTCGCGAATGACACGCGCAATCTTGGCCGGCGTGCCGGCCCGTTCACGCCGGTTCGAGTTTTCCCAAATCGAATAACGCGCGGTAATCACCGGTAGGTCGACGCCTCTGGAGTCCTTTACCCAAAAGACTTTTCCGGCCCCTCCCTCGTAAGGGGCATATTGAAAGGCGAAAATGGCCAGCAGCGCGTCCGTCTGGCTCGCGAAAACTTCGCACGCTTTGCGCGCGTCATTCGAGTCCAGGCGGGCGAAATTGAAGCCGGCCATCCGGGTATTGGTGAGCTTCATCAGGGCCCAGGTGCGACGGGCATGCTGCGCGAGAAGATCCCAGCGATTCGCGCGTGCGGATCCGAAATGGTCCGGAAAATAATAACCGCCCCCCCATTCGACAAACGAATCGTCGGGCCGGCGCGTCGCCATGGCATACTCGATGGCTGGAGGGCATAATTGCGCCAAATGATCGAAACAGGCGGACCAGCCGTAGGGAATTCGTCCCCGCTCCGGCGCGGCCCAATAACTCGGGTGGTGAAAGAAGTTCCCTTGCAGCCATTGCACATTGTCTCCGTCGGTGCCGATAAAACTGACCGCGCTTCGGGTATCGTTCCAGTCCAAGGCGCGCGGATCGAAGGTCTTCGCCTGAGGCAAAATCGCGTTCTCGCTGCCCGCGCTCAGCACAGGCAAATTCATGCACCAATCGGTAGCCGTTTGAATATGCCCCTGCGCGGAAGAAAGGTCGGTGGTGAGGAATTCATCGCCGCCATTCCAGCCCAGGATCGGGGACAGGGGTTCGAGCCACGCCAGAGCGCTGTTCAGTGGTTCGTCCTGGCCATAGAGAACGAAGGCTTTCTGAGCGATGGCGAAATCGCGCGTGTGCGGTTTTCGAGGATCCTGCGTGCACAGCATTCTCCGATTGAATTGATTGCTGTATGTTTGAAAACACCATTGCTGCGATCGGTGACGAACGTCGGACAGCTGTTTCAGTCCATGCTGCTTTGCTTCCGCTTCCAATTCCTCCGACACAATGACGCCGTCGAGCAATCCCGCCAAGCTGGTGGCGATATTCACTGAACAATCAATGCCCGCGCGATACGAATTGAGTTCACCTTTCGAATGATCGGCCCGGTAAAGAATGTAGCCCTTAATAATTCCATTGGTCGCAAAGTGGTTGACCAGGTCCCAAGGCGCCAGTTCTCCTTCGGTTTTAGTTTCCCGCTGTTGCGACATCCAACCGGCCAGCCATTTTTCCTGATCTCCGGGACCGTTATTGATCCATACTAATTCATCTCCGCGGTTTTCGTTTACCGCTTTCGCCGCCAGCCCCGAGACCGATTGCATCAGCATTTGCAGCGCTGCTCGACCTTCGGGGGACGTTCGAACGATTTTTTTCGGGACCTTCTGCGTCGGCCACCAACGATCTGCGGTCTCTCCGAAGCTAAGGGGGGCAAGCAGGAGGCTGAAGAGGATTTGCGAAAAGGGAAGCAGGCGAATCTTCATCGAGGTTCCAACCGGCCTCACCACAGAACTGACTTGTCAATCGCGGCCAGTTCCGTCCGCCCCGCGAGAGCCATCGCCATTTGGAGTTCCCCGCGAAGAATATTAACGACTTGCGCCACTCCTTCCGCGCCGTTCGCAGCCAGTCCGTAAACGTAAGGACGCCCGATCAAAACGGCTTTCGCTCCCAAAGCCAGGGCTTTCAAAATATCCGTTCCGCGTCGCACGCCGCCGTCCATTAGGACCGGAATGCGCCCCGCTATTCTTTCCGCCACTGGTCCCAGCGCGGTAATCGTCGCAGGCAAGGTGTCCAAACATCGTCCGCCATGGTTGGAAACGATAATGCCGGCGGCGCCCGTCCGCACCGCCAGTTCGGCGTCGTCCGGATTTATGATCCCTTTGATGATGACCGGCAAACGCGTCTGAGAGCGCAGCCATTCCACAGCTTCCCAAGTGAAACTGCCCATGAAGGTTGGGAAATCGGAGGCGCCTTGCTCAGGGGGCTTTTGGTAGTACGGTGTTTCGACGCCGGCTGGCAGCCTTAGGTCAAGGCGTTGGATGCGATTTCGCACTCCCGAAACCGGTGCGTCGGCGGTGACCACGAATGCCCGGCAACCGTTTGCCTCCGCTTCTTGGATAACGGCGCGAACAAAATCCCGTTTTTGCTTTCGCAAATCGTAAATCTGAAACCAGAGCGGCGCCTTGGCCGCCGGCGCGATTTCGGCTAGTTTCCGAGTTGAGAGGCTGCTGACCACGAAAATAGTCCCGGTGACTCCAGCGCCGCGCGCGGTGGCGACTTCGCCTTCGGGGTGGGAGAGCCGATGCCAAGCTGTGGGAGCGAGCAGAATAGGATGGGCCAAGTCCTGGCCAAACAAAGACAAGCGCGTGTCAATATTATCGATATCCACCAGGACCCGCGATTTCAAACGAATGGCATCAAACGCCTCCCGGTTCCAGCGAATCGTAATTTCATCCGCGGCGCCACTGGCGATATATTCGTAGGCGGAATGAGAAAGTCGTTCCTTGGCCAGGACCTCGAAGTCTGCCAGGCAAACGGCTGAATTTGCGGTGGTTTTCGCGGAGGGAGTGGTGGAGCTCGTTTCGGGCGCGCTTTTTTCCGCCGCTTCGAGATTCCCGAGCGCGCCGCTTCCGACGGTCAGACTAACGGCGCCCAGCAACTTCCGGCGGCTCATTTTCATTTCGCCTGCCACCATAACGGCGCGGCGTCACGGGGTCGAGTAAGAACCGGAAACCACGCATAACTTCCATAACCTCGAAGAGACCATTGCAAAACAGGGGTGGGGAAGGCGCGAAGGGGATGGAACAACTAAACAATCACGAATGGACACGAATGGAGACGAATGAAAAAGGGAGCTCGTCGGACTGGCGTTTTTGACCACGGATTAGACGGAGGGCACGGATAAAAAGGCGGTGGGGTTTTGCGTAAGAAGCGGACTGTCCTATGCCTTCGTCATTGGCCACTGGCTGGCCAACATACCTTTATAACCGCCGATGAGTGAGTAGACGTTCTTGTAGCCCATTTGGCGGGCGGCGTCCGCTGTTAAAGCGGACCGGTACCCGCCGCCGCAATACATGATGATTGGGCGATCCGTATCGGGAACGGTCTTCTCCAGGTCGCGCTCCAAGATTCCTTTTCCGAGATGCATGGCCTCGACGGCGTGCCCGTCGTTCCATTCGCTGTCCTCGCGCACATCCATCAAAATCGTTTGCGGGTCGGACGTGAGCTTAAGACGGGCCTCTTCGATTGTGATTTCCTTTATGCGCCCGCGCGCTTCATTCACCACTTTTAGAAATCCTGAAGAATGAACCATGGGTTCATTCTAGGATCAGGCCCCTGGCGGTCAAATCAATTACCCGAGCGGCCGCCGGTTCCCAGCCCGCGAGCGCGTCCACGGCCCGCCGAATTCCTCGATTGGCCGTTCCCGGCGAAAGCTGGCGTCAAAGCTCCATTAAATTTCCCCGGGCGGTTGAATTTGAGAACAATTTGCACGTCCTCGAGCTTATGCTGGGTGCAAAACATGACGGCGCTGGCCGAAGCGGGAAATCCCAGAGCATCATGTTCATCGGCCACCCACTGTTCATCTTCGGCGAGGTACAGGAGAGAATCTTGGTGTTGGATCACGATCTTATTGAGCTCTGGCATGGCTCAATATTTACCCTCGCGAGCGCGTTTGTCTTTAGGGGAAAGCATGGATTGGCGGCGTGGGAATATACGGAATTTGAATGATTGGCTCGCGTCCGAAAAATCCCTAAGCTGCCAGCATTTCTGTGCGGCGCGTCATTCTTTTGCTGTTGTTTTTGTTTCTGTCACCCAGGCCGTCGCCGGGGCAAGGGGCGGCGCAGTGGCGTCTGTTTAAGGTGGGCGAAGGTTCCGCGGCCTCCGTCACTATCGGCCCGCGCGGCGCCGTTTGGGTCCGTCACAACGATGCGGGCGAAGTCACCAAACTCGATGGCTATCGCATTCAACGGATTCCCGCGCCGGATTCGAGCAACTATCGCATTTACGAAGGCCGCGCCGGGCAACTTTGGTCGCTTTACGCGGAGGGCTTGATGTTGTACGAGCGCGGCCAATGGTCGCGCCATCCGGTCAACGAAATCCGCGCTGACATCCAGTCGAACCCCCTCAGCCAGTTGCGGCAAATCTCGCTGATTCCTGCCGAGATCAATCACGTTTTCTTTCTCTTGCCGGATCGGTTAATGGAGTACGACGCCAGTTTGCGCCGCGCGCGAGTCGTTCGCCTGGCCAGCGAAACGAGCCTGGGAAAGTTTAGCGAAATGCAGGAGGCCCGCGATGGCGGAGCGTGGGTTGGCGGCTTCGGCGGGCTCGCTAAATTACCCACTCCGGTGCGGCGTCTCAGCAGCGATTCGGTCTGGAACGAGATTCCGCTCGACAACTCGGTGGCGATTCGCAATTTGCAACGCCCGTCGGAAGATGCCAACGGTCTGGTGAGCATGAGCGGTTCGGAGCCCCGGGACGATAATCACCGCGCCATCGTCTCCTACGGCGGCGGCCAGTGGACTTTCCGTCCGGTGACGGGGGAGAAAATTCGCCAGGGCTGGACAACGTGGGATGGCACTGCCTGGGCCTACACTTACAATTCGCTGCTGCGTCTGGATCGAACGGGCCAAACCCGCCGAGAAGGGGTGTTAGGGGCGCAATACGACATGGCCATGGAAACCAACGGGGTCTTTTGGATGGCCACTTCCGAGGGATTGGTCCGCTATGCTCCTTATCTTTGGCGAACGCCTCCGGAACTTAGCCCGTTGGAAAGCCCGATTCATGCGATGCTCGCGGACAGCGAGGAGGAGCCTGGACGATTGTGGTTTACCACCACGGACGGCTTGATCGAGTTGAAAGATCGCAGGACTCAATTTCACCGCTGGCCGGAAACGCTGGAACCATTTTTCCACTCGATTGAGGCCATGCATCGCTTGCCGGGAAAGCGCTTAGTGATCGCCGGGGCCGGGCACATGGCCGTATTCGAGGAAGGCAGCCGGGAATTCCGCGAAGTGTACCGCTCGCGGGGCGAAAGGTTAAAACTGCTGGGCGCCTTTAAGGATGGTTCCGTCTGCGTTCGCGTGTCCGGCACGAATAATACGATTGTCCTCGAGAAATTCGACGGCGCGAATTTTACCCCTTTTCATGAAGTCCGAGCCGATTCGGGTCTGGGGCCGGAATTGTTCTTCATGAATGCGGCCGAGAATGGCGACATCTGGCTGGGTGGAACCGGCGCCGTTGGCGTGCTGCGCAAAAGTGAAAAAAGCCTCGAAATCCACGGGCCTGGCCGCGGTTTTCTGGGCGATCGCGCCGTCGCCTTTCTCGAAGTGTCCGAGGGGAAGTTTTGGTGCGCGAGTCCGGGACGCATTTTCGAGTTCAACGGCAAGAAATGGGAACCGTTGCGCGGAGGCTTAGACCGGATCAGTTCACTGGCGCGGGGGAAGGACGGACGCGCTTGGGTGGGAACGAGTCTGGGGGTGTACCGCCACCTCAACGGCTCCTGGATCCTTAACGACGTGGACGATGGCCTGCCCAGCAGCGTTGTTCATCAAGTGATGGTCGATAGCCGCGGGAACATATGGGCGGGCACCAGCCGCGGGACGACGCTCTTTCACCCGGATGCCGACTTGGATCCGCCGCGGACCTTTGCGCCCGTCTTGCTCAATGTCGAGACCCCCTCCACCGAGCGTTTGACAACGTTATCGTTCACAGGCATGGACAAATGGCAATACACCCCCGAGATCGACTTGCTCTTTGCCACGCGTATGGATGAAGGGCCTTGGTCGCCCTTTGCCAAAGCCAGCACGAAGACTTTTGAAAAACTGGGTCCGGGCAATCATCACTTCGAAGTCAAGGCGATGGATCGCAACGGCAACGAAGATTTATCGACGGCGCACTTGGATTTTGCGGTGATCGTGCCCTTTTACAAAGACCCGCGCTTGCTGGCGGTCAGCGTCTGCGGTTTCGTGCTGATTGTCCTGCTCGCGGGCTTGGCGGTAAATCGCCACGTGCAATTGCTGCGCAGCTACGCCGAGGTGGAAAAAATCGTCGCGCAACGCACGCGCGAACTAGAGCGGGCGAACCAGGAATTGTTGCACAGCCAAAAAATGCGCGCCCTCGGCACTCTGGCCGCTGGTATCGCGCATGATTTCAACAATATTCTTTCCGTGATCAAAGGTTCGGCTCAAATCATCGAGCACCATGTGGATGACAAGGAAAAAATCCACACTCGTGTGGAACGGATCAAAATGGTCGTGGAACAGGGCAGCGGGATCGTGCGATCCATGCTTGGCCTGGGTCGCATCACCGAGAAGGAACTGGGATTGTGCGACATGGCCGAAGTCGTCGATGAAAGCCTCAAGCTGGTTGCCGACCGGCTTCCTCCGGAAGTCGAAATGACCCATGAACATAGCGGGCCCTTTCCACGCGTGCTCTGCTCGCGGGAGCTCATTCATCAGATGCTCTTGAATCTTATCTTGAACGCGCTGGACGCGACGGGAGGCAAAGGGGAGATTCGCTTGCGAACAGAACTGCTCACGGAATTGCCGGCCAATGAGGTCTTACGTCCATCGGACGCGCCGCGCTTTATCGCGATTTCGGTCGAGGATAATGGCGTTGGGATCACGCCCGAGGTGTTGCCACGGATATTTGAACCGTTTTACACCACCAAGGCCTTCTCCACGCGGCGAGGCACCGGGTTGGGACTCTCGATGGTTTACGAACTGGCGAAAAGCGTCGGGTACGGCCTGCTGGTGGAGTCGAAGCCCGGAAAAGGAAGCCGCTTTCAAATCTTAATTCCCGTGACGTGAAGCAACTCCTGACGCCCTGTGCCTTAGCCTTGCTCTGCTGCCAGGGAGATGAACAGAAAGTCTACGACACCCCCCCGGCTCTTAAGTGACCCCACCAGCTACTGCCCAGCCGAAAATGAGGATGCCGGCTGGACGCCGGTATGTGTTTAGTGAGACTCTAGTTCTAGTAACCCGATAAGGACCCATATAGCGATTCGCGCCAGCGATAGGAGCGCGGCTCTCCGAGCCGCAGCAATCACTCAGGCCGGACGTGGCGCGAAACTCGGAGACAAAAAAGCTGTAATAAGTTGCTGCGGCTCGGAGAGCCGCGCTCCTATTGCGCCGGGACTCTCAAAATGTTCGATCCCCCCCCACGAATCTCAAAGGGATTCTATCTCAAAGCCCACAGCTCCTGGCGTAATTTGAATTGAAGCTTTCTCTCTCTTTCAATAATCTGAAAAGATCACCTTTTTGAAAACTCCATCCTTTTACTTTTTTGCTTTTTGTCTGACGCTTGGCTTGATCCTCCATGGGACGACTTCCGCAGGTCAAACCCCTGAGAAAAGCCCGGCGAAGTTCAATGTCGTTTTCTTTCTCGTGGATGATCTCGGATGGAGTGATGTCGGTTTTCAGGGCAGCACCGCTTATCACACCCCAAATATCGACGCCTTCGCCAGGCGTGGTCTCCGCTTTAGCCAGGCTTACGCCGCCTGTCCGGTTTGTTCGCCCACGCGGGCGAGCATTCTGACCGGCCAGTATCCCGCGCGGCTTCATTTGACAGATTGGCTCCCGGGTCGAAAGGACTATCCGTTTCAGAAGCTCAAGAATTGCGAAACGTTGCAGCAGTTGCCGGACGGCACGCCGACCTTGGCCAAGATGTTTAGGGGGAATGGATTCCGCACGGGCATCTTTGGGAAATGGCATTTGGGTGAGGAACCGGATTCCACGCGACGAAACGGATTCGACATTCATGTGCCGGACTGGAACAAAGGCTGGCCAAACACAACGTATTTTTCTCCTTACGGAATGAAGGGATTGGAAGGCGGCGCGAAAGGGGAATACCTCACCGACCGCTTGACTGCCGAAGCATTAAAATGGGTCGAAGAAAATCGGGATAAACCATTCTTCCTGTACCTGTCGCATTTTGCGGTGCACGATCCGGTCCAGGGACGTCCCGATTTGGTCGCGGAATACGAGACCCAGTTCAAGCGGACCTCTTATGAAGGGCTTCCTTACATTTTGGAGGGTAATCCAGACGATCCGAATCCCTTGTCGCGCGAAGTCTTGAAAGAGTTGCTCTCCGATAAGCGCTACCGGGGATTCAGTTTGCTTCCGAATCGAACCGTCAAAATCAAACAACGCCAGGATAACCCGGAATTCGCCGCCATGGTGCAAAGCATGGACCAGAGCCTGGGCCGCGTCCTCGCAAAGTTGAAGGAACTAAATCTCGACGACAAAACCATCGTGGTTTTCTTTTCGGACAACGGCGGTATGTCCGCGGCAAATCTTGGCAATCCCGCACGCCGAATTCCGCCTCGGAACCTTAACTTGGCGTACTCGACCTCGAACCTCCCATGGCGAGGAGGAAAAGGATGGCTTTATGAAGGGGGTATTCGGGAACCGCTGATCATATACGTTCCCGACGGAGCCAGAAACGGCGGAGTCACCGACGCGCCCGTCATGAGCACTGATTTCTATGCCACGTTTTCGGAATTGCTCGGATTCCCAGCTGCGCCGCAAGCTCCCGGCGGCGTTGACGGCGTGAGCCTCGCGTCGCTGTTGCGAGGAGACAAACGCGCGGAGGAGCGACTGGCGGATCGAGCTCTCTATTGGCACTGGCCGCACTACAGCAATCACGGCGCTCAGAGTCCGGGTGGCGCCATCCGGCTGGGAGATTACAAGCTCATCGAGTATTACGAAAACAATACAGTTCAACTGTTCAATTTGCGGTCAGATCCCGGCGAAACACGGGACGTGGCCTTATCGCGCCCTGAAAAGACCGCGGAACTCCTAGCGAAGCTTCACGCCTGGAGGCGAAGTGTCAATGCGGCGATGCCCATGCCCAATCCCGCGTACGATTCGAAACAAAAATGGCCCGAAGGCCCGGTCGAGGATGAACCGTGACCACGGAGAGGCTGCACCCGCCAAGTAAGAAAATAGATAGATACTTGTTCGCCGAATCGCGGATCGAGGATGCTGAAAAGCAAAACACGTTGAAGCCGTAACCGAAAGGTGGCCGTAGAGAATTGGCGCGATGCAAAGCCCGGACGCGGGAGACGCTACGGTGGATGGTGATTTCTAGCCAAGAGAAAGAATTCTATCGCCAGCGAAAAACGGCGAGAATATTCGAAAAATCATCCGACCATGTAGGAATGGATGGATCCGGCGGTAACTTTTCCCATTGTTCCGACTTCACTAGCCGTTCGGGAGGTTGGCGCGCCATCAGTACCCAGTGGGACGCGTACTTGCCATTCGAACTTTGCGCGGCGGCGCTTTCCGTCTCATCGAAACTCAAGCACACCAAGCCCGCATCGTGAGCAAGGTTCGCCACAATCGGGCGAAAATTCAGATGGCGGCTGGAAACATGAAAGGCGAGCCAGCCATCGGGGCGAAGTTTAGAAAGGTAAAGCGCTATGGCTTCGCGCGTGATCAAATGCATCGGGATCACCCCGGAACTGAACGCGTCCAGAACAAGCAAATCGTACTCGCCAGGTTTGGCCCGCTGAAGTTCCAGGCGCGCATCGCCGATTTTCATCGCCACGGGCGCGGAGGCGCACTTATTCAGATACGTGAAATAATTGGTGTCGCTCGCGACCTTTATCACGGCGGGGTCGATCTCGTAAAAGGTCCAGTGGTCACCTGGAACGGCGTAGCAAACCACCGCTCCGGCGCCCAACCCCACGGCGCCGATGTTCGCCACCGGCTTGGCCTCGCGCAAGGCTTGGAAAACCCGCCCCAGCGGGCCCTCGCGGTGATAGTAGGAAAGCGGTTCGCATTGACGCGGTTCTTTCAAGAATTGCAGGCCGTGGATGGTCGAACCATGATAGAGCCGATGGAACGGACCGGCGGGATCATAGTTAACGCGAACGACGCCAAAAAAATTCCGTTCCACATGCAGCAGGCGTCCCGCGTCCTTGGAAGCAACGCCGCTGATCAGCAAGAGCATCCCCAACCCAAGGGCGAAGCGCAGCGGACGTTCGATGAAAATATAACAAACCAGGATTGGAATCCCAAATACCAGGAACCGCAGCACAGCCCCTTGGAGGCCATACTGTCTGGCCATAATACCGATCGCCACGCACGCGAAGCCCAACAACATCGGAAGAATCCAGTCCAAGAGATGCTTGCGATTGTCTCCCGCCAGGCTCGAGATCGTTCCGCGTCGCGTGAGGCATGCCAGAATAATGGCCAGCGGATACTCGATCACTGTCCGGAAAATCATTGGCGCCACCAGGGCGTTGAGCATTCCACCCAGCACGCCACCGACAGACAGACACAGGTAAAACTCAGTCAATTGCGACGGCTCGGGACGGAGGGCAGCCAGGCGGCCATGGCAGGCGAGGGCCGCAAAAAAGAAAAAGGCCAGGTTCAACGAAATCAAAAGCCAGGCGGGTTCCGTCGACTGTGTGACAATCAGGAACACAATGCCAAAAGCCGAGATGGGCAAAGCGCGTTCCACCCATGGAGGTGTCACTGAGCGCCGTCCGAAAGCGATGATGAATGTGGCCAGATACAACGACAGGGGCAAGACCCAGAGCAAAGGAATGCTCGCGATATCCGTGGTGAGGTAAGTGGTAACACCCAACATCAAAGTGGATGGAACAAATGCCAGGAAAATCCAGGTGAGCCGCCGGCCCCAGCCAATCGACTGCGCCACGGGTAAAGGAGTCGGCGCGCCTCCATTACCGGCCGGCTTTGCGCGCCACGCGAACCAACCGCAAATCGCGATGAGCAGCGCCTCAACCCAATAGACTTTCGTCCACCACTCGGCCTGCGCGCGCAGACGCAAAACGCGCTCGACTAGCAGCGGATAGCCCAGCAAACCCAGCAGGCTGCCGGTGTTGCTGGCGGCATACAGATAGTATGGATCCGTGGAGGCTCCGTTCGCCAGATAACTGAACCAACGCTGGAGCAAAGGACCGATCGTGGAGAGCACCACGAAGGGCAATCCCACGAGCAGGGCCAGGTTTTTCAAGAGCCAAAAAATTGGCGATGAATTTCTTGGCAAGGTATCCACTGCGTTCCCGGGGAGCAGCATGGGCAGGGACAACCCCGCGACGGCCAGGAGCACACATTGGGCGATCCATTGACTGCGGGGCGCGAGCCGATTGGAGATGAAGTGCGCATAAAAATAACCAAGCAAAAGCGCCGCTTGGAAGAAGAGCATGCACGTATTCCAGACTCCGGGCGAACCTCCGAGAATGGGCAGGAGCATCCTCCCCACGAGCGGCTGCACGCAGAAGAGCAGGAACGCGCTCAGAAAAAGAGTGATGCTGAAGAACAGTGGCATCGCGCGCTGTTCTAAGGCGTGAGCACACTCTTCGCGGAACGCCATTCCGCCGTCGTTTGCAGCGCTTCATTCGCCGCCTCGAGACTGAAACGATGCGTGACCATGCTGGCGAAGGGAAAGCGATCGGGAGTATCTCGCAAAAACTCCAGAGCGGCCTTAAGGTGGCGCGGCTCGCTCGACCAGGACCCAAAGACCTGGAGTTGTTTGCGCGTGATGATGTGCGGATTGAATTCAGCCGTGCCCGCGTCGCAATAGTGGCCCAGAACAAGATATTTTCCGCCATCACGGCACATTTCCATCCCCTCCATGATCGCGCGCGGGGAACCGACACACTCGAGGACGGCGTCAGCCCCGTAACCTCCGGTGATTTCGCGCACGAGACGAATGCGGTCGGCTGGGGTTCGCGCCTCATCCAGGTCAATGGTTTGGTCGGCCCCGAAACGCCGCGCCATTTCCAGGCGGTGTTTGGGACCGCCGATGATGGTCACACTCGAAGCCCCGGCGCTCTTGGCCACCGCGAGGGCGGCCATGCCGACGGGGCCGGCGCCTTGGACCACCACTTTATCACGCCAATCGACCCCGGTCCGTTCCACTCCATGGATGGCGGTAATAAGCGCGCAACCAGCGCCGATCACCGCCTCGGTAGGAAGCGCATCGGGAATCTTAAAAATGTTCGTTCGCGGACGAAGATAATGATACTCGGCATACCCTCCGAGAAAATGGGGCGACTCGTCGCACTTGTAGCCGATGCCGTAGGCGCGTCGTTCCGGACAGCGGGTAGGCTGCCCTTTTTCCGCGCAATAAAAGCAACGGCCGCACGAGGTCGCGGAGTTCCAGGTCACGCGATCACCGATCTTGAGCGCGTTACCGGACCAATCCTTTTCCAAGCCGTCGCCTAGTTCGACGATCCGGCCTACTGTCTCGTGGCCGAGGATGATGGGCAAGCGAATGGGCAATTCGCCCTTCCAAAGATGCACATCTGTGCCGCAGATTCCGGCCATTTCCGTGCGGACGAGGGCCGCGCCAGGTTCGAGCGAATCGGGCAGGTCGAATTCCTGCAATGCAAGCGGGTTGTTGAAGCCGAGAAGAACCGAAGCTTTAGCGCGTGCCATGGCGCAAGTTTGGAGCGGCCTGAAACCGGATTCAACGCAAAATCCCTGAACTGAATAAGGGACGGCGCTCGACGTCCCTTCGGAGAGAGTTATCGGCTTCGCTCTTTTGGCTCGTACTTCGGGGTGCGGGAACGCGCTCCGGCGCCGCTAATGCGAGATTCTGAGATGCCCTCCTCTTCAATCTCAACGTCTTCCTTGCGCACTGTTTCCGAGACTTTTTCTGTTTTAATTTCCTCTCGTTTGCCCACGCGCACTTCCTCGCGCACTCGCGCTTCTTTCTGAACCACCGCCTCCTCGCGCCGCAGTGGAACGTAGATTTCTTCATCCGTAAACCTGGCTTCCGAGGCACGGGTATCATTTCCCCGCGCGGGAACGCGTTCGATCACGATTTCTTCCCGCTTGAGCTCAATCGGCCTTTCGACTGTCTCGGTCCGAACGATCTTTCGCAGACGAATTCCGCCGTACTCGACCTCGCGTTTTCCGATCTTGACATCCTCCTCCTTGAGTTGCACCCGAGCCGCCTCCTGAGGAGCAGCGGTCATCTTCTTCTCGGAACACTGTTGCGGTTTGAAGCCGTGTTTTTGATAGTAAGTGGAGATGCGTTCGTCCGCTTCCGCGTTCAGATCGGCGGCACATTCGAACGCGGGCGCGTTTTTGACCTGCTCCGCCGTAAAAGGAATTCGAATGCGCTTGCGGCTTTCACTGACTTCAGCGGCTTGGGCCGGAATAACGTGGGCTTTTCCGATGCCCAGCCAGCCGGTGCGCACCGCCAGATACATCGGTTGGCCGCTGCTTTCCTGCCATACAGCATCCAGTGAACCTATCTTATCGTCGTTCTTATCCACGACATCGTAGTCAATGTACCGCCCTAGATCGACCGAGGCGGTCGGGTTGACGGCCTCGCCGCCCGCTTTGCCCGCCAGGCCCCCGACGACAGCCCCCGCCACCAGACCCACTCCCGCACCGATCGGTCCAGCTCCGCTGCCGACGGCTGCTCCAGCGGCGGCCCCGGCGGCGGCGCCGGCAGCTCCGCCCGCGGCGGCCCCCACGCCCGTTCCCACCGGATGAGCTCCCGGCTGGCATGTTATTGGATCGCGATTGGCATCTGCTCTATTCTTGTTTTCTTGCATAATTATTTCCTCCTTTGAAGCGGCCCAACATCTGGGCCGATGGTTCAGGGTATTATCGAATGTCGGAGGGTCAATACGGTGAAACAACCTAAACGCTTGCCGGTCTTCCCCCGGTCACTTCTTCGGCAAGGGAGTGCGTTCCAAGTCGTTCAGCTCCCGCAAGCGGGCCAGCGCGGGTTTCTCATTCATGGCCAGCAGGAATTCCCAAGCGCCCAGAACGCGCCGATAAAATAACGTGCGTTCGGCGGCGATCTTTTTGCTGATTTGGGGAGAAGCCGCCGGTTCGGCGCCCGAGGCGGGAGCAGAAGCGTTTTCCGGACGGCGGCGCAACTGCGCGGCTTTTTCGGCGGCGGTCCGAATTGATTCATCGCTCGCCGTCTTCGCCCACGCGAGGATTTTTCGCCGTCGTTCCGCCGCCCAGAGAGCGATGGCTTCGGCCTTTTGTATATCGACGGATTGCGGGTTGCTATAACCGGACTGCCAAAAAACTTCCACATCCAGGGAATCGGAATCTTGATAGAGAAAATCTTTGCCCTTCGCCTCCTTTGCCAAAAGATATTTTTCAAATTCGAGGACGGCGGGAGGCAAGTTGGTCACACGATCGGCTTCGATGGCGGCTTTCCAACCGGGGCGAATCGTATCGTTCCACAATTTCCGCGCTTCTCCAAAGCGGCCTCCTGGACCGCGGCGGCCTTGGCCCGTGCTTTGGTCCCGCGTGGTGTTCTGGCTTTGCGATTGCGGCGCGGCCTGGCTGCGCGGCCCGCGCCCGCGTCCACGTCCGATGGCTTCCTCCAATTCCTTTCGCGTCCCTGTCAACAGGAGCGTTTTTGCTCCCGGATTCTGCTCTCCAAGTCGCTCGGTAAAGCGCCGAAACATCGCGGCGCGCTCGCGAAAATCCCGGCTCGTAACCGTGGTTTTCCCGCCATCGACCACCCGTTGATAAGCCAGGACGCGCTGTCGGACCGACGCGGTCAGATTCGTTTCTTTGGCCAGCTTGGTTTCGATCATGGTCGCCCAGCGTTCCAGGTACTGATCGGAGGTGGAATACGGCTTATCAATCGTGGCATCCACCAGCGTGGCGGCTTCATGCGCTTTGGCGAATGACGGAAGACCCCGCCCGGACGGCTCGAGCGTAAAGAGATTCCATCCCAATAATTTTTCCGGAATGAAGCGTTCGTACCCTTCCCAACTTTCCGGGTCGGGGGCGGCATCGCAACCCGACGCCATCGAACGCTCGTCCGTGGCGGTAAACCCCGCTATCCGCGGCAGCGCCGAAGGCGTCAATTTCAGCGCGGACTTCTCATGAGGGCCGTTAAACCAATTGGGGTTGGGCGTGATCTCCCGCGGCACAGAAAGAAAATGAAATCCACCCGCGTGACATTGAGTCATGCAGAAGACCACCTTTCCCTTGCCCAATCCGCCCGCCAAAATGCCGCGCAATTCCGCGACGCCGAGCGTTTCGCTTTTGACCGTCTTCCAGCCCCGTTCAGCGGACCGGTCCGCATGCAATGTCCAAAGATCGATCACGCTTTCGGAGTTATCGCCACGTGTTTGGGAGCCATGATCCCCCACAAAGAGAAAAAGCGTTCCGCCCTCAGCCACCGCGGGGAGAATTTCCTCCTTGAAAGCCTTGAGGATTACTTCGCGCCGCGCCGGCCGGTTTCGGGGCAGAAAACCGGGCAGCCAGGAATCGACGGCCACTCCATCGCGTTTCACTTCGCGGCGAACATCTCCGAATACCGCTTTCTCACCCTGAACATTTCCCGCGCCGAAAAAGACCCAAACGGAATTTGTCGGATAATGCCGGTCGAAAAACGTCAGCATGGCCCGGGCCTGCAAGTATTGGGAATAATTATTGTCGAAGGGGGAGTAGCCGCCGGACAACATTACGAAAGCGTCGCGCGCGGACGTGCGCAGAACAAACGAAACAGCCACGAAAATGATCAGCAGCGTCGTACGCATGACTTCAAGTTGCGGGCAATTTGGCGTGTTTCAAGTATTTTCCGGCTTTCTCTACCACGACGCGTAGCAACCGTCCTCGTCCCAGATGCGGGAGCCGCGATAATCTTTCATCTCTTCAATCCGCTTCCAAGTGACCGAGCCGTCGAGCAGCGTGACATTGCCGCCGGCCGCTCCAATTACTTTTGAGCTGACACCGGAGGCTTTTTCGTTCGAGTAATCGCTCCCGCTCTTCAACACCGGCCCGCGCGGGCCGTGAGGGGCGAAGGTTTTGTCGTAGGCCGGAGACCAATCATTCAGGTCCGCGAGGAGCACCAGCGAGCTGCTGTCGCTTAAAGATTGCGGCGAAATCCATGTCGCTTTCCCGCCGCCGGCCAAAGGATTCCAGGGTGTGTTGCGATGTCCTCCCAAGTAATTGTAACCGAGAACGACTCCGTACAAATCGAAATACCAACCCTCCTTCTTGCCAAACGGTTTTCCAAGGCTCGGGCATTCGAAGATTTTTTCGCTGCCGCTGTACTTCAAAATCGTGGCGCGGGTGTCCCGGGAGATGACTGGGATATGCTCGTCCTGCTCATTCTCATTTTCGGACAAGCCGCTGGGAATTTTTTCGGCGTTGTCATTGCCGTACATATGGATGGCCAGGGCGAACTGGCGGAGATGGTTTTTACAGGCGGCCCGGCGCGCCCGTTCTTTGGCGTTCACGAGAGCGGGCAGCAACAGCGCGGCCAGAATGGCGATGATGGCGATAACCACCAGCAATTCGATGAGCGTAAACCCCTGCCATCGCACTCGAGCCCGGATTCCCATAGTGATCTCTTACAACTTTGGCGTCACCAAACGATAAAATCGCCCGGCGCCCGCCGGGCCGTCCGTAATCTGCATGTCCCCCGTCGCGGTTTGGGCATCGACGTCCTTTAGTTTCTGCCACGAGCCGCCCGGCAGCGTATCGGTATAGAGCACCGAGTAAGTCTTCCCCGCCGCCGCGCGGAAGGTAAGCGTCACGCTTCCGCTATTGAGGCGGACGGATTTCACGAGGAGGTAGCTGAGCGGATCGAGAGGATTCGTTCCGGCGATGTATTCGTCGAAGTTGGAAATGCCGTCGCCATCGGGATCAGCGAGTCGGTTCTGATTGAGGTTTCCAAAAGCCGCGATTTCCCATGCATCCGGCAAGCCGTCGCCATCAGCGTCTCCGGTGGCCACCGTATTGTCGCGGCCTACTGAGGATGCAGCCGCCGTCCAGATCGCCGGGTCATCGCCGAACTGGGTTGAATTTAGGCGAACCAGAGCCGCGCCGGTCCCATTCGCTCCGGTGGGCCACGGACTGCTGGCCGTATATCGCACTTCGTCAACGATATAATAAGGAGTGATCAGGTCTCCGCTAGAGCCCGTCTCGCGCGTTCCAGGTTCGTACAAGCCGAGGCGTTCCCCATCGTTGCTCAGTCCAGTCGGGTAGGGTCCAAAGAGCTGAACGCTGGCGTCGACTTGATATTTTTCCCGGAACCGCGCCGTGGTATAGGGTTCATTGAGCGGATCAAATTTCACGATCACCGCGTAACCATTGGGCGGGAGGGAAGAGCCCGGCGGAAAAAGAAAATCGCTGTCGCCCTTGAACAGCCATGTGTTCGTTGGCGCGGCCGGATCGAAGAGGTTGACGGTCTGCGCCGTGATGTTGCGCAGTTCGACATATTCATCGAGCACATTGTTTGTCGAACCAATCGGCTCCGGATTGAACATGATTTCGTTGATCACGATCGGACCGATCTGCGGTCCGGCATTGGCCCCGTTCAATGTTCTCGAGCGTTGCGGAACGAAGCGCTCGCCGCCAGTGCTCGTGACATAGCGCCCGAACGTCTGGTCCCTTCGCGCGGGCCCGAAGGAGAATCCATGCGCGTAACCGGTTAAGTTCGTGCCACTGGCCGCGAATAAATAAACCTCCTCCCCTAAATTGTTGAAGGCGAATCCGAGCGTTTTTTCTGTGAGAACGAGAAAACCGTTTGCCGGGATCACCGTGCCCGGGGGAAGGCGGTAATTCCTCGGGTTATCCAGTTCGTCGGTGAGATACCAGCCGCTAATGTCCGCCGGCGATGCGGTCGTGTTCCATAACTCAACGGTGTCGAGGTCTCCGGAACGGGAGGCGCTGAGCAGTTCATTCACGACCACGCGAGGACTGTTTGCCGGCGCCGGATCGGCCTGGCCGGGCGAACCGCCGGACTGGGCACTAGTGCGCCAACCGGCTTCAACGTTGTCATTGAGGGCCACGAGGGAGAAACCATTGCCGCGCGCTGCCGGTTGGGCGTGTCCATCGAAAGAGAAATCGGCGACGGTCTCCAGCAACGGACCCTCCACGAGAATGTGGCCGCTGTCGTTATTGAGTTTCCCCGAATATTCACCGGCGATGTTGGTGACATTTGGGTAACGGCTCGCAAAAGCGGCCCGGTTTTTGACCAGCAGCACATAGCCGCCCGGAGAGAGGCTCGTCACCGCGCTGTTCGTCCCGAAAAGATAATCGATATCTTTGCTCAGCTTAAATCCGTTGAGGTTCAGGGTTTCCGTTCCGGTGTTATGGAGTTCGACGTAGGCAAAGTCCTCCGGCTCGTAGACGCTGCCGCTCGGGGCCGCAGCGGGATCATACATTATTTCACTGACGGTCAAAGCCGGCGCCTTGACGACGTAGGTGGCGGCCACGGGGCCGCTCCAGCGGTTTGTGGCTTCGAAAGCGCGCGCGAAAATGCGCGCGTTGCCGGAGAGGGTGATGGGCTGGCCGGTGTAAAGGGTCGCGTTCGAAGAAATAAATCCTTTGCTCGCGCGCGGGTCCGTTCCATCAAGCGTGTAATATATCGTGCCCGTCGGGGCGGAGAGAGAGACCGTGGCTCCGGCGCTGATCTTACCGCCAGGCCGATTCAGGACCGGAGTCTTGACGAATTGGCTGTCGATCCAGAGATAGCGGCCACGAATCCAACTGTTCATGTTCGTGATGATGCCGGCGTAAGTCTTCGGCGTGCTGTAAATGCTCGGATTCGGCCAAACGTACGAGCCAAGGCGCTTGTACTTCGTGAAATCACGGTCCGCGGCTTCGCTGAGATAGGCGGCGATTTCGTTCGCGCGGGCCATCACGTTGGTCGGATTGAATACGTTCGTGCGGAGAACACTCCAGCGATCGACGATCTTTTGGTTAAAATCCTGGTCGCCGGTTTTCGAGGTGGCGCTGCCTGTCCCGGAGATCATGCGCCGGAGCCAGATGTGATCGTTATCGCCGAGCAGGGTGTAGTACCAGTTATTAGTCAGCCAGCCATCGAGATAATCCGCGTTTCCCAGAGCCAGGTTCCAATCCCAAATCGGCTCCATTTTCAATTTCCCGCCGCGGTCCTTGCTCATGTAATTGCTGAGGCGATAGCCGTCGATCTGCTTGGTATATTCGACAATCCAGTGATAATCGACGAACGAATCCTGGTCGATGTAGCTTGAATAGTGATTCGTGCCGGTGGCGCTGAGCCAATTTGCCGAGTAAAGGCTTTTTTCAAATTGCACGATGTAATTCTTGATCCAATTCCGCTCGCTGACGGTGATTTCCTTCGGTTTGGGATCGTGATATTTCAAACTTTGCGCTGAAAAACCATTCCCGCCGACGGTGGTGAAACCCAAATCACCGGGGCTGTCTTTATCTTTCTTGACGATGTATCCGCCAGTGATAGCGGGTTCGTTGGTCGCGGTCGCTGGAATCGTTTCGAGATTGACGCGATGCTTGGCGATCTTGAGTTTCTCCATGAGCACGTAAATCCCACGGTAATCGGCCGGATAGTTAAGCTTGCGCGTATCCGATTTAACAAAGACTTCCGCGTAGACGGTGCCCGCCGCGTAATGGCCCATTTTGCGCTCGAGTTCGAAAGTGAGGACGTTGTTCATCAAGCATTTATCCGAGTAAGGGTTGTGCAAGGCCCAGTCGGATTCGCTGGGCAGTCCTAAGAAAGGGGCGGGCTGGTCATTCCCGAAGGCGTCGTCCAGTTCGACGTTGTACGGCACTTTCGGAAATCCCGACGAAGTCTGGCCGCGGACCTCGACCGCGATGACACTTCCAAAATCAGGCTGATTGAGCAGTCGCGTCCGTCCATCCTTCGGCTCGAACGCCGCCACATATCCGGGAATGCGGCTATCCTGGGCGATGGCGCGTCCAGAGCTATTCAAAACCAGGATGGGCAGATTCGAAGTAAAATTGGTCATGCTCGAATCCACGAGGATGTAATTTTCCACACCGATTTTGCTGGGGAGGAGCGGATCCCGATAAACACGCGCTTTGATGACCAGAGTGTTCGTAACAAGAATCGGCTGCGTGTAAACCGGCGAACTGAGCGAGGGAACTTTTCCATCGGTCGTATAACGAATTTCTCCCGATGGAGCGGAAAGCGCCACGGAAAGGGTGTCGTTCGTAAACACGCCGCCTTTGAGCGAAAAAACAGGAGCGGGCGCGAAACCGGCGCCGCTGACCAGGTTAGAGAAGCCCGCGGTCGGCGTCGGGAAAAAGCCGGTCAGTGAAACATCCACCTGATCGCGTCCGTAGGAAATATTCGGTTCTTGGGGCGGATAAGCGGTGAAGACCGAGACGATGTTCGTGGCCGCATCCACCAAGGCGAGGAACCCGCCGGTTTTGCTCAACTTGAAATTGGTGTGCAATGGCGCGGCGGGATCACGGCGGTCCTTTCCGGAAGCCCACACCAGCAGATAACGGTTCGCTCCTAGATTAACCGCCGGGAATCGCCATTTGGTCAGGTCGCCGGGATCATCCGTCAGGGACCAGTTCTCCAGATTAGCGACATCGGAACCGGCATTGAGCAATTCAACCCAAGCGGAGCGATTGGCATCGTCATCGCGAACACCTGTGGTGTTCACGGCCAGAAATTCGGAAATGATGACTTTGGGCGGCGGCTGATTGGTGTCGAGGGTGCAAACCCATTGGCCACCGCCAAACGCCTCCGGAACGGGCGCGAGATCGGTCACGCCGTGATTCGGCGCCCAGGCAAAGCGGACTAAGCCGTTGGGTGGCTGCGGAAAATAGAAAATGTAATTTCGTGGCGAAGGCGCCACGACATTGGTGGCGGGGGCGCCGTTGATCAGGAGGTCCGCCGCATCGACCCCGGCGACGTTGCCGCTGAAGATGACTTCGATCTGACGCAATTCGGAAACGGTGGAATCCTCGGCGGGGACGGAGCCCGCCATAGTTGGCGCCTCGGCGCGGAGACTCCAAGGCACAAGCAGCAGCAGTAAAATATAACGAGCGGCGCGGCTAAACGCATCCAGTCTGGGCAAAGCAATTCGATTTCGCATGGATTCGCCTAATTTATCGCGTACGAGCGGCGAGAACGCTAGGGAAAATCGCGCGTTACTTCCGCGCCTCGGGAACCACGCTCAGAGTCACACGGCTGCCCCCGCGCAGGACTGTCATTTCAAGTGCTTTGCCAATACGCGCCGCGTCCAATGCATAAGTGTAGTCGTAAATATTCGCGACTTTCTGGCCGCCGAATTCAACGATTACGTCGCCGCCTTTCAGGCCTGCTTTTTCGGCGGGGCTTCCCGCGCGGACACCGGAAAGTTTCACGCCTGCCACCTCCGACGCGTAGTCGGGGATTGTGCCGAGGTAAACCCGGAGGTTATCGCGGCTGCCGCCGGATTGAGATTGCTCGACTCGGACGTAATCGGGACGCTTGCCGAGCAAATCGCCTGCAATGTTGTAGGCGAAGCGGATAATTCGTTCCATGCCGGGATAGTCGAGTGTTTCCGCGGTATCCGAAGGCCGATGGTACTCCTCATGGCTCCCCGTGAAGAAATTCAGGGAGGGGATTCCTTTGGGGTAGAGCGCGGTCACATCCGTGGGGAGGTAGGGATCATCCTGCAGAACGAGATTGAAACCGGCGGCCACATTGCGCTTTTCGATTAGCCCTTTCCAAGCCGAAGAGGAGCCGACTCCCTGCAGGGTAAGTTTGTTGTCGCGCAGCCGTCCGATCATATCGAAATTCAGATACGCGACGACGTTGGAGAGCTTGATGGTGGGATGTTCCGCAAAATGGGAGGATCCGAGAAGACCCAGTTCCTCGCCGGACCAGAAGGCGAAAACCAAGCCAACGCCATTGGTGAGGTTGGAGCGGCGGGCCGAAAAGGCGCCCGCCAGTTCGAGAAGCGCGGTGACGCCCGAGGCGTTATCGTCGGCGCCATGGTGGACCTGGCCTTTTTCATCCTTGGTTTCGCGGGAAGAGCCGGCGTTTTCGCCGTAGCCAAGATGGTCGTAATGGGCGCCCAAGAGAACGTAGGAGGAGGGTTTAGATTCCGGCGCGATCATGGCGAGGACGTTGCGGTCTTTCTTGCGAAGATGATCGAGGGAGGTCTCGATGCGGACGATGGTGTTGGTGAGACGGATCGCGGACTCGGCGTGCGGGTTTTCAGAGTCGAGAGCCGTTTGAAAAGTCTTGAGGTCCTTGCCGCTGGAGGCGAGGAGTTGTTGCGCCAGGTTCGTGCTGACCGAGCAGGCGACCATGCCCGAACCGGAGAGGCTGCCGTCGGAGGAAAGTGGCACGAGTTCGCCGCTATTGGGCGAGTTTGGGCCGGAAACAACGAGCAGAGCTTTGGCGCCGCGCTCGCGGGCGATCATCGCTTTGTAGCGGAGCCCGGCGTAGCGATTGAGTTCCTGGCGGCGTTTCGGCTCGACGTTCTCCGGGACGTACCGGAGGACCAGGACGACTTTGTTGCTGACGTTCATCCCTTGATAGGAATCGTAACCTTCGCCGGCTTTGCCCGAGAGGACCAAACCATATCCGGCGAAGACCACTTCGCCCTCCGCTTGGCCATTGGCGCTGAAAGAAAGGGGGCGAAAATCCTTCTGGACAGTGAAGCTCGCGCCTCCGGATTCCAAATGATTCTGATTCGTAACCACGACAACGCCGGAACTGAACTCAAACTCTTGAAAGTAGGTGGCATTATCCCCGGCGGGCTGAGCGCCACCCGCGCGAAGTTGCTCGGTGATGAAGTCGGCGGCGCGGCGCGCTCCTTCCGTCCCGGTGAGGCGGCCTTCCAGGGCCTCCGAGGCGAGGTAGGCAACATCTTTCCGGCAATCTTCCGCGGTTATTTCCGGAGATTCGCCGCGCGAGGGGACGCGGCTGACAGCGTCGAGGGCCGCGGAGTGGTTCCAGTCCGCCAGGAAAAGTTGGGACTTGCCGTCGGAACCGCGGGTGGTCGTCCAGCAAAGACGGTTGCCATCCGGGGAGAACACCGGAAGGCCATCAAAGCCGTCCGTGAAAGTCACGCGGACAGGTTCGGACTTGCCGCTGGTGGCGACGATGTAGAGTTCGAAATTGGAGAAGCCAAGTTTGTTCGAAGTGAAAATGAGATACTTCCCGCTGGGATGCGGGTACGGGGCCCAGGACATCGATTTGAAATCAGTGATGCGGCGGCGGTTTTGGCCATTCAGGTCCATCATGTAGACGTCTGCGATGGCGCCATTCTCCTCGAAGTGGCGCCAGATTATTTCCTTGCCGTCAGGGGAAAAGAACGGGCCACCGTCGTAGCCGGATTCGTGGGTGAGTTGGCGCTGGTCGGAGCCATCGGCGTTCATCAGGAAAATGTCCGCGAAGTAGGCAGGGTCAGTCTCGAGCCGTTTGCGGTCGGATTCGGAGAGCCGGTCGGAGGGATAAGCGCTGCGAAGGGAAGTAAAGACAATCAGCTTGCCGTCAGGCGACCACGAAGCTTCAGCATCGTAACCGGCCGAGTGGGTGAGCTGCCTCAAGTTGCTTCCGTCCGGGTTAGCGCTGAAGATATCCATTTGTTCATCGTAATCCCAACTGTAACGGCGTTCTTTGCCGGAGTTACGGAAGGCGAGTTCAGCTTCCTGTTTGGCCTTGGCTTGCGGGTCATGGTGAGTGGAGGCGAAGAGGACTTCCGCGGCCCTGGGACGGAAAAAAGCGCAGGTCGTTTTGCCTAGGCCGGGTGAGACGCGATGGGTGTCGCCCGTCTCCAGGTTCAGAATATAAATTTGGTAGAACGGATTAGCGGGTTCGCGTTCGCTTTGGAAAATCAGGGCTTTGCCGTCCGGACTGAAATAGCCCTCGCCGCTGCGTTTCCCTTCGAAGGTGAGCTGGCGAATATTTGAAAGGAAATGCGATTCTTGGGCGATCAGCGAGAAGGGGAGGAGAAAAAACAATATCAGCGCCCGTCCCACGAAAAACATCGTCTCAACCGGCGCTCTTTGTCGGGGCGCTTTGTAGAACGGGCAGAGCGATTGCGCTGCGGTTAACGTACGCGGAAAAAGTTGAAAAGCAGAAGAGCGGTCGCGATCTTCCACGCTCCGAAATGGGATCATGAAGGTTAGTTGCTGCCGCCCTTGCCGAGTTGTTCGTAATACTTGCGGACGAGTTCGGCGTACTTGCTGGGAACAGGATCGCGGTCGATCGGCACGAGGGCCTCCGCCGATTCACGCTTGGCCAATTCCTCATTGAGCCGCTGTCGGACTTCAGCGAGGCCATCCACGAGTTGCGTTTTCACGACAGCCCAATCAGGCTTCTTCCCGAGGCGCTTGAAATCGGAACGCATGGTGCGGGCTTGATCGGCAATCCGGCTGAGGCGGTCGCGGATGTCAGGGAGATCGACCATTTCCTGGACGTCACCCAAACGATCGGACCAGTTCCGGAAATCTTCCCCAGTGATCGGGCCGTCCAAAATCGGGCCGCGATTCCCCAAATCGTTGTCGTTAGGGAGTCCGCCGCCGCCATCGCCACCACCTTCCGCGCCGCCACCGTCGCGGAGACGTCCGGGTTGACCGCGATTCCCTCGGCCCGGTTGCTGGCCACGGCGATTCTGATTCCCGGCGCGAGGATTTTGGTTTTGTTGGTTATTTTGGGCCATTTGACGTTCGCCGCGGCCTTGTCCTTGTCCCTGACCTTGACCTTGGCCCTGGCCTTGTCCCTGCCCCTGACCCTGTCCTTGTCCCTGGCCCTGCCCTTCACCCTGTCCCTGTTGCTGACTTTGTTGATTGCTGGCTTGTTGCTGGCCATCCTGTTGCTGTCCAGGTTCCTGACCTTGGCCGCCTTGGCCACCTTGGCCTTGTTGCCCTTGCTGGCCTCGTTGTCCTGGCCCTTGTTGGCGCGCTTGTTGGTCACGGGACTGGCCGCCTTGTTGGCCACGCTGGCCTTGCTGACCGGAAGCGGAAGCTTGTTGAGATTCGTCGCCTTGTCCCTGTTGTTGATCCGAGCGCGTTCCATAGCGGCCTTGGCGCTGGCCCGGAGTGCGTCCATCCGCGAGACCGTTGGTTGAACCTGGGCGAAGAGAACGCTGGCCGCCACCGGCTAAGTTCGTCGCGGCGCCGGCGCGGACACCGTTTGTTCCGCTGCCTCCCAAGGCGGCGAGAGCGTTGGCTCCGACCTGGTTGGTGGAAGCCGAGGCGGCGGCCGCCATGCCGTTAGTGCCGCCGGACGCGCCACCGGAGCGGCTGACCTCTTCCTGAATGCGACGCTGCAATTCCTGGATTTCTTCCCGTGCCAGACGCAAGGCATCTGTGTCATCGCCAATGATGTCGTTGGCGGCGCGTTCGACGCCCTCTTTAAGAGCCATGATATTGGTGCGGGCGCGCTGCTCAAATTGCGTGGCCTGTGGCAACAGGCTGTGGCCGAGCAATTCCGCGGCGCGATCCAGGGATTGATCGGGATTTTGCTGGCTGCTGGCGCGAATCGTATCGTAAAGCTGTTTGGCCAGGAGGGGTTCGACGGTTTCGGCCTGCTCAGTGACCTCGCGCATGTTTTTGAGCAAGTTAGTGACACCGGCGCGCTGTTGCTGAAGTTGATTGGCCAATTCCTTGCGCTCGGCAGAATCGCTCAAGGTTTTGCGTTCGCTGTTGGCGAGAGCGGCCAGTTTTTCGCCGATCTTTTCCTCTTTGTCGGCGAGGTCGCGGGCCTTGTTCCGCATCTCGCGCATATCTTCGGAAAACTGATTGGCCGTGCTCTTGCGGTAATCATCGCGCAGCTGCTGCAACCCTTGCTGGGCGCGAGAGCCGGCGGCCAGAGCTTGCGTTGGCTTTTGATTTTGCATGTCGCGCGCGGCTTGCTGGGCCTGCTCACGGCTTTGGTCGAGCTGCGACAGAGCGTCGGCTTGCTGCGGGGAATCGCTCTTGGCCAGGCGTTGGCGAACTTCATCCATGTCCCGGACGAGGTCCTGTTGGTCTTCACGCAAGCGCTTGAGCTGGCGGCGGACGTCCTCTCGTTCCTGTTCATTGCGGGCTTCCTGGAGAGCGGTCTGCAGTTCTTTCAACTTCTCGTTGATGCCGTCCTGGCGGCGGGCGAGTTCCTTGAGCCGGTTGAGGACTTGCGACTCTTCGGATTGTTGCGAGCCTTGCTGCTTGGTATTGGCCTGCCGTTTGGTCTCGTACCGGTTCTCCTTTTGCTTGAGCTCGAGTTCGTCCAGTTGCCGCTGGTCGCGTTCGCGGGCTTGTTGCTGGCCGCTTTGGCTGCGATTGCGGTTGCGTGTGACTTCAAATTCGCGCGCCTGCAGCTTAAGGAGGGCTTGGTAAGCCGCTTGCTCCGCTTTGAGCGCGGGCGGAAGCGGCGCCGTGGCATTTTGTTTGGAGGCCGTTTTGAGATTGCCTGAAGCTTCCTTCATGAAAGTCTGGACCGGGGTCACCAAGTCCTTCAAGCGGCCTTCCGAAAGCTTTTCCGCGAGGGCATTGGCTTGCTCGATCGCTTTCTCCTGGGACTGATGAATGATATCGACGTCCTTTTGATAATTGGTGGCGGCAGGATGAGCCTCCAGTTCGCGGCGCTGAAGTTTCCAGGTGGCGCTAATGATATCCTTTTGTAACTGGGCGAGCTTCTGCATCTGTTGCTGCTGCCCGCTTTGATTTTGATTCTGCTGCTGTTGATCTTCCGGTTGTTCTTCACCTTGGCGGAAGACCTGGTCGAAAGGACGCACTTCGGCGAAATACATGTCGCTGGAGGTGTGGCGAACCTTCCCGTCAGAGCCGAAATCCTCCGCCCAAATATAATAGGAAATTAAATCGTCGGGTTTAGCCGCCATATTTTCGAGCGGGAGAAGGAACTGGAATTTTTTCTTCTCGTTGGCGGTGGTGGCGCCGCCAAGCTTGATGGATTTGGTTTCGCCGCTCGGATCGGTGTAACTCAGCCCATAACTGGTCAGGCCGTAATCACCGGAAACTTCGGCGTCGAAACCGACTTCCTCGAGAGCGGAAACGCGCGGGTCCGCTTGAGGCGCGGCGATGCGGAGCTTGGGTGGGTTGTTTTTCAGAGCATCGAGAACGAATTCGGTGGGCATTTTGTTGGTGCGCCCATCGTTGTCCGTCAAGAGCAGCGAGTAACGTTTGCTGGCGTCGAGCTTGATCTGGGTGGAATAAGCATTGGATGCCCCCGGCTGGGCCGTCAGCGCGATTTTGGTTTTGTCAGGCGCGACCAGCACCGCGGAAGAAACCGGCTTGTTCAGGAAAAAGGCGTAATCGAGGGTGGTCCCTTCCACGGCGCTGACGCGATGGGTGTCTTCGATTTTCTTTTGCGGCAAGTGCGTGAATTCAGGATAAGTGAGAGTGGCATCGGCGCGGCGCAAATCGGGATACTCGAACACATTGATTTTGAACTCGCGGGATTGCTGGCCGTTGTACTCGATGTGATAGGTGGTGGTGTCGGCGACCTCGGAAATATTCCCGCCATAAACCGGATCGTCGAGACTCTTCGTCAATGAAATGGTTTGAGGCTGCTGTCCGTTGGGAGTGACGACGAGCTTTACTTCGGGCGGAAGCTTTCCCGAAAATTTGGCCATAATGGGCAAGGCCGTGCCGCGCTCGACGGAAGTGTCGCCAGGCGTGATGACCACACCGGCCAGATTGAGAAGCGCTTTGGTTTTGCCCGCGATCTGGGTGGGACGTCCGCGGAAACCAAGGCAGATCGCGAGGAAAATAACGAGGCAAACCAGATGGGCGAATTGGGAATAGAAAAGGCGCTGGCGGGTGCGCTCGCCCCAGGGATTGCGGCGGTGATGCTCGAGCGCCTCTTCGATGACCCGATGCTGCAGGTAATTAAGCTGGCCGGTTTTAGGGTCGGGTTCCTGTTCGGCGGCAGCGAGGAGGAGGGTGTTGAGTTTCGGTTGTTCGCTTTCGATTTCACGCGCTAACTGGCGGAGGTCAAAGGGTTTAGCCAGGAAACGTCGCCAAATCACAAAAGCCGAGGCGCCAGCGGCTAAAAGAAGCGCCCAACGCAAAGCGCGAACCGAGAGCGGCAAATAGGGCGAAAGCAGGACAAGGCACAGCCCGACAACAGCGGCAGCGGCCCAAGACTTGGCAAGGCCGCGCCACAATTCGAAACGGCGATAGCTCTGCGAAATTTCACGAAGCCTGGCTTGGACGATATTCTTTGTCATAGGCGGCCGCTGAGTCAGCTAAGTTGTTCTTACACTTGTTCTAGCGAAAAGCAAACGAATAGGACACGCGCAACGCCCATTCGCCCATGCTCATCGCTTGGCCAGCGGCGGGACATTCGAATTCTGCCAGCCACCGCCGAGGGCTTTGATCAGTTGCACGCTGGTGACGAGACGCTGGCCCGTCAAACGCGCCAACTCGCGTTCGGCGTTGAGCGCCGTCCGCTCGCTTTCCACCACCTCCAAATAACTGACCAAACCGGCGCGATAACGCTTGTCCGACAGGTCGGCCGTTTTGCGGGCGCTGGCGCGGCTTTGGTTCTGCGCGTCCGCTTGTTCGGCCAGGAGGCGCGCGCCTGTGAGCGCGTCTTGCGTCTCCCGAAAGGCGACCAGGATGCGCTGGCGGTAAGCGGCCACGTTTTCTTCGAAACCGGCGCGGGCGCGCTTCAGGCCGGCGCGATTTCGGCCCCCTTGGAAGATCGGCAAAGTGACGCTTGGGCCGATGCTCCAGACACGGCTCTCCCAGTTGAACAGGGTGTCGACATCGAAACTCTCGAATCCCGCCGCGCCAGTCAGACGCACGACGGGAAAGAAAGCGGCTTTGGCCACGCCGATCCGGGCATTCGCGGCGGCCAGAGTTCGTTCGGCTTCGGCGATGTCCGGCCGGCGCTCCAGCAAATCGCCCGGCAACCCTGCGGGAACCACTGGCGACGTGGTGTTCTCGTCGAGCGGCAATTCCTTGACGGCAAAGGCGGTGGCCGATTCGCCCACCAACACGGCCAAGGCATGCTCGACTTCCGAACGGCGGCGGTCGAGGGCGAGCAATTCGGCCCTGGTCGAAGACAACTCCGTCTCGGCGCGGGAGACATCCAATTCGCTGGCTGTGCCGCCTTTGAACCGTGCCGTCACCAGATCGAGAGCCTCGGCGCGTAAACCAATGGTGCGCCGCAAAATCTCCCGTTCCGTGTCGAGCGCGCGCAAGGCGAAGTAGTTCTGCGCCACGTCCGCCTTGAGAATGAGCAGTGTGTTCTCGAACGCGGCCAGGCGGGCTTGCGCGTCCAAGTTAGCGGCTTCGAAGGACCGGCGGACGCGGCCCCACAGATCGATTTCATAACTCAGATCGAATGGAACCCGAAAATCATTGCCGGTGTGATTCGGAATGGAATTCAAAGTGTTCTCGGAGAAACGGCCGCGCGCCGCGGAGGCATCAAGCGAAAGCGACGGGAAAAAATCGGCCTTTGCGGAACGAGCCAGCGCGCGGGCTTGTGTCACTCGGGCAATAGCCGCCTTCAGTTCCTGATTGTTAACCGCGGCTTGTTGCTCGAGATGATCGAGGATTGGATCGTGGAAAATCTTCCACCAATCTCCCCGCGCGATCTCGTCGGCGGGGACCGCTTGCTTCCACGCTCCGAATTGCGCGTCGGCAAATTCGGGCGCGGCGGGGACGGAAGGACGATGGTAGTTCGGGCCGACTGCAGCGGCCAGATTCGACGCGATAGCCGCCAGGGTGACCGCTAACTTTAGTGGGCGAGAGGTTTTCATATTTGTATATTCCTTTCCGGGAATCAGCGTTTCGCGAGTTGTGGTTTTTGAGCGGGCGCGGCTTTTGGATCAACGACTTTGACAATGACGCCCTCAGCCAAGGTATCGCTGGGATTGTTGACCACGCGCGCGCCTTCGGTCAGGCCGCCGACTATTTCGATCGCGCGCCCCAAATCGCGTCCCACCTCGACTTTTTGCAGGCGAATCGCACTCGCCTCGTCGACGATCGCGACTTGCAAACCATCCGCGCGCGTAATCACGGACGTGCCCGGAACAATGATCGGCGCGCGTGCCTGCGCCAGGGAGAATTGAACATCAACGTGGATGCCAGGAAAGAGCGATCCATCCTGATTGGATGCCTCGATCTCCGTCAGCAAGGTTCGCGTGGCGGCGTCAAACGCGCCGCTGGTGCGGACGACCGTCCCGGTGAAGCCGCGCTCGGGATATTCCGCGACGCGAATCCGAACCGGCAAGCCGGTGGCGATATCGCGGAGATAAGCCTGAGGGACGTTGACGTGAATGCGCAAGGTGCCGGTCTGGGCCAGTTCGAACAGAGCGGTGGCATTCGGCCCGGCATGAATTAGCGCTCCCACATCCACCAGGCGCCGGGTGATCGTCCCTGAGAAGGGCGCTCGGACTTCTTTGAAACTCGCTAGTTTTTCGAAGCGCGCGACCGCGGCATCGGCGGCTTGAACGTCCGCTGCGCGGGCCACCCATGCGCTCTTGCGCTCATCGGCCTCCTGCTCGCTGACGGCACGTTGCTTGAGCAAGTTTTCCCAGCGTTCCGCGCTGCTGCGAGCGAGCGCGAGATTGGCGGCAGCCTGGGCACGGGCGGCGCGGGCTTGATTCAATTCCTGGTCCAATTCCGGAGTGTCGATCTCCGCCAGGACTTGGCCCTGTTGAACTTTCGCGCCAATATCAACATTCCATTTCAGGAGATAGCCATCGGCGCGGGCGTGGATCTTTGTCTGCTCGAAGGCGTGGACATCGCCCGGCAATACGAGTTGCGCCCCTGTTTGGCTCCGCACCGCGCTGGAGACGCTTACCGTCGGTTGCTCGGTGTCGCGCGCCGCTATTTCGCGTTTGGTTTGGGCTCGCAAGCGCGGAATGACTCCGGCCGCAAGGCCCGCCGAGAGCGCCACCAATGTGGCGGCCAGGATTGCGTAGCGAGCGCGCCGGGTTGCTTTTGGGGCCGTGCTCACGGGCGCGGCATTAATGTTTGTTTCAATTTCGTTTTTCATAGGTTTCAGATTTTCAAGTTCAGATTTCATTTCAGGGCAGTGGCCGCATTTTCGAGCTCTTCAGTCTCTTCCTCGTTCTGAACGGCCCCTTTCGACCGCAGCAAGCTGAAGACGACCGGCACGAAGAGCAGGGTGGCGGCGGTGGCGACAAAAAGGCCGCCAATGACCGCGCGACCGAGAGGAGCGTTCTGTTCACCTCCCTCACCGAGACCCAGCGCCATGGGAAGCATGCCGATAATCATCGCGCCTGCCGTCATCAACACCGGGCGAAGCCGCGTCGCGCCGGCTTGCAGGGCGGCCTCGCGTGAATTCAATCCCGCGCGCAGTTGGTCATTTGCGAAGGTGACCATCAGAATACTGTTCGCCGTCGCCACGCCGATGGTCATGATCGCCCCCATCAGGCTGGGGACATTGAAGGTCGTCTGAGTAAGAAATAATGCCCAAACGATGCCCGTGAAGGCGCCGGGCAGCGCCATCAAGATGATGAATGGATCGGTCCAGCTTTGGAAATTCACCACCATGAGGAAGTAAACCAGAAGCGCGCTCAAGATGAGACCCAACCCCATGCGGGTGAAGGCCGTATTCATGCTATCCACTTGGCCGCGAACGAGGATCGCGTTGCCCGGGGCGAGCTTTTTTTGGGTCTCGGCCACGATTTTGTTCACTTCGGAAGCCACCGCGCCGAGATCGCGGCCGGAGACGTTCGCGTAAACGTCGAACGCCTGCTGAATATTGTAATGATTATTCACGCTGGGCGCGACGCCGCGCGAGATGCCAGCGAGATTGGCGAGCAACTGACTTTCCGATTGCTCAGTCCCAGCCACGCGCGCCGAAACGGGAATGTTCATCAACGAATTCACCGAATTGATCAAATGCGGCGGGGTTTGCACCGCCACGAGGAATTGAATGCCGTACGCCGGGTCGACCCAATAGTTCGGCGAGACCTGCGTGCTGCTGCTGAGATTGACGAGCAAATCTTGCGCGACATCCCTCTGGTTCAAGCCTTCCTTGGCCAGCAACGTTCGGTTCACCTCCAGGTTCAAAGAAGGCGCGTCGAACGATTGATGAACGAACACGTCGGTCGCTCCGGGAATGCGGGCGATCCGGTCGCGAAGCTCGCGCGCAATCGCGTAGTTGGTCGGATTGTAGCCGGTGATCTTGACATCGATCGGAGCGGGCAATCCAAAGTTCAAGATTTGCGACACGATATCTGACGGCTGGAAGAAAAAGGTGAGGTCGGGAAATTTCTGGCGAAGATTCCGCCGCACTTCCTCGACGTATTTTGGGGTCGATTTCGCGCGTTCGTTCTTTAACTGCACGAGGATTTCCCCGTCGTGCGACCCGATGGTGGCGTTATCCCCGAAGGCGAGGCTGTACTTCTCGGACACGATTCCGAAGTTATCCAGGATCAGCTTGAGCTCGGCCGGGGGAATGGTCCGGCGAATCTCCGCTTCGACAGCGCTGAAAATTTCTTCCGTGCGCTCGATGCGCGTGCCCGTCGCGGCGCGCACATGCAACCGAAATTGGCCGGCATCCACCGTGGGAAAGAAATCCCGACCCACCCACGGCAACGCCAGAAAGGCGCTGCCCACCACCATCGCAAACACAATAAAGACTGTGGGACGATTCACGAGCGCCCAGCGCAGCGTGTTGATATACGAGGCGCGCAGCGCCTCGAAGCCGCGCGCGAATCCGCCTTGAAAGCGCGTGAACCAAGTCGGCGTCTTCGTTCCCTCACTTTGTCGGTCGTGCCGCAGAATGAACTTCACCAGAACCGGCACGAGCGTCCGGCTGAGCACATAGCTCGACAAAATCGCGAACACCACCGCTAGGGCCATCGGCGTGAAAAGATATTTCGCCGGTCCAACCAGGAAAACCACCGGCACAAAGACGATGCTGATGGCCAGCGCCGAAACCAGGGCCGGCAAGGCAATCTCGCGCGAACCATTGAGAATCGCGTCCCGCAATTTGCTCCCCTGTTCGAGATGGCGATGGATGTTCTCGATCGTGATTGTGGCTTCGTCCACCAGAATCCCGATGGCCAAAGCCAATCCGCCCAGTGTCATGACATTGAGGGTGTGCCCCATAGCGCTGAGCAAGCTCAACGAGGAAAGAACGCTGAGGGGGATTGAGATCGCCACGATCAAGGTGCTGCGCCAATTGCCCAGAAAGAGCAGGATGAAGGCGGCGGTAAGGGCGGCCGCGATCAAACCTTCCCGGACGACGCCGTCGAGCGCGGCTTCCACGAAGAGCGATTGGTCCGCGAGCAAATCGATTTTCAGCCCGGGCGGGGCGGCCGCTTGCAGCGCCGGGAGCTTCGCCTTGACGGCCTTGATGATGTCGAGAGTCGAACTGTGGCCGTTCTTCAGAATTTGCAAAAGCACGGCGCGTTTCCCGTCCGCCCGCACGATGTTCGGCTGCACTTCGAAACCGTCGTGCACATGCGCGACATCCCGAACGAATGTGACCACGCCATTGTCCACCTTGATCGGAATGTTGTTTAGCGCGTCCAGAAGCGTGGGCGAATTGTTCATCTTCACTTTGTATTGGATGTCGCCGATTTTGGCGGTTCCGCTGGGCAAGGTGAGATTCTGGGCGTTGATCGCGTTGTTGACGTCACGAGCGGAAAGCCCTTTGGCCTGAAGTTTCGCCGGGTCCAAATCGACCATGACTTGGCGCACCTTGCCGCCAAACGGGGCGGGCAGGGTCAGACCGTTAATGGTCGCGAGTTGCTGGCGAATCCGAAAGATTCCGTAAGTGTACAATTCCGCTTCGCTCAAGGTGTCACTGCTCAGGCTCATCTGAATGATGGGCACCGAATCGGCCGCGTAGCGCAAAATGATGGGCGGCTGCACGCCGGGTGGCATCCGGCGCAAAATCGCCTGGCTCGTTGCCGTGGCTTGAGACAAACCACGCTCGATATTCGCCCCGGGATGGAAATAGAGCTTGATGATTCCGACGCCATCGAGCGTTTGCGACTCGATCCGCTCGACGTCGTTCACATTCGCGGAGAGCGAGAATTCCGAAAAGGTGGTGATCTGCTTCTCGAAATCCTCGGCGCTCAAGCCGTTATAAGTCCAGATCACGCTGACGACTGGAATGTCGATCTCGGGAAAGATGTCTTTCGGTGTCTGGCGATAGGCGGCAAAACCGGCGATCAGAATGGCGATGGCCATCACCGCAAACGTGTAAGGCCGGCGCAGGGCGAGTTTGACGATCCACATAAACGCTATTCCGGGTTGAGGTTTTTGGTTTAGGCGGCCTGCAACCAGGATTGCTCGCGCAAGATTCGCTCTTGCTTCATCTGCCATTGAGAAGCGAAAAGAACCTTCTCTTCAGCCAACGCCGGAAGGAAAAGATTCGGGAAGGCGGTTGTCGCCGCCAACGCCGCGGCCTCATTCACCGCTTGCCGCACCAACTCCGGATGCGCCGCCGCGAACGTCTCGTTCAACTCGTCGGCAACTTTCTCTTTCAACGATTGAAAACTCTCCCGGCACGCCCGGGAAAAGCGGTGCAAACCGCCTTTGAATCCCTGCCGCGCGCAAGCCGTTTTCGCTGTCTTCGATTCTTCGAATTTCACTGTCGTTTTCATTGTTCTATTTCCTCTCATTGGTTTTATATTTAACTAACCGGTTAACTAAAGTTTGGGCACAGTTTGGCCGCTGTCATTTCTGCAATTAAAAAAAATCTTTAAGCTGCGACCGGAGCTTTCGCGCCGATGATGGCCATCACGGAGGGTTCCAAATCGCGCAAGATCTCCACATCATTCTGAATCTTCGCCTGCATCATTGAACCCATCACGAGAGAAAGGATTTTTTGGGCGGACCGTTTTGGGTCTGTGTCGGCTGGAATGGCCCCTTCTCTCTTCGCATCCCCGAGGGCGCTCTCGATATAACGTGTCGATCGCCCTAAAATCTCCTGGGCTTTTTCCCGAATCTTATCGTCCTGGGTGGCTATTTCGCTGCCGATGCTGCCGTAAGGACATCCACAAACTCGCCCGAATTCGGCCGCTTTGAGCTTTTGCCCTTCATAGACATAATTGCACCAACCGGAGATTCGCTCCAAAGGGGGAACCTGGGCAGAAAAGATGCGATCCATATTTGGCTGTTTTTGGCGCCAATGATCTTCATAAGCCGCCACGGCCAAATCGGCTTTTGTCCCGTAAAAGTGGTAAAAACTCCCTTTGTTGACCTTGGCGCGTTCGCAGATTTGGTCCACGCTCACGCTGCCGTAACTGCTGTCCCAAATGAGTTGGAAAGCGACATCGAGCAGTTTTTCTTTGGCATCACTGGTGCGTCCCATAAATTCTTCTTTCGTTCAACAACGCTACCGTAGATCAATTAAACCAACCGGTCAACTATTTTTTTAAGGATTTTTTCAGGGAAAGAAAACGCGAATTGCAGGCGCCGCGGAGGCGCGTGATGAAAGCGCAACGAGGCGGCGCGTCGTCCTTCCGAGATGACTTGGCGTTAGTTTCCGTCCTCGGGGAAATTGCGGCGCGCTATTTAGGGTTTCGCTGATGTCGCCGAATCGCGGGCTGCCATAGGCTTCTTCCGTCGGCAACAACCGATTTGGAATGCAAAAACAAGGAAGAATATGCTCTACACTCTCGCAGTAATATTGATCGTGGCGTGGTTGCTTGGTCTGGTCACCAGCTACACGATCGGCGGCTTCATTCACCTTCTTCTCGTCATAGCCATCATTATGATCCTGGTCCGAGTCATTCAGGGTCGCAGGCCGCTTTAAATCAATCCTCAACATCATTATTACCCGTATGAACAAACCGCTCGCGCTCGCGCTGCTTGTCGGCGGCGTTATTCTCATCGTCTTTGGCGTCAACGAATCGCACTCGTTCGGCTCCGACCTGAACCGATTCTTCACGGGCAATCCGACTGACAAATCGATGTGGCTGATGACCGGCGGCGCTGTGGCGGCGGTGGTCGGACTGGCCATGACCTTTCGGCGCTCGAAAAACTGACCAGGCCGGGATTGCTTTCCGGTTCGTGTCGTGTATTCAGAATGAATGCCGCACGATTTGCCAGCGCCGACGTCCCGACGCCAGATGTTGCGGCAATGCTGTCTTGGGTTCGGAAATCTTGCGCTTCTGAATTTGCTGGCTTCGCTGGATCGGGTCCTGGGCGCCGAGGCAAAATCAAACCCGCTGGCGGCGCGGGCGCCGATGTTTCCGGCGCGGGCGAAAAGGGTCATTTTCCTCTTTATGCACGGCGGCCCGTCGCACGTGGATACCTTCGACTACAAACCAAGCCTGATACGAGACAGCGGCAAGCCCCTCCCGTTTGAGAAGCCGCGCATTCAATTCGCCAAAACATCGAACCTCCGCAAATCGCCGTGGGAATTCAAGCCTTACGGCGCCTGCGGGGCAATGATCAGTAATTTATTCCCGCTGGTGGGCGCTTGCGCGGATGACCTCTGTTTTTTGAAGTCGGTGCATGGGACGAACGAGGCGCATGGAGGGGCCTTGCTGAAGCTGCATACTGGTTCGGACACCTTTGTGCGACCGAGCATGGGTTCATGGATTTCTTATGGCCTCGGGACGGAGAATCAGAATCTTCCAAGCTTTATCACCATCAACCCGACCCAGGGCCACGGGGGAGTCGGAAATTGGTCCAGCGCTTTTTTGCCCGCGGTGCACCAGGGAACTCCTATTGGCGGGGGAATGCCGGTCGAGAAAGCAACCATCAATTATTTGCATCCTCCCGAAGGCGAAGACAATCCCTCCCTGCAACGCGCGCAACTTGATTTGCTGGGGGAAATGAACCGCGAGCATTTGGCGCGAGCCGGGACAGACCCGGCGCTGGAAGCGCGCCTGGAATCGTTCGAACTGGCTTTTCGCATGCAGACCGAAGCCCCCGAAGCGATGAATGTCGGCGCGGAGAGCGAGGCGACGCGCCAGCTTTACGGATTGGAGGATCCGAAAACCGCTTCTTTCGCGCGACAATGCCTGCTGGCCCGCCGCTTCAGCGAACGCGGAGTGCGATTTGTCCAGGTAACGCACGGCTACTGGGATCAACACGAAGATTTAACCAAAGATCACGCGCGGCTGGCGTCGGAAGTAGACCGCCCCATCGCAGGATTGCTGCACGATTTGAAATCACGGGGAATGCTCAAGGATACGCTCGTTCTCTGGGGTGGTGAATTTGGACGCACGCCCACACTTCAAGGGAAAGACGGACGCGATCATCATCCCCATGGATTTACGATGTGGATGGCGGGCGGAGGCGTGAAGGGCGGGTTCAGCTACGGAGTGACCGACGAATACGGCTTCTATTGCGTCGACCAAAAAGTGCATGTCCACGACCTGCACGCGACCATCTTGGCGCTGCTCGGCTTGGACCATGAACTGCTGACTTACCGGCATGCGGGGCGGGATTTTCGTTTGACGGATGTGTCCGGGCGGGTGGTCAAGGAAATATTCGGGTGATATTGCCAGCTCCGGTGTATATATTATCACCGGAGGTTGCATGGGCTCGATTTTCGTCGGAACAAGCGGTTACTCTTACAAAGGGTGGGACAAAACCTTTTACCCCCCGACTACGCCGAAAAAGCGGCAACTGGAATACTATGCGACGCAATTTCGCACGGTGGAAATCAACGCGACTTTTTATCGGCTTCCCAGTGCCGGCATGGTTCAAGGCTGGCGGAATAGGACAAACAAGCAATTCGTCTACGCGATCAAAGGCAGCCGGTTTATCACGCACATGAAAAAGCTGGCGAACCTCGGGGATGCACTCGATGTTTTTTTCGAGCGAATTGCTCCGCTACGCGAGCGCATCGGCGTCATTTTATGGCAATTGCCGCCGAACCTTCATCTGGATGTGGGGGGGCTGGACGAATTCCTAAAACGCGCGCCCAAGGGCTATTGTCATGCCGTCGAATTCCGGCATCCCTCCTGGCTGGAAAAAGACGTTTTCGATGTCCTGCGCGCCCGAAAAGCAGCGCACGTTTCGGTCAGTTCCCGAGGCATGCCAATGGATCTGACGGTGACGAGCCCTGTGGTTTACATCCGGTTTCATGGATTGGCCGGCGGCGCCGCGCATGATTACACGGACGAAGAGCTAGAGCCTTGGGCCGCCCATATCCGCTCGCAAGCCGCCGCTGGAAAAACGATCTACGTCTATTTCAACAATGACATTAACACGCGCGTTCCGGACAACGCCCGGACTCTGATCCGGATGGTGACGTAATTCTGATCCGCCGCTGCGGCTTCCCACTCGGTCTAGAAAATTCCTGTCGGAAACCGGGCCCCCGCGGCGATAAGCTAGATAAAGATGAGAAGCGACGTGGAATTGCTCCGTGAGTTTGTTCGGACTCGTTCCGATGAAAGTTTCGCCACCCTCGTTCAACGGCATCTGAACCTGGTCTATTCAGCGGCCTTGCGGCAGGTCCGGTCACCCCACCTGGCGGAAGAGGTCGTCCAATCCGCTTTCGCCGATCTCGCGCGCAAAGCGCATTCGCTCGCCCCGAACACCATCCTCTCCGCATGGCTCTATCAAGTGACTCGGCGAACCGCCATCGATGCCATTCGTCGCGAGACCCGGCGCCGGCAGCGCGAACAAGCGGCTTACGAAATGAATTCCATCGAGAAGAACCACGAGGATTGGCCGAGGATCGAACCCTTGCTCGACGAAGCCATGGAAATATTGGATGAAAATGATCGAGCCGCGGTCCTTTTGCGGTACTTCGAGAATAAGCCGCTGCGAGAGGTGGGCCTTGCTCTCGGCGCCAGCGAAGACGCGGCGCAGAAGCGGGTCAGCCGGGCCGTGAATCGATTGCGGGAGTTCTTCGCGGAGAACGGAGTGACGGTGGCCAGTAGCGGGATCGCGCTGCTTCTGGCGAACCATGCGGTTAAAGCCGCGCCGGCGGGATTGATGGTCACGGTTCATGCTCCTGGGGCGGCCTCGGCGGCCGCCGTGGGATCCATGGGTTCGTTTTGGATCGCCAAAATCGCCGCTCTTCTCGTGGCCCTGGGCGTCGTGACCGTGCTTTTGATGCGTCCCAGAGAGACCCCGCCTTCTCCAAGAGGGAGCGCCCCGGCGACGTCAGGTTCCCTCTCGACTGAATCACGTCGTGTCGCGATGGTGAATGGGCCGGGGCAAACGTCACCTCCGCAAACCGAGCCCCAGCCGGATGCTCGCAGCCTGCTCCTGGGGGTGGCCGCAGCGCGGCAGCGAATCGCTTCCGGTTCCTGCCAATTTTTTGTCACGGTTGAGAACTTTAGATCGCAGCGGATCGATACCAATCTCTTGCAGTTGACCGCGCTGTTCGATGGTTCGAAATTGCGCTTCGAACAAACCGGCCGCGAATACAGTTATACCTATTCGGAGAACGAGGCCGAGGCGGAGCGAATCCGCAACAGCGCGGATGGCATGTCGCGCGACGCCGCGGTCCGGGCGGGGTTGCTCAAGCCGTTTGCGTCGCGCCATGTGCTGGCCTATGACGGGGAAGCTTTGATGAATTATTGGGAAACAGACGGCAAACCCAACGGCGCCACCATCGACGATCCCGGCAAAGGCGCATCCGAACTCATATTCGATCCCCGCTGTTTTGGTCTCGCAACATTTTTGTCCGCCCAATCGTCGGTGGAAAATTGCCTGGGCTGCGACGGCTCGCGCAACATCCAGTTGATCGGCCGGGAAACCATTGAGGGGGGCTCCGCCTGGCGCGTGCAAGTCCGATCCAAGTATGGGGAGACGCTGGATTTCTGGATTTCCGCCGATCAGCCGGAGCGCTTGCTAAAACACGCCTCTCGCGGCAGCACGGTTGTCTCCTCATACGATCGCGCGAATCCACGCGATTGCCTTCCAACCGAAGTTTTTGTCAATTTTGTTCAGAACGGCGCCACGGTCTTGCGGCAGCAAATCGTCCGCTCGAACTCTCAATTCAATATCCTCGTCTCACCAGCCTCCTTTACCTTGGCCGGCTTGGGGATGAAGGCCGGGACTCCCGTCTCGGATATCCGCATCCAGCGGAGAATCGGTTATTGGACCGGAAGCGAGCTCTCAGAAAACTTGCCTCGAAAGTCCAATCCCGCGGTCGAACCGGCGCGCCCTCCGGCGGAGCCGCTGGCAACTTTGGAAAACAATCCCGGTTCTCCCGAAGGCCTGGAAGCCGCCGTTTGGATTCTGCTGAACACGCCCGACGGGGCTGCCGTGGAAAAAGCAGCCGGCGTAATTCTGCGCTATCACACCCGCGACGAAAGCCTTGGGCCACTTTGCCCCGAATTGGAACGACTTCGCCATCATTGCTCCAAACCATTGCTCGAGGCGCTGCTCAAAGAAAACCCCAGCTCGGATATTCGGGCGGTGGCCTGTTTCAACCTTGCCATGCTCTTAAAAGAAGAGGGAAAGCACGGCGAAAACAAAAAAGCGACCGCGGAGGCGGAAAAACAGTTCGAGCGGGTCATCCGAGATTTTGGCCGCGTCCGCACGCAGGGACGCAAAATGGAAGACCTTGCCCGCCTGGAACTCGATGAAATTCGCGGCCTCGCCATCGGCAAACAGGCGCCCGAAATCGTTGGTGAAGATTTAGACGGCCAACCGCTCAAGTTGAGCGATTTTAAAGGAAACGTCATTGTGCTCACGTTCTGGTGGCCGGGTTATTCGGAAGCGCGCGATCATCGGAAACTAGCGGAACGGCTGGAAGGCAAACCCGTCGCCTTTCTCGGGGTCTACGGCGACGATAGTTTGGACAAGGCGCTGCGCGACGTGGAAAAATATGGCATCAATTGGCCATCCTTCCGCGACCGGCGCAACGGCCCGATCTCCAAAGCCTGGCACATCCAGGGCTGGCCGGAGACGTGGGTCCTGGATAAACGCGGCGTGATACGCTATCGCGGTGTCCGCGGACGAGAATTAACCGACGCGGTGGACAAGCTCTTGCGGGAATGAGGCCCCCTATTCGGCGAGGCAATAAAGAAAATGCTCGCCCCGTAGGTACATTTCCTTCCCGACGAGCGCGGGAGAAGCGCTGAAAGCGTCATCCAACCGATTCACCGCCAAGGGGGCATTCTCTCGGTCATGCCGCAGCACCACCGTCACTCCATCCCGCGACGTAACATAAATCCGACCGTCCGCGCCCACCGGCGAGGCAAAAATAAAGTCGCGAATGCCTTCCAGCCGAAGTGGTTCCCCCCGCTGCCGGCCGGTCATCGGATCGAGCCGCGAAAGGATGTTTTGATTGTGGCGAAGAATATAAAGTGTGTCGTCATAGAGCAATGGGCTCGGAACGTACGGTGTCAAACGGTTTAACTTCCAAATCACGTTCGTTGTCCCCGTAATATCTCCCTTTGCGCCCGCCAGGCGAATGCCGAGCATGGCCTGGAAGTCATAACTATTGCCGACGATGATGACGCCGTTCATGGCCACGGGCGAGGCGACGGCGTTTTGCGCCAGCCCGGCGCATTCCCAAATGAGGGCGCCCGTCGCCAAATCATATCCTCGAACGCGCTTGGTCGCGCTGGTCACAATCTGCGCTTTGCCTTCGTGTTCCACAACTAACGGCGTGGCCCAGGAGGTCTTTTCATCCCGTGCCACTTTCCATCGAATGGCGCCCGTGCGCTTGTCCATGGCGCAGAGGAATGAATCCCCCTCGTGGTCCCAGCAGAGAATCAGCGTGTCTCCATAAAGCACGGGTGAGCTTCCTTCGCCATGCGCGTGCAGCGTTTGCATTCGCCCAAAATTCTTCTCCCACAAAACCTCCCCTTTGAGATTCAGGCAGTAAAGGCCGTGAGACCCGAATGAAACGTAGAGCCGCTCGCCATCGGTGGTCGGAGAAATCGAGGCCAGGCTGCCCGTCATATGCCCGCCTTCATGCGGCCATTCCTCTCGCAACGACTTTTGCCACTGAATCTTTCCATCGCGCCGCGAAAGAGCATACACCATAAACTGATGCCGATGCGTGACGGGAACGCTGTCATGCACTCCCGGCGCGTCATCGTACACTGGCTTCTGCGCGGGACCGACCGGAACGGCGGCGCTCACGTAGACCGTGTCCCCAAAAATAATGGGTGTCGAATGCCCGTTCCCGGGGAGCGGGGTCTTCCAGCGAACATTTTTCGTCTCGCTCCAATGAAGCGGCGGAGTTGCCTGAGGCGCGACGCCGTTCGCCATCGGGCCCCGCCACGCCGGCCAAAAAAGTCCCAATGGATTGCAGGAAGCGCCCGGCCCGTTAGCGTGTGTCGAAAGGCCGATTCCGATGAAGAATGCCAAATAAAAAAGCCGGTGCGCCATAAGTCCCTTTCTACGGGCCCGCCTGAACATTGTAAAGCCGCGTGAGCAGCTTATTTCCTCTAGATGGCTCGCCGGCGCGCTTCCTGCAAGATGGATTCCGTGGCGCTGGCGCCAACGCGCGATACGCCTAGAGACCGACAGAGCAAGAGCTCGTCGAGCGTTCTCACGCCGCCGGCCGCCTTGATTTGCACCGACGGAGGACAATGCTCCCGCATGAGCTTAAGGTGAGCCACGGTCGCCCCTTTGTAAGAATACATTCCATTCTCTTGGCGAACGAATCCATAGCCCGTCGATGTTTTGACGAACGCCACCCCGGCGGCTGAACAAATCTCGCACAGTTTGATGATGTGCGAATCCTGCAAATAGTCGTTTTCAAAAATCACTTTGAGCAACGCGCCTCGGGACACGACCGCATTATTGATGGCTCGGATTTCATCCGCCACATAGTCCCATTCGCCTCCCAACGCTTTGCCGATGTTGATGACCATGTCGATCTCCTGGCCGCCGGCCTCGACGGCTTCTTGAGCTTCGAAAACCTTTACCGCCATGGTGCTGTTCCCGTGCGGGAAGCCGATGACGGGGCAAATCCCGACGTTGCTGCCGGCGAGGATTTTGCGCGCCAAAGGGATCGAGTACGGCTTCACGCAAGCCGTGGCCACGCCGTACTTTAGCGCGAGCTGGCAACCCTCCTCGATCTGACGGTCGGTCATGGTGGGGTGAAGGAGCGAATGATCAATCATCCGGGCGATTTCGTCGAAAGAAGGAGTCGTGTTCATTTTTTGAGGAGTGTAATGATCGAATCCCCGGAGGAAAGTTCGTTCGTAAATGAGGCGGCCCGTCCCGAACCCCGCTTGACATCGGCGCCTCCGGGGTGAAGCTTTCCTCGCAAGAGGAGTTATGAAACGCCGCTGGCTAAACTCTGAATCGACTGAATGGACGCTCGACCTGCTCGGTTTGATTCTTTTGGCATTATTTTTCGCGCTATTCCTTTGGGTCTGATCGGCCCCCGTAATTAGCCTGAGAATAGGGATGCACTTAACGTTCTCGCCGAGAGCGGAACGACATCGGGATTCCTTTTGTCTCGCCATTCGCCCTTTCCTTCGCAAAATATGGGGCCATCCGAATGCGTTATTTCTCGATTGTCGACTGGATAATAATTATTGCCTACCTGCTCGGAATTATCCTCCTGGGAGTTTGGTTTGGAAAAGATCAGCGGACCGTCCGCGACTATTTCCTCGGCAGCAAAAATATACCCTGGTGGGGAATAGGCCTCTCGATCGTGGCGGCGGAGACGAGCGCGCTTACCATTATCGGGGTGCCCGCCATGGCTTATGGCGGCAACATAGCCTTTCTGCAGATGATCGTCGGCTACGTGATCGCTCGCGTCATCCTGGCCGTCGTCATGGTGCCGCATTATTTGAGCGGAGAAATTTACTCGCCTTACCAGCTTTTCGCCCAGGCTTTCGGCCAATCCGCCCGCCAAACGGCTGGCGGATTCTTTCTCATCAGCGAAACGCTCGCGGCCGGCGTGCGTGTCTACGTCGCTTGCATTCCCATCCAATTGATGCTGGGCATTGAAATCCTGCCGGCGATTTTGTTGTTTGTGCTCTTATCGCTGCTTTACACCTACATCGGAGGCGTAAAAGCGGTCATTTGGACCGACGCCGTTCAGTTCGGGCTCTTTCTGGCCGGAGGGATTTTTACGCTCTGCTACATCCCCTCGCAACTTCCCGGCGGCTGGCATGCCGTATTGAACGAAGCCAGTCAGGCGGGCAAAACACATTGGTTGAATTTGGGCTTTTCCTGGCGGGAACCGATCAACATTTGGATGGGCATCATCGGCGGGACCTTCATGGTGCTCTCATCGCACGGGGCCGAACAATTGATCGTTCAACGCGTGCTCGCCTGCAAGAATGTTACGGACGGACGGAAAGCCCTGCTCTTGAGCGCCGGATTGATCTTTCCATTGTTTCTGATCTTTCTCCTCACCGGGGCCATGCTTTGGGTTTACTACCAGCATCAACCGCTCGCCATTTCGATCCCGGAAGCCCGTCCTGGCATCAAGCGGAACGATTTTATTTATCCCATCTTCATGATCACCGCCGTGCCGCATGGACTGAAGGGCTTGCTCATCGTGGCCATTCTCGCGGCCGCCATGTCGTCCGTCAGTTCCGCCCTCACGTCGCTGGCCTCGGTCTCGACCATGGATTTCATCAAGGGCATTAGCCGTCAGACTCGCTCCGAAGATTACTATCTTCGTTTCAGCAAGCTCTCCACGATCGCGTGGGCCGCCGCCCTCGTGCTCGTGGCCTACATCAGCCGCGAGGTCCAGTTTGTCCTGAATGCCGCCTTTTCTTTGCGGGGGCTGACCAGTGGCGCCCTTTTGGGCGGCTTGATCCTATCGGTGTTTGGCAAAAAGGTGGGCGCTGTCCCCGTCATTACGGGAATGTTCATCGCTCTGGTGACCATGATCTTTATCTCGACGGCAACAAAGGTCTTTTGGCCATGGTACACGTTGATCGGAACGATCACGACGGTTGGCACGGCCTTGGTGGTGGCAAAAGTGCGCCGCCCGGCATGAATCCGTTCAAACTCGCTTTGATTCAAATGGAGGTTCGCCCCGGCCAGGCGCAATGGAATCTGGACCACGCCTCCGATCTGGTGCGCGCGGCCGCCAGTCAAGGCGCCACAGTGGTTCTATTGCCGGAAGCGCTCCCTTTTGGCTGGACAGATCCCTCGGCGGTCGAAGAGGCGGAGCCAATTCCTGACGGAAAATTTTTCCAATATTTCAAAAAGCTCGCGCGGGAAACGGGCCTCTATCTCTGCGCTGGATTGGTCGAACGTTCGGCTGGTGAACTTTACAACGCGGCGATCTTGCTCGACCCGCGCGGCCATCTTCTTCTTCGCCATCGCAAACTAAACGAACTGGACATTGCCCATCACCTCTACCAATGCGGAACAGAATTGCGCGTGGCCCAAACCGAACTGGGGACGATCGGTGTGATGATTTGCGCCGACGGTTTTGCTCCCGGGCAATTTGTCAGCCGCGCCCTTTGTCACATGGGAGCGGAAATTATTTTGTCTCCTTCGGCGTGGGCGGTGCCCGCCGGCCACGACAATCGAAAAGAGCGGTACGGCCAGCTGTGGTTGGACAATTACCAACCAGTCGCGAAAAAGTTTGGCGTTTGGATTGCAAGCGCCAGCAACGTCGGCCCGATCACGGGCGGACCGTGGCGCGGCCGGAAGTGCATCGGTTGCTCGTTGGTGATCGGCCCGAAAGGACAAGTCGCCGTGCGCGGACCCTACGGGATTTCAGCCGAGAAGATAATTCTTTGCCGGCCTGCTCAGCCGCGGTCCGCGCGCCACAGCAAGACCGCGCCGATGGCTTGAAAAAGAAAATTCGGAATCCAAAGAATGAGATGAGGCGCGATCTCTTCGTGCCGCTCCAGGGCCTGGCCTAAGATAAAAAAGCTGTAATACACCAGCACCAACACAAGGGCGATGGCCACGCCAATCATGGTTTCGCGCCGGTGCGCTCGTATGGCCAGCGGAATGCCAATCAGGGTGAACCCAAAACTTGCGAATGAAAAAGCCGCTTGCCGGTGCAATTGCACCAATGCCGGCGCGGGTTGAATCCCATCGCGTTCCAGTTCGCGAATTTTTCGGCGCAATTGGGGAAAGGTCATCTCGCTCAATTTCGGTTCCTCGAGCGACTTCGCCAGCGCGGCTAAATCATATTCGTCCGTGTCGAAATCTCCGAAGACGGCCCGCCAGGCGACTGGATTGGCCGGAAGGCTCACAGTCTGATCCGCGTTCGTTTTCGAGTCTGGGCTCGTTTCGGCCAGGGGCAGAATCTCGTTTCCGCGAATCTCCTTGGTCTCCAGGATGGCGTCAAAAAGACGGAAGCGAATTCGTTTGGTTTCCGTGTCAAAAACCAGTTTGCCGCGCGGGGCAGTGACCCGCTGCACCACTTCTTTGGCCGCGTTCAGTTTGTAAAACCACACATCCTCCAAATCATCCCCCTCCTTTTTTCGCACGTAGATGACAACGCCTTCGATATCCTTGATAAAGCGATCCTCGGCCAAGAAGGCGCTCGAGTTCGCGATTCCGGCCTCAAAGATCAATCTCTTGTAAGCCACGCGACAGCGGGGAGCGACCTCCATATTGAAGTATGCCGCCAAAGCGGTGAAGGCGAGGCTCAGGAGCAGAATCGGTGTCACCAGCGAAACGAGCGAAATCCCGCTGGCCCGTACGGCGGTCAATTCCTGGTCCGCGCTGAATCGCCCAAAAACCAGCAGCGTCGCCGTCAAGAGGCCGAAAGGGATGGCGAAGACCATGACGAAGGGGATCAGCAGAGCGAAAGCTTCGAAAAGCACTCCGATCGTCGCTTGCCGATTGACCAGCAGACTCAGGCTTTCCTTCACCAAGCTTCCGATCAACAAGACAAAGGTAAATACCGTAACCGTAACCAAAACGGTCAGAATGATTTCCTTCAGCAAATAGGTGTGAAGGGTCTTCACGACAAACGATTTTGGCACTCGCGCATCGGTGGCAGTGTTCGTTTCTCGCCTGGAGCGTCAAGTGAAAAGGAAAGGCTTGATGCAAGGCAGACGCGGGAAACGCAAGATTGCTCCCGGTTCTTCAGGCACGTATGCTTTGGCGGAGTGATGTCGCGTTTGGGACTATTTGGCGGTTCATTCGATCCGGTGCACTTGGGTCATTTGCTCGTGGCGCAGGCCGCGTTCGAGGAATTGCGCCTCGATCGAGTCTTTTTTATTCCGGCGAACGAATCGCCTTTCAAGCCGGACCGTCGGCTGGCCTCCGCGCAGGATCGTGTGCGCATGCTTCGATTGGCGTTGCAAGGCCGGACGTTCTGTGAGATTGACGAGCAAGAGCTTTCGCGCGGCGGAATTTCCTACAGCATCGACACCGTAACGGCGTATCATAAGGCCTTCTCGGGCGCGGAACTTTTCTATCTGATCGGCGCCGATCACGTCCGGCAACTCGACAAATGGCGCATGGCGGCGGACCTGGCCCGACTCGCCGAATTCGTCATCATACCGCGGCCGGGAGACGTTCCTCCGGCGCCGCCGGCTGGCTTTCGCACCCGCGTTCTTTCCGGGTTTCCGCTGGGGGTGTCGTCTTCCCAAATACGCGCGCGGGTGAAACAGGGCCTGCCCATCGATCTGCTCACCGGGCAGGCGGTCGCCGAAAGCATTCGAAACAATGGGCTTTATCTTTAGGGAATTGTAGGCCATCTTCCCTGAAAATGGATTCACGGAAATTGGCTTTGTTAATTCGCGAGCTGGCGGACAACAGAAAGGCGGAAGATATTGTTATCCTCGATGTGGCGGCGGTTTCTTCGATCACGGATTACTTCGTCGTGGCCACAGGGACGAGCGATCCCCATCTGCGGGCGATCGTGGACGAAATCACGGAAAGACTTTCCGTGGACCACGCCCTGACCCCACGGGCGGCGGATGGTTCGCTGACGACGCACTGGGTCGTGCTCGATTACTTTGATGTGATCGTGCACGTCATGCGCAAAGACGCGCGCGAACACTACAACCTCGAAGGCCTCTGGGGAGATGTCCCGCGGGTAAAAACCCGAAAAAAGAGGAAGACTGCTGCTTCGATAGCGGAGTAACCGTTGCGCTTTCGAAGCAGTCGCCGCAACGGTCCTACTCTGCTTTCGGCGGTGTTTCGCTCGAAGCCCGCAACATTTCGTCAAAGATTCGTTTGAAGTCCTCCAGACCGGTCGCCGGAATGATAATTGTGTCACGGCGCCCGTTTACATCCTCCGTAATCCGCAGAAAGCGACCCCGCGGATTCTCCTTCAACGTAAAGACGAACGTCTTCCGTTCGATCTGCACCTTGTCTGTCTTTAATGTGTCCTCGACCACCGGTGGTTTTGAGACAACTGTCCCGTGAGACCTGTGGCCAAATGGCGATGGACGTTCGTTTGAGATCATAAATTTTTCCTTTGGCGCTTTCTGTCGCCTCTAAGTTAAGGACACTTACCTTCAACGGTTTGTCAACCCCTGAATTTGCTGCCAGCCCCAAACCGAACAGCGCTGCTCCCTTGTGTGATCTGCCACAAATTATAAAGCGCACCCGCGATCACGACAATATTTAAAATCTGGGAAATGCCATGCATTGTCCCAAAAGTTTTCTTGGCTTGCGCTCGTTCCGCCGGCGTCGATTGCACGGCGTACATCACCAAATGCAAATGCTTCATCCGCGGAACCGCGTAGCGCGTGGCAAATATATTCAATCCCAGGAAAATCGCCAGTAACGTCAGCGCAATTCGGTTCCAGGGACGCCCCGTGTACAACCATTCCACGAATAAATGGACCAGCGCTATGGCGAGACTCCACGTCTGGAAGAGAAAATAGCGGTCCAGGACAATTTGGGCGGCCGCGCCCGAATAGATTTTGCCCAACAATTTGGTCATGTCGTCCGAAAAAAAGGCGGGCCCCACCACGGCGGTAAAAAATATCAAGGCGCCGAACCAAATTGCCGCATTGATAATCCCGATGAATCTCAAGAATGCGAGCACGAGGCGAGTGTACTGGTTTAGCCAGCTTCATGCCAAGCCAGATCGAGCACGAACCGCGAGGGCAGGGGAGGGGAGCCCCAGCGGGTTTTCGTCACTCCTTCGGAAATAAGAAGGTCAACGCCCGCCAGGCCCGCAAGCGCCAATACAATTCATTGTGCTGGCTCCGTTGCGCTTCCTTGAATTTATCGGCCGCCAAATGATAGGCCGCGAGTTGTTCGGGTCCCAGGGGTTTGGCGTCCACGTAATAGAGCAGGGTCTTTCCATCCCGCCAGCCCAGGCGTCTCAACTCCTGCGCGACCGCCTCGGTCTCCTTCCATCCATCATCTCCGCCCGTGTAATCAGTCACCCCGTTGTCCAGATAGATTTTCAGGCCTTTCTTTCCACGTTTTGCCGCGCCCAAAACATCCCTGATAAACAACTGCTTCTCGACTTGAAACGCTCCCGATAAGCTTGCGGCCAGGCCAAAGGTCTCCGGCGCATCCCAAGCGAGCGCGAGGCTGCAGATGCCGCCCATAGACGAGCCGATGACGCCAGTGTTCTTGGCTTCCGTTTTGGTGCGGAATTCACGATCGATCTTCGGCTTTAATTCCTCCCGCAGAAACTGGCTGTACAGCTCGTAAGGCGAATTTGAATTAGTTCGTGCCCGTCCCCGGTACTCGCGATAACGATCTTTGCTGCAATCAATGGCCACCATGATGATTTCCTGCATTTTCCCCGCGCGCGCCAGCTCCGTGACGGTCGTGTCGAGTTGCCAATTTCCCCACCCGAAAGCCGCATGCGGCCCGGCCGTGGAAAAGGCGTTTTGACCGTCATGAACGTAAAGCACGGGATACCGTTGGCGCGGTTTCTGGTCGTAAGATGGGGGCAAATAAATGCGAATTTTGCGGTTTGTCTTAAGGGCATGGGAAAATATCTCCCCTTCAAAGACCACCTTTCCCTGAGCGAGAGCAGACGGCATTTCGAGCATAAGCAGCAGCAACAGTGAGATCAGACCACATCGTGTCCGCACGGTGAGATTTTGCGGAATGCCTTTCGCTTGCCAAGCGAGAACTTTGATACGTTTTGTCCCCGAGGGAATTGGCCCGCACCTAACTTATTGTCCTTTTGCCCAGCAATGCTACGGTGAGCCCATGAATGCGATTTGGATCGCGCTGATCACTTTATCTCTTGGTGTCAACGAGCCGCCTTCGACAAATAGAACGGACGGGGCCGCCGTAACCGCCGAAACGCCCGAGTCCATCGAGAAAGAATACGATAAATTGGTCGAGGATGACGATGCCGCGGCCAAGGAAGTTGAGGGTTGGATTCGCGAGGCGAACGCCTTTGAAAATAAGGGAGCGCCTGGCGCCCGCGAGGCTTTGGTGGTCCGCATCGAGCAGCGCCTGGAACCTATCCGCAAAGCTTACGAGGAATTCCTGCGCAAGCATCCCAATCACGTCGAAGGCCATCTGGCTTATGGTAGTTTCCTCAATGAAACGACGCACGATTACGAAGGGATGCTGCAATGGGAAATCGCCCGGCAACTCGACCCGAAGAATCCCGCCGCTTGGAATAACCTGGCCAATTATTACGGCCACGCGGGCGAGGTGACTAAATCCTTCGATTATTATGCCAAGGCCATCGAGTTGAATCCAAAGGAGCCGGTCTATTTCCAAAACCTGGCCACCACCACCTACCTCTTCCGCAAGGATGCCATGGAGCATTACCACATCACCGAGCCGGAAGTATTCGATCGGGCCCTCGATCTTTATCGCAAAGCTTTGGCTCTCGATCCGACCAACCTGGCTTTGGCCACGGACCTGGCGCAAAGTTATTACGGCATCAAACCGATGCGCGTGACCGATGCTCTGGCCGCTTGGAATGACGCCCTCAAGCTGGCGAAAAATGATGTGGAACGCCAAGGGGTTTACCTTCACCTGGCTCGAGTCGAGCTTAATTCCGGACGCTTCGACGAAGCGCGCCGTCACCTTGATTTAGTGAATCAGGAAGAAATGCAGGTGCTCAAAAATCGTTTAGCGCGAAATCTGCGCGAAAAAGAATCGGCGGCCAAGGGAGGCAAGATAGATTCTTCCAAAAAAGAAAACGAGTAGGAGCGTTTTCCGGCCGTTTCAGAATCGAACCTATCGCAACCTCGGCTCGGCTCGCGGCAAATCGCGCCATACCAAATCAGCCATCGCGCGGGCGCCCTTTTCATTGAAATGCGTCCGGTCTCCCGGTTTGTTCGCCAACTCGGCCGATTTGTCATCCCCAAGCTGCTGAAATAATTGCCCGCTCGACTGGTGCAAATCAATGAAGGCCGCCCTCTTTTCAGCGGCCACGCTCTTCATCGCTTGGGCGTAGGGTCCCAGTATATCCGTTAATTTCCCATCCGCGCCAAAGGTCCTTCGGTGCATGGGAGAAATCAATATCGGGGTGGCGCCAATCCGCCGCGCTTCGTCCACATACTTGCGCAGGTAATCGCTGTAATCCGCCGCCGCATCCGTCGATTCCGGTTTGCCGGCGCCATGCGAATCGTTATGACCGAACTGAATCAGCACGAAGTCCGGCTGTTCCTTCAAAGTCCGGTCCCACAAGCCTTCGGCGATAAAAGTCTTCGTGCTCCGGCCGCTCTTGGCCATATTAATAACGCGGACTTTGCCGTTCCAATGTTCTCCCAAATATTGTCCCCATCCTCGCGTTGGCTCGGCGGCGGGATAGTCGCAGACGGTTGAATCTCCAATCACCGCCACTCGCAATGGTTCTTGAAGCGAGTCCTTCGCCGCGGGCCATTTCTCTTTCCATTTCGCATAATCGCCGGCGACCTTGTCGCCCCAATTCCCGTACCACGCGTAACCATTCCGGCGCTCGGATTCGATTTCGCTGATATCGTATTTCTTCACGCTATCGCGACCGGAAAAAATCGGACGGTTATTCTCAATCTCGTAGAACCGCGCCCACAAGGGTGGGGCGGAGGGGTCTTTGACAATCCGTTTGTCCCCATCGACTTTGGTTTGGCGAATTCCGGTCAACTTCGCCCGCTCATACCAAGCCACCCCCGCCTCAATCGAACGCATCACTTCGCGCCCCGGGTGGTCCAACGACATTAGAAGCCCCAAAATTCGCGCGCTTTCGGCGCCGCTGAGGGAAACGAGTTCGAACGCGCGTGCTGGCCGCGGTTTGTAATCAAGCTCATCGTGTTGGGCGCACCAGACTGTTAACTGACCCTCCGCGCGAATCTGACACCGCAAGATACATTCAATGCCCGCCTCGAAACGGTCATGCGATCTCTGGCGCAATACCTCATCCACGAAGGCGTACTGTTTCCCCGCACTCACCTCGCGCAGAAATTCCATGAGATGAACCATCGCGTCGTCATTGAAAGTAATATGCCGATGATACTGGCTCCCGGGCGGGTAAGACTGCGGCCAGCCCCCGGTGGGATATTGCGCCTCCAGAATATGCCCCAGTCCTTTAATAAAGGCCTGCCGGAAGCGTGGATCTTTGTTGACCCCAAACGCCCGCGCTAGAAAAGTCATTTCTCCAACGGTCGCGCCGTTGTCGAACGTGCCTTTGATGGTTTTTCGGTCGCCGGAGAATCGTTCGGCGGTCGTATCCAGGTTTTTCGGCCAGCTGCCCAAGTCCGATTGCCAGGACAGAATATTCTCCGCGATTTGTTTGCCTTCGGCGTCGGAATACCATTCGTCGGGGTTTTTGGCGTATTTGGCCCAGTTGGCGGTCGCGGCGCTAAGTCCTTGAATACCAAATAGAAAGATCGCGATCGAATAAGCAATGCGTCTCATGGTCATCGCCGGATTTTGTTAAATGTACGCGAGCCCGCCAATAAAAATCGCGCCCCCCTGGGGACGTCTTTACCCATTCTTCCGTGCATCGCTTGCTTTTTTGGTGGAAAAATGAAAGAAAAGGGCGGTTTGAACGTTGACAATCCATATGGATCGCTGTAATTACAATGTAATTACATTGCATGGGCGAATAAATTACAACCAACCTCATGGAGTTTGATTGGAACAACCCGCCCTTTGAATGGGAAAGTTCTTTGACGCCGAGAGATGTGGAAGAATCGTTTGAAGATCCTTTCGCGGTTCGTTTGCTGCCCGATTCGAATCGGTTTGCCGTTCAGGCCCGATTCTTTAATCTGGGCAAATCAGCCAGCGGTGTGGGAATCTTCAGCGTCTACCGGACGAATGGCCGCCAAATTCGAGTTTTGCTGGCGCGACCTTTCTGTCCAGAAGAACAATTCTTCTACCAAAAGAAACTGAATCAGACGCTGGCATAACGGGGTAATGAACACGGTGACCAATTGGGAAGACGTGCCGCTCTTCACCAGCGAGGAGTCCGAAGCGGCGTTTTGGTCCGAAAACCGGGTGGATGTCCGGTTGATGGAATCATCCATTGCGGCCAGCACGGAAGGCGCTGAATCAGTAACGATAACTTTACGCATTGACCCGCGAATGTTGGCACGAATCAAGCGGCTAGCGAGGTCTAGATACCTGAATTATCAGAGCATGATCAAACAATGGCTTAGTGAGCGGATGGAAGATGAGTTAAAAGAACGTTAAACCGAGTGCGGATGAACAGGCTTAAAAATAGTGCGGCATTTACGCTGATCGAATTACTGGTCGTGATTTCGATCATCGGCCTCCTGGCGGGCATGGTGGTGGGGTTGACCAGTGTCGCCTCCCGCAAGATGATGGAATCCCGCGTGAAAACCGATCTTAACCAGCTCGTGAACGCCATCGAAACCTACAAGGCTCAAGTGGGATTTTATCCCCCGGACAGTCCGTATCCAACGATTGGTCCGAAAACCAACGCCTTATATTACGAGCTGGCGGGCGCGGTCTTCACCTCCAGCGGCAACCCGCCAAATGGAGTGTTTCAGCCTTTGGATACGGGGACGGGGATCGACGGCGCCACGCTCAAATCGACCTTCGGAGTGTCGGGCGTCTCCAATTCGGCGCGTGACCGTCGCGATGTTCCCTACACGGGAATGCACTTTCGCAATGGGCAAGTGCGCGAGCTGAATGCGGCGAAAGAGATAAGGGTCCTGGCAGTGCCCGCCAAAGGACCGAACATGATCGTGGGCAAGAACAATGTGCAGATCAACCCTTGGTACTATGACGCGAGCAGCACCAATCGCCATAACCGCCAAAGTTTTGACCTTTGGGCGATGGTCCTCGTGGGACGCAACACGAATATCATTGGGAATTGGAAACAATAAACTTTATGCCAAATCGAATCACAACAAATAGGGCCAAAGCGCTTCCGATCCGCTGGTCGGAACGGACCTGGACTCCGCAAATCGTGCGGAAGCCACTTTGGGAGGAGCGGTTGTCGCATTGGAGCACTCTCGCCATCGTGCACGAGGTCGAGGCGAATAGCCGGCGGAAATTCCGGCGTTCCCGGCCCGTTCTTCGCGCCTTCACACTCATCGAACTGCTCGTCGTGATTTCGATTATTGGCATTCTGGCGGGGATGCTTCTGCCAGTTCTCGGCAACGCCAAGAAGAAAGCGATGGTAGCCAAAGCAAAAATGGAGATGAACGGGATTGTGGCTGCGATTAGCCAGTATCAATCCACTTACACTCGCCTTCCGTCCTCCGCGGCGGTGCGCGCTGCGGTCACCGCGTCTAATCCTGACTTCACCTACGGGACCTCAATGGGTGGAGGTTACGCCAAGAACAAAAAGGGCGTTCAGATTTCCCCTATTGTCAATCCGGGCGCGAAGCTTCAGACCAACAACGCAGAGATTATGGCGATTCTGCTCGGTTTCAAAGACGCCGTAAACCGTGGCGAACCCAATGCGGAGAACCCGCAAAAAGTGACATTTCTAACGGCGAAATTTGTAGATGACCCGCGCGCGGCCGGCATTGGGCCCGACCTTGTTTATCGCGATCCTTGGGGCAATCCGTATATCATTACGATCGACCTTAATTACGACGACAAATGCCGTGATGGATTTTATTCCAGCCGGAATGTGTCCGAGGTCACGGGCCAGGCGCCGAAGGGGTACAACGGTCTCTTCCTAAGCGAAAACAAATATTACGAAACCAAAGCGCCGGCCATGGTCTGGTCGATCGGTCCGGATGGCGACGTTGACCCGAACCGCAAGGCGGAAGAAGGTAAGAACAAGGACAATATCCTGAGCTGGAAATAATAATGCAACGAGGGCTTAAATCAGTAGTAGCGCGGATTTCCAATCTGCATCGCGGATTCCCAATCTGCGAGCCGTCCTCGGCCGGTGGGCGCGTTGGAGCAGACCGCCTGAAGACGGGACTACATACTGCGAAGGCCTTCAGTCTTCTTGAATTGCTCATCGTTATCGGAATTATCGCGCTCTTGGCGACCATCGGGTTGCCGGCGTTGAAGGGCTTTGGCCAGACCAATTCGACTGCGGCCGCAAACCGCCAACTCCTGGACGATCTGGCTGAAGCCCGTCTCCGCGCCATCAATAGCCGCAGCACGGTCTATGTCGTATTCGTCAGTCCGACTCTCATGACTGATGGCGCGGCTCTTCGATTGGCCGATGATAAAAAGCAACTCACCAACGCCGTCACTGGGCAGTATACCTCTTACGCGCTTTTCAGCCGGCATTCTTTTGGAGATCAGCCTGGACAGGAAACGCCGCGTTACCTGACCGATTGGCGTCATTTGCCCGAAGGAATTTTTATCGATACCAATAAATTCAATCGCTTTGGTGGCGGAACGAACTGGCCCAAAGATAAATGGGAACAATGGACGGCCGGGTCCGGCACGACGACGAATCGTCCTTTCGCTTTCGCCGCTTTCCCCTATCCGAACGGGGCAAGTTCAACGCTGGCGGTCCTGCCCTACGTCGCTTTCGATTACCAAGGCCAATTGCTCTCGAAACGTTCCGATCCGGCTATTCCCTTTCGGCAGGATGAGGAGGTCATACCCCTGGTGCGGGGGAGCATTATTTATCCCCAAAGTTCGGATGGAAGTTACCGCATTGCTCCCGCGGAAGTTATTGAAACGCCTCGCGGCAATTCCACGAATACGCCCGACCGTGTCCACATTGATTGGCTGACTGGCCGCGCCAAAGTCGTTACCAGCTTGCTCCCGAGAAAATGAATTTAGCACCATCCAGATTTCGCGCCGGGCAAAACAAGGCCTTTACGATGGTCGAGATTGCCTTGAGCATCGGCATCGTCGCCTTCGCCTTGGTCGCGATTCTCGGTGTCCTCCCGACGGGCATGAAGGTCAAGAAGGACAACCGCGAAGATGTCATTATCAATGAAGATGGCGCGTTCCTGATGGAAGCGATTCGCAGCGGCTCCCGCGCGGTGGATGAGCTTACCAATTTTGTGGAGGAGATTACCCAGGACGTATCTCGCAGCAATATAATCAGCCAGGCGGTCCAACCGCTGACCCCTTTCGTGCTAACGAACTTCACCAGCAATCTGGAGCTGTCGGGCGGGGGCCGTATCATTGGCCTGCTTAGCCAGCCGCGATATCTCCCTTTTTCGCCGCAAGAAGTCATCGTTTCCAAGCCGACGGCGCGTATTCGGGCCATTACCGGGTCCGCTCTCGAGAAAGGAAAGGCCAATCGCGATTTTAGTTTCCGCTATTTGCTCACGTCAGAGGTTATTCCATTTACGATGGCGCCGCCGATTTTGCGCACCTCGACCAACGAGTTCCTGCAGCAATTAGCCATGACAAATAATCTTTATGAGGTCCGATTGACGCTGCAATGGCCGCTTTTCCCGAAGGGCGCGAAATGGGATGTGGGGCGCAACCGCAAGACCTTCCGGACTCTAGTCGGCGGACGCTTGGAGCCGATGCGGGACCCTGCAAGCACAAACGTTTTCTATTTCTTCAAGCCGAACGTCTTTACGAATCTCAATGCAACCCTTTAACCACAATCCTCAGCGCTCGACGCGGGCTTTTTCCGTCACCGAAATGATGGTGGCGATCTCCCTCTTGGGCCTGATTGTGGTCACGCTTTATACTGTCTTCAACCAGACACAGAAGGCCCTTCGCGCCAGCGTGAATCAGGTGGACGTCCTCGAGAGCGGACGCGCCGCTATGGAAGTGATTACCCGCGATCTGGCCACTTTGACGGCTTTCATGCCTCCGAACGGCACCAATCTGGAGGCTGAGCTCATGCCGGATCCGATCCCCGCGACCATTCAGGAGGATACGGACGGGAGTCCGCTCCGGACAAATGTGCTTCAGGACATTTTCTTCGTATCGCGTTTCAACAAGGATTGGGTTGGAACCGGTTATCGCGTGGTGGGCGCGAGCAATGGGATCGGAACCTTGAATCGTTACATCACGAACATCCATGATAGCATGCTGCTCTCGAATAATATCGCCACCCGTTATTACCAGGCGCCTCCCGAATTGCTCCATCGCATCGCGGATGGCGTTATTCATCTACGTCTCCGCGCGTTCGACGTGGACGGGCGTATTTACGATTTGAATTACACGAATCATACGGCTACGAACGCCCAAACATCCGGCAGCCAGCGTTTTGTCTGGCCTGAGGGGGCAAATCATTCCCAGATCCCGCCGAATGTCGTGATTAAGGATCAGACGCGCAGCACGGCGCGCAGCGAAAGGATCAAGGACATCGGATTCCTTTTCCTTAGCAACGCCCTGCCGGCCTACGTTGAAATTGAACTGGGCGTCCTGGATCCCGACGCTCTCAAACAGTACGAAGCCATGAAGGACGGTCCCGCGACCGCGGCTGAACAATTTCTCAGAAAACAAGCGGGGAAAGTGCATATTTTCCGTAAGCGCATCCCCATTCGCATCGCAAGTCAATGAACCGCAGATCAGAAAAAGGCATCGCTCTCGTCATCACCCTCATCATGTTGTCGGTGGTGACCTTCATGGCCATTGTGTTCCTGGCCGTGACGCGCCGCGAGCGAGGGGCCGTTTCGATGGCATCGGACCGGACGGGCGCGCAATTGATGGCTGAAGCCGCTCTGGCGCGCGCTCAAGCCCAGGCCGTCTCGCAAATGATGGCCAGCACCAACGTTTTCGATTACAATTTCTTCGTCTCCACCAATTATTACCAAAGCGCCGGTTTCAAGAAACAACGCAACACCACGCCCGATCCGACCAACGTAAGTTATACCTACCCGAGCGGGTCAGTAGTCGTTGGCGCGGATCTGTTCCAGAACATTGCCAATCTTCAGTACGACCCCCGTCCGCCGGTATTTGTCACGCGCAGCGACATCAATACGAATAGCGATTTTCGATTTTATCTGGATTTCAACCGCAATGGTCGTTTCGAGACGAATGGTCTCCAACCGATCATTGCGGCCAATGGCAATTTCGTTGCCACCAACGGGACCACGACGACTTCGCTCCGGGCGGGGGTGTTGAGCAATTATTATGTTGGCGATCCAGAGTGGATCGGGGTTCTTGAACGTCCCGATCGGCCTCATTCGGAAACAAATCGGTTCGTGGGACGATACGCCTTTCTGGCGCTGCCCGCCGGCAAATCGCTCGACTTGAATTTTATCCATAACCACGCCAGCCGCGTCGCTTCCGACGCCATGCTAACTCCCGGCGACAATGGTTTCTACCGGAACCAAGGCGTTGGCTCTTGGGAATTGAACCTGGCTGGATTTCTGCGCGACTTGAATAACAATTCGTATGCTTGGCCGGCCACCACTTACCGCGGCTACAATCCGCTCGGGTCCGCTTCTCTGAAACCCAGCGGCTTTGCCTTTGACGACGCGCGCGGGTTGCTCGCTTATCGTTATGGGAATTTCCGCACCTCCCTGAAGCCGATGAACCAGACTTTCAAGACGACGTTCAATTTCGCCCGCGACTTGATTGATCAATATTCCGACGGCCCCATCGACGCCTTCAATCGCCCGATGCTCCAGGACAATGACCTTGTGCGCACCTCTTGGCCGGGCAGCGAAAGCACGAATGCTTTGGTGGATGTCCAAGATCTTTTCACTCTCGGCCGCCTGACCAATGTTTTCGGTTTCTCCAGTCGCCTCCGCTCGACGATGACTCCCGACAAGCTCAGCTCGTATGACCGGTATACGTTCTACCGTCTGCTCGGTCAGATGGGCGTCGACTCGGCGCCGGCTTTAAAAACGAAAATCAACATCAATTACGAAGTCGAGCGGGGGAAAACTTCGACGAACATCAATCACTGGGTTCCGTCGCATTTCTTTGTCACCGCCGCCGACGCGATGTTGAAAGCGTGCATCTTCACGAATTGGTTCCAGGTGGGAAACCGTCTTTTCACCAATTACTACATTGGTGACACCGTCGTCCGGCCCGACATTTCCGTCACGAATATCCAGGTTTATTTCGGTCCGACGGCCCCTCGGACCAATGGCTACGGCAACACGAACACCGAGTACACCGCCTCAATCCATCGCATTCTGCAGGTGGCCGCCAATATCTATGACGCGACGACGAATGCTGGAAACGCTTACCCTTACTTACCTTCCGTTTTCCGTCCGGTCTTCACGAAAACGCCCACCAATATCGTAATTTCCGGCTTCGTGGAGGAGGTAAACGCCAACTTCGTGAGACCGGGTGGAGGCACGGCTTGGCTGACGATGGACCAATTCGCGGCTCAACCCGCGAACACCTATTCTAATCTGATGGTCCAGGGACAGCCGCTTGTTATCGGGGCCAAGAAGGGATATCCGAACTTCAATGAGTTCACCATTCAGACCGCGATACAAGTTTCGCGCAAACTTGAATTGCTGAAAGCCTCCGCGAGTGCGCAATTTCCGATCCGCACCAACGAAATGTACTTGTTGGGCATCACCAATCTCACCGGGATCGAAGCGTGGAATTCGTACACCCAAGCGTTCAAACGGAGCTTCGAAATCCGCGCCACCAACTTCTCCAGCCTGGTGCTGAGCAATATTTATCGACCGGCGAACGGCCCGCCCTCGACAAACCGAATTCGGGCTCATTTTGACACCTTCGTCGCCAACTTGAGCACCAACTCGTGGCCTGGCGAGACGAACATGACGGGGCTTACCACGAATTCGGCGGCTTTCAAAATCCCGATCTATACGAACGTGGTTTTGCTCACGAATCTCGCTTACATCCCAAGCTACTTTGGCACGTTCAACAGTTGGTTCGCCCCAAATACGGTCTCAAATCTATTCGAACCGAACTTTGATCCGCCTGAATGGCAGCTCTACATCACCAACTCGCTCACTTACATCATGATCGACTCGACCAGCCAGCGCGTGGTCGATTACGTCAGCCTCGATTCGTTGACGAACGTGGTTAACATCAGCCAGCTCCTGGCCGGCAGCACCAATATGGCGCAGGAAATCATTACGGGAGCGGGAGTGAACCCTGGCGCATTCTGGGACACCAACCGCGTCAACGGCCTTCCCAATGGCGTTACGCGCGGCATTCTCGCGCAGATCGCCGTTTCCTTGGGGGATATTCCCGTCTCGCGCAGCTTCTGGAATTCCTTCAACGGCGCGCGGCCGGCTGGTTTGGACAAGGACAATTCGATTGCCCTCTTTAAACAGTTCATGGGGCAGGGCGGATCGGGCAGCCGCACGGAACGGCTCGCTACCCCCCCGAGTTATTCGCACCAGGCGCCGTTCACGCCCACCCGCCGCATTTACAAAAAGTTTAGCTGGCAGGCTAACGACCCGCTTGTTCATTACATGGTCGCCGACCTGACGGATCCATTCCTTAATGATCCGTCGAAGACAAACAACGTCGCTTACCTGACGCCCAATACGGCCCTTCCTCCGTCAAACCTCGGCATGCGCAACGAACGTTTCCGCCCATGGGGTGGGTCACCCGGCAAGGATACATTAAACGATGCGTCTGCCTATGATCTCGCCCTGAAGGACCCTCTGGTTTACAAATCAGATGATTGGGCCTTCCCAGAAAATCCGCTGGCCACGAATGTCGTGAAATTTGCCAATATCGGGTGGCTCGGCCGTGTCCATCGCGGCACGCCCTGGCAGACGATTTATTTGAAGTCGGCCATGACTGCTCCGACGAACTGGGTGCGCTGGTCCGGCAGCTATGGCACCGATCCGACCAACGATTGGAAGTTTCTCGATCTTTTCACGACCGCGCTTAATGACAATGCAGCGCGCGGTCTCCTCTCGGTCAATCAGACGAATATGGCCGCTTGGTCCGCCGTTCTTAGCGGCGTCGCTGTCCTTTCCAACTCTTATCCGAACGCCGCTTTAGGCCCGAATAGCCGCCTGCCGGTTCGCTATGAGGATATGTTCGTGGAGCCGGCTTCACCGCAATTGGCGCAAATCGTTGCGGGTATCAACAGCACGCGCGCCCAACAAACCAATTATTATGTGCCGAATGGCGTCTTTACGAATCTCGGCTCGATCCTGGCCACTCCCGAATTAAGCACGAGATCGCCGTTTCTTAATACCGGTGACACCAATCAGGCCCGCACCGCGATTGGTGAACTGGCTTATGAGCGGCTTCCGCAGCAAATTCTTTCGCTGATTAAGGAAGATGAGCCGCGCTTGGTCATTTACGCTTTCGGCCAGGCGCTCAAGCCGGCACCGCGCTCGCTTATCACGGATGCCAGCTATTACGGGCTCTGCACGAATTATCAAATCACGGGCGAATCGGTGACAAAAACGGTTTTGCGGTTTGAAGGTGAAGTGAACAATCCGAAGAATCCGCTGCGAACGGTGGTCGAGAGCCACATCGTGCTCCCGCCCGATTAGGCACTCTGCCATTGTCGATTTTGTTTTATGCTAGGTGGCGCGAGAAAAAGTTCAGATCGCGAGATGATATCTGGCGCACTCCGTGCTATTTTGTGTCACCGCCGGAGGCACGCCCTTCTGCACTGTTAGTTGGCTGTTTATGCAATTGAGAACGCGCACATGGTCTTTGTTGAGCCTGCTTTTTTTCGCGGGCGCGGCATATTTTTGGCTCAAAGGCAACCAGATAGAGTCCGACAAGCAACGTCACCGCGACTCGGAGCGCCGGCTTCCAGCCGGGGAGTCCACCAACGCCGCAGCCAAACCCCAGTCCCAGGCCGCTCTTAAAACCACTCCCCCGGCTGTCGCGTCGAGCGTCACCAATAAGCCCGGTCGCTTTCCCTATCGCCTCAGCAACACCACGAAATCAGTCTCCCAGTTGGCCCGTTCGGAAGAAGCCATCCTCCTGCGCAATGCGCTGATTGATGGCGCCGGAAAGGCCCTTGAAATTCCCGAGCATCTGCGGGCGAAAGGGGAGCCCGGCGCTTACATTGTCCAGTCCAAGACCGCGCCCTCAGCGGCGTTTCGTGAACATCTGAACGCGGCCGGGGCCGAGATCGTTTCTTACATCCCCAACAACGCTTATCTCGTCACTGCCTCGTCCGCCGCCGCGAAGTCATTGCAAGATTTGTCCGAGGTCCGGAGCGTCCTTCCTTTCGAGCCCTATTACAAACTCGATCAACGCCTCCTGGAAACGGCCGTCAAACAGCAGTCGTTGGCGGAAAACACATTGCTTCGCGTGACGATTTATCCCGGAAACGACCCGCTCGCCCAAACCGAACTTGAATCGCTGGGCGGTTTCGTGCTGAACAAGGAACGTTCCCCCTTTGGTGCGCAGTATCTGCTTCGCGTTCCCTCGGATAGCCTGGTCGTGTTCGCCCAGTCCAGTCATGTCCAGTCTATTGAGCCTTATCGCCTCCGCGCGCCGGCGAATGATCTCACGCGCGTTCAAGTCGGCATCTCGTCAAACACCACCACGACGACTAATTATCTCGATCTCTCCGGCACAAACATTGTCATCAATATCAACGATACCGGCGTGGACAAAACACATCTGGATTTCACTGCCGCGAATTTGATCGCGCCTGATCCTGCCTTCCTCGTCGACAATAACGGCCATGGCACTCATGTGGCGGGAATCCTCGCTGGCAGCGGCGCGAGGTCCAAGACCGTTACGAAAACACCCGATGGTTCGGTCACCAACGCCAGTTTCCGAGGTATGGCCCCGTCATCCAAGCTGTTGGTCCTGCCGATTAATTTCTCGCCCGACGTCGAGGACCACGTTACCGATACTTATCTCCAGGAAACGGCGGCTCTCCTCAACGAGGATCAACTCAATCGCACCAACAAGACTCTTATCTCCAACAACAGTTGGAACTATATCGGCGCGTCCGAATATGACAGCGCCGCCGCTCGTTATGACGCCGCGGTTCGCGACGCTCTGCCCGAGCGCACCGGCTCGCAAGCCATCATGTATGTCTTCCCAGCGGGCAATGGCGGCTTCGGCAGCGATGACGGCCTCAACGGCGAACCGGACAGCATCTATTCTCCCGGCACCGCCAAAAACGTGATCACAGTGGGCGCGCTGGAGCATATTCGAAACATTACTGCCGAGTTGGTGACGACAAACGTGAGTGGAACGGGAACCAATCAGGTCACGACCTACATCACGAACATGCCATTCCTCTCGATGACCGATAAAAGCGACGAAGTCGCGCCTTACTCAGGCCGCGGCAATGTCGGGATCGGCACGGAAGGTGATTTCGGACGATTCAAACCTGATGTCGTGGCGCCTGGAACGTTTATCATTTCCGCGAAGTCCACCAAATTCGGATTGACCAACGTTCTAAGCACAAACAGTCCAGCGTTCCCATTGATCAGCAACCTCAATTCCACTCTTGGAGAGTACCGTTATGAATCGGGAACCACCTTCGCCGCGCCGGTCGTCTCCGGCTTGCTCGCCCTCATCGAGGAGTTCTTTGAACAAAAGCTTCCCGCCACGCGCCGGCATACGCTGACGCCGGCGATGATGAAAGCCATTCTCATCAACGGAACGCATTCCGTGAATCAGATTTACGATCTCCAAGTCCAGAACACGATTAACATCCAAGGTTGGGGCCTTCCGAACATTCAACAGATTATCCCGTCGATGATGGCCTCCGCGGCGGAGACCGCATGGCCCGTGCGCTTGATTGATCAAAGCCCGACGAATGCCGTCGCCACGGGGCAAGCCCGCTCCTGGAATGTCAAACTATCGAGCAACGCCCTTACCGCTCCATTGCGCATCACGCTGGTCTGGACCGATCCGCCCGGCAACCCGAATGCCGGCATCAAACTGGTCAACGATCTTGACCTCGTCGTCACGAACGTTGAAACCGGCCTCGTCTTCTATGGAAATAACATTCCGCCCGAGAGCGATTTCACACGCTCCAGCGACACCAACTCGCCGCCTGAGAACGATTTCGTCAACAACGTGGAAAACGTCTTCATTTCCGACCCGCAAAGTCTCGGAACCAATTACATCGTCTCGGTCGTCGGACGCCGCGTCAACGTCAACGCCATCTCGGACTATCTCACCATTTCCGGCCGGACGAATGATGTTGTGCAGGATTTCGCGCTCGTCATTTCATCTGCCAACGGACTGGCTACCAACGCGTTCACGCTTTCGACCGCGACCAGCAATTTCTTCAACCCTCGCATCGTCACCACGATCACCAATGGCCTGCCGCTGGTCAACCAGCGCCTGGGCGCTAACGCTTCCTTGGTCGTGACCAATGGCATTACCAATCAGTGGAATTTTTACGTCTTCACGAACACCTACATCACGAACGACCTTTTCTCGATTACGAACGGCACCAACGTCGCTTTCGCCACATTCCTGCCCCCGACGCTATCACGTCCGCGCAATTTCGAAGCCGACATCGACATGTACGTCTCGAGCGATGCCCGCTTGCTCAATTTGGATCCGATTGTGCTGAGCGCCGCGGCTACCCGGCGGTCGCTGGGGCGCACCGGAAGTGAGCTGGTTGTTTACAGCAATGCCGCTCCCAATCAGGTCTTCTACGTCGCGATCAAATCGGAGGACCAGCAAGGCGCTGAGTTCGGGTTCATTACCATTTCCACGAACGATCCGTTCGAAACGCAGAGCGGCAACAATCGTGTGCTACGCCTTTTCCCGGCGAATCGTTTTGTGCCGGACGGCTCCGCGAACCGCCCCAGCGCCGCCATCGGCATCGCGATCGGCATTACACCGGCGATCATTGAAAAAGCCACGGTTCGCACCACCATTGCTCATGAAGATTTGGGCGACTTGATCGGCACCCTCTATCACAATCGCGATTTTGTCGTTCTCAACAACCACACTTTGAACGACGGATTCTTCACGGGAACGAATACGTTTTTCTACAATGACAGCGGCCAGCTGGACATTGGTGAACAGCGGACTGATGGCCCCGGCAGTTTGAATAATTTCACGAGTGATTTAAGCAGCGGACCGTGGATTTTCCAGTTGGTCGACAACTCGCCCACTCATACCGGCAGGCTGCAGGACATGGTCATTACGATCCTGCCCATGCTCGGAGGCGATTTATCCAAGGCCGGAAACCAAACCTTCACCCTTGATGCCAAAACGACGAATATCACCTTTTTCCTCGATGTTCCGCCGAATGCCACCAATCTGACTATTTCTCTCTACGGAACGAACGGAACATCCAGCGCCGAAATCGATAATCTGCGCATTCTCATACAGAAGGATCTCGTGCCCACGTTTTTGCCCAAGAATTATCTGACCAATTCGAGCAACCCGGTCACTGGCCTGGTCCAATTGCGACTGCCAAAACCGCCGCTCGGGCCCGGACGCTATTTTATCAAGGTCGAAAAAATTATCCAGAACGGCACCTCCGTGAAGTTCGGCATCGATTCCAAGCTCGATCTGGAATTCACTCCTGATCTTTTCGCCAACTTCTCCTCGGCTGGCTCGATGGACATTCTCCAGGATGCCCGAACCAATTCCATCTATACCGTGACCGCTGACCGGGAAGTGGCCAAGGTCGAGGTTGGGGTGCGCATTGATCATCCACGCATTTCTGATTTGGTCCTGCATCTCGTCAGCCCGCAAGGCACGCGCGTGCTGCTGGCGGAAAACCGCGGTGGTTCCAGCGCCAGCGGGTACGGCTCCGGGGCGGGGAATGATTTGGCCTACACGGTTTTTACCGAAAATACCAATCTTACAACTACGCCGATCAAGTTCGCAGTGCCGCCATTTGGTTCCACGAATGCCGTTTTGGCGTACGTCCTCACCAATAGCTTTGACCGCATCCCCGGCGGGACCTATCCGCAAGGAACAAACGTCGATGGCTGGACCGTCGTCGGCAACGACCTCACGATCGCGGCGGGCACCGGTTTCGCCCCGGACGGCGCGAATTTTGCGTCGCTCTGCGACTCGGGCGTGAGCCGCACGTTTACCACCATTCCGGGCAGGGAATATAATCTGCGTTTCTTGTCGCGCGCTCCCATTCGCTTGGCCCTTTCCAGCACATTGGGATCCTAAGCTTAGAATTCCACGTGGACAAGTTGTCGCG
>JADMIO010904340.1_pt1 | contig 74192 bp, 65 predicted proteins | sample 8958161 | NCBI WGS metagenome assembly JADMIO01 (sample SAMN16585339, study PRJNA669376) | soil metagenome | isolation source: Crop rotation soil | place: USA: Cullars Rotation, Alabama | collected 2011
CGCGACAACTTGTCCACGTGGAATTCTAAGCTTAGGATCCCAATGTGCTGGAAAGTGATGGTGGACGCCAAGGACAACATCAAGGTCAACTCGGATGAGACCCGCCAGGCGCTCGAGTTCATGAAGAAGCTGATGGCGGTGAACCCGCCGGAAGTTTACGCATGGGACGACGCCGGCAATAACCGCTGGATCATCTCCGGCAAGGGTTCGGCCATTATGAATCCGCCGAGCTCATGGGCGGTCGCCAAGCGCGACAACCCATCGGTCGCCGAAAAGATCTGGCTGCATGGGATGCCGAAAGGGCCGAAGGGCCGCTTCGTCGGTCAGCTGCCGCAGTTCTACGGCCTCTGGTCGTTCTCGAAGAACAAGTCGGCGGCGAAGGATCTCCTGCTGCACATCTCGCAGAAGGAACAGATCGCTCAGCTCGTCGAAGCGTCGGTCGGCTACGATCTGCCGTCGTTCAAGAGCATGTACGATCTTCCGACCTGGAAGACCGTCTCGCCGCCGAACGGCGTGGTCTACAGCTACCCGCCGCGCGGCGATCAGCAGACGTCGATGTTCGGGGCGCCGGCGCGCGCCGAGGTCGGTGCCCAGATGTACAACCAGGCCATCAACACCGTCATGGTGGCGAAGGTCTCGCAGGGCAACGAGAAGATCGACGACGTGATCAAGTGGGCCGAAAAGGAACTCGAAGGCACCTTGCGCGCCTGATCGAGAAGGCTCTGACAAACGGCATGCCGGCCCATTTGGCCGGCATGCCAGTTTCCTGACTCACGATTGAGGGCTGGCCTTTAAGGCCGGCATGACCGTTATGGCCGACACCGTTCAGTCCTGGACGCCCGGACTCGCCGAAGCGCCCGCGCGCAAACGCAACAGCATGCAACGTCTGATGCGGAGGCGTTCCAGCATCGCCTTTTTGATGTGCTTGCCGCTGATCCTGGTGATCGGCTGCCTGGTCATCTACCCGGCCTTCTATTCGATCTTCCTGTCGATGCTGAACAAGGCGCAGACCCGCTTCGTCGGCATCGGCAACTTCACTTACCTGCTGTCCCGCGACGTGTTCTGGATGGTGGTGTGGCAGTCGGCGATTTTCGCGCTGTCGGCCGTGTTCTTCAAAGCGCTGATCGGCCTGATCACCGCGCATCTCATCAACAACCTGCCCAGCAAGGGCCAGCGCAAATGGCGCGGCATGTTGCTGGTGCCGTGGGTCATTCCGCTGGCGCTGTCGACGCTCGGCTGGTGGTGGATGTTCGACCCCACTCATTCGGCCTTCAACCAATTGCTCCGCGGATTCGGCTTTGAGGAAATCCCCTGGCTCAGCGATCCCTATTGGGCGCGCTTCTCGGTCATCCTGGTGAACGTGTGGTACGGCGCGCCGTTCTTCCTCATCATGTATCTAGCGGCGCTTAAATCGGTGCCCGACCAGCTCTATGAGGCCGCCGCGATCGACGGCGCCAATGCATGGCAGAAGTTCGTCCACATCACGCTGCCGATGATGCGCAACATCATGGCGATCACCATCCTGTTCTCGCTGATCGTCACCTTTGCCAACTTCGACATCGTGCAGATCATGACCGCGGGCGGCCCGCGCAACATGACACACATGTTTGCGACCTACGCCTTCCTGCTCGGCATCCGCTCCGGCGATTTGCCGCTCGGCGCGGCGACGTCGCTGTTCATGTTCCCGATCCTCGCGATCGCGGCAATCTTCATCTTGCGGGGCGTGCGCAAGCGCGGGAGGGAAATCGGATGACGGCGACAACTGTAACCGGCCCGGCCGTTCGCACCGGCGGCAAACGCGCCAGCCTTAGCCGTAATCGGAAATGGGCGCTCTATGCGTCGTATTTCTTCCTGATCCTGTTCGCGATCTTCTTCCTGATGCCGCCGTATTACATGATCGTGACGTCGCTCAAGAGCGACGCGGAAGTCGCGCACATGGCGACCAATCCGTGGATCATCGCCAACGGCGTCACGCTCGATCAATTCCGGCTGCTATTCACGCAGACCGACTTCCTGATCTTCTTCAAGAACACCGCGATCGTCACGGTCTGCACCGTGATCGTCACGATGGTGATCAGCGTTCTGGCGGCGTTCTCGCTCGGTCGCATGAAGTTCTGGGGCTCAGGCATCCTCGCCACCGGCATCTTCTTGACTTACCTCGTGCCGGACACGCTGCTGTTCATCCCGCTGTTCCAGATCGTGAAGGGGCTCGGCCTGCTCAACTCCTATTGGGGCATGGTGCTGGTTTACCCGACGCTCACGGTGCCGTTCTGCACCTGGATCATGATCGGATACTTCCAGTCGATTCCGAAGGAACTGGATGAGGCGGCGCTGATCGACGGCGCCGGCCATATGCAGATGCTGTTCAAGATCTTCATCCCGGTAGCGCTGCCAGGCATCATCGCGGCGACAATTTTCGCCTTCACCGTGTCGTGGGCGGCCTTCGTCTATCCGATGACGTTCCTTTATTCGGCGGATCAGCAGGTGCTGACGGTCGGCACCGTCACCAGCCTGATCAAGGCAGACGTCTACAAGTGGGGCATGCTGATGGCCGGCGCGCTGGTCGCGGCCGCGCCGCCGCTCGTCATCTACGCGTTTCTGATGGATTACTACATCGCCGGCCTCACCGCCGGTGCGACCAAGGGGTAATTGTTTTCTGTCATGGCCGGGCTTGTCCCGGCCATCCACGCCTTAGCTCGATAACAAGCAAAGCGTGGATGCCCGGCATAAGGCTGGGCATGACGACGGAGAGGGAAAAAAGAAAATGGCCGAAGTTGCTTTGCGTAATGTGGTGAAGAAGTACGACGACGTCGTCGCAGTGCAGAATGTCAGCCTCGATATTCCAAACCACGAGTTCCTCGTGCTGGTCGGCCCCTCGGGTTGTGGCAAGTCGACGACCCTGCGGATGATTGCGGGCCTCGAAGAGATCACCGGCGGCGAAATCTCGATCGGTGGCGAGGTAGTCAACGACCTTCCTCCGAAGGACCGTGACATCGCGATGGTGTTCCAGAACTACGCGCTTTATCCGCACATGACCGTCGCGGAAAACATGTCGTTCGGCCTTCGGCTGCGCAAATTTGCCAAGAGCGAGATCAAGACGCGCGTCGACAACGCTGCCCGCATTCTCGATATCGCCGAATTGCTGGAGCGCCGGCCCAAGCAGCTCTCCGGCGGCCAGCGCCAGCGCGTCGCGATGGGCCGCGCCATCGTGCGCAATCCCAAAGTGTTCTTGTTCGACGAGCCGCTCTCGAACCTCGACGCCAAATTGCGCGTGCAGATGCGCACCGAGATCAAGCGCGTCCACCAGAAGGTGAAGACCACCACCGTTTACGTCACCCACGATCAGGTCGAAGCGATGACCTTGGCCGACCGGGTCGTGGTTATGAATGGCGGCAAGATCGATCAGATCGGCACGCCGAACGAGCTCTACCACCAGCCGAAGACGCGCTTCGTCGCCGGCTTCATCGGCTCGCCGGCAATGAACTTCATCCCGGCGAAACTCGAGAGCAACGGTGGTGGTCTGAAGGTGCGGCTGTCCGACAAGCTGTCGATGGCCGTGCCGGAAAATCGCACTGCGCGCTACAAGGCGATGGCCGGTAAGGACGTGTTGTTTGGCTTGCGGCCGGAGCACATCACCGAGACTCGCGGCCACAACGGCGGTAGCGCGGGGCAGGAGTTTCCCGTCACGCTCGACGTCGTAGAGCCGATGGGCATGGAAACGATGGTGTTCTTCAAGATCGACGGCACGGAGGTGTGCGGCCGCGTCGAACCGACCGCCGCCAAGGCCTCCGGCGAGACCATGCAGCTTCGCGCCAATCTTGACCACATGCACTTGATCGACCCGTCGACCAATCTGGTGATGTAGTCACCGCTTCGCTCTCTCTCCGTTCGTCCCCGCGAAAGCGGGGACCCAGAGCGGCATCCGAAATCCATCCACGTCATGGCCGGGCTTGTCCCGGCCATCTCGCTTAGGAGGGCACTGTGCACCCCTAAACGAGATGCCCGGCACAAGGCCGGGCATGACGCCGTTAGGGATGGTGCAGATGACTCAGGTCGTCATGCCGCCGTCGATCTGCATCGTCTGTCCGGTGTAGTAGGACGACTCGTCCGACGCCAGCCATACCGCGCCGGCCGCGATCTCCTCAGGCGTGCCGAGGCGTCCGATCGGCTGCCGATCGATGAAGTCCTGCCGCACGGCCTTTGACGACTTGCCGCTCTTCTTCGCGTTAGTCGCGATTCGGTCGTTGAGCGAGGGCGACTGGATGGTGCCGGGGCAGATCGCGTTGACACGGATGCCCTGGCGCACATAGTCGGCCGCCATCGCCTTCGTTAGCCCGATCACCGCAGCCTTGGTCGCCCCGTAAACGTAGCGGTTCGGCAGACCGCGCACCGACGACGCTACCGACGCGATGTTGATGATCGAACCGCCGCCGTTCTTGAGCATCGACGGCACGAAGGCGCGCAGCATGCGGTGGATCGACTTCACATTGAGGTCGAACGAAAAGTCCCAATCGTTGTCCGAGCATTCGAGCACCGTGCCCTGGTGCACAAAACCGGCGCAGTTCATCAGAATGTCAGGCGCGCCGAACTGCTTTATCGTTGCCTTGGCGAAGTCCTCGACCGCCTTGTTGGACCGAACGTCGAGCGCGGCAACCTTCTTTGCTTTCTTCAAGCCCTTGAGCTTGCTCACGTCGAGGTCGGTTGCGATCACCGTCGCGCCTTCGGCGATGAAGGCCTCCGCGATGCCGCGGCCGATGCCTTGTCCCGCCGCCGTGACGACCGCGACCTTGCCCTTCAAGCGTCCTGCCATTCTTCACTCCCGAATTTTCTGATTTTGACTTAGTGGTTGTCGCGCGGCACGCCGCCGCGCTGCGCGACGCGCTGATACTTGACCGCCGGCTTGAGCACCATGCCGTCGGCAAGTTGATCGACCATGCCGCGTTGAATTTCCTGCCACGGCGTTTGGCTGGCGGGATAATGGAAGCCGCCGCGCTTTTGCAGCGCCGCCCGGCGTCGATCGTATTCCGCCTTTGAAATCAGTATGTTGGCGGTACCCTTGTTGAGGTCGATGCGGACCTGGTCGCCGGTTTTTAGCAGTGCCAAGCCGCCACCAGCCGCGGCTTCGGGCGACGCATTGAGGATCGACGGTGAACCCGAGGTGCCGGACTGCCGGCCGTCGCCGATGCACGGCAGCGACGTGATGCCCTTTTTGATCAGGGCAGCCGGCGGCTGCATGTTCACGACTTCCGCGCCGCCCGGATAGCCGATCGGCCCGGTGCCGCGGATGAACAGCAGCGTGTATTCGTCGATCTTAAGCTTCGGATCTTCGATGCGGTGGTGGTAATCCTCCGGCCCCTCGAACACCACGGCGCGTCCTTCGAACGCATTCGGACTGTCCGGATTGGAAAGATAGCGCAGGCGGAATTCCTCGGAGATCACGCTGGTCTTCATGATCGCGCTATCGAACAGATTGCCCTTGAGCACGATGAAGCCCGCTTCGCGCTTCATCGGTGCGTCGTAAGGTTTGATAACGTCGGTGTCGCCGATCTCCGCGTCGCGCACATTCTCGCCCATCGTCTTTCCGTTGATAGTGAGTGCGTCGTCGTGAAGGCGGCCTTTCTTGCGCAGCTCATTCATCACCGCGGGAAGGCCGCCGGCCCGGAAGTATTCCTCGCCAAGATACTTTCCGGCCGGCTGCATGTTCACCAGCAGCGGGACGTCGTGGCCGACTTTCTCCCAGTCGTCGACCGTGAGTTTCACACCGATGTGCCGCGCGATCGCGTTGATGTGGATCGGCGCGTTGGTGGAGCCGCCGATTGCGGAATTGGCAACAATCGTATTCTCGAACGCCTTGCGGGTGAGAATGTCGGATGGCTTCAGGTTCTCGTGCACGATCTCGACCGCGCGCACGCCGGTCAGATAAGCGAGCTGGCCGCGTTCTTTATAAGGAGCAGGAATCGCTGCGCAGCCCGGCAGCATCATGCCAAGAGCTTCCGCCAATGCGTTCATCGTCGATGCGGTGCCCATGGTGTTGCAGTGGCCGACCGACGGGGCAGAGGAGGCGACGATCTCGACGAACTCGTTCTCGTCGATGCGACCGGCGGCGAGCTCTTGCCGCGCATTCCATACTGCCATGCCGGAGCCGGAACGTTCGCCCTTCCACCAGCCATTCAGCATCGGTCCGACATTGAGAGCGATGGCCGGAATGTTCACTGTCGCCGCCGCCATCAGGCACGCTGGCGTGGTCTTGTCGCAGCCAGTCATCAGCACGACACCGTCGAGGGGGTAGCCGTAGAGCACCTCAACGAGGCTCAAATAGGCGAGGTTGCGGTCGAGCGCCGCGGTTGGCCGCTTGCCGGTTTCTTGGATCGGGTGGCACGGGAATTCAAACGCGATGCCGCCGGCCTCGCGGATGCCTTCCCGGACGCGCAGGGCGAGATCGATGTGATGGCGATTGCACGGGGACAGATCGGAGCCCGTCTGCGCGATGCCGATGATCGGCCGCCCGGAGCGCAGTTCCTTGCTGGTCAAGCCGAAATTCAGGTAGCGCTCGAGGTAGAGCGCGGTCATACCCGGATTGTCGGGGTTGTCGAACCACAATTGCGAGCGCAGGCGGCGCGGCTTTGACGGCGCCAATTTCGACGTGTTTTTCGCGAGTTTGACGGATTTCTTAGGCTTCTTGGCCATTCCAGGTCTCCGGGACAGGTGCCGGAGAATGCGCTGAACTCTGGTGCGGTTACAAGGTGGGGTGTTGCGGAAGGGCGTCGCACCTTCACCGCTCATCCCCGCGAAAGCGGGGATCTAGGGCCGCACCCACCGAAGGTGCCGCATGAGATTCCCGCTTGCGCGGGAATGAGCGGGAGAGGGATCACCCCCCCAAAAACAACCGGCCTACATCCGGGTTGCGCAGCAGGTCGTCAGCCTTGCCGGCGAGCGCAAGCCGGCCGGACAGCAGCACGTAGCCGATGTCGGCGAATTCCAGCCCCTTCTTCGCGTTCTGTTCGACAATGATAATGGTCTTGCCTTCGTTGTGTTGAAGGTCGCCGAGGATGTCGAACACCATGTCGATAAACCGCGGTTCCAGACCGATCGAGGGCTCGTCGACCAGCAACACCTGCGGGTTCATTACCAGCGCGCGGCTGATTTCGAGCATTCGCCGCTCACCGCCGGACAGCACCTTGGCGGCGTGCTTTCGCCGTGCAGCGAGGCGTGGATACTTATCGAACACTTTCTCAGCCGCAACTTTTGCCTGGGCACGGTCCATCAGATACGCGCCCATCCACAAATTTTCTTCCACCGTCATACTGGGGAAGACCGACTTGTCTTGCAGGATGTAGGCGACGCCTGCCGAATGCAGTTTTTCGTTCGGCGGCAGCTTGGTCACGTCGCGCGGGCCGTCATCCGCGTTAATCGAGATCGTTCCCGCAAAAATCTGCGTGAAGCCGAAGATCGAATGCAGCACGGTTGATTTGCCGGCGCCATTCGGGCCGATCAAACACAGCGCCTGCTTGCGGCCAATCCGCAGATTGAAGTTGTGCAGAATTTCCATGCGGCCGTAACCGGCGCGCAAATCGTCGATCCGCAAATGCGGTGCGTTGCCCGCCAGCGCGTCGAGTGCCGAAAGCGGGACATCCTGCGCGATCGCTTGCGCCTGCCGCGCCACTTCCTCGACGGAAATGACGGTGTCGATGCCGCCGGAGAACGACATCAGTGCGCCCCAAGGTAAGCGTCGATGACGCGTTGGTCGTTCTGGATTTCCGCCGGCTTGCCCGACGCCAGCATCTCGCCGTGCGCCAGGCAGTAAATCTTGCTCGCCATGTTCATGATGACGCGCATGTTGTGCTCGATGATGACCAACGTAATCCCAAATTGCGTGTTGGCGCGCTTGAGCCGATCGAGCAGGCCGTTGATTAGCGTCGGGTTGATGCCGGCGGTCGGCTCGTCGAGCAGCAGCACGGTCGGCTCGTTCATCAGCGCCATCGCGAATTCGAGCAGCTTCTGTTGACCGAAAGAGAGACTCCCGGCCAGCAGGAAGCGCTTCTCATAAAGCCCCACAAAGCCCAGCAGATGCTCGGCCTTCTCGACAACCTCCGGCCGTTCGCGGTCGAACATGTCGAAAAACCGCGCTTTGCGGTGCGGCACCGAGATCATCATGTTCTGCAGGCAATCCATCTTGCCGTAGATGCGCGTGGTCTGGAACGTGCGCAGCAATCCGAGCCGGGCAATGTCCGGCACCCGCAGATTCGAGATCTCCTTGTCCTCGAATTTGATCGAGCCGGTATCGATCGGGTGATAGCCGACGATCGAGTTGAACAAGGTCGTCTTGCCGGAGCCGTTAGGCCCGATCAGGCCGGTGATGCTGCCACGTTCGACCGTGAGGGAAACGTCGCGATTGGCGACCACGCCGCCGTACGACTTCGTCACGTTGTGCAGCTCGATGATGCCGTTGCTCATTCGGCGCCCTCCGGCTGCGGCGTCAGTTTGCCGCTCGGTTCAGGCTCCTTCTTCACTTCGTGCTGCGCCTCGCTGCCAAACGCACGAGGGAATTTTTCGATCAGCCAGCCGGCGATGCCCTGCTGGAAATAGACGATGGTGATGATGATCAGCAGGCCGAGCGCAATGAACTGCCAGCCGAGGAAATAGGTCCAGGTCACTTCCTTGATGACATGGAAGACGACCGCGCCGATTACTGGCCCCCACAGCGTGCCTTTGCCGCCGAGCAGCACCATCAGCACCATGAAAATGTTGAACGTCGTGGTCGGGAAGGCGATGTCGCGCGCGTCGATGAAGCCGGTCATGTTGCCGAACACCGCGCCGGCAATGCCGAGGAAGAACGCGGAGATCGCCCACGCCACGCGCTTGGTGCGTTTGGTATGCAGCCCCATCGCCTCGGCCTTTTCCTCGTCGTCGCGGATCGCGTTGAGTGCGAGGCCAAAATTTGTCGAGTAGAGCCAGCGCAGGAAGATCAGCAATCCGTAGGCGAGAGCAAACAGCAGGAAATAGAAGAACAGCTTCTGCGTGTGTGGCTCGCCTGGAAAAATCGGCAGCGCGATGCCGCCGGCGGCGCCGACATACTCCCACGATGCCACCATCTCCGCTGCAGCAATTGCGAGGCCCAGCGTGCCGATCGCGAAGTAGGGCCCTCGCAGTCCGAGCACGATCCAGCCCGCCGCGATCGCCAATGCGGCCGACGCAACGCCGGCCACGACAAATCCCGTCAGCAGCCCGGTGAAGTACTGCGCGTTGGAGAACACGATATGCGTGGTGCGCGAGCCCGCGGTGTACATCGCCACGTCGTAGAACATCCCGATCTGCACGACGGCGCAGATGTACATGCCGGCGCCAAAGAAGAAGATGTTGCCCAGCGAGTTGTAGCCCATCTGCCCGCCGAGAATGTCCCAGGTCGAGGCGAACACGATCATCAGCCAAAGCACGGCGATCTGGTTCGAATAATCGGGGAACAGGAACGGCGCGGCAATGCCGATTGGCAGCAATCCCAACAGAACGCGGCTGGTGGCATTCGTCATTGCACGGCCTGCCGCATCGTCATGTACTGGATTTGCCGGACCGCCAGCACCATCAGCAACAGCAGCACGATCAGCGCCTGCTGATATTGCGCGCCGAACAGGAAGCCGCCGAATTGCTCGAATACGCCCATGCCGAAGCCGGCGGCGATCACGCCCGGCAGATTGCCGAAGCCGGCCGCGGTGACGATGACGAACAGGCGGATCGAGTAGGTGGTGCCGAAGAACGGCTGCACGTTCCACACGATTGCGACCAGCGCGCCTGCGGCGCCGCAAATCGCTGCGTTGAGGCAGAAGGTGAACGAATAGACCTTCTCGGTGTCGATGCCGAGCACGCGGGCCGCGCGTTGATCCTGCGCGGTGGCACGGATCGCCTGGCCCATTCGGCTCTTCTTCATGAACAGGATGACCGCGACGGCGAGAACCGCCGCCATCACAAAGCCGATCACCCGTGCGGCGCCGACCGAAATTAGGCCGCCTGCGAATTGCCAGGTCGGCAGGTCGGCCTGCGCCGATTGGGTGTCAGGGCCGAAGATGAGGTTGAGCGTCTGCTGGAGGCAGATTGCAACGCCGAACGTCGCAAGTAGGGAAGTGAACAGATCGCGTCGGATCACCTTGCTGACGACGAGCCGATACACCACCCAGCCGACGCACCACAAAAACGCGAACGCCAGCGGCACGCCAAACAGCGGATTGATGTCGTAACGGCCAAGACTCCAGGCAACGTATCCGCCGGTCATGATGAAGTCGCCCTGCGCCAGGTTCTTGACGTTCATCACGCCCCACACCAGCGCAAGGCCGTAGGCGGCGAGCGCGAAGATCGCGCCGATCAGCAGCCCGTCGATCAGCAAGCCGACATTGAGAATCGGCGCCGCCGCCAGAATCGAGATGTTGCTGAGGATTTGATCCATCGGCTTATTCGGCTCGGTACGAAGCTTTCGTTTGTCATTCCGGGGCGGCGCGAAGCGCCGAACCTGGAATCCATTTTCACGACGTAACGCCACTGGATTCCGGGTTCGCTCGCTGCGCTCGCGTCCCGGAATGACAGCAAAGAAGCGGGCGATTTGTGCCGCCCGCCTCCGATTTGGCTAGTAGTTCGTTTCGCGCGGGTACTGCGGTTTCGCGGCCGCAACGTCGAGCGGCCAGACCACCTTGTATTTGCCGTCCTGAATCTGGCGAAGGATGGTGTCCTTGCCAGGATTGCTGCCGTCTTCAGCAAACTTCACGCCGCCGAAAAACGTTTTCATGTCGGTCTTGGTCAGGGCCTCGCGAAGCTTTTCCTGGTCGAGTGACTGCGCGCGCTTGAAGGCATCGGCCCAGACATAGACGGCGGCGGCGCCCTGCGCCACCTGATAGGGCACGGTCTTGTAGGACGGATAAGCGGCCTTGAACTCCTTGTCGAAGTTCGGCGCCGTTCCGAACAGCGGGTCTTCCGCCTTCATCGTCTCATCCCATTGCGTCGGGCAGAGATAGCCGTCCGCCGCCTTCGGGAAGTCCTGTTCGACCTTGGCCGCTTCGCAGTGCGTAACGGCGACGATCGGCACCTGAATTTTCAGCTCGCTCATTTGCCGCGCTGCCGTCACCGCGCCCTTCTCGTGGCCCGAAATGATCAGCACGTCCGGCTTGATCGCCTTCACCTTGGTGAGGAAGCCCGTGATGTCGTTGAGATCCTTGGGCATCCGATCGTCGATCGCCGGCGTCATCTTATACTTCTTCATCTGGTCCACCGCGCCCTGGCGAACGTCGAGTGAGAACGCGTCGTCCTGATAGATCATCGCGATCTTCACTTTGGACGGATCCTTGCCCGCTTGCTTGGCGTAGTGCGCCGCCATGTCGATCGCTGGGGTCAGATATTTGTCGGACGTCGCGATGATGCCGAAATGATATTTGTAGCCCTGCGTGAACAGCGAATTTGACGCTGCCTCGCCCTGCACCACCGGGGTCTTGTATTTTTCCGTGACCGGCAAGATCGCCTTGGTCAGCGGCGAGCCGTATGGCCCGAGCATGTACTTGACCTTGTCCTGGTCGATCAGCCGCTCGACAAGCTGCGCGGCACGCGCCGGCGTCGACTCGTCGTCGTAATACTTGATCTGGAAATGGTAGCAGTCGCTGCCGATCTTCACGCCGCCGGCGTCGTTGATCTTCTTGACCGCGAATTCGTAGCCGTTCTTGGTGTTGGCCCCGTTGGCCGCGTAAATGCCGGTCGCCGACACGGCGGCGCCGATCACGATGTCTTTGCATTTTTGCGCGTGGGCGGTGACCGGAATGACGGCAAACGCCGTCGTCGCCAGAATCGCCGCAAGTCCTGCCCGGTTGAGCATGTGCATTCCTCCTTTGGGTATCCCTTTGTCCGCCCCGGTTAGCCCGAGGTCGTCTGGATGCGCGATCTTAACGTGATGATGCGTGGCGGCACAAATGAAAGGGCGTCGCAGGGCGAATTCGTTTTGCACTGCACTTGGATCGCCTTTGCGCGCGATTGCGCTACGCTACGGCGTTATGTGACGGAGTTGTAATGTATGCCGGACTCGATCAAGGCCATTCAGGACGCGCTTTCGCAGCGCTTTGGCGAAAACTTTGAGGTCGACCCGAAGCTCGCCGGGCTCGAGGAACTCGAGTCGATTGCTGCCCACCGCGTCCAGCGCAGCTACGCACCGCGGCCTATCGAGCCAAATCTGCTGCGGCTGCTGTGCGCCTGCGCGCTGTCGGCGCCGTCGAAGAGCGATTTGCAGCAGGCTGACATTTTGATCGTTCGTGATGAAGCCAAACGCGACGTGATCGCCGGCCTGCTGCCGGAGATGCCGTGGATCAGTCAGGCTCCGGTGTTTCTGGTGTTCCTCGCCAATGGCCGCCGCGTGCCGACGCTGTTCAAGCATCGCAACAGGCCGTTCCCCAACGATCATTTCGACCTCGTGTTCAACGCTACTGTCGACGCCGCGCTGGTGCTGATGAATTTTGTTCGCGCCGCCGAAGCCGCTGGGCTCGGCTGTTGCCCGATCAGCGTCATCCGGGACCACGCGGCAAAGATCAGCGAGCTGCTCGAACTGCCGGACAAGGTGATCCCGGTCGCCGGCATGTGCGTCGGCTGGCCGGCGGAGCAGAGCGGAATCAGCGCGCGGCTGCCACTGTCGCTCACGCTGCACGAAGATCGCTTCAATGACGACGATCTCGCCGAGCAGGTCGAAAGGTACGACCGCCGCCGCCATTCGATCTGGCCCTATCGCAGGCAACGAGATGAAGCAGGGTTCGGCCGCGCGGAGTTCTATGGCTGGTCGGAGGACAAAGCGCGGCAATATGCGGTTCCGCAGCGCAGCGATTTCGGCGCCTTCGTGCGGGGCAAGGGGTTTAATTTGGATTGAAGCGCTCGCTCTCTCCATTGTCATGGCCGGGCTTGACCCGGCCATCCCGCTTAGGGACGCAATGTGCTCGCCTAAACGGGATCACCGGGACAAGCCCGGTGATGACAACGGAGAGGTTTGCAGCGCTAGGCCCCTTTGTTAGCTTTCCGCCATGCCCGGAAATCTCCGAGTCTCTTTGTGGCGCGGCGGCAGCGACGGCCGCTATGTCGACTATGACGTGCCGCAGCGCGACAGCCAGACCGTGCTCGACGTCGTCACCTTCGTGCAGCGCCATCTCGACGCGACGTTGTCATATCGCTTCGCCTGCCGCGTTGGCATGTGCGGCTCCTGCGCGATGACGGTGAATGGCAGGCCGCGTTGGACCTGCCGTACCCACGTCTCGAAAGTCGCCAAGGGCGGCAAACTCAAAATCGGCCCGCTTGCGAATCTGCCGGTCATCAAGGATCTCGCGGCCGACATGCGCGAGTTCTTCCAGAAATGGCAGAACGCCAAAGGCGTGTTCGCGCCGTCGAAGACGCGCAACGATCCTGTCGCGCCGATTGCGCCCGACAGCCCGGCGCGCGTCGCGGCAAACGCCGGCATCGAGTGCATCAACTGCGGCGTCTGCTACGCCGCTTGCGACACCGTGCGCTGGAACAAGGATTATCTCGGCCCCGCCGCGCTTAATCGCGCCTGGACTCTGGTGAACGACGAACGCGACGCCGGGCAGCGCGCGCGCCTTGAAGCCGTGTCGGCGAATAGCGGCTGCATGTCATGCCACTCGCACGAGTCCTGTCACGATCTCTGTCCGCTCTCGCTCAATCCGACCGCCTCGATCGCCGGCCTCAAGCGTCACGCGATGAAGGCCTATGTGCGAGGCGAAAAGTGAACGTGCGCCTTTACATCTTGCAACGCGCCACCGCGGCGATCATGGCTCCGCTCGTCGTGCTGCACATCGCCGTCATCTTTTACGCCAACCACAAGGGCCTGAGCGCCGCGGAAATTCTTGCGCGCACGCGTGGCAGCGTGGCCTGGGCCTTGTTCTACGGCTTGTTTGTTGCCGCCGTCGCTACTCACGCTTCGATTGGCGTGCGAACGATTTTGGCCGAGTGGTTTGGTCTGCGCGGAGGTGCTCGCGATGTGGCCGCTGTCGTCTTCGGCCTGTTGCTGTTTGTGCTCGGCCTGCGCGCCGTGGCGGCCATGGTGTTGCCATGACCGTGCAGACTGCCGCGCATCGTTCGCAGCCGCTGTGGCTGGCTTTTATCGTGCATCGGCTGTCCGGCCTCGCGCTGGCGATCTTCCTGCCGTTCCACTTCCTCGTGCTCGGCCTCGCCATCAGTGGCGAGGCGCAACTCGATAGCTTCCTGCGCTGGACCGAACAGCCGCTGGTGAAGTTCTCGGAAGCCGCATTGGTTGGTCTGCTCGCAGTCCATATGCTCGGTGGTCTGCGGCTTCTTGCGATTGAAAACCTTGGTTGGTTCAGCGGCCAGCGCCTCTGGGCGGCCCTCGCGATGCTCGCCGCGCTCGTCGTCGCCTTCGCCTTTCTCGTCACGGTGTTCCGATGATCGAACGCAGCAAAGCTGACATTCTCATCCTCGGCAGCGGCGGCGCCGGCCTGTTCGCGGCGCTGCATGCCAACGCCGCTAATCCCAATCTCGACATCGTCATCGCCACCAAGGGCCTGCTCGGCAAATGCGGCTGCACCCGCATGGTGCAGGGCGGCTACAACGTCGCGCTGCATCGTGGCGACTCGGTCGAGCGGCATTTCATGGACACGATCGAGGGCGGCAAATGGCTGCCGCATCAGGAACTGGCGTGGACTTTGGTGACCCGCGCCATCGAGCGCGTCACCGAATTGGAAAACGAGATCGGCTGTTTCTTTGACCGCACCGCCGACGGCGCGTTGCACGGCAAGGCCTTCGCCGGGCAAACGTTTGACCGCACCGTCCACAAGGGCGATCTCACCGGCATCGAGATCATCAATCGCCTGATGGAGCAGGTTTACGCGCGCCCCGGCATCCGCCGCCTTGAGGAGCATCGCGCGCTGGCGCTCATTCCGTCGAAAGATGGAGCGTCGATCTCCGGCGTGCTGCTGGCCGATATCCGCACCGGCCAATTCCGTTTCATCGAGGCGAAGGCCGTGCTGCTCGCCACCGGCGGCGGCCCGACCATGTACCGCTACCACACGCCGTCCGGCGACAAGACGATGGACGGCCTCGCGATGGCGTTGCGCGCAGGCCTGCCGCTGCGCGACATGGAGATGGTGCAGTTTCACCCGACCGGGCTTTACGCCGGTCCCGACACCCGCATGACCGGCACCGTGCTGGAGGAGGGGCTGCGCGGCTCCGGCGGCCATCTGCTCAATGGGGCCATGCACCGCTTCATGGGCGACTACGACCCGAAGCTTGAGCGCGCCACGCGCGACGTGGTCAGCCGCGCGATGTATTCGGAGATGCGCGCCGGCCGCGTCTCGCCGAATGGCGGCCTTTACATCAAGATGTCGCATCTCGGCCCCGAGCGCGTGCGCAAGGAATTCAAGGGCATGGTCGAGCGCTGCGACGATTGCGGCTTCGATCTCGCCGGCGGCCTGGTCGAGGTGGTGCCGACCGCGCACTACTTCATGGGCGGCGTCATCTGTAACGTCGACACCTCGACCGAGAAGCCCGGCCTGTTCGTCGCCGGTGAGGACGCCAGCGGCATGCACGGCGCCAACCGGCTTGGCGGCAACGGCGTCGCCAATTCGACCGTGTTCGGCGGCATCGCCGGCGACGTGATCCCGCAATGGATTGCCGCTAATCCCGGCGCCCGCGCGCCGGACGAGGCCGTGATCGATGCGGAAGTCACGCGCGCGCTCACGCCATTCAACAATAAGCCCGGCGACATCAACGCGCTGCGCGAAAAATTGCTCGGCGTGATGTGGGACGATGTCGGCGTCATCCGCGACAAGGCCGGCATCGATCGCGCGCTCACCGCGCTCGACGGCATTGAGGCGGAACTGCTGGCGACCGGGCTGCCGGAGAGTGATCGCACCTTCAATCTCACATGGCACGACTGGCTCAATCTGCGCTCGCTGATCGAGACCAGCCGCATCATTGCGCTGGCTGCGCTGGCACGCGAGAACAGCCGCGGCGCGCATTTCCGCGAGGATTTTCCGGAACCCGGCGACCTCGAAACCTCGACTTTCACGGTCGCACGTCAGGCCGGGACCAAGATTAATATGACGCACGAGCCGGTGCGCTTTACCATCGTCAAACCGGGCGAAACGCTGCTCAAGGATCAGGTCGCCGCGGAGTAATGACAGTGATGTCTAGGACAGAGGCGAGCAAGTTATTTCCGTTCGTCCCCGCGCAAGCGGGGACCCAGGGCCAAGGAAAGAAAGAACTGGATTCCCGCTTGCGCGGGAACGAACGGAGAGGGCGTGCCCCATGATCCCCCTCTCGACCCTCGAACGCACCGCCAATGAATTGATGGCCAAGGCCGCAATCGAAATTCCGGAGGATTATCTCTCCGGCCTGCGCGCGTGTGCGAATACCGAGAAAGGCGATCTATCCGCTTTCGTCATTCAGGCGATGCTGGAAAATTACGAGGCGGCGAAGGAAGATCGCCGCGCCATGTGCGGCGATACCGGCGTGCCGCGCTGGTACGTCAAATACGGTAACGAGGCGCGCGTCGAGGGCGGCCCCGTGGCGCTCGAAACCGCGTTGCGCCGCGCCACCGCAAGCGCCACGCGCAACATCCCGCTGCGGCCCAATCGCGTGCATCCGCTCTGGCGCACCGATCACGACAACAATGTCGGCATCAACGCGCCGGAAATCGAATACGCCTTCCACCCGGACGGCGACTGGATCGACCTCACCACCGTCCACAAAGGCGGCCTGTTCGGCTCCGATTACCGGATGCTGTTTCCCGGCGACGGCATTGAGGGCATCAAGCGGTTCTACCTCGACACGCTGATCGGCTTCGGCAAGCGCGGGCTCGCCTGTCAGCCGGCCATCGTCGGCGTCGGCCTCGGCGGCTCGAAAGACACCAGCATGGTGCTCGGCAAGCAGGCATCGTGCCTGCGCGTCGTCGGCTCGCGCAATCCCGACCCGAAGATCGCGGCGCTCGAAGAGGAGTTCAAAAACCTCGGCAATTCCATCGGCATGGGCGCCATGGGCTTCATGGGCTCGTCGATGGTGGTCGATTGCCACATCGAGGTGGGCTACTGCCACACCGGCGGCATGCCGATGTCGGTCCACATGTTCTGCCTGTCGTCACGCCGCGCCACCGCGCGCGTTCACGGCAACGGCAAGGTCGAATTCCGCACCGATCCCGATTGGTTCACCGATTACAGCCGCCGCACCACCGTCGAGTGGGGTGCGGGCGCGGCAACGCAAGCGGCGGAGTAGCGATGGCCGCCAAGTTGAAAACCGTCGAGCTGAAGCTGCCGGCCTCCACTGAGGATCTGCGCAAGCTCGAGCTCGGCAATGTCGTCTATCTCACCGGCCGGCTCTATACGGCGCGCGAGGGCGTCTACAAGCACGCCGTCGAAGACGGCGCCGGCATGCCCGCCACCAATGTCGATCTCGGCACCGCCAACTTCCATTGCTCGCCGGCCGCCTCGATCGAGCCGGACGGCACCTTCAAGGTTGGCGCGGTGACCGCAACGGCGTCGTTCCGCTTCGCCAAGTGGCTCGACGGCTGGTTCGCGCTGTCGAAGTCCAACATCATCATCGGCAAAGGCGGGATGACGTCGGAGATCTACCGCACCAAGTTCGTGCCGAACAACGCGATCTATCTGACCACCGTCGGCTACGGCACCGGCGCGCTGCTCGGCCGCGGCATCCGCGATGTGCCGGGCGTCTATTGGCGCGACGAACTAGGATTGGCGCAGGCGGTGTGGGTGCTCGACGTCGAGCGTTTCGGGCCGTTTCTGGTCGAGAGCGACCTCGACGGCAACTCTCTCTTTGAAAGAGAGAACGCGAAGATTGCGCCGGGCATCGACAAGCTCTACGCCGGGACGCGCCCCGCCACGATGCGCCGCTACGGCGAGACCGACAACAAAACCGACGAGATTTTTTGACCTTGCAATACGACGACAATCTCACCACCGAGCGCCCCACCTTCGTCACCCATCTCGAATGTTCGATGACCGGCGACCATTACCCCGCCGATCAGGTCCACAATCTGTCGAAGGCCGGCAAGCCGCTGCTAGTGCGCTACGACCTGCCCGCCGTCCGCAAGGCGCTAACGAAAGACGCGCTGGCGGAGCGCCCCGCCGACCTGTGGCGCTATCGCGAGCTTCTCCCCGTCCGCAAAACCAAAGACATCGTCAGCCTCGGTGAGGCGATGACGCCGCTCCTGCCGCTGCCGCGCCTGTCGCGCGAACTCGGCGGCGGCGAAATCCTGGTGAAGGACGAAGGCCGCCTGCCGACCGGCTCGTTCAAAGCCCGCGGCCTGGTCATGGCGGTGTCGATGGCCAAGGCGTTCGGCATCAAGCACATGGCGATGCCGACCAACGGCAACGCCGGCGCCGCGCTCGCCGCCTACGCCACCCGCGCTGGCATCCGCACCACCATCTTCTGCCCGGAAGACACGCCGGAGGTGAACGTCAGCGAAATCGCGCTGCAGGGCGCCAATGTCTATCGCGTCAACGGCCTCATTGATGACTGCGGAAAAATCGTCGGCGAGGGCAAGTCCAAAGTCGGCTGGTTCGATACCTCGACGTTGAAGGAGCCCTACCGCATCGAAGGTAAGAAAACGATGGGCCTCGAGCTCGCCGAGCAACTCGGCTGGCAGGTGCCGGACGTCATTTTCTATCCGACCGGCGGCGGCACCGGCCTGATCGGGATGTGGAAGGCGTTCGCCGAACTCGAAGCCATCGGCTTCATCGGCGCAAAGCGTCCCCGCATGGTTGCGGTGCAGGCGGAAGGCTGCGCGCCGATGGTGCGCGCCTACGAGAAAGGCGAGGAGCACGCGCCGCGTTTTGAAAATGCGCACACCATCGCCAGCGGCATCCGCGTTCCCCAAGCCGTCGGTGACTTCCTTATTCTTCGCGCGGTGCGGGAGAGCAGGGGCTTCGCTATCGCGGTGAGCGACGACGCCATCACCGCCGCGGTCGACGAGGTCGCGCGCCAGGAAGGCTTCCTGATGTGCCCCGAAGGTGGGGCGACATATGCGGCGTATAAACAAAGTCTGGCCGACGGCCGCGTCGGCAAGACCGAGCGCGCCGTGCTGTTTAATTGCGCAATCGGCCTGAAATATCCGCTGCCACGCATCGAACGCCGGCTCGACCGCACGAAACCAATCGATTACGCCGCGCTCTAGTCCATAAAGTTGCACCGCGCGGGAGGCGAGCTACATTGGCCGTGCTTTCGCCCGAATGTGGATGCCTATAAGATTTGTAAAGCTCAGGTTCCGCCTGGGGGGTTCGTAACCGAGGAGCCGCATGCCAGTCATTTTTGTGATCGGGCGTGTTGTGTTTGTTCTGTATTTCATCTTTGCAGGTCTGCAGAGATTGATGAATGTCACGGCCAGCGCCGATTATTTCGCCCACAAATTTGTCATCCCGACCGCGCTCGCTGCTCTGGCGACGCAGGCCGAAAACCTGTTCGGCCTTTCGACCCCGCAGATGCTGGCGGTGCTGGCGGGCGCCGTCGAATTGGCTGCCGGCCTGTTGATAGCGTTTAACGTCGGTACCCGGGCCATGGCCCTCGTGCTCATCGTCATCACCGGGATCGGCATTTATTACAGCTACAATTTCTGGGGGATGCCCGCGGCTCCGGAGCGCGACCTCGTCATCCAGCAGGCCGTGGAGCAGCTTGCTTTGATCGGCGGCTTGTTGGTTTTCGTCGCTCTCGGCTCCTCACGGCCCGGCGAACCGCAGCGCCCGCTCGGCGTTCAGTAGCTGGGCAATGAGCATTGCCGGGTCTGGGCGAACTTTAATCACATAATATACTGGGGCTGATAGCGACATGACCTCACGCTGGAAGGTGCCAAAGGTCGTCTCAAAGGTTGTTGCATGAGCCTTCGACGACGATTGGCCATCTTGGTCGGCATTGGAATGACGCCGCCGCTTTTGCTGGTGATGTTCAACACCGCGCGGTGGCAGATCCACCATGAGGAAGACATCCACGCGGCCGCGATCGCGGACGCGCGCCTGCTGTCGACCGAAGTAACGCAGATCATCGATAACAGCCGTGAAACGATGATGATCATGTCGAAATTCCCCGCGGCACCGGGGGATGAGGCGGCCTGTACCGCCTATTTCAAGTCGGTGGTCGACACCCTGCCGCTCTATCGTGAAGCGGCGATCATCGACCCCGACGGCAAATTCCACTGTTCGACCATCCCGATTCCGCCGAACCTCAGCGTCAAGGATCGCCCCTATTTCAAGGAGCCCTTGGAAAGCGGGCGCTTCACCATCGGCACCTTCACCAAGGGCCGCGTGACCGGCGAGACCTCGATCCATCTCTCGATGCCGTACAAGTCGCTGGATGGCGCGATGTCCGGCGTCATCGTGCTGATCCTCAATCCCGACAAGATGGCGGAAGACCTCGCTTCGCTGCCTTGGCATCCGCGCGACCGCATCATTGTGGTCGACCGCAATGGCGAGATGGTTCTTACGTTTCCACCCAACAGCGCCGATGCTGCCGCGATTGCGAAGGCCGCATTCAAGAAGGCGCATTGGCGCTCGCCGGAATCCTTACAACTCGATGTGTTGCCGAACCGGCCACAAATCGTCAGCGTCGCGCCGGTCACGGTCGGCTCCGGAAGTCTGGGCGTCATGGTTGCCGTCGATCGCAACAATGCGATGGCCGAGTCGTGGCGTTACGCCGCGCGCAATCTCGCCGCCGCGCTCACCGCAATTTTGCTCGCAATCGGGCTGGTGTGGATCGCTACCCACGTCCTGATCACGCGCCCGATCCGGACTCTGGTCGCCGTGGCGCGGCGCCGCGAGGCAGGGGATGCGACGGCAAAATTCCCCGATACGCACTCGAGTAGCGAGTTCGGGCAGCTCAGCGCCGCGCTGTCGCGCATGTCGTCGCGGGTCGACGATCTGCTGGCGCAGAAAGCGCTCTTTTTGCGCGAACTCCAACATCGCGTGATGAACAGTCTCAACCTGCTATCGAGCATGTTCGACATCCAGCGCCGCAAGACCGAAACGAGCGATGTTGCCAAGGCGCAACTCGCCAGCGCACGCAATCGCGTGGTCGCACTCGGCACCGTGTATCGACACCTCTACAACAACGATGCGGTCGACAACATCGAAGTCAGCGAGCTCTTGAAGTTCATCGGCCGCGAGAGCGCCAGCGCCTATGACGGGCCGGTCAAGCTGGATGTCGATGTTGATGCCGATCCGCTGTTACTGTCCGGCACCAACGCCATCTCACTGGCAATGCTGACGCACGAGTTGATCATGAATTCGATCAAGCATGCTTTCACGGAGGGTGAGACCGGCCAGGTGAATGTCAGTCTCAAGCAGGCAGACCAAGGTTTTATCTATCGCTTTGCGGATCATGGCCGCGGTCTGCCGAAGGATTTCACGATCGATAAGTCGGACTCGCTTGGAATGATCATGATCACGGCGACCGCCCGCCAACTCGGCGGCAAGCTGACGATCAACGATCTCGCGCCGGGCACGGAGTTCGTGCTCGAGTTGCCGTCTACGATCCAGGAAGCTGACAAAGAGGCAGCTATCCCGCCCGTGGTCCCGAAAGCCTAGTCGCCGGATTTATCGTCGGGCTTGCCCGACTTGTCCTCGGCCTCATCCAGTTTGCCCAAAAGATCGTTCAAGTGGTCAGGCACGCCCTGCTTGACCACCTCGTCATACATCGTCCGTAGGTGCTGACCGATTTTGACTTGCACGTCTCGCCCTAGACTCACAACCTTACCATCCGCCATTGCGTTATTACTTTTGCGGCCGGGCCGATTGCTGCCGTCGGATGACATCTTCCCCACCCCAAACCGGAACTACACCCGATTCGGCCAACCCGGAACCCGGACCGAGCCAACTTCTTCCAAAATCAACCCAATTTATGCGATAGCGTTCCGTCTAATTGATGGAACTTTTCGAGGCTATAAGCATTAGGTCCCGCTGAAGTCCAGTATCGGGGAGGGTCCCAAGATGTCGGTTTCCCAGCAGGTTGCAGCTTTCTTGCCGCTTTTACGCCGTTACGCGCGTGCGTTAACCGGCAGCCAATCCTCCGGGGATGCCTACGTGGCCGCCACCATTCAGGCCATGATCGAGGACCCGGACCTCGCCAAGCAGGGCGCCAGCTCCAAGGTGGCCCTCTATCGCCTGTTCAGCAAAATCTGGAATTCGGTATCGCTCAACACGACCAGCGGCCCGAAAGCGATTTCACTGCCGGCCGACCAGCATCTGAGCCGGATTACCCCGTTGCCGCGGCAGGCGTTCCTGCTGATGGCGCTGGAAGGTTTTTCAGAGACTGATGCAGCGCACGTGCTCGACATCGATGTTGCCGCGCTGCGCGATCATGTCGCCGAATCCGGTCGCGAATTGGCGGCTGAGATTGCCACCGATGTTCTCATCATTGAAGACGAGTCGCTGATCGCCAAGGATCTGGAAGGTCTGGTCGAGAGCCTCGGCCACAGCGTGTTCGGTGTCGCTCGCACGCGCACCGAGGCGGTGGACCTGGCGAAGAAGGGCAAGCCGGGCCTCATCCTTGCGGACATCCAGCTCGCCGACGGTTCGTCTGGTCTCGATGCGGTGAACGACCTCCTCAAGACATTCGAAGTTCCGGTGATCTTCATCACCGCTTATCCGGAGCGCTTCTTAACCGGCGAGCGGCCGGAGCCGGCATTCCTGATCGCCAAGCCGTTCCAGCCGGCCACTGTGTCGGCGGTGATCAGCCAGGCACTGTTCTTCGAGCGCAAGGCGCGCGTCGCGCCCAAGCGCGCCGCCGGCTAAACCTGATCGGCGTTGAGGTAGGCGAGCCGCGCGCCGCAAAACGCGCAGATCAATCCGAGGGCGAGCGCGGTGAGACTGACGATTACGTCAGTCGTTCCGCCCGCTGAGCCTGTCTTGCTCCACAATCCGGCTGCGGTGCAGACCACGACGACGACGAAGATCAGGAATCGGCGCGCCAGCCGGTAGATCAGGTCGCGCTCGCGCGCAGCGGCGATCAGATAGGCGCCGGCAGCCCAGCCGCCGATGAAACCCGCGGCCGCGACCGCCCACCATGCCAGTGACGCGACAAACTGCTGCTGGCTGCTCGGAATGAGGTCGCGCAGCACGTTGTCCATGCCGACGCCAAGGACCGTGAGCAGGATGTGAACCGCCATTGCGGCAAACACGCCACACGCGATTGCGGCGGCGTAGTGCAGTCGGCGGAGGGCGTCGGAATCCATTCGGTTGGCCACAAATGAAAAGTCTTGATCTCGCCACACGAATCGCTGCGGGATTACTTGGCTGTCGTCAACTCGATTATTGGAACTCCCGCCATGCCGATACGCGCTTTGATCTGCGTTTCCTGCCGGTGTGAGCTTGAATATGTCGCCATCAACCGCGGCGAAATCGTCATTTGCGCTGCCTGTGACGGCATCGGCGACAGCCGGGAGGTGGCCGCCCGCCAGCTCGCAAATATGCCAAAAGCACCCGGGAAACGGGCTATCGCGCGCGCAAGCGCAAAAATTCTTGAAATTCCCGCTCCAGCGCGTCGAGACCGGCGCGCCGAGCCGGCGTCATCAGGCTTTCCCTCTGCTCGCGCTCGGCAAGTCTCTGCTGGTCCCGTTCGACGTACCGGTAGTCGATAGCTTCCGCCCGCATTTCCATCCCCTTGGTTGACCCTCGGAGCGAGCTCTATCTGAGTCGCGAGTCTGTGGATAAGTCCGGCCAAACACCGTCGCCGCAAATCCCGGCGCCATGTGGCTTTCCGGCGACAGCAAGAACCGGAAGCTGTTTCTCGGCGTTATCCGGCGATGCCCGCCCCAATTATCGAAACCAGCATCCCGGCTCGGCTCGATCGGTTGCCGTGGGGTGGCTTCCACAGTCGGGTCGTCGCGGCGCTTGGCGTCACTTGGGTCCTCGATGGTCTTGAAGTCACCCTCGCTGGCGCCCTGTCGGGAGCGCTCAAGGAATCGCCCGCGCTCCAGTTCACCAACACTGACATCGGTTTTGCCGCGAGTGCGTATCTCGCCGGGGCAGTGCTGGGCGCGCTGTTTTTCGGCTGGCTGACCGACCGGCTCGGCCGCAAGAAGCTCTTCTTCATCACGTTGACGGTCTATCTGCTGGCCACCGCCGCCACCGCGGTTTCCTGGAACATCTGGAGCTTCGTCTTGTTCCGCTTTTTCACCGGTGCGGGGATCGGCGGGGAATACACCGCCATCAACTCGACCATTCAAGAGCTGGTGCCGGCGCGCGTGCGTGGCTGGACCGATCTCGTCATCAACGGCAGCTTCTGGATTGGCGCGGCACTGGGCGCGCTCGGTTCGATCGTGTTGCTCGATCCGCAAATCATCGATCCGGATTTGGGCTGGCGGGTTGCATTTCTCATTGGCGCGTCTCTCGCACTCGTGATCTTCGTGATGAGGCTTTGGATTCCGGAAAGCCCCCGCTGGCTGATGACGCATGGCCGCGCCGTTGAGGCTGAGCATGTCGTCGCTGGCATTGAAGCTAGCTTCGATTTGCCGCAAGGCGAACTGCCTCGTGCGCGATTACACGTCCGCTCGTCGACGCCGTTCAGCGAAGTTGCACGGACTTTGTTTGCGACGTATCGCCAGCGCACTTACGTTGGCTTATGCTTGATGGCCTCACAGGCGTTTTTCTACAACGCGATCTTTTTCACCTACGCACTGGTCCTCACGGATTTCTACAGTATCCCGTCCGAACACGTCGGCTGGTATCTGCTACCCTTCGCTGCTGGTAATGTGCTCGGTCCAATCCTGCTGGGCCGTTTGTTCGACACAGTCGGCCGCAGGCCGATGATCGCATTCACCTATGTCGTCTCGGGTATCCTGCTTGCTGCCGCAGGCTGGTTGTTCGCGCTCGATCTGATCGACGCGTCCACGCAGACACTATGCTGGATGGTGATCTTCTTCTTTGCCTCGACCGCCGCGAGTTCGGCTTATCTCACCGTCAGCGAAACCTTTCCGTTGGAGATCCGCGCTCTTGCCATCGCGTTCTTCTACGCGGTGGGAACGGGCGTCGGCGGTGTCATCGGCCCGGCACTCTTTGGCGTGCTGATCGACACCGGCTCGAGAATGAGCGTATTCGGTGGCTATCTATTGGGAGCCGTTTTGATGGTCGGCGCCAGCGCGGTGGTGTGGCGTTGGGGCGTTGCTGCTGAGCGAAAACCTCTTGAACACGTGGCTCGCCCGCTCACTTACGTTGACTAGCCATGCGCTCGAGCCAGTTGCACCAATAGGGCGGGCGGGACTAGCCTTGCCGCTCTTTTGGCGACGAACGGATGAAATCCATGCTCACTCCTGCGACGCGTTCCGACCGTGCGGCGATGGTGCCGTTCGATCAGGCCCGGCTCGATCGGTTGATGGATGAAGAGGGCATCGACCTCGTCCTAGCAACCTCGAAACACAATGTGCAGTATCTGCTTGGCGGTCACCGCGCGCATTTCTTCGACTACATGGATGCGACAGGCCATACCCGCTACCTGCCGGTGATGATCTATCCGAAGGGCGCGCCGGAAAAGGCCGCCTATGTCGGGCATCGCCTCGAAATCTGGCAGCGCGAGCTCAAACCGATTTGGACGCCTGAAACGCTAACTGTGTCGAACGGCTCGGCCGACGCCATGGAGAAGGCGGTCGAGATCATCAAGAAGCTGGGCCTCAAGCCAAAAAAGATTGGCGCCGAATTCGGCTTCTTGCCCTATGATGCGGCCAATGTGGTGCGCGCGGCATTCCCGGATGCGCAACTGGTCGAGGGCACGTTGGTGCTCGATCGCCTGCGTGCGATCAAGACGCCGCACGAGTTGAAGATGCTCAAGCACGCGTCCGAGACCGTGATCGACTCCATGAAGGCGGTGATCGCCAGCCATGGGCCTGGGTCGACCAAAAGCGAAATTTGGGAAGCGATGCGGCGCGAAGAAACCAATCGCGGACTGACGTTCGAATATTGCCTTGTCACCGTTGGGCCGAGCCATAATCGCGCCCCCAGCGATGACAAATGGAAGCAGGGCGAAGTGCTCTCGCTAGACTCTGGCGGGAACTATCACGGTTATATCGGCGACTTGTGCCGGATGGCCGTGCTCGGTGAGCCGGATGCCGAGCTTCAGGATCTGCTCGGCGAAATCGAAACGATCCAGCGGGCGGGTTTCAAAGCGGTACAGCCGGGCGTGACGGGCCGCGAGATTTACGCGGCCGCTGAGCCGTTGGTCGCCAAGTCCAAACACCACAACGGCATGGACTTCCTCGCGCACGGCATGGGCCTCGTTAGCCATGAGGCCCCGCGCCTCACGACGCGTGCGGTGCCTTACGCGCCCGAACATGTCGACAAGCCGATCGAGGCTGGCATGGTGGTCTCGGTGGAAACAACAATGCGTCACCCGACCCGCGGCTTCATCAAGCTCGAGGACACGCTGGCCGTCACCAAAGACGGTCACGAGATTTACGGCGAAGGCGCGCGCGGCTGGAACAGGGGCGGCACTGCCGTGAAGCGCTAGGCGCTATACCTCTCAATATGCCGCTCGCGCGTAGCGACAATCTGCGGGTCCGACACGGTCACGATCATCATCGCGTGACCTATATCGAGCTGTTCTACGATCTCGTCTTTGTCTTCGCGATCACGCAACTTTCTCACGGCCTGCTTCACCATCTGACTCCGCTCGGCGCGCTGGAAACCGCGCTGTTGATGATCGCGGTTTGGTGGGCTTGGATCGATACGGCATGGATCACCAATTGGCTCGATCCCGACCGGCCCTTCGTTCGCATCTTGTTGTCGGTGCTGATGCTGGCGGGTCTTGTGCTCGCCGCTGCGATCCCGAAGGCGTTCGAGGAGCGGGCGCTGCTGTTCGCCGTCGCCTATGTGACAATGCAAATCCTTCGCGACGTCTTCATGTTGTGGGTATTGCGTGGCAACAGTCCCGGCAATTTCGTCAATTTTCTACGCATCACCATCTGGCACGCCTGCCTCGCCCCGTTGTGGATTGCCGGCGCCGTCATCGGTCACGGCACGCAACTCCCGCTCTGGGGTGTCGCGGTGCTGATCGAAAGTATCGCGCCGATTGCCTATTTCTGGGTGCCGGGCATGGGCCGCTCGACCACGACCGACTGGACGGTCGAGGGTGGCCACATGGCGGAGCGTTGCGCGCTGTTCGTTATCATTGCCCTCGGCGAATCCATCTTGATAACGGGCGCCACCTTCGCGGAGCTATCGTGGACGGCGGTGACTATTGAGGCCTTCGTAGTGGCCTTCGCCGGCAGCGTTGCAATGTGGGCGGTCTATTTCAACATTGGCGCTGAGCGCAGCAGCCGGCAGATTGTATCGTCCGACGATCCCGGCCGCTTGGCCCGCAACGGCTACACGTACCTGCACCAGCCCATCATTGCCGGCATTATCGTGGCCGCGGTGGGCGACGATATTGTGGTGCACGAACCGGCGGCGATCGTGACGCCAGCAAAGGCCGCGATCATCCTTGGCGGACCCGCGCTATACCTCCTCGGCAATGCATTGTTCAAGCGGCAGTCTGCGCCGCATGTGCCGCTGTCGCATCAGATCGGAATCCTGATGCTGGTGCTGCTAATGCCGTTCGCTTTGGCGATGACGACGCTCATGCTCGCGGCGGCGACAACTGCGGTGCTGATCGTCGTTGCTGCTTGGGAGTGGTGGTCTTTCAGGCCGTCCCGCGTTTAGCCTTCGCCTATCTCGCGCAGAATTTCAGCCGTGTGCTCGCCAAGGAGCGGCGAGGGCCTTTCCGATGCTGCTTTCCAGCCATCGATCACAATCGGTGTGCGAACGCCGGGGATCGTGCCACCCTTTGCTGCCTTGCTTTTGAGTTCGAGTTTCATGCCGCGATGCTTGACCTGATCGTCGGCAAATACTTGCTCAAGATTATTGATCGGGCCCGCCGGCACTTTCACCGCTTCAAGTTTGGCGAGCAGTTCGTCCCGCTTCATTTTCTTGGTCAATTCCGTGAGCTTTCCAACCAGCTCACCGCGATGCTTGAGGCGGCCCACATTGTCCTTGTAATTCGGGTCAGTGCCGAGCTCGGCGGCGCCGATCACCTTGCAAAAATCCTGATACTGGCGGTCGTTTCCGGTGGCGACGATCAGGAAGCCATCCGATGCCGGAAATTCTTGATACGGCACGATGTTGGCGTGCGCATTACCAAGCCGTTCCGGAATTTTACCGGACACCAGATAGTTCATCACGTTGTTGGCCAGCACGCCGACGGTAGAGTCGACCAGCGCGGTGTCGACATAGGCCCCCTTGCCGGTTTTGTGGCGCTGCTCCAATGCCGCGAGAATGCCGATCACCGAATAAACCCCGGTGAAAATGTCGGATACTGCAACGCCAACGCGGGTCGGTGGGCCATCGCGCATGCCGGTCAGCGCCATCATGCCGGCCATGCCCTGCGCCATCAGGTCGTAGCCGGCGCGGGCCGCATAGGGGCCGTCTTGGCCGAAGCCCGTCACCGAGCAATAGATGAGACGAGGGCAACCGGGCGCCAGCGACTTGTAGTCGAGGCCAAACTTGGCAAGGCCGCCGACCTTGAAGTTCTCAATCAATATGTCGGATTTGGCGGCGAGCTTCTTGACCAGCCGCTTGCCGTCATCTGTCTCGAAATCGAGTTCGATCGAACGCTTACCGCGGTTGGCGGAATGGAAATAGGCCGCGCCGATATGGTTCCCGTCGGCGCCTTCGACGAAAGGCGGACCCCAAGCGCGCGTATCGTCGCCGACGCCCTTACGTTCGACCTTAATGACGTCGGCGCCGAGGTCAGACAACAATTGGCCGGCCCAAGGTCCTGCCAAGATGCGCGCAAGTTCAAGGACGCGCAGGCCCGCCAACGGTTTCGCCATTCCGATACTCCCGGCAGATTTTCAAATGCAGCCGGGGTTATAGATAGATCGATTTGGTAAGACCAGTCCGGTGTGCAGCGCGGCATCGACGGAAGCGGTATTGGCATCTTGCCGCAGCGGTGGCTAATGTGCCCCGGGCGCGACGATGATACGCTTTTGATTGGCGTATGACCCCAATTCTGACAGCGGCTCGCCGCTGCAAAAGAAGAGAACATAAGGGAGGACTTCAATGAAGTTGATTAGCGCATTGTTTGTGGGCGCCGCGGCGATCGTGTTGAGCACGGCCGCGCAAGCGCAGGTGACGCTGAAAGCGTCGCATCAGTTCCCTGGCGGCAAAGGCGATCCGCGCGATGAGATGGTGCAGATCATCGCCAAAGAAGTGAAGGCCGCCAATGTCGGGATTGATATCCAGGTCTATCCGGGTGCCTCGCTGTTCAAGGCGAACGACCAATGGAACGCGATGGTCAACGGTCAGCTCGACATCTCGTCGTTCCCGCTCGACTACGCTAGCGGCAAGGTTCGTTCGTTCGGGGCGACCCTGATGCCGGGCCTCGTGCGCAACCATGAGCGCGCAGCCAAAATGAACGACTCGCAGTTCATGAAGGACATCAAGGCGCAAATCGATAAAGCCGGAGTCGTTGTGCTGGCCGATGCTTGGCTCGCCGGGGCCGTGGCCTCCAAGAAGGGCTGTATCCGCAAGCCGGACGACATCAAGGGCCAGAAGATCCGTTCGGCCGGCCCGACCTTCGCGGCGATGTGGCAGGAAGCCGGCGCCTCTATCGTCTCGATCCCGTCGAACGAAGTCTATAACGCGCTACAGACCGGCGTTGCCGATGCGACCGACACGTCGGCCGGCAGCTTTGTCTCGTTCCGCATCTACGAGCAGGTCAAGTGCATCACCGCGCCGGGCGACAATGCCCTGTGGTTCATGTACGAGCCGGTGCTGATGTCGAAGAAGAGCTTTGAGAAGCTCAACAAGCAGCAGCAAGACGCGCTGATGAAGGCCGGCAAGAAATCGGAAGAATACTTCAAGAAGGAGAGCAAGGAGCTCGACGAAAAGATGGTCAAGGCTTTCAAGGACCACAAAGTCGAGGTCGCGACGATGACGGCGGATGAATATAACGCCTGGCTCGAAGTCGCGAAGAAGAGCTCCTACGCGGAATTCGCCAAAGCGGTTCCGGATGGCAAGAAGCTGATCGAAGAAGCTCTCGCGGTAAAATAGCAACGACGCAAAGGCATTGGCCGGCGGTTTCGCCGGCCAATGTTTGACTCTCGAAGCCTGCCCTGAAGGACGGCCGCCTGATGGATCGCTTTATCTCGATTGTGCGATGGATTTCCCAGATTTGCGGCTTCATCGCTGCGGGGTTGATCGCCGCCGGTGTTCTGATCGTCTGCCAGATGGTGTTCATCCGCTACGTGTTGAACCACAACACGATCTGGCAGACCGATTTCGTCACCTACAGCCTGGTCGGCGCGACATTCATCGGCGCGCCTTACGTGCTGCTGACCCGCGGCCACGTTAACGTCGACGTGCTGCCGCTCTATCTCGGCCAGAAGGGGCGCTTCTATCTCGCGCTGGCATCGATCCTGATGTCGTTTGCCTTCTGCCTCGTCATGACGGTGCTGACTGCCATGTTCTGGCACGAGGCTTGGGCCAACAACTGGGTGTCCGACACAATGTGGCGTGCCCGCATGTGGATCCCCTACGGGACAATGCCGATCGGGCTCGGTCTGATCTCACTGCAATATCTCGTCGATCTCATCTGCCTGGTGACGGGGCGCGAGCCGCCATTCGGCCTGAAACCGAAGATGACGGCGGAAGACGCCGCCCGCGAACAGGCCAAAGAAGCATTGGGGAGCGCGCCATGAGCCCAACCACACAGGGCGCGATCGTTCTTATCGTCACGCTGGTCGTGCTGCTGTCCGGCGCGCCGGTCGCGTTCGGCCTTGGGGCCATCGCGGTGGCGTTCCTGGTCATTTTCCAGGGCTTCCCCGCGCTGCATGTCGCGGCTGAGACGCTCTACACCGGCTTGCAGGACTTCACCCTGGTTTCCATCCCGATGTTCGTGATGATGGGCGCGGCGATCGGGTCTTCGCCCGCCGGCAAGGATCTCTACGAGGCGCTCGACCGCTGGCTCTATCGCGTGCCGGGCGGGCTGGTGATTTCCAACCTCGGCGCTTGCGCGATTTTCGCGGCGCTGACCGGCTCGTCCCCGGCATGTTGTGCGGCGATCGGCAAGATGGGCATCCCGGAGATGCGCCGCCGCGGTTATCCCGATGACGTCGCCACCGGTTCGATCTGCGCCGGCGGCACGCTCGGCATTTTGATCCCGCCGTCGATCACCTTCATCCTCTATGGCATTGCCACCGAAACCTCGATCGGCCGGCTGTTCCTCGCCGGCGTGGTGCCGGGCCTGATGCTGACCGGCCTGTTCATGCTCTGGACGGTCTTCATCATCTCGAAGCGCGGCTTCCGCTCGCATGCCGCCGACTTCCGCTATTCGTGGAAGGAGAAATTCGAGGCAATCCCGAAGATCGCGCCGTTCATCTTCATCATTGCCGGTGTGATGTACGTGCTCTACGGCGGTGTGGCGACGCCATCGGAAGCGGCCGGCGTCGGGGCGGCGCTCTGCGTCGTGCTCGCCATCATCATCTATCGCATGTGGTCGCCCGAGAAATGGTGGGCGATCCTGCGCGACACCACGCGCGAGTCGGTGATGATCCTGATGATCATCGCGACCGCAGTGCTGTTCGGCTACATGCTGACGTCGCTCTACCTGACGCAGACTTTGGCGCAGGCGATTGCCGATATGCACGTCAACAAGTGGGTGTTGATGCTGCTGATCAACATCTTCCTGCTGGTGTGCGGCTTCTTCATCCCGCCGGCGGCCATTATCCTGATGACGTCGCCCATCCTGTTGCCGATCATCACAACCGCTGGGTTCGATCCGGTCTGGTTCGGCGTGATTTTGACGATCAACATGGAGATTGGCCTGATCCACCCGCCGGTCGGCCTCAATATTTACATCGTAAACTCGATCGCGCCGGATGTGCCTGTCACACAGGTCATGTGGGGCACCATTCCCTACGTCCTTTGCATGATGTTATCGATCGTGATCTTGTGCATCTTCCCCGAAATCGCCACATGGTTGCCTGACCACTTGATGGGCGCTGTTACCAAGCATTAGGCGATAATGAACACCTCGTTCTTCGGCGAGTTGCTGCAAACGATCTCCGATCGCGGCCGTGCGCTGCTCAAGCGTGAGCGTGCGCCGTCCGAGAAGTCGGAATCGCTGATTGATCTCTGCGATCACCTGCTATCGAGCCGTGGCGAGGCGTCAAGCGTGGCGCGCGCCGCCGACATCCTGTCGCAATACGACAAGCTGACGACCGGCCCCCGGATTGCGTTCTTCGAAGCGCTGGCGACACGGTTCGGTCCCGATGAAGAGCGCATGAAAGCCGCCATTGCGGGCTGGCAGCAGAAACCGGGCGACGACACCGTGTCCGAACTGCATGCCGCATCGGAGCCGCGCCGCCAGGAGTTGTTCCGCCGGCTCAATCTGGCGCCAGGCGGCACTCGCGCGCTGGTCGCGATGCGCGAGCAAGTGATGGACGCGCTCGCGCGCCGGCCCGACCTCGCCGCGCTCGACGCTGATTTCGTTCACTTGTTTTCGTCCTGGTTCAATCGCGGGTTCCTCGTGCTGCGGCACATCGATTGGTCGACGCCTGCCGCGATCCTGGAGAAGATCATCCGCTATGAGGCGGTGCACCAGATCCGCGATTGGGACGATTTGCGCCGGCGCATCGATCCGCCAGACCGGCGCTGCTTCGCCTTCTTTCATCCAGCGCTTAATGACGATCCACTGATCTTCGTCGAGGTCGCGTTGGAGAAGGAGATTCCCGCCGCCATTGCGCCGATTTTGGCCAGCGGCCGTCAGGAGTTTCTGCCGCCTGGTCAGGCGCGCACGGCCGTATTTTATTCGATTTCCAACTGCCAGCGCGGCCTTGCCGGCGTGTCATTTGGCAACTTCTTGATCAAGCAGGTGGTCGAGGATCTCTGTCGCGAACTGCCGAAGCTGAATACTTTCGTGACGCTGTCGCCGGTGACTAACTTTGCGTCGTGGCTCAAGGGCGAACTCGCCAACGATTCATCGCGGGCGGTAAATGCCGCCGATCGTGCAGTGTTTGCGCTGCTCGACCAGAATTTGTGGTGGACCGACCCGGTCGTTTTTGACCAGCTCAAGGAGCCGCTGCTGCGCGCCGCGGCGTTTTACTTCCTCAACGCCCGTAATCGACGCGGCGCGCCGGTCGATGCAGTGGCGCGCTTCCATCTCGGCAACGGCGCCCGGCTCGAGCGTATCAACTGGCTCGGCGATACCTCCGAGCGTTCGATCAAGCAGGCTTACGGCGTAATGGTGAACTACCTTTACGATCTCGACCACATCGAGAGGAATCATGAGGCCTACGCGGAAAACCGCGAGGTCGTGGCCTCGTCCGCTGTGCAGCGGCTGCTGCGCCCGCCGCTCGAACTGGTGCCGGTCGCGGGCTAGTCAGCTCGATTTGCCGTAAACCGGTACAATCGCGCCGCGGGTTACGCGGTTGTCGGGTGAAGCCAGAAACAAAATCGTCTGCGCGACTTCTTCGACCTTCGGCCATTTGCCGAAATCGGCCTTTGGCATGTCCTTGCGGTTCACCGGTGTGTCCATGATCGAGGGCGCCACCGCGTTGACGAGGATACCATCCTTGGCAACTTCCTCGGCTAAAGCCGCCGTCATTGCTGCAACTGCAGTCTTGCTGGCACCGTAGGCAGACTGGCTCGCGCCCAGCCGCCATTCCAGGGCCTGGCGCGCGGCGACATTGACGATGCGCCCGCCGTTCTTCCCCATCGCCTTGATGGCTGCCCGGCAACACAGGAACGTCGACACGACATTCATGTTGAGCTGCTTCATCAGCGCCGCTTTGTCGGTGTCGGCGACCGGCGCCCATAAATAGCCGCCGGCGATGTGGATCGATGCCCACAGCGGCGTGACGCCGTCATAAAGCCGGGCGACATCCGTCTCGTCTGACAAGTCCTTCACGGCCACCATTTTGATCTGTTTATGATCGCGGTGCGCAAAGCTGTTGACATCCTGATGATCGCGATAGGGCACGATGCATCGCGCGCCAGCCTTGAGAAACGCGCCGACGACTGCGGCGCCAAGCGCGCCGGTGCCACCGGTCACAACGACATTGCGATCGGAAAAATCGCTCATCCTCGTCCGCGCTTCACGCGCATCGGCAGCACTTGGAACTCGATCCAATTGGCGATTTCGCCGGTGCGCAGTTTTGGATCAAGCACATTCTTGCTGATGCCGTGCCGCCATGCCAGCCGCTTGTCGGCCGGATTTTTATGAAGCGCATCGAGGTCCTGCGAAAATACCTTGATATCGGCGGTATCGAGGAAGAAACCCTCCTCGATCAGGCGGTCGCCGATCCGCCGTACGATCGCGGCAACCTCGGACAATGGATATTCCGGATGATATTGCACGCCCCACGCGACCGACTTCGCGGTTTTGAGCTCGATGGCCTGCACTTCGGACACCGCGTTGCTCGACAACAGCGTTGAGTCCGGGGCCATTGTCACCACCTCGTCGAGATGCACGGTCGGCGCATTGAACACGTCCATTTTGCCGGCGTACATCGGATGTTTGCGGCCTGCGTCGGTGAGGCGAATGCTGCGGCCGAAACCGATCTCGCGTCCCTTTGGATTTTTGCGAACCACGCCGCCTGCGGCGGTGGTGATGATTTGAAGTCCCCAGCACGACCCGAACACCGGCGTGCCGGTCTCGAAGATCGCGCGCACCAGTTCCACCTGGCGGTCAACCGAAGCGCCGCCGTTGTAGATGTGGAGCGAGGAGCCGGTGATGGCGACGCCGTCGTAACCTTCCAGCGACTGGCCCTGCGGCAGGCTCGCCGAAATGTCCGCGGGATAGCAGGCATCGACATGGGCGCCGGGCAACAGTTGGCGTAGCAGGTTCGCGTAGTTCTCGCTGGCTGGAACGCCACCGGCGGCAAGGTGCTCGGCCATGGTTTGTGGCGAGTTACCTTCGATGACCAGCAAGCGGGGGGAGGGCATGCGCGTTAAAACAAGTGGAGCCGTTGGCGGCTTATGTCCATTTGATATGGCGAAGCCGTGGCGGATTAGCAACCCGGCAACGATTCTTGTGCGATCTGGGGCGGTTGCCGCCTTGAGATAGGGCGATTACGCGCCCATTGTCTGCCTACCGGACGAATCAAACGAATGGCTGAATTCGATCTCGCCATCATCGGCGGCGGCGTCAATGGAACCGCGATTGCCCGCGATGCCGCCGGCCGTGGACTGCGCGTGTTGCTGGTCGAGCAGAACGATCTCGCCGCCGGCACGTCCTCCGCGTCGAGCAAGCTGATCCATGGTGGCCTTCGCTACCTCCGTCACGCCGCGTTTCGGCTGGTACGCGAGGCGCTATCGGAACGCGAAGTGCTGCTGCGGATGGCACCGCATATTGTCCGCCCGCTGCGGTTCATGCTGCCGCCGATTGGCGGCTTTCTCGATGCGGCTAAACTGCGGACCGGCCTTTTCATCTACGACCGTCTGGCCGGTCGGGACATTCTTCCGCCGACGAAAACCGTTGATCTTACGCATCATCCGGTCGGGCAGCCGCTCAAACGCACTTTCCGTTACGGCTTCGAATATTCCGACTGCTGGGTCGACGATTCGCGCTTCGTGGCGCTGATGGCGCTCGATGCGAAAGAGCGTGGCGCCGATATCCGCACCCGGACCCGCTGCATCCGCGCCGACCGGCATGAAGATTGGGAGTTGGTGCTGAGCAACCGTGGCCGGCGCCAGACTGCGAGCGCCCGCGTGCTGATCAATGCTGCCGGGCCCTGGATCGCCCAGGTTGCCGAAATCACGATGCGTATGCCGCTCAAGGAAGGCATCCGTCTCGTGAAAGGCAGTCACATCGTGGTTCGCCGGACTTTCACGCATGACCGCGCTTATACGTTTGAGGCGCCGGACGGCCGTGTCGTGTTCGCGCTTCCGTTCACCAGGGACTTCACGCTTATCGGCACCACCGATGAAAACTTCGTCGGTGATTTGGCATCGCCCGCACCGAGCGCAGACGAAATTATCTACCTCTGCAACGCGGTGAATCGATATTTCCGGCTGACCATTTCCACCGATGAAGTGGTGTGGGCCTTCGCCGGCGTGCGGCCGCTCCATGACGACGGCTCGAAGAAGCCGGAAGACGTCACCCGAGATTATATGCTCGCTCTCGACGAGCGGTATCGCGAAGCGCCGGTGCTTACGGTTTATGGAGGCAAGATCACCACGGCGCGGCGGCTGGCCGAAGAGGCGTTGTCGCGCACAGCGCATTTCTTCCAGATGCGGCCGCGTTGGACGGCCGGGTCGACTTTGCCGGGCGGTGACTTCGCGCCAGACGAATTTGATCAGCAGGTCCGCCGCGCCCGTAACCGCTGGCCATTTCTCGATGAAGCGCAAGCATATAGGCTGGTCGGCGCTTACGGCACGCGGCTTGAGCGCATTCTCGGCGATGCTAGGAGCCTCGTTGACCTCGGCCCTCAGTTCGCCGGTGGCGTCACTGGCGCCGAAGTCCGCTATCTTGTGCAGCACGAATGGGCTCAGAACGCGGAAGACATCCTTTGGCGCCGTGGCAAGTCCGGCCTGCTGGCCACGACGGAAGAAGCCGAAGCGCTGGGCCGGTTCCTCAACGAGAATGTGACGTGACGGCTCGCATGGTTAGCGCCCGGTAAACCGGCCGGGCCAAATTCGCCGGATCGTTTTACGGCATCCTCACTCGCTCGTGGTTTATAGGGTGCGCGAGAAGAGGGTGATCTGGATGCTGGATCCAGTTTTGCAGGCGCGTCAGTTCGCTACCATCAAAGTCCTGGTGGTGGACGATGAACACTACATGCGCAAAGTCGTGCGCACTCTACTGATGAGCATTGGAGTGCGTACCGTCTATGAGGCGGCCGACGGCATCACTGGTCTCGATACGATCCGAACGATGTCGCCGGACGTCGTAATCGTCGATTGGCAAATGCCCGGCCTCGACGGGCGCGGCTTTGTGCGCATGGTGCGCTCGCCGGACACGTTTCCCTATCCTGATATTCCGATCATCATGTTGACGGGACATGCCGAACGCTCGCGCGTGATCGAGGCGATGCAGAGCGGCGTGCACGAATTCCTGCTCAAGCCCGTCTCGTCGAAAGCGCTGGCCGATCGCTTATCGGCGGTGCTGAACAATCCGCGCAAACTGGTTCGCAATGGGACCTATTACGGTCCTGAGCCGCGCACGCCGAAAGGCGAATTCGCGCCCGCGAATATTGACGACAACGTCGTCCTGCTGAACTAATCTCATTGTTGCGCCGTTATTCGGCGCCACGTTGAGATCATTGTGGCCAGCGCTCTTCTCGCAATCGATCAGGGTACGACTTCGACCCGCGCCATCGTGTTCGATGCCGCGCTGATGCCACTTGCGACCGCACAACTCGAGCTCCCCCAGGTCTATCCGGAACCCGGCTGGGTCGAACACGACCCCGAGGAAATTTGGGGCGCCGTGGTCGAGACGGTTCGCTCGGCGTTGGCAAAAGCCGGTCTGAAGGCGTCCGATATAGCGGGCATCGGCATCACTAACCAGCGCGAGACCACGGTGGTTTGGGATCGCACGACTGGCCGGCCCATTCACAACGCGATTGTGTGGCAGGACCGCCGCACCGCGGATCTTTGCGACCGTCTGCGAGACGAGAACCACGAAGCGGCAATCACCGCAAAAACCGGCCTGCTGCTCGATCCCTATTTCTCGGGCACCAAGATTGCTTGGTTGCTGGATAATGTCGAAGGTGCGCGCGCTGCAGCCGACGCGGGTCAGCTCGCATTTGGCACCATCGACAGCTTCCTGATCTGGCGGCTGACTGGTGGCCACGCCCATGTGACCGACGCTACCAATGCCGCGCGCACGTTGTTATTCGACATCGGCCGCGGCCAATGGGACAGCGATCTTGCCAGGCTTTTGCGTGTACCGGTGAGCTTGCTGCCGGAAGTGCGCGACTGTTGTGGCGAATTCGGCGTCACCAAACCCAGCCTGTTCGATGGCTCCATCAAAATTCTCGGCTGTGCGGGCGATCAGCAGGCGGCAACGGTCGGGCAGGGCTGCTTCAGCCCGGGTATGGTGAAGTCGACATACGGAACCGGGTGTTTCGCCGTTCTCAATACTGGCGCCGAACGGGTCGCGTCCAAACGCCGGCTGCTGACTACGATCGCTTATCAGATCGACGGCAAGCGCACATATGCGCTGGAGGGCTCGATTTTTGTGGCGGGTGCGGCGGTGCAATGGCTGCGCGACAAAGTTCGCCATATCGAAAAGGCGAGCGAGCTTGATGCGCTGGCTTCGCAAGCGGATCCCGCCGAGCAGCTTTATCTTGTCCCGGCATTCGTTGGTCTTGGGGCGCCGTGGTGGGATGCGCAGGCGCGTGGCGCAGTTTTTGGCTTGACCCGCAACAGCGGCGCGGCAGAACTTGCGCGCGCGACCATTGAAGCGGTCGGTTATCAGACCCGCGACCTGATTGAGGCGATGCATGCCGATTGGCCGTCTTCCGCGAAAACGACGACTGCGCTCCGCGTCGATGGCGGTATGACTGCCAGCAATTTGACGATGCAATTCCTCGCCGACATTCTGGCGAGTCCGGTCGATCGGCCTGTGGTGCTCGAAACCACAGCGCTGGGTGCAGCCTATCTGGCCGGCCGTGCCTCCGGCCTATGCCCGGATTTCGACGGCTTTGCCAAGGGCTGGCGGCTCGAACGCCGCTTCGAGCCTCGAATGCCGGAGCGCGAACGGTCGCAAAAATGGGCTGGGTGGCAAGACTCGGTACGGCGGACGCTCACAAAATCCAAGCCGTGAGCCGCTTTTACACGTTTTACGTGTTGTTCACGCAATGATGCTGACATCGGGCGGCGGAGCGGGTTTGCGTAATGATCAATGCCAAGCACGTCGAATTTCTCATTCAGCAACTAACCATTCTGGTGGTCGATGATAACGCATTCATGCGCAAGATGGTGCGTAGCTTGCTGAACAATATCGGAGTTAAGAAGGTCTACGAGGCCGCTGACGGCATCGCCGGGCTCGAACAGATTCGTGCGGTCCTGCCCGACGTCATTGTGCTCGATTGGGAAATGCCGCTGCTCAACGGCCCGGAGCTCGTACGGATCGTTCGCTCACCTGGCGTCTTTCCAACCCCGGATATTCCGATCATCATGCTGACCGCTTACGGCGACCGCAACCGCATCGTCGAAGCTGTCCGCATTGGGGTCAACGAATTCCTCTGCAAGCCGGTGTCCGCCAAGATGCTGACCGATCGCTTGATATCGATTCTGGCGAAGCCGCGAATGAGTGTTCAACTCGGCGACTATTACGGGCCAGAGCCGCGCAAACTGGTTCTCGATGAGGAGCCGACGCCGGCGGCCTGATGCTATTCGTTGGGCTTCGTCGTCTCGGCAGGAGTCGTCGGTTGACCGGCCGATTTTTCGGTCGTGCGATTCGTATCCTTTGAACGGCGGTTACGCACCGCGTTGAGCAGCGGAGCAGCCGCGCCTGAGCGCTGAATCAGGCTTTGCGCATCGGGCATGACGAGCGGATCGTCCCAGGAACCTTGCACGATAAAAGGAAGCTCGAAACCGTCCGTCGCGGTGGCCGAAAGCAGTGTCGCGGTGCCGGTCAAGTCGAGTTTGCGCGCCGGGATCGACGCTGATCCTGCGAGCGCCAGCCGCACGGCCGGGCCGTCGATTCTTACGTTATCGACCGTCACTTTGCCCTCCGTAATTTTGAGGGCGATAGCGATTTCCTTGTAAGGCGTGCGGCCGGTATGCAGTTCAGAGCCAGCCGACAACGGTCGCCGTTCCAGCCGTTTCATTAGCTGCTCGACATTGAGACCGACCAGCGCGCCGGACTTGCCGGAGAGGGCGGCCGTCCCATTAAGGGTCCGCGTGACTGCCAGGATGCTGTCGCCCGAACCCTCGACGGTCAGAGTAAAATTGCCTTTGCCCTCAAGCCGTTTGATGTCGAACAACTGATTAAGGCAAACGTCGAGATCCACATCGACGAATTGCAACTCCGATTTGACATCGATGCCGCGGAGGAAGTTGGCCAGCGCTATTGTGCCCTTGATCGTGCCGCCAAACGCCTGCGACTCGCCGATTGTCATCGATAGATCGCCGCCGCGCAGATTGGCGGCGATCGCAGTCCTGCCGAGCTTGGCGCTGGAAAGCAGCACGTTCGCAGCCGAAAGGCGCAGGTCGATGTCGAAGCTCGACATGCCATCGAGAGAGATGTGATTGTCACTCCAATCTCGCTGATTGTTGCTGACGAAGTGGATCGCCGAAATGTACGGCCTTAGGTCGAGGCTGTCTGCGGCGAGCGTGCCTTGCAGGGTGCGCCGGCCGTCCACCGCGAATGCAAGAACGCCTTCGGCCCGGTTCTTGTCGAGTTCAACATTCACGCCCGATAACGCAATCGTGCCGCCGACCACGTTGGTATCAGCCTTAAGCGCGAAGCGTTCGAAGCCGCCTCCCGGAGGTGGTGTTTGGCCGGCCCACTCAAAAGCTTTCCGTAGCGAGGGCGAATCCGCTGCAAGCGTGCCGGCAAGCTTCATTGTCGGCTGCGTACTGACTGTGCCTTCGAATGCCGCTTTGCCTGGCGCGCCGCCAATCCGCAATTTGATCCCGCTTGCTTTCCCGGCAAGCGCGGCTGCGAAGTCGGAAAGCGTCAAGCTCGCGTCGATAGTCTGTCCGCGCCACTCAAACTGCCCGGTGGCGCCGAAGCTTTTCGAAATAGAAGGCCAGGCGAGCGACAGCCCGACATGATCGAACTGCTCAATCGTTTCGTGCTTATGATCGCGTACAATGACGCGTCCGTCTTCGATGCGAATCGCCGAAAACGACGGCGTGCGATCTGCTGCCATCTGGCTGCGGTTCAGAGAGTCCAACAGGTTCGCCCAGTTGGATTGGCCGCCGCCTTCAAGGTTGATCAGGATCGTGGGCTGCTCGAGCCTGATTTCGCCGGTCTCGACGCGCCCTAACAACAGGGGGAAGAAGCGCAAGTTTGCGGTCAGTCGCCGGGCGGTCAACGCGGTCTGGCGGCCGGTGCCCAGCGAAACGTCGTCAAACGTAATGACGCCAAAGGGGAACAGGCTGACGTGGGATTGGCCGCGGAAAATTGGGTCGAGCCCGGTGGCCGCGCGAATTTCGGCTTTGGCTTGCTCGCGAGCGGCATCGGCCGACACGAGGAACGACATCGCAGCGATGCCACCCCCGGCAACCAAAATCAGGCCGGCCAAGGCAACTGCCAGCCGCTTTGAACCAAACAATAACTTCAAGAGAGTTCCCAGCGGTTTCGCATCGACGTTACGACACCGGCTTCCCCCATGCCAAACTGGCCCCCGTCTGTGACCCTTTCAAGGCCGGTTCGCGAGAGGCATCCGCCTGGAAAAACCGCGCGCCGGGCCGCCATTTTCAGCAAGATTCACCATCTGGATAATGGGCAGAATGCCGGCCGCCACGATCAACAGTGCAGCCAGGGCGCCCGCCTCGAAACTACCGCGGCTGGCGAATTGGTAAATGTAGGTTGATAGCGTTTCGACATTGAGCGGGCGTAGCAGGAGCGTTGCCGGCAACTCCTTGAGACAATCGACAAATATCAGCAGCGCTGCACCCCACAGCGCCGGCTGAATCAAGGGCAGGTGAATCACGAGAAAGCGTCGTGACGGCCGCGCGCCGAGAAGCTGCGCCGCCGCATCCAGTTCGGAAGGCACTCTCCCGAGGCCGGATTGCAAGAACCCGATCGCGATAGCCTGAAATCGAACGCAGTAGGCCAGGATCAATCCGAAGCTCGACCCTGCCAACAGGAGGCCGGCATGCGGCATTCCGAGCCAGCCGCTGACTCGGTTAATCAACTCATCTGCCCCGACCAGCGGCGATAACAGGCCGAGCGCGAGCACTGTGCCGGGCACCGCGTAGCCAAGACTCGCGAGCACCAGGCAGGCAACAACGATTGAACTTGTCGTCCCACGTGCGGCCGCGACGGCGGAGAGTGCGATCAGCAACGTTACGCCCGTTGCAGTCGCTGCCAGCGTTACTGTGGTTCCAAGATGGCGGATGAGCTCAGGATCGAAATCAGCGATCAGACTCCGGCGCACGACTTCGTTCAGCAGGTAGCCGCCCGGCAACAGAAATCCGAGCGCCACCGGTGCGCTGCAGGCCGCAAGTGCAAGGAATGCCTCCTTGCCGTGCAGCGTAACCCTTTCCGCAATTCGTGTGTCTTGCGCCGGAATCATCAACTGACGATGCTGGCCGTAGCGATTGAGTGCGACTAGCAACGTGACGACTGTCAGCAATGCCGTCGCGATCTGCGCGGCACCGCCCAAGCTGCTGCGGTTGAGCCAGGTCGTATAAATCGAAATCGTCAGAGTCTGCACGCCGAGATATTCGCTGGCGCCGATGTCATTGAGCGCTTCGAGCATCGCCAGCGCGACGCCGACGGCAAGCGCAGGCCGCGCCAATGGAAGCGTGACGTCGCACATCAGGCGCCAGGGACGTGCCCCGAGGACGCGCGCGGCCTCATTGAAGGCAACAAGATGCGTCTGAAACATCGCGCGCGCGGCGAGGTAGACATACGGATAAAGCACAACACTGAAAATGAAGATCGCGCCGCCGAGTGAATGGACGGGCGGCAGCACAGCGCGATTGCCCGCCCATCCAAACGGCAGCCGGAGCAAAGTTTGCACGGGGCCGGCCGCATCGAGCAGGTCAGAATAGATGTAAGCGGCAATGTAAGTCGGTATGGCCAACGGCAGCGGCAGCAACCACAGCAGTATGCCCCGCCCTGGAAAGTTGAACGTCGTAACGATCCAGGCCGCGCCAACGCCGATGACTGCAGTGAGGATCGCGACACCGGAGAGCAGGATAGCCGTATCCCGAATTGCGACCGGCAGCACATAGGCCGCCAGATGCGGCCAAAGATCCGGGTCGCCGTCGAGCGCGATCCGCAGCAGGCTCAACAAGGGCAGAGCCACCAGGGCAGCCGCCCCAAGTGGAAGAAGCATGCCGGGGCGCAATAGACTGACGGCCCCGTTTTGAGCGGGGCCGCCGGGTTCGCGTTGCCTGATCGTCATAGAGCCGAGTAGGCCTCAGTTGTCGAAGCCGACCTTATCTACCAAGGTCGACGCTGTTTTCTTTTGCTCGGCGATCTTGGCGAGCGGCAATGTGTCGGCCTTCAACGGGCCGTATCCGGCGATTGTCGGATTGATCTTCACGTCCGCCCGCAGCGGATATTCGTAGTTTATGTCCGCGTACATGTGCTGCGCCTTCTCGCCGCCCAGCCACTCAATCAACTTCATCGCATTGGCCTTGTTCGGCGCGTTTTTGATGAGCACCACACCGGAGAGATTCACATGGGTGCCGCCGCCTTCGAAGGTCGGCAGGATGACTTTGGTGGCGTCCGCCCACGGCTTCTTGTCGGTCTCTTTCTCGCTCATCAGGGCCCAGTAGTAGGTGTTGCCGATGCCGAGATCGCATTTGCCGGCGGCGACGTCGCGCGCCGCCTCGCGATCTCCGCCCGACGGCTTCTGCGCCAGATTGGCCTTCAGGCCACTGAGCCATTGCTCGGCCTTCGCCTCGCCGTACTTGGCAGCATAGGCTGCGAACAGCGCGTTATTGTACATGTGCTTGCCGGAGCGGATGCAAATCTTGCCTTTCCACTTGGGGTCAGCGAGTTCTTCGTAGGTAATCGTGTCCTGCTTGACGCGTTCCTTTGAGGCGTAGACGACCCGCGCCCGCATCGAAATGCCATACCAATGGCCTTCGGGGTCGCGATATTGTGGCGCGATCGCCCTGTCGAGTGCCGATGAAACGATCGGCTGGGTGATGCCGGCCTGCACCGCGTCTTCGAGACGGGCAATATCGACGGTCAGCAAGATATCTGCCGGGCTGTTGCCGCCCTCCGTCTTGATCCGCTGCTCAAGACCCGAACTCGCCGAAATAACGTTCACTTTCACGCCGGTGTCCTTGGCGAACTCGTCGAACATCGGCTGAATCAGTTTGGCTTCGCGATACGAGTAGACGTTGACCTCTCCCGATTGGGCGAGCGCAGCGGTCGCGCCCGCAGCAAGTGCAGCGGCGAAAGTCACACCTTTGGTGATGCGCAACGAACAAACGGACATCGAAAGCTCCTTCTGAAATCTGTGTCGCGGCCGAAGCCGGCTCCATCAGAAGGTCTTAGCTGCCGTCCGGTCAACGCGAAAAGATGCGGTAACTCAATAGCTTAGAAACCTTCTAGGGTAAGCGGACACAAAATCCGATGCAGTTTCAGATCGTTGGCCGAGCGATGATTATTCCGTGCCGCCTTGCGGCAAAGAGCCTCAACTCAATCTGCGGCAGAGAGCTTTCGCGTCGGCTGCTCGCCCTCCGCAATCTCGGCAATGAGCTTGCCGATGATTGCCTGGCCGAATGAATTGAAGTCCTTCGCCTCCATCACGAACGCGCCCGGACCGCCGACCACGTTGTCGCGATAGTACTTTGCGAGTCCGCCTGGCGGATTGGTGTGCTCGGGATTCCACGGCAGTGGCTGCTCGCTCAGGATCACCAACCCGTTGATAGTGACGCCCTGCTTCAGGGCTTCGTCGCGCGCTTGCCGCACGTCGCGCCCCGAATTGTTGGTGCCGTCACCCGACACATCGATCGTTCGCCGTCTGGCTTCGAAGGGTGCGCGGGGAAATTGCGCCAGCGCAAAGTCGATGCCGCTGCTGATCGAAGTTCTGTCGGCGAACGAACGTTGCGTTTCGAGCAGTCGATCACCGAACTGTTGCGCTGCTTTCGCACCATCGATCATCGTCCAGTCGATCACGACTTTCTGGGACGCAACTCCCGACCACTCAATCAGGCAAACGGCGATACGGCCGTTTGCACCAGACTTGATGGCATTGAGAACTCGTGGGTCGGCAAGCGCGGCTGCATAACCCTCGCGCTGCAACTGAAACTTCTTAGCGTCAACGCTGCGGGAAACATCCGCGGCGAGCACGAGCAGCAGGTCGACCTGCTCTGCCGCGGCTAGCGGTTTCAGGGGGATAAACGTCAGCGCAACGAGCGCCAATGCAAAGCCGAGACGCCGGAACATCGCGGTCCTTTCCCGTCGCCCGAGGCGACAGTAGGGAGCTTAGCGAATCGAGTGGCGGTTACGCCAGCACCCGGGTGGAGGGAAACGCGATCTCGACCAAAGTGCCATCGTGAAGCGCGCTGGTAATGTTGAAACTCGCGTGGTTGGCCTCTGCGAGCGCCCTGGTAATCGGCAGGCCGAGGCCGGTACCGCTCGAACCCCACCGCGAGGCGGTTGCAAGCTGGCGGAACGGCTCGAGTGCCGCCTTGAGTTCCTGGTCGCTCATACCCTCGCCGGTATCGCGGACGCGCAGCACCACCTCCTGTGCATCGGTTAGTGCGGTCGAAATGATGATTTGGGCCCCAGCACCGGTAAATTTGATCGCATTTGACAGCAGATTGAGGACGATCTGGCGCACCGAGCGCGCATCGGCGACGATCTGCGGCAGGTTCGACGCTAGTGATGAGCGAATAATCACACGCTCCCGATTGGCCTGCTGCTGCATAATCGCGACGCATTGCTGCGTGAGATCATTGAGATTAACTCCGCCGAAAGTCAGTTCGAGCTTGCCGGCCTCGATCTTCGAAAGATCGAGCAACTCATTGAGCAGCGAGATCAGATGGCCGCCCGAGGTATGGATGTCGCGCAGATAGTCGCGGTAACGGTCGTTGCCGATCGCACCAAACCGCTCCTCCATCATCACCTCTGAAAAGCCGATGATGGCGTTCAACGGCGTGCGAATTTCATGGCTGATTTTGGCGAGGAATTCCGACTTCGCGGCTGACGCGCTCTCCGCTTGGCGACGTGCGTTGATGAGATCGCCTTCGGTGCGTTTCCACGCCGTCATGTCGCGGAATATTGCACAGAACTTCGTGCCGCCCTCGATTTGCCCGAGCGACATATGCAACGAAATCATGCCGCCGCGCCGTACCCGTGCGGTTACTTCCATGCCTTGGTTCATCAATGCCGCGCTGCCGCCGCCGCGGATCCGGTCGAAATACTCCAGCGCGGCTTGTTTGCTCTCTGGCGCAAATAGATCGCCGAATGTGATTTCGTCGAACTCTGGCGGCTCCATGCCAAACAGCGACTCGGCGCTATGATTAGCCGATAGGACTCGATGCGAATGGTCGATCAGCACGATGCCATCGGTCGCGGTGTTGAGCACCGCACGCAGTTCGCGGTTTTCGGTTTGAAGCTGCTGGATTTTAACGTCGTCATCTTTGCTCGCCGGCGCCGCCAGCGTATTGAGCATCAGGACGAGTGCGTTGTCGCCGCCCCACTGGGTCGTGAATAACCGGCCTTGCACCGGCATCTGTTTGCCGGTCGGTGTCGTAATCGTGAGCGCCTTGCCGCCATTGCCGTTCTTGAGGGCCGGTCCGGGCGCGCTTTCAATAAACAGGCTATCGAGGCCGCCGGCCTCGCGTAGCGCCATCAAGCTGGAATATCCGGTCCATTCCAAAAAGGCGCGGTTGGCGTAGATCAGGTCGTTGAGCCGATAGATCAGGACGCCAACCGGCAGGCGATCCAGGATTGGCAGTTCGCTCTCGCTGCTGGCGACGGGGGCTGGGGCCGGGGGGCGCATCGGGACTGCCACTGGCGGCGGTGGGATGCTGTCGGTGGAAATCAGCTCGTGCCGCTCGTCGCCGAAATCGTCATCCACCACGGGCTTCTTGAGCCGGTCGGACAGCTGGCGCGCCAACTCGTCAAAGGCGACAGCTTCCTTGGCATCGAGCATTGGACCACGCTCGGAAGTCGGGAATGGCACGACGGTCGCGCTGTGTTCCGCTGTCGCCGGTTTGTCTTTCACCGCCGCGGGCACTTCCGGTTCGGCTGGCTTTGCGCGCAAGGCAGCGAGCTCGCGCAGCCGCTTGATGTCACGGCAAATACCAAAGCCTCGGTAGCCTTCGATTTCGCGGCCGACGCCGAAAACCGGAAGCCCCGACAGTTCGACCGCGATGGTTTCGCCGCCGATTGGCCAGCGCAGCGCGACACCGTTCCAGGTTTCGTTTTTCGCGAGTAGCGGCGCGACCTTTCCCGTCGGGTCGAGCTTTCCCGCAATCTCCGCCCAAGGTTTCCCCAGCAGCGTACTGATCTCCGGACCGAGCAGCCGCGCAAATTCTTCGGACATGATCGTGAAGCGGTGCGCCGAATCCATCTGCCACACGAAGCGCCACGGCTTTTCGCCAGCGGCCGGCGGCGTCTCGACGATGGTGACGTCGGGCTCGGCCGATGTTTGAGCTTCTTGTGTTTCGACAACAGGAGTCGGTGTTTCGGATTTGCCGTCGATTGCCGCCATCGCTTCGTTTCGGACCGTCAGCAGCAGCACGGCGCTATCGCCGGTGCTGAGCCGGTCGATGACGACGCGGCCGATAGCGACGTCCCCCTCCGCGCGGCCATCGTTGCTTGCTTGTTGCGCTAGCGCTGCGGCGCCGATGTGATCGAGTTGGTTGCGTGCGCCGAGCAAAGCAATCGCATCGGGGGACGCTTCAAGCAGCCGGCCTTGGATGCTGAATGCGGCGGCGGCCCCCGCAATGCCCTCGACGACGCGGCGCAGGCGCGTATCAAACGGCATATTGGGGCCGGTACGCTCCCCCGATACGACGAGGATGGCCACTTCCCCGGCGAGATCGATGCGCATGCATTGGCACGTGAGCACTCCGCCCACCGCGGCGCCGAAGCCGCGCAGGCGTTCCAGCCGCCACACGCCGGTTGCCGGCAGATTGTCGGCGAGCTTCGCTATTTGCGAACCACTGAGGTCATCAGCCGGAAAGCGGAGCTTCGACAAAGCGTCTTGAGTGGAGGCTTTGAAAATCTCGGCGCCGGGTGGATTGGCCCAAAGGATGCGCGTCCCCTCGGCATTCCACGCCCAGGCCGGGGTCGCGCTCAGGACATGCGCCAGCAAACGGGGGTCTCCGCCCCGATCGCTCTGCCCGATGCTGTCCAAGCCGCTCATGTTTGGTCCGGATTACGGCTAATAAAGCTTTAATACGGCCGGGGCTGAGGAGCGTCCACGCCAAGCGGCTGATTCTTAACGGATAAAGGACTGTAGAGTTAATTCTGGCGGCCTGGTGACGATTTCGCGAAAGTTTTGTGCGATGCAAAATTTATATTGCAACGCACAAAAAGTCTGCTATATTGAGGTCAAGCGCTCGGCGAGACGAGCCCGATTTTGACCCAGAACCCAAACAGGAAAAACGCCATGACTGACACCAGCACGTCCCCGAAGGGCAAGAAAGAAGCCCCGAAGTTCGAAACCCCGAAATTCGACATTCCGACCATCGAGGTCCCGGCGGCGTTCCGCGATTTCGCCGAGAAGGGCCTCGCCCAGGCGAAGCAGAACTACGAAAAGCTGAAGACGGCTGCCGAAGACGCGACCGACGCGATCGAGACCAGCTATTCGAACGCCTCGAAGGGCGCCTCGGAATACGGCCTCGCTTTGATCGCCAATTCGCGCACCAACACCAATGCTGCGTTCGATCTGCTCGGCGCGCTGATGGGTGCGAAGTCTTACGCGGAAGTCGTCGAACTCTCGAGCGGTTATGTCCGCCAGCAGTTCGAGACGCTCACTGCGCAGGCCAAGGAGCTCAATGCCGTCGCCCAGAAGGCCGGCACCGAGACCTTCGAGCCGATCAAGGAAGGTTTCTCCAGCGCCGTGAAGAAAGCGGCGTAATTATCCAAACAGTTGTGGCGTAGTGAAGGCCCGGATCGTCGATCCGGGCCTTTTGCATTGAGCTGGTAAGCCTTGCCAAAGGCGGGCCCGCCTCCTAGTTTCCGCCCGCTTGTGCAGGCGTAGCTCAGTTGGTTAGAGCGCCGGTCTGTGGAACCGGAGGTCGGTGGTTCAAGTCCACCCGCCTGTACCATCACTCCCATGTCGCTGTTCAAAAGAAAAAGGCGGCACCGCTGGCGCCGCCTTTCCGTGAGATCGTTACTACCGCTTAGCGGAACGTGACGCGGCCATCATTGCGTCGGCGCTGCTGCGATGGCGGCGGTCCGTATTCATAACGGCGCGGGCCACCGAAGATCCATCCGAAGAAATCGTCGCCGCCGCCGCGGCTACCGCCATACATGCCCGGCGACGCGCGCACCGGCTTGGCCGATGTGTTCGGGGCGCGTTCGACCGGAATATCGGCTACTTTTCGCTCGCCTTTGAGGATCGCGATCATGCGCTGGTCGCGGCCATAAACGTCTTCGCGCAATTGCAGCTTGCCCTCGCCATCGACGAAAGCGGTCTGATAGGTGAGGTGCACTGGCACATGCTTCGTCGCCGGGAAGTTGATGTTGATCTCGCTGCCGCCGAACATCTTCTCGAGCTTTGCCTCGGTGTACTTCTCCTGAGGCATTGTCAGTTCGAGCAGTTTCTCGGCGTACGTGATCGGATTCTGGACGCGCATGCAGCCATGGCTGAAGGCGCGCTTTTCCTTGGCGAACAGATACTTGTCGGGTGTGTCGTGCTGATACACCAGGAATTTGTTCGGGAAGTTGAAGCGGATGCGGCCAAGCGCGTTGCCCGCGCCTGGCGGCTGCCAGATACGGATCGTGCCGTCCGGCGACTGCTCGATCTTCAGGCCGATGCGCTCAAGCGCGCCTGGATCCTGCTGCAACGCCGGAAGGTACTCGTTCTCGATAATTGAAGGCGGGACATTCCAGGTCGGGTTGACCGTGATGAACTTCATTTCCGCGCTGATCATCGGCGTTGCGTGGGAGCCCGGCTTCCCGGTGACAATCTTCGTCGTCCAATAGACCTTGCCGTCATTCCACAGTGTCAGCCGATAGTCCGGCACGTTGACGATGACGTGTGTTTTTCCGAGGTCGCGCGGCACCCAGCGCCAACGTTCGAGATTGACGACGATGGTGTCGACCGGGTTGCCCATCTTCGGCGCGCTCGCAGTGGACTTTTCGCCGTTCAGTGCGCGCGTCGTGTTTGGACCAAGATTGCCGTCGGCATCCAGGTCGGACTCGGTTTGGAAGGTTTTGATGGCATCGCTTACTGCGTCGTCATACGTATTGCCTTCACCGCCTATATTCAGACGCTTACGCAATAGAACGACGCGCTCGTCCTTCATCCCGGGCCGCAGAATTTTGCCTTCCGGAATGTGGACGTGAGCCACCGGCTTCTTTTCTTCCGGTTTCTTCTCTTCGAGCTTGCCGGCGCGGGCATCGGCCAGCGCCTTCTTCAGCTTCTGATATTCCGGGAATTGTGGCTCAAAACTGTCGAGCGTCTTTGCCATATCGGTGCTCGTGCCGATCTGCTTGAGCACGTCATCGGCGCTCGGTCGTGGCGAGTCATAGAAGATGTCGGCGGCGACGCGGCTCCAGGCCACGCGGCCATGGAGGGCATGACGCGCGTAGGTCATGACGGCGGCCGTCATTTTGATTTCGGCGTCGGCTTGCGATTCCGGATCGGCGGCCGATTTGAAATCAGGGGTCACATATTCGGTCGGGTCGAGACCATCGCGATCCACCTGCTTGAGATAATCGATCGCGGCCTTGCCATTGGCATTCAACGCACCATTGCTTGTCCACAACGGCGCATAATTGCGATCCTTGTAGAAAGCCTCAACGGCGCTGCGCTCGTTCTTGCGCGAGAAGTTGCGGTCGAGCTTGCTGCCCATGTCCCGCAGCCTGTCCGCGACCATCGCGTCCTGATTCTTCGGCGCGCTGGCGTCGACAACGGGCTTGGCGTCGACCGTGGTCGCTGGCGCAGCGGTTTCAACGGCAGGCTTCGCGGATTCCGCAGGTTTCGTTTCCGCTGTCTTCGGCGCATCGAACATTGACTGCAGGTCGGTATCGGTCGGACTGGCGATTTCGCCGACCGCTGGAATGTCAGCCGATTGCGCGTGCGCGCCCCGCACCGGAAGAATCAGAAGAGCGGCGAGCGCGGTGCCCGCCATCAGGTAGGAAACGCGAATTTTGCGCACGGATAGTTCTCCCAAAGGGCCCTCGGCTAACGTCCTGTCCATAACACGCAGCCGGGCCAATAGTCCCGTGAAGTTGTTTATTTCGCAATAACGGACGGCTGTATTCCGCCCGCTGTCTCTATTTTGCACAAAGTTTCGATCGTTCTAGGCGGCTTTAGCTTTGGCTTTGCTCTTGAGAACGAAGTCATACCGCACTTCATAGAACGGTCCGTTGACGGTCTCGCCGGTCGGCGTTTTGCCACCTGACTTTTTCGTGAACTCGACGATGAGAGGTTCCTTCACGCCATAGACGACGTCCGTCTCGATGTACTCGTCGCCTTTTTGGAACAGGTGGGTGACGACATGATGATAGCCGGGTGCGCTGACCGCGAAGTGGATATGCGCTGGCCTGAAGTGGCTGATCTTGGTCTTGTCCATCAGTTCACCGACCGTGCCGTCCATCGGAATGGTGTAGGCGATCGGCGCCACGGTGCGCACCGCGTATGAGCCGTCCGGCTGGCTGTGGTACAGCCCGCGCATCCACGGCTCGTCGACGCCCTTCTGCGCCTCGTAGAAGCCTTCACCATCGGTCTGCCACAGGTCGAGGACGGCGCCGCCGATCGGCTTGCCGTCGAGGCTGCGCACGGTGCCGGTGATGAAGGTCGGAATGCCCGGCGCGCCCTTCGCCATGTCGCCGCCATTGGCAACCTCTGGCGCGTTGGCGATGTGGAACGGCCCCTCGACGGTGGTCGGCGTGGCGCCGGTCGGCAGGCGATTATTGATCGCATCGACGAGCATGCTCACGCCCATGACGTCGGAAAACAGAATGACTTCCTGCCGCTTCTCGTTGGACATTTTTCCGGTGCGGGTAATGAAGTCGATCGCCTTGAACCATTCTTCGCCGGTTGGTTCGATATCCCGAACGAACGCATGCATGTGCTTGATGAGCGACTGCATGATTTCTTTTAGGCGCGGATCGGGAATGTCCTGCCATCGCTTGAGCACGATGTCGGTAAGATTTTCTTCTGTGACATAAGCCATGGAATTTCCCTCCGGGCTGCCGCGCCATAATCGGTCCGGTGTCGGCGGCTTTGTATTGCGGTTCTAGAAAGGATTCTAGCCGGTTCGGCCCCGGCGCGGTCAATAGCGGGGCATTTGCCCACGTTGCTGCGACATTTCACACTGCGGCAAAAGAAAAACCGGGCTCCACATGGGAGCCCGGTGCAGTCAACCGGCGTGGGGCCGGTGTCTTCCAGAGGGGAACATGCTGTACGCCGGAATTTCTGGGAGGATACGCCGGCGCGACAGCGAGCCCGCAATATGCGCGGCGTCGCGCGAGCTCACAATGCAGGGAGCCGCATGTCAGCTATGCGGCAGTGCAATTCACCCGTTTGTCAGAATTTCCAGCGCTGCGCGTTCGCGACGAGAAAGTCTCGGAACACCTGAACGCGCGCGACCGACTTGAGCTCTTCCGGGTAGACAAAGAACGCGTCGAGCGCGAGCGTGTCCTCTTCGCCGAACAGTTGCACAACGCCGCCGTTCTCCTCGACCAGGTAGTCCGGCAGCATCGCAATGCCGAGACCGCGCTGGCATGCGCGCACGACGCCGAGCACGTTGTTGCTCGTGAACGCTGGCGTGCGTTCCCCTTTGCCGTGGCGACCGGCTTCGAGCAGCCAGCGCCGGTTCTGCCAGTGCGCCGGCACCACGCTGCCACCGAGCAAGATGATGCGATGGCTGTCGAGGTCTTCGAGGCTCTTCGGCGTGCCGAAACGCTTGAGATAATCCGGCGATGCGTAAGCGTGAAAACGCACCGAGAATAGCTTGCGCTGGATAAGGTCCGGCTGCGTCGGCTGCCGAAGGCGGATTGCGACGTCGGCCTCGCGCATCGCGAGGTCGAGCTCTTCGTCGGAGGTGAGCAGGATCACCTGAACGTCTGGATAGAGATCGAGGAATTCGCCCAGCCGCGGCGTCAGCCAATGCACGCCAATGCCTTGCGTCGTCGAGACTTTCAACTCGCCGTTCGGCCGCTCGCGGCTGTCGGTCAGCTTGGTGCGCGCCGCCTCGAGCTTCATGAAAACTTCGTGCGCAGTGCGATAGAGCAGCTCGCCTTGCTCTGTCAGGATCAACCCGCGTGCATGGCGGTGAAACAACGAGACTGACAGCTCGGACTCAAGCGCCGAGACCTGCCGCGAAACCGCCGATTGCGACAATCCAAGGCGTTCACCGGCATGGGTGAACGAGCCGGCTTCCGCTGCAGCGTGGAACACCTTGAGCTTGTCCCAGTCCATCGTCGCCCCGTTCGCCATGATCATTCCGCCGCGTCGCGGCGCTCCTCATGCGCGTGCAGGAAGCGTTGCACCTCAAGCGCGGCCATGCAGCCTTGGCCGGCCGCGGTGACGGCCTGGCGATAGATTTCGTCAGTAACGTCGCCCGCCGCGAATACGCCCGGCACGGACGTCATCGTCGCGCCGTTGGTGACGATGTAACCCGACGGCTTCATATCCACTTGACCGACGAACAATTCGGAGGAGGGCGTGTGGCCGATCGCGATGAACACGCCGTCCACCGCCTTTTCGGTCACGGCATTGGTCTTGATGTTCTTCAGTCGGACCTTGTTCACCTTCAGCGGATTGTCGGCCCCGAGCACGTCGTCCAGCACGCTGTCCCAGATCACCTCGATCTTGGGATGCTTGAACAGCCGGTCCTGGAGGATTTTTTCCGCCCTGAAGCTGTCGCGGCGATGCACCACCGTGACCTTGCTGGCGAAATTGGTCAGGAACAGCGCTTCCTCGACCGCGGTATTGCCGCCGCCGATCACCACCACTTCCTTGTTCTTGTAGAAAAAGCCGTCGCAAGTCGCGCAGGCCGAGACGCCGTAACCCTTGAACTTCTGCTCGGACGGCAGATCGAGCCAGCGCGCCTGCGCGCCGGTCGCGATGATCAGCGCATCGGCGAGGAAAACATCGCCGCTGTCGCATTCCAGCCGGAACGGGCGCTGCTTGAGGTCGGCCTTGTTGACGTGGTCGTAGACAATCTTGGTGCCGACATGTTCGGCCTGCTTGAGCATCTGCTCCATCAGCCAGGGACCCTGGATGACGTCGGCAAAGCCCGGATAATTCTCGACATCCGTCGTGATGGTGAGCTGGCCGCCGGGCTGAATGCCCTGGACCAGAACAGGCTCAAGCATCGCTCGAGCAGCGTAAATAGCGGCAGTGTATCCCGCCGGACCCGAGCCAATGATGACGACTTTGGCGTGCGTGGTTTTGGCCATAACGATGCCCCCCTGTGGGCTATGCCGGCCGTTCCCCTGAAATCCGGTGCGGCTCTTCTCTCGGCGTTTTATGTATAGCCTCTGGCGAGCTATGCAAGATACGCAACCCCCATAGCCACAGGCTTCGCGAAAAGCAGGTCGTTTGGCCGCAGCCGCGCAATAATCTTTCGCGAAACATTATTTCGCGGTATGCAGGGCTATTGGAGTTTGCCCGTGCCCGCACGCCTCGACGCCATCGACCACAAAATACTCAAAGAATTGCAAGCCGACGGCCGCATGACCAACGTCGAGCTAGCCAAGCGCGTCGGCATTTCCGCGCCGCCGTGCCTGCGCCGTGTCCGCGCGCTGGAGGAGGCTGGTTACATCAAGGGCTACCGCGCCCTGCTGGACGAGAAGTTGCTGGGCTACGAGGTCGTCGTCTTCGCTTTCGTGCATCTGTCGAGCCAGGCCGATGCCGACCTTCAGGCCTTCGAGAAATTCGTGCGTGCGCAGCCGCTGGTGCGTGAATGCTGGATGCTGTCTGGCGAGATCGATTTCGTTCTTAAATGCGTTGCGCCGGATCTCAAAACCTTCCAAGCCTTTGTCGAAAAGCTCACCGCCGCGCCCAGTGTGCGCAACGTCAAAACGTCGCTGACGCTGCGCAATTCAAAGGACGCGGCAATGGTGCCGATGGAAGGCGATTAAGCCGCGCTGCCCATGAGCAGCGCGGCTAAAGTCGTCACGCCGCTTCGGCGGTGGTCGGGTCGATGATCGTGCGCACCCGCACGACGTTGTTGGCAGGAAACCCGCCCTGCTTGGCGTGCTCGCGCACCGCGTCGGCGTTGGGCGCGTTGTAGACGCAGAAAATCTTGTCGTCGGTGACGTAGCTCTGTACCCACTGAATTTGCGGGCCCATCTTTTGCAGAACGCCACACGACTTCTGCGAAATTCCCTGGAGGTCCTTGGTGGACAGCTTTCCGGCTCCGGGCAACTCACGTTCAATCACAAACTTCGGCATTTTCATCACTCCTATGAGTGGACACGCGTTATGCGTGACCTGCGCGTGAGATACGCCGTGCAGCGGTGCCGGTATTGAGCCGCACGTCCCGGTCTTGAAAAAATCTTGCGCTGAAAGCGGGACAGATGTCCCGTCAGGGAGTGGTTTTTCGGCCAAATCCGGCTTCGCGTGCGCGGACAATCGCTTGATAACGGTGCTCGGCGCCGATTTTATCCATTACGCGGGTGACGTGGTTCCGGACCGTCTTTTCCGACATACCGAGGGCGGTCGCAATCTCGTTGTTGTCGAGGCCCCGTGCGATCGCATCGAGCACATCGCGTTCCCGCGCCGTCAACTCATCGACCGGTATCGCGGCGGAGTCCGAGGCGGTGCCGGGCTTCAGAAAGATGTCGATCTCCTCAACAATTCTCATCCATGCTGGCTCGGTTGCCAGCGGCATGTGGTTCTCGCCCTCGAGCTGTATGAAACGGCAGTCGGGAATGAGCTTTGCGAGTTCGCGGCCCACCTCGATCGGAATCACTGCGTCACGATCGACATGCAGCGCCAGCGTGGGGCATTTCACTTTTCGAGCGGAATCGACGACGTCGGCGTTCCAGCCAATATTAAGAAGCTCCGCGGCGATGTCCGGCGAAGTCGCATAAACCTGCTGTTCGCACCACGATCGATAATGCGCGACAGTGGCGCTGGGCTGAAAAGCCGAACCCCAAACCTTGCAGAAGACGTGGTTCGGTTGTCCCCAGCCGATCCGCGTCATGTCGAGCAGGACATCGGCGTCCTTCTGGGGCATCGACCAGGTGCCGCGCAATCGGCCCTGCGCATAGCCGCCGTAGAGAACGAGGCGTTGCACGCGATCTGGGTGACGCGCTGCATAGTCGATCGCAATGGGGCTGCCCCAGCAAACCGCGACCATGTCGAAGCACTCGAAGCCAGCCGCGTCCGCAACCGCTTCGACGTCCTTCATCCATCCATCGAAACTCAGAGCTGGGCCGTCACGATCCGAGAGGCCGCAGCCGCGTGAGTCGTAACGGACCAGTGTGTATTTGTTAGACAGCGTTTCAAGCCAGGGTCGCCAGACCGGGCTTTTCCACTGATGCTCCAGATGAGCGAGCCAGGTCGCTGGCATTACCAATGGCGGCCCGTTGCCGCTGACCGCGTACGCGATGCGCACGTCGTCGGCGGTTTTGCAGAAACGTATTTCCTGCTTCATCGGGACGCAGCCCCCAGTTCATCGCGCGCCCGGTCCCTCTCAGCGGGCGCGCAAATAAGTTACTTCCACTCCACTTTCTTGACTTCATAGCCCTTGGCGCCGCCGGGAGTGTTCACTTCGACGGTCGATCCCTTAGCCTTGCCGATCAGCGCACGCGCGATCGGCGAGGTGATCGAGATCTTGCCCTTCTTGGCGTCAGCCTCTGGCTCGCCAACGATCTGCCACACCCGTTTTTCCTCGGTGTCTTCATCGACAAGTGTGACAGTCGCACCGAATTTGATGGTGTCGCCGGAGAGCTTCGACACATCGATGATGTCGGCGCGCGCGAGCTTGTCCTCGAGCTCGGCGATGCGGCCTTCGTTCAGCGACTGCTGCTCCTTGGCGGCGTGATATTCCGCGTTCTCCGACAGGTCGCCATGGGTGCGCGCGTCGGTGATCTGTTGAATGATGCGCGGACGCTCCACGGACTGGCAGTGCTTCAGCTCGGCTTCGAGCATGGCATGGCCGGCGGCGGTCATCGGGATCTTGTCCATCGTCTTAACTCTCCTCCTGGCGGCCAACTTGCGGAAGTCGCCAAGCGCAATTCGACTCCGGTCGCGGGTTACGCGGTCCGGAGCCCGTCAAAAGGTCTGGCCGAAAAGAAAACCGGCAGCGGGAAAGTCGTCCGCTGCCCGATCTGCCTTTCGGCCTATTTTACCGCCGTCAAGAACGCCGGACGAAGCGGGATGTTCCGCTTTATGTCCGGCCGCTGAAGTAGCTCTGAAGCGCGCGCACCTCGAGGTCGCCCCCCAGGTAAGCTTTAATACCCTGCGCCGCAGCGACGGCTCCCGAAAGAGTGGTGTAGTAGGGCACTTTATGCAAGAGGGCTTCCCGCCGCAGCGAAACGCTGTCGGCCAGCGCCGTGGCGCCCTCGGTCGTGTTGAAAACAAGCTGAACATCGCCGTTTTTGATGGCATCGACGATGTGGGGCCTGCCCTCCAGCACCTTGTTCACCTTCGACGCCTCGACCCCATGCTCCGCGAGAAAGCGCTGGGTTCCGGAGGTAGCAATAACCTTGAACCCGGCCTGAGCCAGGGTTTTGACCGCATCCAGCACCCGCGGCTTGTCGGCGTCCTTCACGGAGATGAATACCGTGCCGCCGCGCGGCACCGTCGTGCCCCCGCCTAGCTGGCTCTTGGCAAACGCGACGTCGAAGGCGCGATCGAGCCCCATCACCTCGCCGGTCGACTTCATCTCCGGGCCGAGCACGGTGTCGACGCCGGGGAAGCGGGCGAACGGGAACACTGCTTCTTTCACCGCGGTGTGCTTGTAGCTGACTGGCTTGAGCTTGAACGAGGCGAGACTTTCGCCAGCCATGATGCGCGCCGCGATCTTCGCGACCGGCAAACCGATCACCTTGGCGACGAACGGAACCGTGCGCGAGGCGCGCGGATTCACTTCGAGGACGTAGATTTCCTTGTCCTTGATTGCGTACTGCACGTTCATCAGGCCACCGACCTTGAGCGCGAGTGCAAGTTCGCGGGTCTGCCGTTCCAGTTCGGCGAGCGTCTTCTTGTCGAGCGAGAACGGCGGCAGCGCGCAGGCGCTGTCGCCCGAATGGATACCGGCCTCTTCGATGTGCTCCATGATGCCGGCAATGAAGGTGTCCTTGCCGTCGGCGAGGCAATCGACGTCAACTTCCGTTGCATCGGAAAGGTAGCGGTCGATCAGCAGTGGGCTCTTCTTCGACACCACCAACTCCGATGGCCGGTCGAGGTCGGAGGTCAGCCGTGCCAGATAACGTTCTAGCTGCGGCGCGTCGCGCACGATTTCCATCGCACGGCCGCCGAGCACGTTGGACGGCCGCATCACCACCGGATAGCCGATCTCTTCTGCCACCGTCTTGGCCTGCGCGGGGCTCGTCGCAATCCCGTTCTGCGGTTGCCGCAACTTCAATTTGTTGAGCAGTTGCTTGAAGCGGTCGCGGTCTTCCGCGAGGTCGATCGCATCCGGCGAGGTGCCGAGAATCGGCACCTTCGCCTTCTCCAGCGCATCGGCGAGCTTGAGCGGCGTCTGGCCACCAAATTGTACGATTGCGCCGTGCAGCGTGCCGTTGGTTCGCTCGCAATCCATGATTTCGAGCACGTCTTCGGCGGTCAGCGGCTCGAAGTAGAGGCGATCCGAGGTGTCGTAGTCGGTCGACACCGTTTCCGGATTGCAGTTGACCATGATGGTTTCGTAGCCGGCGTCCTTCAGCGCGAAGGCCGCGTGGCAGCAGCAATAGTCGAACTCGATGCCCTGGCCGATCCGGTTCGGCCCGCCGCCGAGGATGGCGACCTTCTTCTTGCCGGAGGGCTTCGCCTCGTTGACCGGCGCGCCTGCGAACGGGCTCTCGTAGGTCGAATACATATAAGCGGTCGGCGACGCGAACTCGGCGGCGCAGGTGTCGATCCGCTTGAACACCGGCCGCACATCGAGCGCGTGCCGTTTTTTGCGGACCGCCTCGGCCGCCGTTTCCGTCAGCTTGCCGAGCCGGGCATCCGAAAAGCCCATCGCCTTGAGATTACGGAAGTTCTTGGTATCGGCCGGCAGGCCGTGTTTTTGAATCTTCGCCTCAGTGTCGATGATCCCGCGCATTTGCGCCAGGAACCACGGGTCGATCCGGCAGGCCTGGTGGATCAGGTCGTCCGGTGCGCCGAGCCGCATCGCCTGCGCCACTTTCAACAGCCGGTCCGGCGTCGGAGTGCCGAGCGCAGCGCGGATCGCATTCTTGTTGTCGGCGTCGTCGAGGCCCTTGGCGGCGTCGAAGCCTTCGATGGCAATCTCGTCGAGGCCGGTGAGCCCTGTTTCCAGCGAGCGCAGCGCCTTCTGCAGCGACTCCTGGAAATTGCGGCCGATCGCCATCGCTTCGCCGACCGACTTCATCGAGGTGGTTAGCACCGGTTTGGCGCCCGGGAATTTCTCGAACGCGAAGCGCGGAATTTTGGTGACGACGTAGTCGATGGTCGGCTCGAACGAGGCCGGTGTCGCGCCGCCGGTGATGTCGTTGGCGATCTCGTCGAGCGTGTAGCCGATCGCCAGCTTGGCCGCGACCTTGGCGATCGGGAAGCCGGTCGCCTTCGACGCCAGCGCCGACGAGCGCGACACCCGCGGATTCATCTCAATCACCACCAGGCGTCCGTCCTCCGGATTGATGGCGAACTGCACGTTGGAGCCGCCGGTCTCGACGCCGATCTCGCGCAGCACCGCGATCGAGGCGTCGCGCAGGATCTGGTATTCCTTGTCGGTCAGCGTTAGCGCCGGCGCGATGGTGATCGAGTCGCCGGTGTGGACGCCCATCGGATCGACGTTCTCGATCGAGCAGATGATGATGCAGTTGTCCTTCTTGTCGCGGACAACTTCCATCTCGAATTCTTTCCAGCCGAGCACAGACTCTTCGATCAGCACCTCGTTGGTCGGCGAGGCGTCGATGCCGCCTTCGACGATCTCGATGAACTCCGCCTTGTTGTAGGCAATGCCGCCGCCGGTGCCGCCGAGCGTGAAGGATGGGCGGATAATCGCCGGCAGCCCAATCTCGTCGAGCGCTTCGAGTGCCTGTACCAGGGTCTTGATCTGCTTAGAGCGCGGCGACGGCAGGCCGATCTTGGTCATGGCGTCGCGGAAGCGTTCGCGGTCCTCGGCCTTATCGATCGCGTCGGCGGTGGCGCCGATCATCTCGACGTTGAACTTCTCCAGCGTGCCCATTTTGCGCAGTGACAGCGCGCAGTTGAGCGCGGTCTGCCCGCCCATGGTCGGCAGCAGCGCGTCCGGCCGTTCCTTTTCGATGATCTTGGCGACGATTTCCGCCGTGATCGGCTCGACGTAAGTGGCGTCGGCCAGATCCGGGTCGGTCATGATGGTCGCCGGATTGGAGTTGACCAGGATGACCCGGTAGCCCTCGTCCTTGAGCGCCTTGCAGGCCTGCGTGCCGGAATAATCGAATTCGCAGGCCTGGCCGATGACGATAGGCCCCGCCCCGATGATCATGATCGATTTGATGTCAGTGCGTTTTGGCATCGGACTCCAGACAGCAGACAAAAAAAGGGCGCGGAAATCCGCGCGTTTTGCCCCGGGCGGGGTGGGCCCCCGCGCGGGGATTGCTTAGACCGGAATCGGTGGAGAAGGGAAGGGCGCAAAGCCACGAGGTTCACAGGGACTTGTGGCTGCGCCCGCGAACCCAAGCGCCGGCCTCCGGTTATATGGCCATGGGGCTGTCACGGCGCAAACAAACAAAAAGGCGGCGCAAAAAGAAGACTGAGACCGCGGACTGGGCGCGCCCCTTGGCTACCGCCGCCGTCTTCGCGATGGCCCGCGCGCTCGATTTGAAGGTCGAAACGAGACCGCCCAAGCCGAGGGTCCCGCAAAGCGGTTGGCCATTCTGGAAGGCGATCTTGCTGCGCGTCTATGAGCAGACCTCTGAGGATCGTGTGCTCGCGCTCGCCGCCGGCGTGGTGTTCTACGGCTTGCTCGCGCTGTTCCCCGCCATCACCGCGCTGGTGTCGAGTTATGCGCTCTTTGCCAATGCCAGCACGATCGGCGAGCATCTCGCCGGGCTTGGCGGCTTCATGCCGGCCGGCGCATTCGATATCGTCACCGAGCAGGTGACGCGCATCGTCAGCGGAACCACCGGCAAGCTCAGCGTGGCGTTTGTGATCGCTCTGGGACTGGCGATCTGGAGCGCCAATGCCGGCATGAAGGCGATCATCGACGCCCTCAACGTGGCTTACGGCGTCCGGGAGCGTCGCAGTTTCGTGACGCTCAATGTGGTGTCGCTCAGCTTCACCATCGGCGGCATCGCGGCCATCCTGCTGGCGTTCGGCGCTATCGTCGGCGTGCCGATCGTCCTGTCGTTCCTGTACTTCGGCGACACCACAATTGTCGCACTTGTGCAATGGCTGCGCTGGCCGGCGCTCTGCGCGATGCTGCTCCTCGCGCTGGCGCTGCTCTATCGTTTTGGACCGGACCATCCGCATCCGCGCTGGCATTGGATCACGCCAGGCGCGGTGTTCGCCGCGCTCGCGTGGCTCGCAGGCTCGGCGTTGCTGTCGTTCTATCTCGCAAACTTTGCCGACTACAACGCCACCTATGGCTCGCTCGGCGCCGCGATCGGTTTGATGACGTGGATGTGGATCAGCGCCATCGTCGTGCTGATGGGCGCGGAGCTCAACGCCGAACTCGACCGCGCCGCCGCGGATGCCGAGGAGTTGGCGGAGCGAGCGACCTAACCCGTCATTCCGGGGCGCGCGTCAGCGCGAACCCGGAATCCATAACGGCCACTCGAGAGATTATGGATTCCGGGCCCGGCCGTCCCGGAATGACAAAAAAAAGGAGCCTACTTCAAAATGTCAGCGATCGTGTTGTCTTTTGGATCTACGATCACGACCTGATTGGCGGCGATCATGAATTTGTAGTTCTTCACCGCCGGCACCTTTTCGTTCACGAGCTGCGGGAAATCCTGCAGCGCCGCGCCGCTCGGCGCCTTGCCGCCTATTTCGAGCTTGCCTTCGGACGAGCCCGTGGTCGCCGCTTTGCCGCCCGGCATCACATTCTCTTTGATGATGTAGCTCTGCTCGGCGGTCAGCTTGATCGAGCGATTGGGTATCGGCGCCTCGCGTTGGTCGTTCTGACCCGGCGGCGGCGACGGCGATTGCGCAATCGCCCCGCCAGCCAGCAGCACGGTTGCCAAAGAAACAATTGTGAGGACCCGTTTCATATTCCGATAACGGGCAGGGCGGGGGAGAAGTTCCACGGCCCTTATTTGCGTGCGAAAATTGGAGGCTCGGCCAGGATTTGAACCTGGGTGTGAGAACCTTGCAGGGTTCTCCGCGTACGCACTCCGCCACCGAGCCGTCGCCGAGGCTAGAGGACTACGGTTGACGAGGGGTTAGATATTCCCGCAGCTCGCGGAATGCGGTTAACCGGCCGTTACGCCGCCCGTCTTGCTAAAAACGTCATCCGCCAGGGGTTATGGCCGATATTGGTCTCGCTGCGCGCTGCGGTGTACCCGGCTTTGCGCAGCTTCGCGATCATCTCGTCGGCCTCGTAATGCGTCAGCGGCTGCTTTTTCGACAAAGTCGAATAATCCGACAGGGCAATCCGCACCAGGCCGAATAGCGCGGCGAAGAAAAATCCGTTTCCCGCGGCAAACCACAGCAGCGACAGCGCCGCCTTCGGCGCCGTCAGCGAGCCCGGCACGATGTCCCCAACGATCAGCAGGCCGTCGCGTTTGAGCAGCCGGAGAAACATCGTCAGCATGCCGTCGAGTTCGTCTTTGGTGAGATACTGCGCGACTGAGTGCAACACAATGAGGTCGGCGGACTGCGCGGGCATGGCTTCGGCCTGCTCCGGCGTCATCACCGAGATTTTTGAATTGCCCGCATAGCGCCTCTCCAGCGCGGCGCGCACATTCGGCGCCGCCTCCACCATCGTGAGGTGTCCCGCCGCGTCGGCGATGATGTTCGCCGAGGTCGCTTCGCCGCAGCCGAAATCGATCACCTGCGCCGTGGGCGATGAAACATATTCGCGGACGTCCTGCGCGATCTTCCGGTAATGCACGTCGCGATGGCGCGGATTGACGTAGATCAGCGAGTGCTGGGAATCATAGAAGTCGACCCAATCGTTCATGGCCGTTTCCAGAGTTTGACCAGACCGCCACCCTTCCCGAGCACCGGATCGCTCGCCGGCACCGGCACCCTCGGGATCGTCGTCAGCGCGGTGTCATGGTCCGCCTTCGAGCCACGGCATAGATTATATGTGCCTTCGCCCGGATAGGCGCCGATCACCAGCAGGTCGTCGCTCGACGACAGCCGCTGATGCCCGGTGCCGGCTGGCAGCACCGCGAGGTCGCCAGCCTTAACCTCGACGACTTCGCCTTTTTCGCCGCCGAACCGCACCTTGGCGTACCCGCGCGCGATGCCGAGCGCCTCATGGATCATCGAATGATAATGCACGAACGGGAAAATGCCGTTGCGCCACTGGCCGTGGCCCCAGCCGTTGTTGGCGAACAACGTCTCGATCGCGTCGGCCATATCGTCTGCCTGAACGGCGCCGCGATAGAACAGCATCGGCAGGGGATTGTTGGGAACGAGCCCGTCGTCGGTGAATATGAAAATGAGAGGGTCGCGCATCTCTCACCCCGTCATCCTGAGGTGCGACCCCGGCCTTGAGCCGGGGGAGCCTCGAAGGATGAACGGCCCCGGTGCTGCAACGGCTTGGCCGTCGCCCTTCGAGGCTCGCCGCGTTGCGGCTCGCACCTCAGGGTGACGGGTTTGGCGTTAAGCCACATCAAGCGATCTTGCGCTGCTTGCCGGCCTTGTTCGCCCGCATCAACTCGACGAAGCGCGTGAAGAGATAATGCGAGTCCTTCGGGCCGGGCGAGGCTTCCGGGTGGTACTGGACCGAGAACACCGGGCGGTCCTTCAGCGCGATGCCGCAGTTCGAGCCGTCGAACAGCGAAAAATGCGTCTGCTCGACATGCTTCGGCAGCGAGTCTTTATCCAGAGCGAAGCCGTGGTTCATCGAGGTGATCTCGACCTTGCCGGTCGTCACGTCCTTCACCGGATGATTGGCGCCGTGGTGGCCCTGATGCATCTTCTGCGTGGTGCCGCCGACCGCGATGCCCAACATCTGATGCCCGAGGCAAATCCCGAAGGTCGGTGTGCCAGTGTCGATCACCTGCTTGATCACCGGCACAGCATACTTGCCGGTCTCCGCCGGATCGCCGGGACCGTTCGACAGAAACACGCCGTCCGGCTTCATCGCCATGATGTCGTCGGCCGACGTGGTCGCCGGCACCACCGTCACCTTGCAGCCGACACCGGCGAGCAGGCGGAGAATGTTGCGCTTGATGCCATAGTCGACCGCGACAACGTGGAATTCCGGATTGGTCTGCTTGCCGTAGCCTTTATTCCACTCCCACGGCGTCTCGTCCCAGGTGAAGCGCTGCGCGCTCGTCACCTTCGGCACCAGGTCCATGCCGACCAGGCCCGGCCATTCGCGCGCCGCCTTCTTCAGCTTCTCGACGTCAAATTTGCCGCTGGGCTCGTGCGCGATCACGGCGTTCGGCATGCCTTTCTCGCGAATGAGCGCGGTCAAAGCCCGCGTATCGATGCCCGAGAGCCCAATGACGTCGCGCGCTTTGAGCCACGCATCGAGATGCTCGCCGGAGCGGTAGTTCGAGGGATCGGTGATGGCCGAGTGCAGGATCACGCCGCAGGCGCCGGGGCGCGCGGCCATGTTGACGCTTTCGATGTCTTCGCGGTTCGTCCCCACATTCCCGATGTGAGGGAAGGTGAAGGTGATGATCTGCCCGGCATAGGACGGATCGGTGAGGATTTCCTCATAGCCCGTCATCGCCGTGTTGAAGCACACTTCGCCAACCGCATGCCCGGTAGCGCCAAGGCCGATCCCTTCCAGCACGGTTCCATCGGCCAGCACCAAAAGGGCGGTGGCCTTTGGCTCGGCCCACCCGTCATTTTGCCGCTGTTGGGTCATGGCCTCTTACTTGCGTATTATATGTGGCGAAGCAAGTGGCGAACTTCGGCCGGTTCCGGCTCTCCACATTGGAAATAGGTGTGAAATGACAGGCCCTCACCGCGAGAACTACCGCGAAGACGTGGCCGGGCGGGCCAATGTCGAAGATACCCCGGAGCTCAAGGCCTATTACGGCGACCTTGAGCGGTTCGATGCCGCCGCGCTGTGGACCGTCGCCAACAAGATTGAGCCATGGGAGCCGAAGTCCGAGTCGAAGCCGGTGCTGTGGCGCTACCAGGATCTGCGCGACCACGTGCTGCGCTCGATCGAACTCGTCTCGCCGGAAAAGGCGGGCCGCCGCGTCATCTATCTCAACAATCCAGGCCGGCGCGATGTCGCTGCCGCCGTCGGCTGGCTCTATTCCGGTCTGCAGGTGATGAAGGCCGGCGAGGTCGCCTCGGCGCATCAGCATTCCGCCTCGGCCCTTCGGTTCATCATGGAAGGCAAGGGCGCCTACACGGTCGTTGACGGCCACAAGATGACGCTCGGCGAAAACGATTTCGTGCTGACGCCAAACGGTAGCTGGCACGAACACGGCGTCGAGGCGAGCGGCACCGATTGCATCTGGCAGGACGGCCTCGACATCCCGCTGGTGAACTGCCTCGAGGCGAACTTCTACGCCGTGCATTCCGACCTCAAGCAGCAGGTCAGCTACCCGGTCGACGACTCCACCGCGAGCTGGGGCGCGCCGGGCTTGCAGCCGGCCGGCGCCGAGTGGTCGAAGCCCTATTCGCCGATGCTCAAATATGAATGGGAGCCGACTTACGAGTCGCTGTCGCGCTTTGCCAAGGCGACCGACGGCTCGCCCTATGACGGCGTGCTGATGTACTACGTTAATCCGCAGACCGGCGGCCCGGTGATGCAGACCATCGGCGCCTCGATGCAGATGCTGCGCCCCGGCGAGAAGACCCGCGCGCATCGTCACACCGGCTCGTCGATCTATCAGGTCGCCAAGGGCGAGGGCTATTCGATCATCGGCGGCAAGCGCTTCGACTGGAAGAAGCGCGACATCTTCTGCGTGCCGGCCTGGGCCTTCCACGAGCACGGCAACGCCTCGAACAGTGACGACGCTTGCCTGTTCTGCTTCAACGATCTGCCGGTGATGCATGCGCTGGGGCTTTACCGCGAGGAAGCGTTCGGCGAAAACCAGGGCCACCAGAAGGTGAATTAGGACAGCGTATATTTATCCGTTCGTCTCCGCGAAAGCGGGGACCCAGAGCCAAAGAAAAGAAAGCACTGGATTCCCGCTTGCGCGGGAACGCACGGGGATAGAGCTGGGATCAAGGATCAAAAATGCTCCGCGACGACATCAACAAGGCCCTGACCGAGGCGATGAAAGCCAAGAACGAGCGCGCCGTCTCGACGTTGCGCATGGTCAATTCGACGTTGAAAAACGCCGACATCGAAGCCCGCGGCGCCGGCAAGCCCGCGCTCGGCGACGCCGAGGTCATCTCGGCGCTGCAAAAGATGATCAAGCAGCGCCAGGAATCCGCCGAACTTTACAAGAAGGGCAACCGGCCCGAGCTGGTGAAGCAGGAAGAAGAAGAGATAGCGATCATCTCCGGGTATCTGCCGAAGCAGATGGCCGATGCCGATGTTGCCGCCGCGATCGACGCCGCCATCAAGGAAACCGGCGCCGCCGGTATGAAGGACATGGGCAAGGTGATCGGCGTCCTGCGCGGCAAGTACGCCGGGCAGATGGACATGGCCAAGGCCTCCGCCGCGGTGAAGGCGAAGCTGAGCGGCTGACCCCGCTCTGTGGATAACCCGAAAAGTTCAATGATCTTGAGCGGGATAGCGGGGAAAGAACCCCCGTCTCATTATCTCTCAAATCGGGCGCTTATGATGGGCGACCCGAATCGGCACCCAGCAAGATGCGCTTCACGCCTCAGTTCCTCGATGAGCTGAAAGCCCGCCTCCCTGTCTCGGAGGTGGTGGGCAAGCGCGTCAAATTGCAGAAGGCGGGCCGCGAGTTCAAGGGCCTGTCGCCGTTCAACAAGGAGAAGACGCCCTCGTTCTTCGTGAACGATCAGAAGCAGGCGTGGTTCGATTTCTCCTCCGGCAAGAACGGCTCGATCTTCGACTTCGTGATGCAGACCGACGGGCTCAGCTTCCCTGAAGCCGTCGAGCGGCTCGCGCAGATGGCGGGCATGCCGCTGCCGAAAGTCTCGCGCGAGGACGAGCAGCGCGACATCCGCCGCAAGACGCTGCATGACGTCATGGAACTGGCCGCCAAGTTCTTCGCCGACACGCTCGCGGGCCGCAGCGGCGCCAGGGCGCGCGGCTATCTGGCCGACCGCGGTCTCGACTCCTCCGTGCAACTCAAGTTCCGGCTCGGCTACGCCTCCAACGAACGTTTTGCGCTCAAGGAGCATCTCGGCTCGCATGGCATCCCGGTGCCCGACATGGTCGAGGCTGGTCTGCTGGTGTCAGGCGACGACATTCCGGTGCCGTTCGACCGCTTCCGCGACCGCGTGATGTTTCCGATCACCGACGTGCGCGGACGCGTCATCGCGTTTGGCGGCCGTGCGCTGGAGAAGGACGCGCCGGCGAAATACCTCAACTCGCCGGAGACGCCGCTCTTCCACAAAGGTCATACGCTCTACAACATCGCTGCCGCGCGGCAGGCCACGCACGAGAAGGCCGAACTCGTCATCGTCGAAGGATATGTGGACGTCATCGCCATGGTGCGGGCCGGCTGGCCCGCCGCCGTCGCGCCGCTCGGCACCGCGCTGACAGAAGGGCAACTCACCCTCCTTTGGAAAATGTCGGACGAGCCGTTGATGTGCTTCGACGGTGACAAGGCCGGCCAGCGCGCCGCCTATCGGGCTGCTGACCTTGCCCTGCCGCGCCTCAAGCCGGGAAAAAGTCTGCGCTTCGCGTTTTTGCCCGAGGGCCAGGACCCGGACGATCTGTTCAAGGCCGGTGGCCGCGAAGCCATTGTGGAAGTGCTGGCCGCCGCACGTCCGCTCGCGCAGGTGTTGTGGGCGCGAGAAACCGAAAGCGGATTATTTGATACGCCAGAGCGCCGCGCTGCTCTCGAGGCGCGGATGAACGAGCTCTCTGCCTCGATCGCGGACGAGAGCGTGCGCCGTTATTACCGGCAGGACTTCAACGACAAGGTGCGCGCGCTGTTCGCGCCGGCGTCCCGCGTCGGCGGCGCCAGTGCTCCCACGCGTTACGCCAACCGCAATGAGCCGCGCCGCTGGGCGTCCGGCCCGCGCGTCGTCACCGGCGGGCGCGGCAATCGCCGTTTCGGCGGCCAGAATCCGTTCGCGCCCGACCCCTACATGTTGGTCAGCCCCCAGATGGCGACGAGCCCGCTTCATCTCGGCCACCGCACCGCGCTCCAGCGCAACGAGGCGCTGATCCTTCAGGTCGTCCTGAACCACCCCTGGCTGCTGCACGACCACCTTGAGGAGCTGACCCACCTTGAGTTCCGCCATGCCGAGGCCGAGCGGCTCAAGGGCGCCATCGTCGACATCGCGGCACATGACGGATCGCCGGAATCGAAGGCTTTGCAGGACGAATTAGCCCGCCGGGGCTTTGCCGAGGCGGTGGAAAAGGTCGGCCGCGCCATCACGACGGGGGACGTTTGGGGGGCGGGGCCGGAGGCGGCGCCAGCCGATGTTGTTGTGACGTGGCAGCAGCTTGTCGGCTTGCATCGGCAGTGGCATTCACTACTTAAGGAGCTCAAAGAGGCCGAGCAGGCCCTGGGTAGCGACCCGAGCGAGGCCAATGACTTGCGCTTGCGCGACGTCAAGGCTCGGTTATTCAAGATGGAGGGGACCGAAGCGCTCATTGAAGGCTTCGGGGCTTCGTCCGGGCGGCCGGCAAGAAGCTTTTAGGCGAGGAATTTTTGGGCGAAGCACGGAATGAAAGTCGTGTTTTCGCTGTGTTTTACGGTTAAGCGGAGCTTAAGCGGGTTCCACGAGACTGAGGCTTGATTCGGGGCTGCGGCCCTTTTTTCGCACCGCGCCGTCCCGGCGCGCACATTACGATGCGACGGGACTCACCGCGCGGCGTTATAAGTAGAGAAAGTACAGAGAGACGACATGGCGAGTAAGGCAACGGCAACCCGGTCCGCCTCCAAAACCCCACCGAAAGGCGTGACGGCGAAGGCTGCTGCTGCGGCCAAGAACGCCAAGCCTGCCGGCAAGGACGAAGCCGAGAAGGACGACGGCGCGCCCGATCAGCCGCTGCCGCTGCTCGACCTGTCCGATGCCGCCGTCAAGAAGATGATCAAGGCCGCGAAGAAGCGCGGCTACGTCACCTACGAACAGCTCAACGCGGTGATGCCGTCGGAGGAAGTCACCTCCGAGCAGATTGAAGACACCCTCTCGATGCTGTCCGAAATGGGCATCAATGTCGTCGAGAACGAGGACGCCTCGGACGAGGAGGGCGAAGAAAAAGCCACCGACGAGATGGATGACGATGACGACGACACCGGCAATGAGCTGGTCGAGACGAAATCGAAGTCGCTCGCCACGTCCGAAAAGAAAGAACCCTCCGAGCGCACCGACGACCCCGTGAGGATGTACCTCCGCGAAATGGGTTCAGTCGAGTTGCTTTCGCGCGAAGGCGAAATTGCGATCGCGAAGCGCATCGAGGCCGGCCGCGAAGCGATGATCGCGGGCCTCTGCGAATCTCCGCTCACCTTCCAGGCCATCATCATCTGGCGTGACGAATTGAACGAAGGAAAAGTCTTCCTCCGCGACATTATCGATCTTGAAGCGACCTACGCCGGTCCCGACGCCAAGAATTTCCAGCCGCCGCAGATCGACCCCGCCACCGGTCTGCCGATCCCGCAGCAGCCTGGCGGCAACGGCGCCGCGCCCGGTCAGCCGCCGCATCTGCGCGTCGTGCCGAACACGCCGCCCGCGCAACCGGCCCAGCCGCCCTACAAGGCGGCGCCGTCCACCGCGCCCGGCGCGGATGACGGAGAGCCTAAGGATCCGGGTGAATCTGCGGCCGAGTCTGATTACGATGAAGACGACATGGAGAATTCGCTTTCGCTTGCCGCCATCGAGGCCGAGCTGAAGCCGAAGGTCGTCGAGTCGTTCGACGTCATCGCCGACACCTTCAAGCGTCTGCGCCGCCTGCAGGAGCAGGACATTCAGCTTCAGCTGAAGTCGGGCTCGCTGTCTCCCGCGCAGGAGCGCAAGTACAAGAAGCTCAAGGAAGAGATCATCGCCGAGGTGAAGAAGCTCAGCCTCAATCAGGCGCGCATCGATTCCCTCGTCGAGCAGCTCTACGACATCAACAAGAAGCTGGTGTCCAACGAAGGCCGCCTGATGCGGCTTGCCGAATCCTACGGCGTCGCGCGCGAAGACTTCCTCAAGCAATATCTCGAGAATGAGCTCGATCCGCGCTGGCTCAACCGTGTTTCCAAGTTGAGCGCCAAGGGCTGGAAGGGCTTCGTCGCCAAGGAGAAGGACCGCATCAAGGAGATCCGCCAGATGGTGCAGGATCTCGCGGGCCAGACCGGCGTTGAAATTCTCGAATTTCGCAAGATCGTGCACGGCGTCCAGAAGGGCGAGCGCGAGGCGCGGCAGGCGAAGAAGGAAATGGTGGAGGCGAACCTCCGCCTCGTCATCTCGATCGCCAAGAAATACACCAATCGCGGCCTGCAATTCCTCGACCTCATCCAGGAAGGCAATATCGGCCTGATGAAGGCGGTCGATAAGTTCGAATACCGCCGCGGCTACAAGTTCTCGACCTACGCGACGTGGTGGATTCGTCAGGCCATCACCCGCTCGATCGCCGATCAGGCGCGCACCATCCGCATCCCGGTGCACATGATCGAGACGATCAACAAGATCGTGCGTACCTCGCGGCAGATGCTCAACGAGATCGGCCGCGAGCCGACCCCGGAAGAGCTCGCCGAAAAGCTCGGCATGCCACTCGAGAAGGTCCGCAAAGTTCTCAAGATCGCTAAAGAGCCGCTCTCGCTCGAAACGCCAATCGGCGACGAGGAAGATTCGCATCTCGGCGATTTCATCGAGGACAAGAACGCCATTCTGCCGATCGACGCCGCGATCCAGTCGAACCTGCGCGAAACGACGACGCGCGTGCTCGCCTCGCTCACGCCGCGCGAAGAGCGCGTGCTGCGCATGCGCTTCGGCATCGGCATGAACACCGACCACACGCTGGAAGAAGTCGGCCAGCAGTTCTCGGTCACCCGCGAGCGTATCCGGCAGATCGAGGCCAAGGCGTTGCGCAAGCTGAAGCACCCGTCGCGCTCGCGCAAACTGCGGTCCTTCCTCGATAATTGATCCATTCAACGCTCATAACGATTCCCAGCGCGGCCTGCGGGCCGCGCTCTCATTTCCAGCGCCACCGACATGATCCGCCTCGACAACATCAGCAAGCAAAGCGGCACGCGGCTTCTGTTCATTGAAGCCTCGGCCGCGCTCCACCGCGGCGAGAAAGTAGGCCTGGTCGGCCCAAATGGCGCCGGCAAGACCACTTTGTTTCGCATGATCAAGGGCGAGGAAGCGCCTGACGAAGGTCAGGTGTCGGTCGATCGCGGCATCACCATCGGCTATTTCAGCCAGGACGTCGGCGAGATGGCGGGCCGCAGCGCGGTCGCCGAAACGATGGATGGCGCCGGCCCGGTCAGCGAGGTGGCGGCCGAGTTGAAGACGCTCGAAGCCGCGATGTCCGATCCGAACATGGCCGACCCCGCGCGCGCCGACGAGATGAACGACATCGTCGTCCGCTATGGCGAAGTGCAGGAGCGCTTCGAGGAGCTTGGCGGCTACGCGCTCGACGGCCGCGCCCGCGAGGTTCTCGCCGGACTTGGATTCAGCCAGGAGATGATGGACGGCGATGTCGGCAAGCTCTCCGGCGGCTGGAAGATGCGCGTTGCGCTCGCCCGCATCCTGCTGATGCAGCCCGACGCGATGCTGCTCGACGAGCCGTCGAACCACCTGGATCTCGAAAGCCTGATCTGGCTGGAAAATTTCTTGCGCGGCTACGAGGGCGCGCTGTTGATGACCTCGCACGATTGGGAGTTCATGAACCGCGTCGTCAACAAGATCGTGGAGATCGACGGCGGCACGCTCACCAGCTATTCGGGCGATTACGAATTCTATCAGCGCCAGCGCGCACTCAACGAGAAGCAGCAGCAGGCGCAGTTCGAGCGTCAGCAGGCGATGCTCGCCAAGGAGATCAAATTTATCGAGCGCTTCAAGGCGCGCGCCTCGCACGCTGCGCAGGTGCAGAGCCGCGTCAAGAAACTCGACAAGATCGAGCGCGTCGAGCCGCCGCGGCGGCAGCAAACCGTGGCGTTCGACTTTCCGCCCGCGCCGCGCTCCGGCGAGGACGTCGCCAATCTCAAGGGCATCCGCAAGGGCTATGGCAGCCGCATCATCTATGACGGCTTCGACTTCATGGTGCGCCGGCGCGAGCGCTGGTGCGTGCTCGGCGTCAACGGCGCGGGCAAGTCGACTTTGCTCCGTCTGGTGGCCGGCGCAACCAAGCCGGACGATGGCGCGGTGACGATCGGCGCCAGCGTGAAGATGGGCTACTTCGCCCAGCACGCGATGGACCTGCTCGACGGCGAGCGCACGGTGTTCGAGGAACTGGAGCACGCCTTCCCGTTGGCGGGCCAAGCCTCGCTGCGCACGCTGGCCGGCTGCTTCGGCTTCTCCGGCGACGACATCGAGAAGCGCTGCCGCGTGCTGTCCGGCGGCGAGAAGGCGCGTCTCGTCATGGCGCTGATGCTCTACGACCCGCCGAATTTCCTGGTGCTCGACGAGCCGACCAACCACCTCGATATCGCCACCAAGGAAATGTTGATCGCCGCGCTGGCGGACTACGAAGGCACCATGCTGTTCGTCTCGCACGACCGCCACTTCCTCGCCGCGCTGTCCAACCGGGTGCTGGAGCTCACCCCCGAGGGGCTTCACGAATACGGCGGCGGCTACACGGAATATGTCGCGCGCACCGGCCGCGAAGCGCCGGGCCTGCGGGCGTAAGGCTCAAGCGCTCGACTCAACCAAAACGCTCGACCACCCGTGAAAGTTGCAATAATCTCCTGAACCGGGACGGGTGGGGTCATGGGGTTGGGAATTGAGCAGCGCGGGGCTGAAGGCCGCCCGGTCACGGCTGCGCGCACACATCGCGATGCTCCGCGGTTAGTCCTCGAAACACGCCACGATCGTCATACGTGCCCGGAGCTTGATTGCCTGCGCGGCTGGTTGCGAAAAGGCACGATCGCGGCCGCTGCGCGCCGCGCAGCGGAGGTTGGGACGGGCGCCGATCGTGTTTTGATCGGCGGCGGCCTGCTCGACGAAGATATCTATCTGCGGCTGCTGTCGGACAGTCTCGGCGTCGGGTTTGAGTCTTTGGAAAACACGAAGCGTGGTACCTGTCCGCTCGATGATGAACGATTGATCGAGGCGCCAGCCGCCGGCCTCTTGCCGCTGACCATCGATGGTGAGGTCAAGCTTGTCGTCGCGCCGCGCGACTATTCCGCGCGGCGGCTGACAGAGGTCATCCGGTCGCGGCCGGAATTAGCGAAAGCATTCCGGCTGACAACGGCTGCGCGGTTGCAGGCCTTCGTGTCTCGTCATGGCGAGGCGGCCATTGGCGAACGTGCCACGCGCCATCTTGCCGACGCTCATCCGGCCATGTCGGCCGCGCCGCCGCGTCGTTGGCCTTCGTTCGTGACGTTGTCTGTGATCGTCGCCGCAAGCCTGTTTGCACTGTTCGCCGCTCCAGCAATAGTCAAACTCGCATGCGATATATTTTTGACATTGCTGTTCCTCGCATGGACCGTGCTGCGGATGGTGGGCGTATCGCTTGGCCCTGTGCCGCCGCCGCGGCGAGCGCGGCTCGCGGATCCGGAACTGCCAATCTACACGATCATGGCGCCGCTTTATCGCGAAGCGCGTTCTGTGCCCGGACTGGTTTCAGCCTTGCGCGGACTGGATTATCCGCCGGAAAAGCTCGATATCAAGCTGATTGTCGAAACGGACGATCGGGAAACGCGTGACGCGCTTTCACAACTCGGTCTTGAGCCGCCGTTCCAGGTGGTTGTGAGCCCGGATATCGGTCCGCGCACCAAGCCGAAAGCGCTCAATGTCGCCCTGCCATTCGCACGCGGCGCTTTCACGGTGATCTACGACGCGGAAGATCGTCCGGAGCGAGGCCAGCTTCGCCGCGCACTCGATACATTTCTCGTCCATGATGAACTTTCCAGCACAGTGGGATCCGAAGCTTGGAATTCACGTGACTTGAAGTCGCGGC
>JADMIO012757356.1_pt1 | contig 74189 bp, 42 predicted proteins | sample 8958161 | NCBI WGS metagenome assembly JADMIO01 (sample SAMN16585339, study PRJNA669376) | soil metagenome | isolation source: Crop rotation soil | place: USA: Cullars Rotation, Alabama | collected 2011
ATCAGTGTAAATTACACAGATGGAAACGGTTGTACCGCAGCAGCATCTACAGTTCAAACTGTAACTGTTAATGCATTGCCAACTCCAAGCTTCACCTCAGCGCCTACTCCAGTTTGTTTTAATTCAACGGGCAATGTGTATGCTACGCAATCAGGAAAAACAAGTTACGTATGGAATATATCCGGGGGAACAATCACATCCGGAGGCACTTCAACAAGTAACACCGCAACCGTAACCTGGACAAGCTCGGGCACACAATCTATCAGTGTAAATTACACAGATGGAAACGGTTGTACCGCAGCAGCATCTACAGTTCAAACTGTAACTGTTAATGCATTGCCAACTCCAAGCTTCACCTCAGCGCCTACTCCAGTTTGTTTTAATTCAACGGGCAATGTGTATGCTACGCAATCAGGAAAAACAAGTTACGTATGGAACATTTCCGGGGGAACAATTACATCCGGAGGAACTTCATCGGATAATACTGCAACCGTAACGTGGACAAGCTCCGGCACACAATCGATCAGTGTAAATTACACCGATGGAAATGGATGTACTGCTGTGGCAACTACTGTTCAAACTGTAACAGTTAACGCGCTTCCAACACCAAGCTTCACTTCAGCACCTACCCCAGTTTGTTTCAATTCAACGGGTAATGTATATGCTACACAATCAGGCAAGACAAGTTATGTATGGAATATCTCCGGAGGAACAATTACATCCGGAGGGACATCCACAAGTAACACCGCAACCGTAACCTGGACAAGCTCCGGCACACAATCGATCAGCGTAAATTATACAGATGGCAACGGATGTACCGCAGCCGCAGCAACCGTTCAAACAGTAACTGTTAATGCATTACCAACACCAACTTTCACATCCGGCTCAAGTATTGTATGTCAGAATTCAACGGGCAATGTGTATGCTACGCAATCAGGAAAAACAAGTTACGTATGGAATATATCCGGGGGAACAATCACATCCGGAGGCACTTCTACAAGTAGCACTGCAACCGTAACATGGACAAGCTCCGGCACCCAATCGATCAGCGTAAATTATACAGATGGCAACGGATGTACTGCGGCCGCAGCAACCGTTCAAACAGTAACTGTTAATGCATTACCAACACCAACTTTCACATCCGGCTCAAGTATTGTATGTCAGAATTCTACAGGCAATATTTACACCACCCAGTCAGGTAAAACAAGTTATATCTGGAACATCTCCGGAGGAACAATTACAGCAGGAGGAACATCAACTGACAATACGGCAACAGTAACCTGGACAAGCGCTGGCACCCAATCGATCAGTGTAAATTACACAGATGGAAACGGATGTACCGCAGCTGCAGCTACAGTTCAAACAGTAACTGTTAATGCATTACCAACACCAACTTTCACATCGGGCTCAAGTATTGTATGTCAGAATTCTACAGGCAATGTGTATGCTACACAATCAGGCAAGACAAATTATGTCTGGAACATCAGCGGAGGCACAATCACATCCGGAGGAACTTCAACTGACAATACTGCAACGGTAACATGGACAAGCTCCGGCACCCAATCGATCAGTGTAAATTACACAGATGGAAACGGATGTACCGCAGCCGCAGCAACCGTTCAAACAGTAACTGTTAATGCATTACCAACACCAACTTTCACATCCGGCTCAAGTATCGTATGTCAGAATTCTACGGGCAATATTTACATCACCCAGTCAGGTAAAACAAGTTATGTATGGAATATATCCGGAGGAACAATCACATCCGGAGGGACATCAGCAGATAATACCGCTACGGTAACCTGGACAAGCGTTGGTACCCAATCTATCAGCGTAAATTATACCGATGGCAACGGATGTACTGCGGCAGCAGCTACTGTTCAGACAGTAACGGTAAATACATTACCAACACCAAGTTTCACTTCCGGATCAGCAACTGTTTGTGTAAACTCAACAGGAAATATTTATAGTACTGAACCTGGTCAGACAAGTTACATATGGAATATTTCAGGCGGAACAATTACTTCCGGAGGAACATCATCTGACAATACGGCAACAGTAACCTGGACAAGCTCAGGAGCAGAATCTATCAGTGTGAATTACACAGATGGAAATGGCTGTACTGCAGCTTCTGCAACTATTCAGAATGTAACGGTTAATGCATTGCCAACTCCAAGCTTTACTGCTGGTTCTACGGGTGTATGTGTAAACTCAACGGGAAATGTTTATACTACTGAATCCGGGCAGACAAGTTATGTCTGGAATATATCCGGAGGGACAATTACTGCTGGAGGAACAGCAACGGACAACACAGCAACAGTAACCTGGACAAGCGCTGGAACTCAATCGATCAGCGTAAATTATACCGATGGCAACGGATGTACTGCGGCAGCATCTACTGTTCAGACAGTAACGGTAAATACATTACCAACACCAAGTTTCACTTCCGGATCAGCAACTGTTTGTGTAAACTCAACAGGAAATATTTATAGCACTGAACCTGGTCAGACAAGTTACATATGGAATATTTCAGGCGGAACAATCACAGCCGGAGGAGCATCAACTGACAATACAGCAACTGTCACCTGGACAAGCGCTGGCACACAATCTATCAGTGTGAATTACACAGATGGAAACGGATGTACTGCGGCAGCATCTACAGTTCAAACTGTAACTGTTAATGCATTGCCAACTCCAAGCTTCACTTCCGGTACCACAACTGTTTGTGTAAACTCAACAGGAAATATTTATAGCACTGAATCTGGTCAGACAAATTACATATGGAATATTTCTGGCGGAACTATTACTTCAGGCGGAACAGCAACCGATAATAGTGCAACTGTAACGTGGACAAGTGTTGGCACCCAATCGATCAGCGTAAATTATACCGATGGCAACGGATGTACTGCGGCAGCATCTACTGTTCAGACAGTAACGGTAAATACATTACCAACACCAAGTTTCACTTCCGGATCAGCAACTGTTTGTGTAAACTCAACAGGAAATATTTATAGTACTGAACCTGGTCAGACAAGTTACATATGGAATATTTCAGGCGGAACAATTACTTCCGGAGGAACATCATCTGACAATACGGCAACAGTAACCTGGACAAGCTCAGGAGCAGAATCTATCAGTGTGAATTACACAGATGGAAATGGCTGTACTGCAGCTTCTGCAACTATTCAGAATGTAACGGTTAATGCATTGCCAACTCCAAGCTTTACTGCTGGTTCTACCACCGTATGTGTTAACTCTACTGGCAATGTGTATGCCACAGAATCAGGAATGAGTAATTATGCGTGGAATATCTCCGGAGGAACAATTACTTCTGGCGGAACCTCATCTGATAATACTGCAACCGTCACATGGACAAGCGTAGGCGTAGAATCGATCAGCATAAATTACACGCATGACAACGGTTGTACTGCAGCTTCTACAACTATTCAGAATGTAACGGTTAATGCATTGCCAACTCCAAGCTTTACTGCTGGTTCTACAACCGTATGCGTTAACTCAACAGGAAATATTTACACCACTGAATCCGGCAAGGCAAGTTATGAATGGAATATCTCCGGAGGAACGATCACATCCGGAGGAACTACATCTGATAATACTGCTACTGTAACCTGGACAAGTGTTGGCACTCAATCGATTAGTGTAAACTATGCCGATGGAAACGGATGTACCGCAGCAGCATCTACAGTGCAAATGGTAACCGTGAATGCACTGCCAACCCCAACTTTCTTGAGTGCAGCAACTCCCGTTTGCGTTAACTCAACAGGAAACGTTTACAGCACCGAGTCCGGAAAAACAAATTATATATGGAACATCTCCGGAGGAACAATTACTTCGGGCGGAACTTCAACTGATAATACTGCAACCGTAACCTGGACAAGTTCCGGTAATGAATCTATCGATGTGAATTACACAGATGGCAACGGATGTACCGCAGCTTCTGCTGCTACTCAAAACGTAATAGTGAATGTTTTACCAGTGCCGAGCTTTGCTACAGGATCAAATGATGTTTGTTTGAATTCAACCGGAAATGTGTATGCCACAGAATCCGGAATGAATAATTATTCCTGGAATATTTCCGGAGGAACAATTACTTCTGGAGGCTCATCAACAGATAACACCGCAACAGTCACCTGGACCAGTGTAGGCGTAGAATCTATCAGCGTGAATTACACAGATGCAAACGGATGTACTTCAGCATTGCCTACTGTTCAAACAGTAACGGTCAATGCACTTCCAACACCAAGCTTCACGGCCGGTTCCACAGCAGTTTGTGTTAATTCGAGCGGAAATATTTACACTACCGAATCCGGTAAGACAAGTTATGTATGGAATATCTCTGGAGGCACAATTACTGCTGGAGGAACAGCAACGGACAACACAGCAACCGTAACCTGGACAAGCGCTGGTACCCAATCGATCAGTGTAAATTATACTGATGGAAATGGTTGTACTGCAGCAGCATCAACAGTACAAACCGTAACTGTAAATGCATTGCCGACTCCGGGCTTTATTACAGCTCCAACACCGGTTTGTGTTAACTCAACAGACACTACGTATGCTACTCAATCCGGAAAAACAAATTATGTATGGAATATTTCCGGGGGGACAATTACTTCCGGAGGTACCTCATCCGATAATACGGCAGCCGTAACCTGGACAAATACAGGAGTTCAATCGATCAGTGTAAATTATACGGATGCCAATAGCTGCACAGCAACTTTCGCTACCGTACAATCTGTAACTGTAAATCCAACACCTTATCTTGGATTGGGAGTAAGCGTTTCTTCCGGCCTGATTTGCGAAAATAATTCGGTAAATATTTCTCTTGATTCTTCAGAAGTTGGTTTCGTTTACCAACTTCGTGACGATGCGAATGATTCGCTTATTGGTTCTGCAGTTGCCGGAACGGGAGGGCCAATTGTTCTGCCTACGGGAAATTTAACCGCTACTACCACATTTAATATATTTATTCCTGGAAATTGTTCAGCAGAATTGTTTGCAACGGCAACGGTAAATGTAAATTCGATTTCCACTTCCAATGCAGGCGTAAACCAGAATTTAAGTTGTTCTTCCACAACTGCAGCACTTGCTGCTAATACACCTTTATTTGGAACCGGTCATTGGTCAGTTGTTGCGGGAACGGGTATTTTCGCAAATTCTTCCGATCCGAATTCGGGAGTGAGCGGCCTTGGGCACGGGGTTAATACGTTTCGTTGGACAATTTCAAATCCTCCGTGTACTGCTTCCTACGATGATGTAAATATCAATGTGGTTTGTATAAATCTTCCTCCTGATGCGCAGAACGATTTCATTGTAATGCCTGAAGACAGTTCTGTAGTTGTGTCAGTGCAGAACAACGACAGCGATCCTAATTTGGATCCACTAACAACTTCCATTGTTACTGGGGCAGCCAATGGTGTTGCTATTTTGAATGGCAACAATATTGCATATACACCAAACCACAACTTCAATGGACACGATACAATAAGATATGCTGTTTGTGATACCGCGCATCCTTCGCTTTGTGACACGGCATTGGTGATTATTACTGTAACTCCTGTAAATGATCCTCCTATAGTTCCTGATACTTCTATAACAACGCGCGAAGACAGTACCATTACAGTTTGTCTTCCAATTACTGATGCTGATGCTGGACAATTTTATTCCGTTTCCTCTTGTGGAAATCCTCTGAATGGAACTGCGGCTTCAACTTTATCAGGAAATCAGGTATGTGTTACTTATACACCTAATCCCAATTTTAATGGATTGGATAGTTTGTGTATAATAATTTGTGACGATGGCATTCCATCATTGTGCGATACTGCTTATGTACATATTACTGTAACTCCGGTTAACAACCCACCTGTTGTTCCGGATACTTTGATAACCACCCATGAAGACAGTGCCATTACGTTTTGTATTCCGATCACAGATGTGGATGCAGGGCAAGCATATTCTGTTTCTTCCTGTGGAAACCCCGTTCATGGAATTGCAACTAGAACAGTAACAGCAAACCAGGTTTGTATTACGTATGTTCCGAATTTAAACTTCAACGGACTTGACAGCTTATGTATAATAATATGTGATAATGGTGTGCCATCATTATGTGATACTTCTTTCATACACATTATTGTTACTCCAGTGAATGATCCTCCTATCGCAGTTAATGATTATAACAATACGCTGTTGAATATTCCTGTATCAGGAAGCGTGATAACCAATGATTCAGATCCGGAAGGAAATTTACTGACAGTAAATCCTATTCAGATAAGTGGACCGACCAACGGAACAGTTGTGGTAAATGCAAATGGTAGTTACACCTATACACCTACGAATGGATATTTAGGAACAGACCAATTTGTTTACCAGGTTTGTGACAACGGCACACCTGTATTGTGCAGCCAGGCAACTGTGATTATATCCATTTATGACAACACTTCAGGTAATAATCCTCCGATCGGCAATGCGGATAATTACACAGGCATCAGCAATGTTGTGATTCACGGCAACATGATCGTGAACGACTTTGACCCGGATGGAGATGTGATTCATGTAAATACAATACCTGTTTCTACTCCGACACATGGAACAGTGATAATCAACAGCGTTGGAACATTTACATACACGCCAACCACTGGCTTCGTTGGTGTGGATAATTTCACATATCAACTGTGTGATGCCGGAGGTTTGTGTGTGACGGTTCCTGTTACAATAACAATCGTTCCGAACACAGGAGTAAATACAATTTTTGCAACAGATGATTCTTATGGTACCAGTGAAGACATGGTTGTTACTGGTAATGTAATAACGAATGATAATGATCCGGAAGGAAATAGCATGACAGCAAATACTACTGCTGTAAGTGGACCTGCAAACGGAACATTAATACTAAATGCAAACGGAAGTTTTTCGTATACACCGGATCCAAACTATAATGGCCCGGATCAATTTGTCTACACAGTTTGTGATAATGGTATCCCTCAGGCATGCGATCAGGCAACCGTTTATATCACTGTGATACCTGTTAATGATCCTCCTGTTGTTCCGGATACTTTGATAACAACCCATGAAGACAGTACAATAACATTTTGCATCCCGATTTCAGATGTAGATGCAGGACAAGTATATTCCGTTTCTTCTTGTGGAAATCCTTTGAATGGAGTTGCAACTACAACAGTAACTGGAACTCAGGTTTGTATTACCTATACTCCAAATCTGAACTTCAATGGACTTGACAGTTTATGTATAATCGTTTGTGACAACGGAGTTCCATCTTTATGCGATACTTCTTTCGTACACATTACTGTTACGCCAGTAAATGATCCTCCTATCGCGGTAAATGATTACAACAATACACTGTTGAACATTCCTGTATCAGGAAGTGTGATAACCAATGATTCGGATCCGGAAGGAAATTTACTGACAGTAAATCCTATTCAGGTAAGCGGACCAACCAACGGAACAGTTGTACTCAATTCAAATGGTAGTTACACTTATACACCTGCAAATGGATATATAGGAACTGACCAATTTGTTTACCAGGTTTGCGACAATGGTACACCGGTCATGTGCAGCCAGGCAACAGTGATCATATCCATTTATGACAATACTTCAGGTAATAATCCACCGATTGGTAATGCGGATAATTATACAGGCATCAGCAATGTTGCGATCAATGGAAACATGATTGTAAATGACTTTGACCCGGATGGAGATGTCATTTCTGTAAGCACGACACCTGTTACAAACCCGGCAAATGGAACTGTAACAATCAATAGTAACGGAACGTTTGTCTATACACCAAATACCAATTTTATTGGTACCGACAATTTCACATACCAACTTTGTGATGCCGGAGGATTATGTGTAACAGTTCCTGTTACAATAACCATTCTTCAGAATACAGGCGTGAATACAATCTTTGCAACAGACGATGCGTATGGTCCAACTGAAGACACGGTTATTACAGGTAATGTAGTAACAAATGATAATGACCCGGAAGGAAACGCAATGACGGTGAATACCACTGCAGTAAGTGGCCCTGCCAACGGAACGCTAATACTAAATGCCAACGGAAGCTTTACCTATACACCGGATCCAAATTATAATGGGCCGGATCAATTTGTATATACTGTGTGTGATAATGGCATACCTCAGGCATGCGATCAGGCAACTGTTTATATTACTGTAATACCTGTTAATGATCCTCCTGTTGTTCCGGATACTGTAGTAACTACACCTCAAGACAGCACGATCACAATTTGTATTCCTATTACCGATGTTGATGCAGGGCAGGTTTATACTGTTTCTTCTTGCGAAAACCCGGTAAACGGACAAGTAACATCCGTGATAACAGGCAGCCAGGTTTGCATTACATATGTTCCAAATCCGGGATATGTTGGATCAGATAGTTTGTGTATAACAGTTTGTGACAATGGTAATCCATCACTTTGTGATATTTCTGTTGTGCATGTTATTGTTACTCCTGTCAATCATCCACCTATTGTTCCTGATACTTCGGTGGTAACACCTGAAGACAGCACTATTACGTTTTGTATTCCAATTGCAGATGCGGATGCGGGACAAATTTATGCTGTTTCTTCCTGTGGAAATCCGATAAATGGAATTGCAACATCTACTGTAACAGGAAACCAGGTTTGTATTACGTATGTTCCAAATCCAAACTTCAACGGACTTGATAGTTTATGCATAATCGTTTGTGACAATGGAACTCCGTCACTTTGTGATACTTCTTTTGTACACATTATAGTAACTCCTGTTAACGATCCACCTGTTGTTCCGGATACTGTAATAACAACACCACAGGATAGTACTATCACAGTTTGTATTCCTATTACTGATGTTGATGCAGGGCAAGTTTATACTGTTTCTTCCTGTGGAAGTCCTATCAACGGAACTGCAACATCCGCTGTAACAGGAAATCAGGTTTGTATTACCTATGTTCCGAATTCCGGATATATTGGATTAGATAGTTTGTGCATAATTGTTTGCGACAATGGTACTCCATCAATTTGTGATACTTCTTTCATCCATATTACAGTTACTCCGGTGAATCATCCACCTGTAGTTCCTGATACTTCAGTGACAATACCTGAAGACAGCACTATTACAGTTTGTATTCCGATTGCAGACACTGATGCAGGACAGGTTTATTCTGTTTCTTCTTGTGGAAATCCCTTGAATGGAAATGCTTTATTAGCTGTAACCGGAAATCAGGTTTGTATTAACTATGTTCCGAATCCAAACTTCAATGGACTTGATAGTTTATGCATAATCGTTTGTGATAATGGAACTCCATCCCTGTGCGATACTTCCTTCGTGCATATTACAGTAACTCCTGTGAACGATCCGCCTATTGTTCAGGATACTTCTGTAACAACATATACAGACAGCACCATTACAGTTTGTATTCCGATTGCGGATGCAGATGCAGGGCAAGTATATTCTGTTTCTTCTTGTGGAGATCCTATCAACGGAACCGCTACCTCTACCGTAACCGGTAATCAGGTTTGCATTACGTATGTTCCTAATCCGAACTACAATGGGCTTGACAGCTTGTGCATAATAGTTTGTGATAATGGAACTCCATCGCTTTGCGATACTTCATTCATCCATATTATTGTTACTCCAATTAATCATCCTCCTGTGGTTACTGATACATCTGTCACCACTGTTGAAGACAGCACAATCACAGTTTGTATTCCAATTTTGGATGCAGATACAGGACAGGTTTATTCTGTTTCTTCTTGTGGTAATCCATTGAATGGAATCGCAACATCCACGGTAACAGGTACTGAGATTTGTATTACATACACTCCGAATCCGGATTTCAGTGGATTTGACAGCTTGTGCATAATTGTGTGTGATAATGGAACACCTTCATTATGCGATACAGCAACTATTATTGTAACTGTAACTCCGGTTGATAATCCTCCTACTACGGTAATCATTCCGCAAGGATTTTCTCCTGATGGAGATGGAGTGAATGATTTCTTCCAGATTTTAGGAATTGAGAATTATCCGGATAACCATCTGGTGATCTTCAACCGCTGGGGAAATCTTGTTTATGAAACCTATGGATATAAAAATAACTGGGCAGGCACCTATGATGGAAATTTATCCATCGGACACCAGCTGCCTGCAGGAACTTATTTTTATGTGATCAGGCTGGATGAAAACTCAAAACCAACGAAAGGATATGTTTATTTAAGCAGATAATTTTTTTTTAAATAATTAGTATGAAAAAGTTAATAGGATTTTTTGCAGCCATCATGTGTGGCAATGTATTATTTGCACAGCAGGATGTGCAATTCACCCAATACATGTTTAACACCAATGCGGTTAACCCCGCATATACCGGAAGCCGTGGCGCTATCAGTGGCACCGCTTTATACCGCACCCAATGGGTAGGTTTTGACGGGGCGCCTGTTACAGAATCATTCAATGCTAATTCACCTTTGATGAATGATAAACTTGGAATTGGTGCAACGGTGCTGAATGAAAAAATAGGACCGCTCAGGCAAACAGGTGTATTTGCGGATTTCGCCTACCGCATAAAATTTAAAACCTCCACGCTCGCCATGGGAATAAAAGGAGGAGCCAATATGTTCCAGGCAGGTTTCAATAATTTGAATGTTATTAATTCCGGTGATGCTCAATTTCAGAGCAATGTTCAAAGCAAGCTTTTACCTAACCTGGGTTTTGGGTTTTATTATCATACCGAAAAATATTATTTCGGGCTTTCTGCTCCTAAATTGGTTCAGAATAACCTGGATGTGAAAACAGGCAACTCCTCCCAGGCACATATTGCCGTGGATCAAATGCATTACTATTTTATCGGGGGATATGTGATGAACCTAAGCCCGTATATAAAATTCAAACCCACCACCCAGATCAAATTCACCTATGGTGCGCCTGTTTCTTTAGATCTTAATGCGAGTTTTCTTTTTTATGAAAAACTTTGGCTGGGAGCCATGTATCGTTTTGGCGATGCAGTAGGATTGCTGGTGCAGTTTCAATTTAACCCCCAGCTAAGAGCCGGTTATTCATATGACTTCACTACTTCGAAATTAAATAGATACAATAATGGTACTCACGAGATCATGCTTGGGTATGATTTGAATTTCAATAAAGAAAAAATACGTTCGCCCAGATATTTTTAATAAAAAATGGATGTATGTTAAAACTTATACCACCTTCTCCGAAGTAGAAGGTAGGGATGAGGCGATAAAAGTAAGTTTCGACATGCATCACCAAAATTTCATTTTATGAAGAGCCCTAAAGTCATTTCAACTTTAATATTTGTTATTGCTTTTTTTTGTGCGGCATCTGCACAGGAAAAGATTAAAGCGCACCTGGCAGATGATTATTTCAATAAGTTCTCCTACATAAGTGCAGCTCCTATTTATGAAGATCTTGCTACAAGGAAGGAGAAAAATATACATTATGTTTCCCGCGCTGCGGAATGTTACCGCCTTTTAGGCAATACCGCAAAAGCGGAAGAGTGGTATGCAAAACTTACAGCGTTGGATAGTGTAGCCACTTCTGATATTCTGATGTATGCTGAAATGCTGGAGGGCAATAAAAAATATGCTGAAGCGCAAAAATACTATGCGATGTACGATGCAAAAAAAGGAACCGATTCAAGAGCGAAAAGAAAGATCATCAATTCGGATCAAATGAGTTCTTTTTACAAAGATTCAGCTTATTATTCTATTTCAAATCTTCCTTTTAATTCCGAGAATGCGGATTTTGGAATGTTTCCTTTCGGAGAGAAAAGTTTTTTCTTTTCTTCTAACAGAAAAAGAGAGAAAGATGACAATGTAAAACATGTTTATACCTGGAATAATCAACCTTTTCTGGATTTGTATATCGTTCGCAAAAACGATGACAATACATTTGCTAAGCCCGATCCTATTCCGGGCGAAGTGAATTCACAATATCATGAGGGCCCTTTGTTTTTTGATGCAAACACAAACACATTTTACATCACACGAAATAATTACAACGATAAAAAATTCCAGAAAAGCAAGGACGGTATCAATAAACTCAAACTTTATATTGTAAATATTGACGGAACGGCAAACAAAAGTTTTGCGGATTTTGATTACAACAATAACGAATATTCCGTGGGACACGCCACAGTGAGTGATGATGAAAAGCGTTTGTATTTTTCTTCCGATATGCCGGGTGGCTTTGGAGGGACAGATATATATGTAAGTGTGAAAGAAGATGGGAAATGGACGCAGCCTAAAAATCTTGGAGCGGAGATCAATACCGAAGGAAATGAAATGTTTCCATTCATTACTGCGGACGATAGATTGTACTTCTCGTCAAACGGGCTTTCTGGCTTGGGTGGCTTGGATATTTATTCTGCAGATGTAAGCAGGGGAGAGGTGAAGGGCATAAAAAACATGGGAAGCCCGATAAATTCCAATAAAGATGATTTTTCCTTTTATATTTTTCCGGATAAAAAAAGCGGGTATTTTTCTTCTAACCGCGAGGGAGGAAAAGGCGATGATGATATTTATTCCTTTCTGAAGATAAAACGTGATATTATTTTGAAAGGGATTGTTACGGATGAAATTACGAACAAGGTATTGCCGGGAGCTAAAGTATTATTGAAAACAGGGACTGATAATGTCATTAAGGAAATTATTGCCGATACAAATGGAGCATATTCAGCCAAGCTGAATGAGAATTCAGATTATGTGATTTCGGCTTCCAAAGAAAAATACCGTGGGAGTAATGGATCAGTTTCAACCAAAAATATTTCTTCTGATAAACAACTGATCGAGAAAAACCTGAAGCTCATGCCTGATGTTGGTTTTAATTTAATTGCCATCATTACAGATAAACCCACGCAAAAACCATTGCCCGGAGTAAAGATCACGCTGACCAATAATCTTACTAATTCAAAGGAAGAATTGACTACCAATGATGAAGGGAAAATTGCCCGTGTATTAAGCGACAATAAGCTGAACGATAATATCAGTTATCAGATTAAAGTTGAAAGAGAAGGATACCTTGCAAAAACCGAAACCTACAATAAGCAGCTTCTGAAGCCCGGTGATTATCTTGCACACCTTGATCTTGATTTATCCCTCAGCCCGCTTGAGAAAGGGCTGGATATCGGAAAAATTTATGACCTGAAACCGATCTATTTTGATCTTGGCAAATGGAATATCCGTGCAGATGCAAAAAAGGAACTGGATAAGATTGTCAAAGCGATGAATGATAATCCAACCATTGTGGTGGAACTCGGTTCTCATACCGATTGCCGTTCAAGCGCACAATCAAACATGATTTTGTCTGACAAAAGAGCTAAATCTTCCGCCAGCTACATTATTTCGCAGGGAATCGACAAGACACGTATTTATGGAAAAGGTTATGGTGAAGCTCAACTACTCAACAACTGCGGATGTGAAGGCGATCAGAAATCAAATTGCTCCGAAACAGAACATCAGCAAAACAGGAGAACGGAGTTTAAGGTGGTGAAGTTTTAAAAGAAGTTGCCGTTAACTTATTTTCAGATTACTAAAAACAAAAAACCACCAACGCTCGGAATGGAACTTCTCTCCTTTCCACACTACTTTTGAGTAATCATTACAAGTTCACATTTTGAATTGTTCGTACATTTACATAGCATACACATTAATACTCCGTCATTCAGCCCCTCCCTCTTTTGGGTAAATGAAAATTAAGATAAATCATAAAAAATTAACCGATTCTCCATATGACGGGGATACTACGAGCATTTTCAAGTTTACCGACATCGAAGTTGAAAAAATCGTAAATGATCTTACAAAGCTAAAGGAGAGCTGTTACTATATCTCTGGATATAGAGGGGCTGGAAAAACCTCATTCATCGTCAAAACTGAAGAAGAACTAAAAAAGCAGACTAATGATGAAAATTTTGTATTTGTACATGTAAGCATCTCTAAATTTGAAAAGTATGAAATACTCATACGAGACCTTATCAGGCAATTTCATTATCAATTTATTGAAAAAGGAATCTATAAAAAAGGTAATCTGAATGTTGCCAGCGTACATAAATTAGCTGATGAACTAACAACCCTTAATAAACAGACTTTTTATAATATCTCTCACGAAACAAGTAAGATTGATAGGACGGAGAAAAATAAATCTTTCAAATACAATATTGATATAACTAAAATTGCACTCCTTATCTTATCCTTTCTATCCTTAATGATCTCATTCATCATAGACCTAGATTTTATTTGCCCCTGCTTTACTTGGATATCCCGGATTGGAAGCAGCATTTGGGCAATTGCACAATCCTTTCAAGCAAATTTAAGTTTTACTCGAACGGAAACGACCATTGCGGAAGACAAGGAAAATGAAAAATCCTTTTATGATGATGATGTAGCCGAATATAAGTTTAAGGCAATTCTCAGAAAATTTAAGGAACTTCCTGATCCTAAAATGAAATTAATCTTCGTTATTGATGAACTGGACAAGTTATCCTTAAAAGATGCTAAAAGGGTTCTTCATTTATTTAAATCAACCCTTTTATGTGGGTATGCAAATTTCATAGTAGTAGGAGGACAAAAACTATTTTACGAACTTGATTTATCTGACGAAACAGAAGATGGAATATTAAATACACTATTTTCTAATACATATCACATAAAATTAAAATCTGGTGCAGAATTACGAGCATTATTTGACCAAGTAATACTTGCAAATGAGGAATTAACTGATGCACAGAATAAGACTAAATATGAAGAGTATGTTAATTCATTGATTATTGAATCAAGGAGAATTCCACGAAAATTCATCAATTTAATAAAAGCTGAATTACAATGGGAGAAAGACGCGAATGGAAATACATATGCCTACATCGCCATTCCAGAAACTAACCTAACGGACTCTACAAATTTAGTTAATGCAATGGATGAAGCCTCTGACATGCTATCTACCACAGGTAAAATTCCAGATGCAATAAGAGATTTCATTCTTATGATTTTCTTTCGTGAAAAATATAATCTGACTGGATTTAACTCTATTGAAGAGTTTGAACATTATATTACAACTATTATTAGTCCACATGAGTGAAAATAGAATAACTGAGAAATACCGAAATCAAGCAATGGATTTTGCCAGAATATTGGCAAATAAAATGGAAACCAATGGACTCATTATACCTGAAATTGAGAATGATAAAATCAAGGGAACAAAATCGGAAGCACTTGATAAATACTCTGAAAATGAGTTGAGAAATTTCAGTAATGATCTAAACAGATTCTTAGTGAGCCTTGGAAGTGCATATCAAAGCTTGCAACTTCAGGAAAAGTCTACCCTTAATCAACATGTAAACCCTAGTCAGATGATCTCCGCATTATCTCGGCATCAGGTATATTCTGCAAAGTGGGTGAAAAATCAAAAGGCAGTTAAAATAATTGATAAACTAGGTAATGTTGCTGGAGATATCGAAAATTTAAAATACATAAGGGAGATATTTGAAAACGCCAATATCAACATAGCTGTTGAACTGAGCAAACTCCTAGAAGGATTTTCGAGAAAAAAGATAATGCAATATTTTAAGCCTGGTATTAACACACCTAATCAGAAATTTGATTTTGTCGCAGAACACCCAACTTTCAGTGACTCGAATATTTATTTTGAGGTCAAGAGTATGGATATTCAAAAGTATCAACCACAAAGAGATCATATTTTTCAACTTTATGAATTACTTAAGAGTGGAGAAATACAAAACGCGCATACTCATGCCGTTCTAATTATGTATACAGATGCTCAATCGAATGAATTTGAATCTGTAAAATTTAAATTTTCGGAATTAGTAGAGCGTTTAATTGATAATGATCCTTCGGCTCCCAATAGAATTCATTTAATCCCCTCTAATACTCGTAACTTGGTGGGCATTGACGATGAGCTTCGTGAACTTCATGCAAGAATTAGTGTCTATGAAGCCAAACGAATTGATTATAGGTTTTTTGATCAGCCAGTAACACAACAACACCCAACACTTGATGATCACTATTTCGCCCACCCACTTGATTTAAATAAAAGTAATTACGAAATAATTATCGAACCAATATCCCCTATTGAACATTGGAGAGTTGGGGTAAAGTTTTCAAAGGATGGAAATCCAATACCCCGCACAATTCGCCACGGGGTTAATGCTCCACTATTTCATTTAGAAAAAAACAAAGATTCTCAAGCATTAAAATTTAGTTACTATCAAGGAGGGCAGATGGTTATAAACAAAGCAACAGAAATTACAAATTACACCGAAAATCCAGTACATATTAAGCTTTCCTTTTATGATGGGATTACCACAATAGATGTATTAAATGATCGAAGAAAGACAATCTTGGACTCCCCAATAAAGATTCCCAACTACTCTCATTGTGAATTATTCGCATGGGGTGATCGAAGAAATACATTTCAGATCAATGCTGCGATAATGGAGTTCAAAAAGGACTAGTACTATTCCTAAAAAATGCTTTTTATTGCCTTTGCATGTGAGGTCAGTTAAACTTGAAAGAGAGGCTGAGTATAAAAACAAAAAACCACCAATAACATTAAATTATTGATGGTTTTTGCTCCTCGAGCAAGACTTGAACTTGCGACCCTCTGATTAACAGTCAGATGCTCTAACCAACTGAGCTATCGAGGAATATATTTTCTATTTCAAAGAGGGGCAAAAGTAAGAAAAATACTTTTGCAAGCGCTTTTTACTGCTTCAATCTTTGATGATTTTCAGGAATATGAAAATGTACTATACCTACCCGTAAAAAGCTATTGGATAATGATCTTTTTAACCGTTTTATTGTTATTCCTATCGGTGATGGTTGCAAAGTAAATTCCTTTGTCTAATGAGGACAGATCGAACGTAGTTGTTCCCTCAGCCATATATTCTGTTGTTTGATAAACAGGCTGCCCCAACAGATTTACGATTGATATTTTTAATTCTGAGGTTGCATATACTGCACTGGACATACTAAACAGGCCATTGCTGGGATTAGGATATATAGACACACTATTGTCAAGAGGGTTGTAAGGCATAACCGAAGTAGCAGTAGCGCATTCGCTCACAGATGCATTGCTAAGCCCCAACCGGTTGGGAGATTGTGTTAAGGCCGTATGCATACGCTCTGCCTGATCAGTCGTGAACATCCAGATAGAAACATCATCGGTATAATCCATGAAATTCATATACATTTCTCCGTCTGTTGAATTATTAGTATTTCCCGTGCATGTTCCTACGTGAAAAGGATAAGCAGTTATCACACCCAGGTTTTCCTGCTTGGCTGGTGGAGTATCCTTACAAAAATCATTGTTGCAGTTGCCATCTGCCCAGATATGGCGCAGGCCAAAAAAATGTCCGGATTCATGCGTTAACATATGCCCTAAATTAAATTGAGGGTCCAGCGTACCTACATTGCCAACGGTATTTGCAATAAGCCAGCAGCCATCATCACTTGAAGTGCCGTTATTATTATTTAAACCATTCAGAGTGGTGCCGCCAGGGAAAGTGGAATAACCGTAGAGTCCTACATTCCAGTCACAATCTGAAACCCATACATTAAAATATTTGGTAGGGTCCCATATAGAAGCCGGTTTTATGGTTCCGTCCATTAAATTAGTGAATGCATTTTCAGTAGAAGGCGTAGCCGGATTGGTCCAGCCTTTGGCAATGTAGCTGATACGATCAACGCCTGGCTCTGTCAGTGTGTTTCCATTCGGATCCTTTATGGCCGGGCAAAAAGTGATGCCTGTATTTGCAATGATGACACCGTTGTTATCAGGCGCTGGTAAATTCTGGTCCTGCGCATAATCATAAAAGGCGGGATGGCCATTCAGGGTCATGTTTGCATATAAATTGTGGTTATTTCCAATCCCTGCATAATCGGCATTTAATATAGGTACCTGTGATGCAACCTGTGCCTGGGATATATTGGGATACGTTCCTATAGGCTCTGATCCATAAATAATATGAAAAACAATTGCAACGGTATAGGTCTGCGTGCTGCTTATTTTACTTACAGCCAGGTCACTTTTATATTTTTCCACTTGCTGGTTAAACCACTCGTCCCATTCCCCGCTTGGTACAGGGCTTCCGCATTTTCTATGGTTTGGTAAAGAACCGTTTGATTTCTCCGAAAGATTATTTTCATTCTGTTGTTGTGCTATAATTGTTGTAGTGTAAAGAGACAGAAAAAGGGGGAGTAGTAGTTTTGTAATTTTCATAATTGGAGAGTTTGGTTAAACTTGCAGTAACACACCCTAAAAATCCTTAATAATATTTAAACCTGCAATAGGTATTGCTAGGTATTTTTAATGCCTACTGGTAAGGAGCTAAGATTTTCTGAAAAGACAAACATACTTACTTTTTATTAGTAAGCAAAGTCACATATCCGGTAGTGTTGTAGTCTTTTGGTCCATTCTCTGATTTCAAAGAAGCTTTAAGGGCAAAATAATATGTTCCGTTTGTTAAGAGCTTGCCAGAGGAAGAATGCCCGTCCCATCTGATTTCATCGGCAGTAGTTTCAAACACCTTTGCGCCCCACCGGTCAAAAATTTCTATGTGAAAATCTTTTACACCACTGTTGGGAATGTACCACACATCGTTCACTCCATCACCATCCGGGGTAAATACGTTGGGGATTAAAATACCTTCCTGGATGTGAATGATTTTTGTAACAGTATCGGGGCATCCCGATTGATTGTACACGATCTGTGTTACGGTATAGGTTCCTGCTCCGGGGAAATTGTGCACAGGATTCTGCTCTGTCGAAGTATTTGAAGAGTCGCCAAAATACCATATCCAGGAAGTTCCACCGGAACTTACATCTGTGAAAGAATATATTACTCCAAAAGTTCCAGAAGAGACTGTATCAAAAGCAGCATTGGCAGAAGGAAGCACATCTATGCTAAATGTTTGAGACAAAGAATAACATCCATTTGCATCCGTGATCGAAACAGAATAAGTGGTTTGGGAATTTGGATTTACTACAATAGAAGGTCCGCTGCCTGGCCCAGGAGTCCATGTATAGGCGTATGTAGGAGTTCCTCCATTAACAGTTGCTGTCAATGTAGTGTATTCGCCCGCGCATATACTGTCATTACCCGAAACAGAAACTGTGATTGGCAGTGGATCCAAAATTGTTACGGTTGAAACAGCGGTGCATCCGTTTGCATCTGTGATCAGTACAGAATAAGTTCCTACAGAAAGCCCGGTAACAGTTTGAGTGGTTTGTCCGTTGTCCCAGATGTAAGAATAACCTGGCGTACCACCGGATGGAACAGCCTGCGCACTTCCATCATTTCCTCCTGCACATGAAATATTGGTTGGTACAGATGTAGCGTTAACAGCAGCTGATTGATTGATCGTAACCGTTGAAACTCCGGTGCATCCGTTCGCGTCAGTAACAAGTACTGAATATGTACCGATAGCAAGTCCGGTAATGGTTTGAGTGGTTTCTCCGTTATCCCATATGTAAAAATAACCAGGATTACCCCCGGATGCATTAGCTGTTGCAGTTCCGTTAGGCACCGTACAACCGGCTGAAGTTCCTGATGCATTAATCGTTGGAGTTGATGCATTGGATATGTTTATTGTAGTTACGCCAGAACATCCGTTGACATCAGTGACAGTTATGGTGTAAGATCCTATAGAAAGACCAGTTGCCGTTGAAGTGGTTTGTCCATTGCTCCAGAGGTAAGTATAAGTTGGCGTTCCGCCTGATGCATTTGCAATGGCAGTTCCATTGGAAAAAGCACAACCTGTTTGAGTTGCAGAAGCAGTAACCGTAGGAGCAGGGGTAGCTGTTATGCTTACTGTATTTACAATGGAGCATCCTTGAGTATCGGTAATAGTGACCGAATAAGTTCCGGAAGAAAGCCCTGTGGCATTTGAAGTAATTTGTCCATTACTCCATAGATAAGTATATGCAGGATTACCGCCTGAAGGATTTGTAGTTGCCGTTCCATTATTTCCTCCGCTACATAAAATATTTGTTTGTGTGGAAGTAGAGGACATTGCAGTTGGTTGGGTAATGGTAACCGTATTGGTGGTTATACATCCGTTTGCATCTGTAATAATGATTGTGTAAGTACCTGCAGAAAGCCCGGTAGCAATTTGTGTAGTTTGCCCGTTATTCCATAGGTATGTATAATTCGGAGTGCCGCCTGTAATGTTGGCAGTGGCGCTTCCGTTATTCCCACCATTGCAGCTTACATTTGTACTTGATGGAATAGAAAGAGTTCCCGGAGAAAGGGTTGCTACATTCACAACGGCAGAGTTTGAATTTGAAACGCAGCCATTATTATCAAATACGGTGCAGGTATAGGTTCCGGGACAAAGCCCGGTAGCAGTCGCAGTGGTTTGCACAGGTATAGTATTCCAGGTATAGGTATAAGGCGGTTGTCCACCTGAAGGGACTACAGTTGCAGATCCATTGCAGCCGCAGGTTGCTACTGAAGAAGTAGTCATGGTAACAGCGGTAGAGCAAAATAACCTGTCAATAAAAACTCCGCTGTCGTATTCGCCATCACCGGCATCTGCAATGGCAATTTTAAAAGAATAAGTTGAGCAGGGAGTTACAGCAAGATTGGATGTGACTACTGTTGTAAGGCCATCGTATTGAATAGTTGTTCCCATACAATTGCTTACATAATAGGCACAGTTGGTACATGGGCCCGGCATAGGATTTGTACAAGCTGTCTTGAAGCCATTATTGATACTGTTAATAGCTACCGGTGTTGTATTTGGCAAACGGGCAATATTATAAGCGTTGTAATTGCCGCCTGAAGGATTGGGCCCTGAGACGAAAAATCCAAAAGCATCATTATAAGCAGAGCCTACAAATTCAGGATATTCGTCAGAACCAAATACGAAACGGATAGTAAGTGTACTGCAGGAAGGAATTACATTAAAAGTCAGTATGCAAGGATCGTATATTGCATTTGGTACAATTGCAGTTAGATTCGGATCGCTGAAAATGGTGAAGTTATCCACCGTGTACATATCAGAATTATTAATGCCTGCCGCACCCGCTGCTGAACCTGTAGTGAACATGGATCCGCTGCTAAGACCTAGATTCGTACTATTTCCATTTGAAAAAGTTCCGCATGCCCCGGAAGGGCAATTTAAATTGATATTGCTTACGGTAAGCCCGCTACCCACAAATCCGGCCACCACCTGGGCAGGAGTTATACTCGAATTGATTGCCAATTGGGCACAAACTTTTTCCTGAAACGAAAAAAATAATATCGAAACAAACAAAAAGGATAAAAATATTTTTTTTAAATATTTCATCATAAGGTTTAATTCCGTTTTATTATTTGTTTGCCATCAATAGCCCAGATAAACAACGCAAATGCGTTTGATCTGAAATTACAACAACCCTAAAAAGAAAACCTACTGTGCTGAAACACAGTACAACTTACAATTACTTTTTATTCGTAATCAATGTTACATAACCGGTTGTGTTGTAATCTTTTTGCCCGGTTTCTGTTTTAAGAACTGCCTGGAGTGAGTAGTAATACGTTCCTTCGGTAAGCGGTTTGCCGGAAGAAGAACGCCCATCCCATCGGATTTCATCCGCGGTGGATTCAAAAACCTTTGCTCCCCATCGGTCAAAAATTTGCACGTGAAAATCTTTTACACCACTGTTGGGAATGAACCAAACATCATTTACTCCATCACCATCGGGGCTGAACACATTTGGAATCAGCATGCCTTCCTTAATACGAATGATCTTTTTAATAGTATCAGGGCATCCGGATTGATTATACACGATCTGTGTTACGGTATATGTTCCTGCTCCCGGAAATTCGTGGACGGGATTTTGCTGAGTTGTAGTGGGTGATGCATCACCAAAGTTCCAAAGCCAGGAAGTTCCTCCTGAACTCTGATTGGTGAAAGAATATAATGCACTTAAAGTTCCTGATGAAGCTGTGTCAAACGCAGCATTTGCAGAAGGGAGAACAGAAACATTGAAGGATTGCGCTGAAGTACTGCATCCGTTTGCATCTGTAATTACTACCGAATATGCAGTTGAAGAATTTGGATTTACAACCACCGTTGGGCTACTGTAAGGCCCGGGTACCCATGCGTAAGTGTATGTTGGAGTTCCTCCATTCACGGTTGCTGTCAGCGTAGTATGCTCTCCTGCACAAATAGTGTCATTTCCTGAAACAGAAAGAGACATTGGCTGCGGATTGGAAATTGTCACAGTTGAAAAAGCAGTACATCCGCTGGCATCAGTGATGATTACAGTATAAGTTCCGCTAGAAAGGCCTGTAGCAATTTGCGTGTTTTGTCCATTGCTCCATAAATAATTATAGTTCGGAGTTCCACCCGAAGCATTTGCTGTTGCTGTTCCGTTTGCAACAGAACATCCTGCAGGAGAGCTGGATGTGGTAACAGATGGAGCCGATGTTCCTGTGATATTTACTGTGGTCATAGCTGAACATCCACCTGCATCCGTAACAGTTACATTATACGATCCGGGTGCAAGTCCGGTAGCATTTTGCCCATTTTGTCCATTACTCCATGCGTATGAATACCCTGGTGTTCCCCCTGAAGCATTTGCAGTTGCTGTGCCGTTAGGAGCAGAACAGGAAGCAGGAGTGCCTGAAGCTGTAACTGTGGGAGCTAAGGCTCCGGTAACATTGGCAGTAGTTACGTTGGAACATCCTTTGCTGTCTGTAACAGTTACGGTGTAAATTCCGATTGCAAGTCCGGTAGCAGTTTGATTTGCTTGTCCGTTATTCCACAAATAGGTATAGCTTGGAGTACCTCCCGATGGATTTGCGGTAGCTGTTCCGGTAGCAGTTGAACACCCGGTTTGAGTAGAAGAAGCAGTGATAGTAGGTGGAGCAGTTACTGTTACGGTAACCGTGCTAAGAGAAGAACATGAATTGGCATTGGAAACAGTTACCGTATAAACCTGGGTGGTATTCGGACTAACCGAAATGGACGGGCCTGTTTGTCCGCCTGGCGCCCATGAATAAGACGTTGCACCGGTGGCATTGGCATTTAATATTGTACTTGCACCTTTGCATATTGATGAAGATGCTGCTGTTACGGATATTGTAGGGTTGGCCGTAAAATTTACCGGTATAGAAAGGGTATAAGAACAACCTGCACCTTGAGAAGGAACTACGGTAACAACATAGGTGCCACTTGCATTTACTTTAATAGATTGTCCTATTGTTGAACCAACTATTCCAGGGCCAGTCCAGCTATATGAGCCACCTGTTACTGCAGGAGCTGTAAGTGTAACGTTAGTACCTGTGCAAGGAGTAGAATTAGAAGTAATAACCTGTGCCGGGCCGCAGGTAGCGTCAATATATGCCCATGCACTATGTCCTCCCTGGCTGCATCCTGCTGCAACAAAATAAAGTGTTATAGTCTGTCCGATATATGGAGTCAGGTTCATACTGTTTGATTTCCATCCCTGATAATAATAGGGAGAGCCTGTATTATACGTATTGGATAGGCTTGATAGCGTAAAACCTGCAGGTGCAGAACCATTAACAGCCTGAACATAATATTCAGTACAAGTTGGGTTAAGAACAGTACCGCTGGAGTTAGTAGCGTAAACATGGAAATAAGGTTGTTGTCCGTTTGGATGTCCTCCATCATTTAAAACAACAGCGTAATCAAAAGCTACAAGCGCATTCGATGCAGTTACAGAAAATGTTTGGGAAATATATTCACCATTCGCAGGAACAGGGGTGCCACTATATAAATTCCAGTGACTTGCATCGCATGTTCCACCATCCCAACCTCCGTTAGGACAATTGGGAACGTGACAGGAAGCTAGGTTTATATACATTCCGCCTAAACGTGCAGAGTAATTTCCTCCCATAGGAGCTTTTCCCGGAAAACCTCCTGCAGGGTCATTGCCATAAGCGCTTGAAATTAATTGTAAGTCACCGCAGTCATAAATATTTTGATTAGTTCCATAGTATGCAGTTCCCATGGAAAACAAAAAAGAATTTGAATTCTGATTCACTCCACTGGCGCCTACCCAGCTTGAAAAATCTCCGTTTTCAAAATCCATATTACTGCATGCACTGGCTAAAACTGAAGGAGGTGTGTTTTTTTTGCTGGCCTCTTGCATTGCAATTTCATAGGGTAATGCTTGTATATTGTATTTTTTCTTTACAAAAGTTACTTGTGTCCTGAACATAAATACCCTAAACTCCTGGTACATTTTATCGCCTTCAACTTCTGCTTGTTTATAAGCCGCATCAAAATCAAATCCATTCAAAGAATCTCCGCGAAAAAAATTGCATTCTTTTTTTACCTGTTCTTTAGAAAGGTCAGCAACCATCACCGGTTTATTTTGCTCAGAATGGCCAATAACACCACTTAACTGGAAGCTTCCGTTAGGTTGACGTTGGTCCATGATTGTACGGTTGGGCGAGCCTTGAAAAAGAGGAATTTGTCCTTGTGCAGAATTTAAAAGAAATAATCCGAAAATTGCCAAACAGATTCTTGTAAAATATTTCATATTATTTGTTTTGAGAGGTATTAATAAAATGGAAATTAATGCTCATTTATACGTGATCTATTACAATGACGCTAATTTACTAAAAATGGTTGCATTATAATTATAGAAATAATAAGAAAACCATAAAAAATGAATAAAATCCAATGAAATAGTGCTTCAATTAATAATTAGTAAGGGGAGATTATACCGACAAGTGTTTTGATCTTATTTCTTGGCCCCAGAAACGCCCGGCTACTTTATCAAAATTTTCGGTAGAATCTGTAGTGTAAAATTCCACTGTTCCGTTTTTGGAGCATTTCTCTTCAATTTCCGGATGACGTATTAAATAATCTGACAAACTATCGGCTACAATTTTGCCTTGAACAATGATCTTCACATGAGCAGGAACGAACTTTTTTATTTTGTCAAGTAGAAGAGGGTAGTGGGTACATCCTAGAATAATGTTGTCTATCTTATTGTTTTTGGCGAAAAGTGAATCGATGTGTTTCTTCACAAAATAATCCGATGCAGGTGAGTTGATCTCATCATACTCAACCATCGGTACCCAGATAGGACATGCTTCCTGAAAAACATTTATATCCGGATATAGTTTTTGTATTTCTATTTTATAAGAATCTGACATCACGGTTCCGGTAGTGCCAAGAACTCCCACCTGTTTTGTCTGGCTGTATTTTCCAACAATCTCAGCAGTAGGACGGATCACACCCAATACTCTTTTTTCAGGTGCAATTCTTTTCAGGTCCAATTGCTGGATATTTCTCAATGCTTTTGCAGATGCTGTGTTGCATGCCAGGATTATCATCTGGCAATTCATTTTGAAAAGTTTTTCTATGCATTCGAGCGTGTATTTATAAACTGTTTCAAACGAACGTGTTCCATAGGGCGCGCGTGCATTATCGCCCAGGTAAATATAATCGTACTGAGGAAGTTTTTTGGTAATCTCTTTCAGAACGGTGAGCCCGCCAATGCCGGAATCGAAAATGCCGATGGGGGATCCCACCTCATTCCTCCCAGAAGGTGAGGAAAAAGAATGTATTGTAGTATTCTTTTTAGTCATACAAGTCTCCCCTGAAGGGGGAGATTTAGAGGGGGTGTATATTGAAATCTAAAATCGTACTCCGATCACAGTAATATCATCCAATTGTTCTCTTCCGTTCATCCATTGGGTAATAGTGTCGTCAAGTTTTTTCTTTTGCTCTTGCATAGGAAGATTATGGATGCTTTGCAGCAATTCTTTGAAAGGGCCGTAGAAGAATTTTTTCTTATTGGGCCCACCTATCTGGTCAGCATAACCATCGGAGAAAATATAAATACTATCGCCTTTTTTGATTTCAAGTGAATGGTCTGTAAAATTTCCTTGTTCCTGTTCACTTTCACCTGTATGCCCGATAGGGATGCGGTCTGCTTTCAGTTCTTTCAGTTCTCCGTTTCGGATAAAGTAGAGAGGATTGTATGAACCGGCAAAGTCCAACTGCATTTTTTTCATGTCCATGTGGCAGAATGCCATTGCCATTCCATCCTTCATGGCTTTTTCATCCTGGTTGCCGCTTTTTAAAGTATCGCGTATGAGATTACGAAGCATATTAAGTACGGAAGAAGGTTTTTCAACTTTCAGGTCTTTAATAGCATAGTTGAGCATGTTGTATCCAATGAGCGACATGAATGCCCCAGGTACGCCATGCCCGGTGCAATCTGCAGCAACAATGTAAAAATTGTCATCATCTTTTTTATGTCCCCAGTAAAAATCTCCACTCACAATATCTTTTGGCTTGAAAAGAAGAAACGATTCGAATGGATACGATTGTATCTCTTTTGTTGAAACGAAAACTGCCTGCTGAATTCGTTTTGCGTAATCAATACTGTCTGTTATTTTTTCGTTCTTCTTTTCCAGCTCCACATTCTGCTTGCTGATCACTTCCGTTCTCTCTACAACTTTTTGTTCCAGTATCTGATTTGCCTTTTTCAATTTTCTTTCTCTCCATTTGATGAAAAGTATGATAATAATGAGGGCAGTTATTCCCGTTGTTGCCCAGAACCAGGTGGTTTTCCAGAATGGGGGAGTGATACTGAAATGATATGTCACCGGTTCTTTGTTCCACAATCCATCGTTGTTCGAAGATAAAACTTTGAAAGTGTATTCCCCGGGTTTAAGGTCAGGATAGGTAACCGAAGTTGCTTTTGTGATAGGAGACCAGCTTGAATCTAAACCGGCAAGCATGTATTTGTACTTTACGCGTTTTGGATTTGTGAGACTCGTGCCAATGAAATCAAAAGTGAAGTGGTTATTGTTCCACCCGAAAGTATGATCGGCAGGAATTTCAGCGTCTTTAAAAAACAATCTTGGATTTTTGATAATGGTAATAGCTTCTACCTGGTTGTTTTTTTCCATTTTGGAATTATACTTCACCAGGCCGATAATTGAACCGAACCAAAGCGCACCGTCTTTGTCTTTGCATACTGCGTTGGGATTGATTTCCACACCAAGGAATCCATCGTCTTTTTCATAGTGCTTGAAAGTTTCATCTTTCAGGTTAAAGCGATCAACTCCTAGGCCTGTTCCTATCCATAAATTATTTTTATCATCACTTGTAAGCAAAAAAGGAGTGTTGGAACTCAGGCCGTCTTTGGTAGAATAATTTTTGAACGCACTCCCATCGTATTTGTAAATTCCCATGTCATATGTACCAAACCAGAGGTTTCCGTTCCCATCTTCACTGATGCAGAGCGTAAATTTGCTGGGGTAACCATCTTTATCCGAAAAAGTTTTAAAAGATGTTCCGTCAAACATGGTAAGGTTTCCTGATAATCCCCCAAACCACATCCTGTTTTTGCTGTCGCGTAAAATGGTATAGATCTGGTCGCTGCCTATTCCTTTTGCAGTGGTGTATTGCTCAAATTTTTCTGTGCTGATATCAAATTTCAGCAATCCACCCTTATTAGTCCCTATCCAGATGTTGCCGTCTTTATCTCCTGCAATGGAATAAATTTCATTTACTGGCAATCCACCTTTTTCAACAGTGTAATTGTCAATTTTTTTTGTCGCAGGGTTCATGCGTGAAAGCCCTCTTCCAAAATCCGTATACCAGATGTTTCCTTTCACGTCTTCATAAAGCGCGCTGGTGTTTAGTATTTCTCCGGGTTTGCCTGTGAATTTTGTGAACTTGTATTTTGATTCTGTGGATTTACTTTTAGCCCCTTCAGTTGTTAGATAGGCATCGGAAATGAATTGGATAAGTCCGCCTTCTGTTCCGATCCAGAAATTTCCTTTTTTATCCTGGATCACTGACCAAACTAAACTATTATCGAGTCCTTCGTTGTTTCCATAAATTTCAAACTGCTCGTCAAAATATTGGTTCAGATTCAGATAAGTTCCGATCCAGATGTTTTTTTCTCTATCCTGAATAATGGATAGTACACGATCGTTGCTCAATCCTTGTTTGGAAGAAATTGTCTGGAAGATGGGGCCTTTGTAATTATTTGCTTCCAGTTGTGGTAAGTATTTGGAAACACCGCCTCCATAAGTTCCGAAAAATATAGTGCCGTTTACATCTTCGAAAATTACCCGTACATATTCATTGGCAAGGCCGTTTGATGTGTTGTAAACTTTGAGTTGTTTGTCATCAGTATTGATCTTAAAAACGCCTTTGTCTGTGGAACCTATCCAGATATTTCCTTTGCTATCCGACAAAAAAGAGCGGATAGAATTACTCGGCAATGTTCCTTCATACGCAGATAATGTTCCTTTGCTCAATGTAATTCCATTCGAAGTGCCGATCCAGATAGTTCCGTTTTTATCTTCCATTAGTGCAGTTACATCATCGCCTGCAAGTCCTGCCTTGGATGTTAGTTGTGTGAAATTTCCATTTTCGGATTTTATAATTCCTTGTCCTTCAGTCCCAATCCAAATGGCTCCGTTCTTATCCTGCAAAATGCAGTTGATCGTTTTTTTGCTCTCGATTTTTCCCGGGGTAATTTCTTCGAATTGTTTTTTGGCTGCATCATACTTTGAAATTCCTCCCGACCAATGCCCGAACCAGATATTTCCATCCTTATCTTGATAGGAAGAAGTAACCCGATTTTCTGAAAGCCCGTCTTTTTTATTGAAGTTTTCAAAGCTAAGGCCGTTATATTTACTTACACCGCTCATTGTTCCTACCCAGATGTTTCCATCCTTATCCTGAAGCATGGTATAAATACTGGATTGGGGCAATCCTTCTTCTATGCCGAATTGGTTGAGGTTGAGGGTCTGCGCAGAAAGTGAGCAGAAGAGAGAAGGTAAAAGGCAGAGAGAAATCAGCCAAATGCCTAATACGGTTAATTTTAAAAATGTAGATCTTTTCATTGCTTTGACTTTTTCCGATAGCTCCAAAGGAATCCTTGGTAACTATCGGGATTTTAACTTTTGACTTTTATCGTGCTCATCCACCATGTCGAGCAAACTTGTAAGCGTATTGTTTGTTTCGTATTTTGCAGAAAGATTGGCAGCTTTTTCTTTGTTCCTTTTTTCCTGGGTAGCTTTCAGTGATTGCTTGGCAATATTTATAGAGTAAGTACCTGTTCCGTCAAAAGCATTCGGGTCTACATCTTCAATTGAAACAGGGGCAATATTTTTTTTGATATCTACTTTCATTTTTCCGGCAGAAAGAACAGCTAAACTATCCAAACTGTCTCTCATTCGTTTTTTTCTCATTTCTTTTTTCATCGCATCCAGGTTTTGCTGTAGAATTCTGTCCGCTTCTATTTTTGCAGCTTCTTCCTCTGCTTTTCGTTGTGCTTCTTGTGCAGCCTGGATAGCGTTTAAGCTATCTTGTTTGAGTTTTTCTTTTGCATCTTCTATTACTTTTTGCTTGGCGCGTTTTTCATCTTCTTTTTTCTGTTTTGCAGCAAGAATTTTCAAATACTTATCCGGATCGGCTTCTAGTTTAGCCATGTCTTTTTGAATCAACTTTGCATATTCCTGATCAAAATCAAAGGCATGCAATTCCTTGCTCCAAAATATTTTTCCCGATGGGCGTTCAAGAACAATATCTTTTACAGTTGTTTCCAGCATTTTAATTTCAAGGTCAAAATCATAGCGGGGAACAGAATATATATTAAACTCTTCGGGAGGTATATAAGTATTAATGCTGAGTGTTTTGGGAACTGTTCCCACCTGAGAAATATAAAGCAGGTACTCGTTGTTTTTATTACTAGTACTTACATCCATTTGTAAGTAATATTTCCCTTTTTTTTCTGAGGCGATCTTTTTTATTACTTGTCCGTCTTTTTTCAATTCCATATCCACTCCTTCGGTGGATTTACCACTCATAAGCCTGGTATTTCCTTTGAGAATGAAGACAGCATCTTTCCCCTCATCTTTTTGAGAAAAAACGCTGAAAGGAAAAATCAGGAAAAGAAAAAAACATGCCGATGCAGAAAAAAGAAAACGCTTGCTGGGTTTGTTATACAACATGTATTTTCTCTGACATAGGGTTTATTTCACTCCAAGTTCTGCTTTTACGGCAGAAAAAATGTCGTCAGCAGGTTCTGAGAAAAGCACTCCTCCGGCACTGGAATCGAGCACCATTTTATATCCTTTTGCTTTTGCAACTTTTTCAATTGCTTTTTTTGCTTTTTCGTTAATAGGCCTGGTCAACTCATCATTCTTTTTCTGAAAATCAGTTTGTGCCTGTACTTGAAAATCCTGTATGCGCTGATTGATATCCTGTAATTCTTTTTGTTTTGTTTGTTTGATCAGGTCAGTATAATCTTTTTCATGGCTTTGATAATCAGCAAGTTTATCATTCAATTCTTTTTGCATCGCAGTAAGTGTGCCTTCCAATTCTTTATAATGATCAGCCGATGCTTTTTTTGCCTGAACCATTTCCGGCATTATAGAAAGAATAGAGTCAAGTTGAATGAAAGCAATTTTTTGTGCCTGAGAAGCAAATGAAACTGCCAGAAGCCCGATTACGATGAACGATTTAATTGATTTCATGATGATAATTAATATTTAATGGTTAGTGTTTAAGCCAATGAAAACAAATGTTGAATGTTTCGGGCGAAAATACGAAAAGAAATAACAAAGAGATTAGAATTTTTATTCCTTTTCTGATACTAATCCATGCCGGAAAACGGCTCTTTGCCCTGTTTATTAAACGAGAGGCTGCAGAGAATTATTTCTTGTCTTTTTCTTTAGAGCTAGCTCCGGGTTTATAACCCATAGACTCTAAAACTTCATCGCTTTTGTCAAATTTGGGATTGGCAAACAATATATTCAACTCGGCCGATTTGTTGAACATGATGGCGATCAGTTGTTTCTCTGCAAGTTCTTTGATGGCATTGTAAACTTTGTCTTGTATGGGTTTTACCAGTTCCTGGCGTTTCTTGTAAAGATCTCCGTCCACGCCAAAGCGCTGCTTCTGAAGCTCTTTTGCTTCTTTTTCCTTAGCAACAATTTCATCTTCTCTTTTCTTTTTCATATCCTGAGTAAGAAGAATTTCTTCTGCCTGAAAGGATTTATAAAGACGGTCCACGATCGAAAGTTTTCCTTCGATTTCTTTTTGCCATCCCAAAGAAATCTGGTCTAACTGTTCCTGGGCGCTTTTATATTCCGGAACATTGGCAAGGATATAATCCAGGTCAACGTATGCTGTTTTCTGAGCGTATGTCTTTGAACTGATCAACGCAAGTACTGTGAGGAGTGATAGGATGAACTTTTTCATAGTCGTGTTTTTTTGATGATAACTTAAATGGTAAACAGATATTGTGCCAGTTTTCTATTCGATTTGGCTAAGGGCGAAAATAAGTAAAGTTTTGAAACCCGCTTTTCATCTGCATGATCTGAGGGCAAAAAGAAATTGATTACAATTCGCCCAGGTTATATCCGATAGTGAAATGGAATTGGGATTTCTGCATGCCGGGTTTATAAGGGATATCATCAAACCTCCATGCATAGTCAAACCCAAGTAACCCGAACATAGGCAAGAAAAATCGCAAGCCAACTCCTGCGGAACGTTTCACATCAAAAGGATTAAAGTCCTTAATGGTTCCCCATGAATTTCCTGCATCCGTAAATGCAAGGCCATAAATGGTAGCACTTGGATTAAGTGAAATAGGATAACGAAGTTCCATGGTGTATTTTAAAATGGAAGAGGCGCCAGAATTACTGAGATGTAATGGGTCGTAATTACCGTAAACGGAGCCATCATCATATCCCCGAAGGGCAATAATTTCCCGTCCATCAAAAGGATTAAATCCTGTGAGCCCGCTTCCTCCAAGATAAAACCGTTCAAAAGGTGATAGCCCTTTTGCCTGGTTATAAGAACCCAGCCAACCGTACCCAAGCTTTGTATACAAGACAAGTTTACCCGCAAGGCGTGTATACCAGGCAGAAGTAAATTTTAGTTTGTAATACTCCAGCCATTTATATTTCTGCTGAGGCTCAAGGGCGGCATAATTTATATTTTTTCCCTCCAGCTTATCAAAAAGTGAAAAAGGAGGGGTTAACTGTGCAGAAAAGGTAACATTAGAACCGCTTCTCGGATAGGTCATGTCATCCACTGAATTACGGGATAATGTGTATTTAAGATTAATGTTGTTTGCAAATCCCTTATCGAATGCAAGTACTGTATTATAGCCAGAGTAGCCGTTTAATTCATAATATTGATAGCTTGCCTCCCATTGTGCCATAAAGAAATCATCCGGGAATTTTTTTCTTTTTCCGAACCCTACAGAAGTACCAAAAATGTGCATATAGCCGCGCCCGGGATCGCTTTTAGGTAATCCGTTTGACATGACATTATAATAAGGAGTAATGGTTAAGGAATTAGGTTTTTTTCCTCCCAGCCATGGTTCGGCAAAAGACATGTTGATTGATTGGTAAAGCAACCCGCTTGCCTGTGCACGTATGCTGAGACGTTGGCCATCACCCGATGGAAGAGGCTGCCATGCTCCTTTTTTAAATGTGTTACGTGCAGAAAAATTATTGAATGAAACGCCAAGGGTTCCGATCACCCGGCCAGCTCCAAATCCACCTGAAAGTTCTAACTGGTCAGAAGATTTTTCTTCTACCTGGTATTCAATGTCAACTGTTCCGTTTTCGGGATGTGGGGTAGGAGTAACGCCCAGTTTTTCCGCATTAAAATATCCGAGCATGGAAATTTCCCGTTGTGAACGAATGATATCGCTTCTTTTGAAAAGCTGGCCCGGACGGGTGCGTATCTCACGCATGATGACATGGTCATTTGTTTTGGTGTTCCCTTTTACAAGTACTTTATTGATGGTTGCCTGTTTGCCTTCATACATTCTTATTTCCAGGTCAATAGAATCATGCTCAACCATCACTTCAACGGGTGTTGCCTGAAAGAACAGATACCCGTCATCCATGTAAAGTGAACTTATATCTGTTCCGTTGGGATTCATGAACAGGCGAGATTCAAGAACCGATTGATTGTAAACATCTCCTTTCTTAATGCTAAGCGCGCGGTCCAGGTCCCGGGATGCATATTTTGAATTTCCTACCCAGGTAATATTCCGGAAATAATATTTTCTTCCTTCGTTTACGTATATGTCTATGCCCAAGTGGTCCAGTCCGATTTTGTAAATACTATCCTTCACTATTTTTGCATCTCGGTATCCGTAGGATTGATATTTTTCCACCACTTTTTCCTTGTCTTTCTCAAAATCCGATTCAATAAATTCAGCGGAAGTAAAAATAGAATACCATTTTTTCTGTTTCGTGTCTTTCATTGCGCGCCTGAGCTTTTTGTCTTTCAGTGCAGTGTTTCCATGAAAATCAATTTTGCGAATTCGTACTTTACTGCCTTTGTCTATGGCTATGAAAAGAATTATGCTATTAACAAGGGTGCTGTCTTTTTTCTGTGTCACGGTTACTTTTGTATTCAGATAGCCTTTCTTAATAAAATGATCAAGCACCTCATTTTTTGAATTGACCATTAAATTGTCGGTAACTACTTTTCCCCGGTTAAGCTTCAACTTATCTCGCAGGTCATCGGCTTCGTGTTTTTTAACTCCGGTAAAAGAAAATTTTGAAAGGCGGGGGCGTTCTTTGACCTGTATTTCCAGAAAAATATTTTTGCCTTCAATTTTTGTTGCCAGCACTTTTACATCTTCAAAAAAACCTTCTTTCCATAGATTTTTTATTGCGGTTGCAATGGCATCACCCGGAATTTTTATTTTATCGCCTACTATCAGCCCTGAAATAGATTGTAATACGCTTTGGTCGAGCGTGCCTGCTCCGGTAACAGTTACTCCACCTATTTCATATTCAGTAGGCTTGGCATAATCAAATTTAAGTGTATCGCCAGTGATGCGCTGCTGGGAAAATGAAATGCAAGTCAACAACAGGCAGTAAGCAGCAGGTAAACACAAACGCAATATAATTTTTCTGAAGATCATTCTAATAATTGTTCAGTAACGATGTAATGTCTGTCTTATTGTTATTTGCTTTTTTTTCTGCTGGCACCTGTTTTAATCTGTTCACTTGTCTTTCCAAAGCGCCTTTCCCGGTTTTGATATTCGAGAAGCGCATCAAAAAAATCTTTTTTACGAAAATCCGGCCAGCGTTTTGAGGTGAAGTATAATTCTGAATAAGCGATCTGCCAGAGAAGAAAGTTGCTGATGCGTTGTTCCCCGCTTGTACGTATCAAAAGCTCAGGATCAGGAATTCCTTTTGTGCAAAGAAATGATGAAAATAATTCATCATTAATTTTTTCAATGGATAGTGCGTTCTTCTTTACCTTTTCTGATATTTGTTTTACTGCATCAATGATTTCCCATTTGGAGCTGTAGCTTAATGCAAGTATAAGTGTGAGCCCATTGTTTTTTGAAGTTTGCTGGATCGCATCCATCAGCTCGTTGTAGCAATTTTTAGGAAGAGATTTCAGGTTCCCAATGGCCCAAAGACGAATATTGTTTTTATTAAGTGTTTTAACTTCTCTATGAATAGTGCTCACCAGCAATTCCATGAGGGCATCTACTTCTTCTTTTGGACGGTTCCAGTTTTCGGTCGAAAAAGCGTATAGTGTGAGGTATTTTATTCCGATCTCAGTAGCGGCTTCTGATACGTCACGTACAGAAGTAACTCCATGCTGATGCCCAAAAATCCGTTCCTTACCATGTTGTTTAGCCCAACGCCCGTTACCATCCATAATAACTGCAACGTGAGCAGGTAATTTACTTTTATCTATTTTGGAAATGGATGCCATAAAATAAGACTGCCCGAACCTGGGTTGTTAAGCGGGCAAAAGTAATCTAAATTGTTTGCCCGCAAGCGTTCCCCTATTCTTCCCGGCCTTGTTTATATTTTTTTAACACTTTGGTTTTTTCTAATGAGAATTCATGGAATATTTTTTTATCTTCGTATTCTAAAATAAGAAATCATCATGCTGAAAAAAACAATCCCAATTCTGATTTTATCAGCAACTTTACTTTTTTCAGTTTATGAGGTAAATGCCGCAGGGCCTCCGGGTCCACCAAGCGGTCCTCCCGGATGCTGGCCTCCTCCATGCACTATTCCAATTGATGGCGGCCTTAGTTTTCTCATTGCAGCTGGTGTGGGTCTTGCAGGGAAAAAGTTTCATGATTCGCGCAAAAAATCTTTGTAAATCAGATCCTTTATTTCTTCCATGAAGAAATTCTTTAGTGAACCCTTATCTAAATTTCTTTTGCTTGGCTTTTCTCTTTATTTGATCTGGCTTGGTCTTTATGAATGGTATATACATCCTTCAGGTATAATTGATAAAATAGTAATTGATAATACGCTCTCCTGCAGCGGGGCGCTCTTGCAAGCAATGGGATATACTGTTGGGAGAGATGGAGAGCGGTTGCTTTACATACAAGATACCCCTGGATTGTTTCTCGGTGACAGTTGTAATGGAATTTCCCTTTTTGCTTTGTTTAGCATTTTCATCATTGCTTTTCCAGGGAAATTGTTTGCTAAATTTTTTTTCATTCCGGCAGGTATTGTGATTATTCATGTATTGAATATATTCCGTGTGATTGCCTTGGCTATTATCCAGACTTACTCGTATGAATGGACAGAATTTAATCACACATATACTTTTACAATTGTCATCTATGCCTGCATTTTTTCTTTGTGGATGATCTGGATAAATCGATTTTCAGTCATGAAGAAAAAGAATGATCTGTTCAAAGGAAACAATACTGCTCAATGAAGAGAAAGTTTTTTATTGTAGCATTGATTGTACTGGCCATTGTTCTTGGATTTTTCCGGGATTATATTTTTGTTTCTATAAATCAACTTATTGAAACGGGGCAAGATGTGAGTGGCCACTATGCGATTTTGAAATGGGTTCTTACAGGATTATTCAGCCTGTTATATATGGGGATCACATGCACATTGTTATTCTTTCTTTTTCAATCGAAAAAATATGCATGGGTAGGAATAAGTGCTTATACGTTGCTCATTGTAGTTGCCGGATTAGTGGGGGGTGTTGGAGTTGTGGTGATTTCCTTTGAAAAAATTTATCCGTTTGTCAGGTCAATTTTAGGTTTCGTTCAGTCTCCTGTTGTGATGATGATTCTCGTGCCTGCCTGTTTTTTAAATGAGGCAAAAGTTTTTAATAAAAACTGAAAACAACCAATTTTTATTTTGCTTATTCATTATCTTTAAAGCAGATTTAAAATATGTGCTTTGCAGGGGCATTTATTTTAATCATGTTTTTTCTTCTTACAAAAGTGGTTGCATGTTGTCAATCTGTGTGTAATAAAACTAATGACACCAATCATGTAACACTTGTTGATAATGGGCGTATACACTTGAGTATTAATAGGATTTTATAGGAAATTATGCCTTATGCACACCGAATATTTTTAATCGCTTTATTATCATATTCTTTCTGTGCTTTTGCAACAGACCGGGTAAGCACGGGCACAGGTCCCTGGACAACTCCCGGTACATGGTCGCCATCGGGATTGCCATTGCCAGGAGATAATATCACCATTCTTGCCGGGCATATCGTTACCATGGATGGTAATGCAGGTGCTTGCAATTCATTAACTATAGATGGGACAGCAGATTGGGCAGCGGCATTCACTACGAATGTTGGCGCTGGTGGAATTATTGTTGATGTTGGAGGAAACGTAACCGGAGCTTTTAACGGAATATTAACTACTACCGGAGGACTTACTCTTAATTCCACTTTAACAAGCACGCAGGTTACTATTACTATTCAGACAACTGCAGGGCAAACAATTTCCGGAACCGGTTCTCTTGCCCGTTTGACTATCAATGCAACTACAACGAATAGCGGGAATATAACAGTTACTACAGCATTAGGAGGAGCAAGTACGCTGACTCAAGGTAGCTCTGCAAGTTTAAGTTATGGTGGAGGGGGAGCCATCGCCCCCAGCTTAGACGCCAGTGCGAGTGGGAACACAGTAGATTATAATGGTACGGGAGCCCAGACTGTAAAGACCGGCACGTATTATAATCTGACAATCAGCGGAGCCGGCACCTCCACCTTAGGCGGAGTGATCACGGTAAGCAATAATTTAAATGTAAGCGGAGGAACATTAGCCACCAGCACTTTTCAGATCACGGGCAATGCCACCGGAACCTTAAACGTAGCAGCCGGAGCCGGATTAACACTGGGACTAACTACATCAGCTTCCATAGTAGACTTTCCGACAAATTTTACGACAGCCAATATTACACTGAATGCCACCAGCACTGTAACTTATCAAGGCAACTACGCCCAGAATATTTCCACTACACCCGCTTCGTATGGTAACCTGACAGTTTCCACGGGAGCCGCCACCGTATCCAAAGCCCCAACTCCATCAGCCGATATGACCCTGAACGGCAACCTTACCTTAACTAACGGAGCCGGCATAGTTACCCTGGATATGGGCGCAAGAAACTTAAGTGTTACCGGAACCATTTCAAGCACAGGCAGCTTAACAATGTCAGGAGGTAACCTTACCGTTAGCGGAAGCTTTACCAACACCGGAACCTTTACCCCCGGAGCAGGACTGGTTTTATATAACGGATCAGGAGCCCAAACAATAAAGTCAGCTACCTACCAGGACATTACCCTAAGCAATGCCGGAGCCTGCACCTTAGGCGGAGCCATCACCGTGAACGGTAGTATGAATATCAGCGCAGGCAGCCTTGCAACCAGCACCTTTCAGATCACAGGAAACGCCACAGGCACATTCACACTTGCATCCGGAGTCACACTATTTGTCGGACTTGCAGCATCCGCCACAGACGTACAGTTCCCTACAAGTTTTACCAATGCCAATATCACACTTAACGCAGCAAGCACAGTTACCTATCAAGGCAACAACGGACAAACCATTTCCTCTACACCCACCTATGGAAATTTAACCGTCAATACATTTTCAGGATCCAAAACAGCTAATGGAACTATAACGGTGGCAGGCAATCTGATCACCACCAGTCCAACTACTTTGGACATGACCACCTACACATTAAACCTAACCGGCACTTACACCAGCACAGGAGCCCTTTCATTTTCCTCAGGCAATTTTAACATAGGCGGAACAAATACCAATACAGGAACCTTCACAGCAGGAACCGGCACAGTAAACTACAACGGAGGCGGAGCCCAAACAGTAAGAGGAGTAAACTATAACAACTTAACTTTTTCCGGAGCAGGCACAAAAACCTTGCAGGCAGCAAACACGATCGGTATTGCCGGAGACTTCACAAGAGGAGCCATGACTGTAACGGCAGGAGCAACCAACGTAGTTTTATTTAATGGCACTACACAAAATATGACAGGAAGTGCCACCACATTTACCAGCCTGACAATGTCCAACACTTCACTCACCATAGGCGGAGACATCACCATTAACAGCACTCTGACATTCACCACAGGAAATATAATCACCGGAGCTAACAACGTAATACTTCCTGCAGCCGGATCCGTATCCAGAACCAGCGGACATGTAGTAGGGAACTTAAGAAAGAATGTTGCAGTGGGCAGTGCTGTAGCAAGAACCTTCCAGGTAGGAACAGGAAGTGATTACACTCCGGTGGACATCACCTTTGCCACGGTAAGTGTAGCCGGTAACTTAACAATCTCCACCACCGGATCAGATCATCCTCAAATTGCCTCATCCGGCTTCACAGCGGCATCGACCGTAAACAGATACTGGACAATGACAAACAGTGGAATCACATTTACCAATTATGATGTGACTTGTACGTTTGTCAATACCGATAAAGACGGGGGACTTAATACTTCTGCCTGCATAATAAAAACATATAATGGATCGACATGGGGAACTCCATTGATTGGTACACAAGGAGTAAACTCTACCCAGGCAACAACGCTTAGTATTCCGACTTCTACGAATAGTATTGATCTGCAAATAGGAGAAAACATAGGATCTCCAACAGGTTCGCTTTATTCTATTGCCACCGGAAATTGGTCAACGTATGGAACGTGGTCTACTACTTCGGGTGGGGCAAGCTGTGGGTGTTTTCCTACTAGCCTGGATGATGTAGTCATTGAAAATAATTTCACGGTTACCATGGACGGCAATACAGGAGCAGCAAAATCACTAACCATACAAACCGGAGGAATAGCCACCTGGGCATCTGCGCTAACTACAAATATTGGCACGGGAGGAATTAATATAGCTGCAACCGGAGATATTGCAACTGGTGCAGGAGCAGGAGTTTTAGTTAATACCGGGAATTTGGTTTTAAATAAAGTTTTGACATCTACGAATGTTACTATACGGATGAAATCTGGTTCCGGACAAACGATCAGTGGGACAGGTTCTATGCCGATTCTGGATGTGAGCGCGAACACTACGAATAACGGAAGCTTAACTGTTACAACTACTTTATCAAGTACGGTTGCCAGCACGTTGACGCAGGGAGTAGGAGCATCATTATCTTTTGGAGGCACGACTGCCATCGCCCCCAGCTTAGACGCCAGTGCGAGTGGGAACACAGTAGATTATAATGGTACGGGAGCCCAGACTGTAAAGACCGGCACGTATTATAATCTGACAATCAGCGGAGCCGGCACCTCCACCTTAGGCGGAGTGATCACGGTAAGCAATAATTTAAATGTAAGCGGAGGAACATTAGCCACCAGCACTTTTCAGATCACGGGCAATGCCACCGGAACCTTAAACGTAGCAGCCGGAGCCGGATTAACACTGGGACTAACTACATCAGCTTCCATAGTAGACTTTCCGACAAATTTTACGACAGCCAATATTACACTGAATGCCACCAGCACTGTAACTTATCAAGGCAACTACGCCCAGAATATTTCCACTACACCCGCTTCGTATGGTAACCTGACAGTTTCCACGGGAGCCGCCACCGTATCCAAAGCCCCAACTCCATCAGCCGATATGACCCTGAACGGCAACCTTACCTTAACTAACGGAGCCGGCATAGTTACCCTGGATATGGGCGCAAGAAACTTAAGTGTTACCGGAACCATTTCAAGCACAGGCAGCTTAACAATGTCAGGAGGTAACCTTACCGTTAGCGGAAGCTTTACCAACACCGGAACCTTTACCCCCGGAGCAGGACTGGTTTTATATAACGGATCAGGAGCCCAAACAATAAAGTCAGCTACCTACCAGGACATTACCCTAAGCAATGCCGGAGCCTGCACCTTAGGCGGAGCCATCACCGTGAACGGTAGTATGAATATCAGCGCAGGCAGCCTTGCAACCAGCACCTTTCAGATCACAGGAAACGCCACAGGCACATTCACACTTGCATCCGGAGTCACACTATTTGTCGGACTTGCAGCATCCGCCACAGACGTACAGTTCCCTACAAGTTTTACCAATGCCAATATCACACTTAACGCAGCAAGCACAGTTACCTATCAAGGCAACAACGGACAAACCATTTCCTCTACACCCACCTATGGAAATTTAACCGTCAATACATTTTCAGGATCCAAAACAGCTAATGGAACTATAACGGTGGCAGGCAATCTGATCACCACCAGTCCAACTACTTTGGACATGACCACCTACACATTAAACCTAACCGGCACTTACACCAGCACAGGAGCCCTTTCATTTTCCTCAGGCAATTTTAACATAGGCGGAACAAATACCAATACAGGAACCTTCACAGCAGGAACCGGCACAGTAAACTACAACGGAGGCGGAGCCCAAACAGTAAGAGGAGTAAACTATAACAACTTAACTTTTTCCGGAGCAGGCACAAAAACCTTGCAGGCAGCAAACACGATCGGTATTGCCGGAGACTTCACAAGAGGAGCCATGACTGTAACGGCAGGAGCAACCAACGTAGTTTTATTTAATGGCACTACACAAAATATGACAGGAAGTGCCACCACATTTACCAGCCTGACAATGTCCAACACTTCACTCACCATAGGCGGAGACATCACCATTAACAGCACTCTGACATTCACCACAGGAAATATAATCACCGGAGCTAACAACGTAATACTTCCTGCAGCCGGATCCGTATCCAGAACCAGCGGACATGTAGTAGGGAACTTAAGAAAGAATGTTGCAGTGGGCAGTGCTGTAGCAAGAACCTTCCAGGTAGGAACAGGAAGTGATTACACTCCGGTGGACATCACCTTTGCCACGGTAAGTGTAGCCGGTAACTTAACAATCTCCACCACCGGATCAGATCATCCTCAAATTGCCTCATCCGGCTTCACAGCGGCATCGACCGTAAACAGATACTGGACAATGACAAACAGTGGAATCACATTTACCAATTATGATGTGACTTGTACGTTTGTCAATACTGATAAGGATGGGGGAATAACTACAAGCACGTGTGTTATCAGAACTTATAATGGGGCAAGTTGGTCATCGCCTGCAGTTGGTACCCAAGCTGCAAATTCTACTCAGGCGACATCTGTTACTACTCCGACTTCAGGCAACAGCATCGATTTGCAAATAGGAGATAATCCTGCTTCACCAACCGGAGCATTGTTTTCCATTGCCACTGGAAACTGGACGGGAACAAGTACCTGGTCTTCAACATCAGGAGGAGCAAGTTGTAATTGTGCTCCCACAAATAAGGATACGGTTTATATCGAAAGTAATTTTACGGTTACAATGGATGGCAACACAGGTTCTGCAAAAGCATTATTTGTAAGGACCGGAGGAATAGCCACCTGGGCTTCTGCGTTAACTACGAATATCGGAACCGGAGGAATTAATATAGCTGCGACCGGAGATATTACCACCGGTGCTGGAGCAGGTATTTTAGTGAATGCAGGTAATTTAGTTTTGAATAAGGTTTTATCAGCAACTAATGTTACGATCCAGATGAAAGCAGGTTCCGGACAAACAATCAGTGGGACAGGTTCTATGCCGATCTTAGACGTAAGTGCGAATACAACCAATACTGGAAGTATAATTGTTACGACTACCCTCTCAAGTACCATAGCGAGTACACTAACTCAAGGTACCGCCTCAAGTTTAAGTTATGGCGGAACAAGTGTTGTAGTTCCTACACTTGATGCAACTGCAAATGGAAATACAGTGGACTATAACGGAGGCGGAGCTCAGACAGTAAAGAGTACTACTTATTATAATCTTACGATCAGCAATGCGGGAACATCCACGCTAGGAGGAGTAATTACAGTAAGCAATAATTTAAATGTAAGTGGTGGAACACTTTCGGGAAGTACTTTTCAAATCACCGGAAATGCTACAGGAACACTTACTCTTGGAGCAAATACCGGCCTCACATTAGCGGGATCGACCAATTTCCCAACCAACTACACTACAAGCAACATCACTCTTAATTCAACTAGTACTGTTACATACAGTGGAACTGGTGCACAAACCATAAAAGCTCTTGACTATGGAACTTTAGCAATAAGCGGGGCAAGAACTACAAACAGCGTTACTCTTGAATCAGGAATTATTGGTATTACAGCTAATACGACCACTTGTTTTAATCCTTCTGCAACATTTACATCAGGGGCATACATAACAACAGGTAATACAGTAGAATTTAAAGGAACGGGCGCTCAAACTATCCGCACTTTCACAAATGGTGGATATAATAATTTAACCTCATCAGGTTCCGGAGCCAGAACTTTATTGAACGGAGGAACTATCAGTATTGCTGGAACATTTACTCCCGGTACGAATGCTTATACCGTAACCGGAAGTACCGTTGATTTTAATGGAAGTGGAAGTCAGAATATTCCTGCATTGGCATCTTCTAATTATAATATTTTGAAAGTTTCGAATGCAGGTGTAAAAACATTAACTGCGAATGTGGGAGTTGTTTCTGATTTGAATATCTCTGCTGCTACGTTGGATATGTCAACTTTCACCGCAAATCGTACAGCTGCCGGTGGAACTTTAACGGTTGCTGCAGCTGCAACATTGAAAGTGGGAGGAACTTCCGGTGGTGTGGCAGGAAGTAATTTCCCCAATAACTATACAACGAATACATTAAGCGGTACAGTGGAATTTAATGGCAGCGGTGGTCAAACTATTGCAGCTTTTAATTATACCAATCTGACTTCTTCCTCAACCGGTGCAAGAACATTAGCTTCTTCCGGAACAATTGGAGTTTCCGGAACATTTACTATCGGAACAAATTCTTATACCACTACAGGCAGTACTGTAAATTTTAACGGAGCATCTCCTCAAACTATTTCTTCTGCATTTACATTTAATAATCTTTCTCAAAATAATTCTGCCGGACTTTCGCTGGGAGCAAATGTTAATTTGACCGGAGCTCTTACTATCGGTTCCGGAATATTTACCGCTACAGGATTTAATTTTACGCTTAAATCAACAGCAAGTGGTACTGCGCGGATAGCAGCCATACCCAACGGCTCAAACTTTGTAGGAAATATAATTATGGAAAGATATACCGGCAGTGGGCCCACTGATTGGAGATTTTTTTCTTCAGCTGTGAGCGGAGCCACAATAGCAGATTGGGCCGATGATTTTGCCACAAGCGGATTTACCGGATCTACTGATCCTACCAATTCATTTGTTTCGATTTACTCTTACAACGAAGCAGTAGGAGGAACTCAGGATAACGGTTATGTAGCAGCAACCAATGTTACCAATTCCATATCCAACGCAAAAGGATTCTGGGTTTACTTGGGTCCAAATCCTACAACGTATGAAGTAACCGGGCCTCCTAATACATTTACTATATCCCCTACTGTCACTTATTCTGTGAGTGCAGGAGCAGCAGATGATGGCTGGAATATGGTGGCCAACCCTTATCCCTCCGCCATAGATTGGGATGATCTGAACTGGACCAAAACAAATCTGGATGATGCGGTTTATATTTATAATTCTTCCACCGGAAGTTTTGCAAGTTATGTAGCAGGCTTGGGAGTGAATGGAGGATCCCGTTACATTGCTTCCCAGCAAGGCTTCTGGGTGAAAGCAAATGCTGCAGCACCTATACTTACCATGGTGGAAAATGTAAAAGCATCTACAAATCCTTCTTATCTGAAAACATCCCCGGAAAAAAACATCAGCCATTATCCTATGGCATTCAAAGATTTTTCTGTTCCGCAGAATAATAATGTAATTGCAAACAGCATCAGGCTCACAGCAAACGGAAATGGTTATGACGATGAAACCTTTATTCGTTTTATGCCCGGAGCCACCAATAACTTTGATGGACAATTAGATGCTTGGAAAATGGAGAATCTCAATCCTCTTCTTTCAAATCTTTCTTCAGTAGTAAACGACACGATGGATCTATCCATCAACAGCTATCCCGATCTTACATCTGACATTATCATTCCTATACGTATGATTGTTCCCAGCACAGGAATTTATTCTATACGAAGAGACAGCACGCTGATGCTTCCAATGAGCTCATGCGTGATATTAGAAGATCTTGCCAATGGTAATATGACAGATTTCCGTTCGAATGTTTCTTATTCATTTACAATTTCTGATACTACCAAAGCCCCAAGATTTCTTCTGCATATATATACGCCTATTTCAAAAAAAGCTATACATGCAAAATGTTCAGGCGATGGCAACGGAATGGCAATTGCAAAAGGAACCGGCACTGGCCCTTGGAATTATGTTTGGAAAGATTCTTTCGGAAATATTATGCAAACAAAAAATAATTCTTCCGCGCCTGACACGCTATTTAATTTAACTCAGGGAATTTACAGTGTTGAAATTTCAGGAGGGGTTTGCGGAATTCTTAAGGATACAATTGTTGTTAATACCTTGTCTGATTTATCTATCTCATCTAACTCAACTAACGTAAGTTGCAACGGAATGAGCGATGGATTAATCACAGTGTTAGTTGCCGGTGGTAATATACCGTATACTTATTCCTGGAATACGGGTGCAACAACGTCTGTAATAAATGTCAATGCCGGAAATTATTCAGTTGTTATTACTGATTCTATCGGATGTTCAAAAAATTATACTACAATTATTACGCAGCCTTCCCCCATCATTGCAGGATTTACAGCCAGTACAGATATACTTAATCTTCAGATGGCCAACAGCATTACATTCACTAATACTTCTTTAGGAGCTATTTATTATCAATGGGATTTTGGAGATACGTCAGGAATTGATTTTTCAGAAAGTCCGGCACACAGTTATTTTTATGCAGGTAATTATACGGTGACGATGGTTGCTTCTGATGGAACCTGTAGCGACACAGTACATGCTGAAATTGTTGTTGTTGATTCCACATTTACAACTTCTGTAAATAATAGCAATTCATTTTCAAATGATGTAAAAGTATTATACGATGGAAGTGATGTTTGTCTTTCCTTTCATTTTGACAAAGCCACTGATGTAAATATTTATGTATATAATTTACTTGGAGAAAAAATTGTCGAGTTAGATAGCTTATATGTACAAGATCAAATTATTAAACTTCCTGTTATGTTGGGTGGTATTTATGTTGCAGTTGCCGAAACATCTAAAGCTATTATCTCGAAAAAGATATTTGTTACTTCTCGTTAGAATTTTTTTTATTATGTTGACTTATGTAAAGCCGGGATTTTTGGATATAAATGATCTCAAAACATTTGATAAGTAGGGCACACATTATTTAAATTTTTCATTTTATTTTTTTATCTTTATGATCTGATTAAAAATTTATGTCTTGCAGGCACATTTTATTTTTAATCCCTGTATTTGTTTTTTTATTGGCAGAAAAAATTTTCTCACAGGGAATGGGAATTGGACCCTCATCCTTTACTCCTAACTCCAATGCTATTCTTGAATTGCAGGGGACAGGTAAAGGATTTTTATGTCCATCCTGGGCTTCAACCAGCCGTCCGGGCTCTCCGCCTACAGGGTTGATGTATTATCAAACGGATGGTTCTACCGGATTTTATTATTATGACGGAGCTTCCTGGATTCAGCTTACCTCTAACAGTAGCGGTAATTTTATTCTGAATCAATCTTCCCAGCAATCCTCATCTCAATTTAATATTTCCGGTGCCGGAACAGTGGGCGGGTTATTCACCGGCAGTTTAGGAATGACAGTGTCGGGAGCTGTAATCAGCTTAAATGCAAGTTCAAATTTTGCAACCAATATAAATACCGGAACTTCTAATGGAGCCGTTACTATTGGTGGAAGCGCTGCCCAAACAATTGCCATTGGAAATGGAGTAGGAGGGAACACATTGAATTTTGCAAATGGAATTAATACATCGGCACAAATAATCAATATTGGTGCAGGAGCAAACGGGGCTAATAATACGATCAATATAGGTTCTGGAGTGAATACTGCGGGAGTGACGGCTATAACCATCGGATCTACTGCAGCAAGAGCAAATACACTAACAATAGAAAATGGAACAGGTGCAATTACTATTGGCAACAGTGCTAATGCCAGGACCTGGAATGTGGGTGCGGGTAATGCAATTCAAACAGTGAACCTTTTTAACAATGCAACGCCTGCTAATATTATTAACTTGGGGGGCTCTGCTTCCACAACTACTATTTCGGGAATACTTACTATAAATCCAAGTGTTAATCAAGCCACTAACATCAATACCGGAACTTCTAACGGAGCCGTTACTATAGGTGGAAGCGCTGCTCAAACAATTTCCATTGGCAATGGCGTTGGAGGGAACACGTTGAATTTTGCAAACGGGATTAATACCTCCGCACAAACTATTAACATTGGCGCAGGAGCAAATGGCGCAAATAACAGTATCAATATAGGTTCTGGGGTGAACACTGCGGGAGTTACTGCCATAACCATTGGATCTACAGCTGCCCGAGCGAATACATTAACATTAGAAAACGGAACAGGAGCTATCACGATTGGAAACAGTGCGAATGCCAGAACCTGGAATGTAGGAGCTGGTAATGCCATTCAAACAGTCAACTTTTTTAATAACGCAACGCCAGCAAACGCCATTAATATTGGTGGTGCTGCTTCTACCACAACTATTGGTTCTATAGAAAACACTATTGGAATTGCAGGGACTACGGGCGGAAACGGTGTGCGGATCGGCAATAACCGATTCACGGTGAATCATGCAACGGCTCCAACAGTCGGGTTAAATGCAAATACAACAGCTACAGTAGCTCAAATTCTGGATGCAGGGATAATTGGCTTTAATACTACTTTGCCTCGTACGCTCACATTGCCATCGGCACGGGGCGCTGCTGGATTGGTACAAAATTTACCCGGTACTCCTGCTGTCGGAGATGTATTCACTTTTCTGGTATTTAACCTCGGTGCAAACAATGTGACCCTGGTTGCCGGCCTTGGTGGTACTATTGTGAATACTACCCCAATCAATGCAGAATCCAGAATCATTTACTGCCGTGTTACAAGTATAGCTGCTGGGGCAGAAACAATAAGTGTTTATTAATTGCTATCGAAGCAAAAATTATTTTTTCCTGGATGAAATTCTTTTTGAACATATTTTCAGTTTTTATTTTCTCTGGTGAGTGCTATTCGCAAGTGCTGACTAATAATGCTGCTGTTGGAAATATTACATCCGGTACGGTAGTGAGCGGAGGCTCTCTTACAAACACCAGCGGAACAATTACAAATTCAGGAGTATTTACTCTATCATTAGACCTGACAAATGATGCTACGATCAATGGCAATGGGCTTTATAATATTGGAAGGAATTTTACAAACAACTCTAGTTTTACAGCCGGCACGTGCACTGTAACTCTGAATGGGTCTGTTGCACAAAGCATTGGCGGAACTGCTGTTACAAATTTCAATGATATCATTTTAAATAATGCTGCCGGTGTGAGTTTGGCACAAAATGAAAATTTAACAAATGCTCTCACAATTTCGTTAGGTACGTTTACCAGCACCGGTTATAGCTTCACGTTAAAGTCCACCGCAAGCGGCACTGCAAGAATCGCTCCGATACCATCGGGAGCAAATTTTGCTGGGAATATTGTTATGGAACGGTATACCGGCAGTGGGTCCACTGATTGGAGATTTTTTTCTTCAGCAGTGAGCGGAGCCACAATAGCAGATTGGGCCGATGATTTTGCCACAAGCGGATTTACCGGATCTACCGCTCCAAGCAGTTCCTTTGTTTCGATTTACTCTTACAATGAAGCAGTAGGAGGAATTCAGGATAACGGTTACGTAGCAGCAACCAATGTTACCAATTCCATATCCAACGCAAAAGGATTTTGGGTTTACCTGGGCCCAAATCCTATAACCTATGAAGTAACCGGGCCTCCTAACACATTTACTATATCGCCTACTGTCACTTATTCTGTAAGCGCAGGAGTATCAGATGATGGCTGGAACCTTGTTGCTAATCCATATCCATCTGCCATAGACTGGGATGATGCGAATTGGGTAAAAACAAATATGGATAATGCAGTATATATTTATAATTCCTCCACAGGAAGTAATGCTAGTTATATAGCAGGAGCCGGAGTAAATGGAGGAAGCCGTTATATTGCATCCCAGCAAGGCTTCTGGGTAAAAGCCAATGCTGCAGCACCTGTACTTACCATGGTAGAAAATGTAAAAGCGTCTGCCAACCCAACGTATCTGAAAACTGCTCCCGCACAAAACATCAGCCATTATCCTATGGCATTCCAGGATTTTCCGATTCAAACGAATTCAAATACAATCCCCAACAGCATTATGCTCACAGCAAACGGAAATGGCTATGATGATGAAACCTTTATTCGTTTCATGCCGGGAGCAACCGACAACTTTGATGGACAATCAGATGCCTGGAAGATGCAAAATATTAACCCTCTGCTTGCAAATATTTCCAGTGTAATAAATGATACCATGGATCTATCAATCAATAGCTATCCCGATCTGACAAGTGACGTTGCTATTCCCATCCGGATGATTGTTCCCAGCACTGGAACTTATTCCATACGCAGAGACAGTACCCTGATGCTGCCCATGAGTTCTTGTGTTATGTTAGAGGACCTTGCCAACGGCAACATAACCGACCTGCGTTCAACAATTTCATATTCATTTACTATTGCTGATACTACTAAAGCGCCCAGATTCATTTTACATGTTTGTGATTCTGCGTTCACAACATCGGTTGTGCAAAACCAATCCTCTCTATCTGGCATGAATGTTATTTACGATAACGGAGCAGTATACCTTGCGCTTGATTTGCCTGAAGCAGTTGATGCAACTATTAATATTTATAATTTACTTGGAGAAAAAATGTTCAGCGAAAACGTTTACCAGGTTCGGAAAAACAAGATCAAGCTTAATGTGGAAAATATCCCTCCCGGAATTTATATTTTAGTAGCATCTGCTCGGGATTTAGTAATTTCTAAAAAAATTATTTTATCTGGCAGGTAGGCTATCCATTCATCGGTTATTGCTAAATCAATTTGTGGAAATTCGTGTAATTAGTGGCTAATGAATTATGTTATGTTTGCGTAATAAAATAATACACCTATGAAAAAAGACAATATAATTTTCGACTACATCAAGGAAGAACGCAACCGCCAACTGCACGGGATAGAACTGATCGCATCTGAAAATTTTGTGAGCGAGCAGGTAATGGAGGCAATGGGTTCTGTGCTGACCAACAAATATGCTGAGGGATTGCCCGGTAAAAGATATTATGGAGGCTGCGAAGTGGTGGACAAAGTAGAGCAACTTGCCATTGATCGCGTAAAAGCATTGTACAATGCAGAATGGGTGAATGTGCAGCCTCACTCAGGAGCACAGGCAAATGCGGCAGTAATGCTGGGAGTTTTAAAGCCGGGCGATAAAATTCTGGGTTTTAATCTTTCGCATGGCGGACATCTTACACATGGATCCCCTGTAAATTTTTCCGGAAAACTATATGTTCCCTCGTTTTATAATGTGAATCGAGAAACAGGAAGGGTAGATTATAACGAAGTTGAAAAAACAGCACAAATAGAAAAACCAAAACTGATCGTATGTGGCGCATCAGCATATTCGCGTGACTGGGATTATGCCCGTCTTAGAAAAGTTGCAGATTCAGTGGGTGCATTGCTCATGGCTGATATTGCTCACCCTGCCGGATTGATTGCTAGGGGTTTATTGAGTGACCCGCTTCCACATTGCCATATTGTTACCACTACTACACATAAAACCTTGCGCGGCCCTCGTGGAGGAATGATCATGATGGGCAAAGATTTTCCAAATCCATGGGGGCTTACCACTCCCAAAGGAGAAATTAAAATGATGTCATCTGTCTTGGACGGTGCTGTTTTTCCCGGTACACAAGGTGGCCCGCTTGAACATGTAATTGCCGCAAAAGCAGTTTCATTCGGAGAAGCGCTGGAAGAATCCTTTTTGAAATATACAACACAGGTAGTTAAAAATGCCCGGGCTATGGCAACAGCATTTACAGATAAAGGATATAATATCAGCTCTGGAGGAACAGATAATCACTGCATGCTCATAGATCTTCGCAATAAGAACCTGACCGGAAAAAAGGCAGAGGATGCGCTTATTAAGGCAGATATCACTGTAAATAAAAATATGGTTCCTTTTGATGATAAATCCCCATTTGTTACCTCAGGAATCAGGATCGGAACTCCGGCTATAACTACACGTGGACTGAAAGAAAAAGACATGTCGAAAATTGCGGAACTGATCGATGCGGTTTTAATGAATTCTGAAAATGAAACCAAAATTTCTGAAAGAAAAAAAGAAATAAATAAGTGGATGAAAAAATATCCGCTCTTTGCTTGGTGATGCCGTTCTTTTTTGGTAAATTTAATTATGGTTAAGTTAGATTTCACAAAATTTAAAGCAGAGCAGGGGAGACTTCTTTTATCTGAGCCTTTCAGTAATGATCCTAATTTTAAACGTACAGTTGTTCTGCTTGCTTCTCATAATGAAGAAGGAAGTATTGGTTTTGTCTTAAACCGCCCAATGATTTCCCCCTTAGAGGAAGGTGATAAAAAGTATGGTGGGTGTTTAAATTTGGAACAAGTAGTAGAAGAATTTAAGGGGTGCAAATTTCCCGTTTGGGATGGAGGGCCCGTTCAGCGCGACAGTTTATTTTATATTCACACACTTGGCGAAACAATTCCTGAAAGTATTCACATCGTTGATGATTTATACTGGAGTGGTAATTTTGAAACTGTAAAAGCGCTTATCAAGGGCAACAAGATTTCCGAAAGCGAAATCCGCCTTTTTGTTGGGTATTCCGGATGGTCTTCAGGACAGCTACAAGGTGAAATTAAACGCAATTCATGGCTTGTTACTCCCGCAACAGTTGGTCTGGTAATGGATGGCAGCAAAAGCACGGATAAAAAACTCTGGGAAGATGTTTTGAAAAGCATGGGTAAAGAATATGGTATGATTGCCAACTTTCCCGAGAACCCCATGTGGAACTAGGGGTAAAAAAAGATCCAGTGTAATAAAAAATCCAAAGTTTTTAGTGTCAAAAAAAAATCCCCAGATTATCTGAGGATTTTTGATGAATTGAAACGGATTTTATTGTCGCGCTGTTGAATCAGTTGCAGTGTAAGCAACATTTTCAGGTTTCTGATCAGGCGAAATTTCAGTAACAGTAATGTTGTTGGTTATCTCTGTAACTGCGTTAGCTGAGGCTTCATGATTTTGAACAGCAATCAGTGGTGCAATAGTCAAACCAACGAGTGATGAAAGCTTGATCAGGATATTCATAGAAGGCCCTGAGGTATCTTTGAATGGATCTCCTACAGTATCACCCACCACAGCTGCTTTATGTGGTTCTGATTTTTTATAGAAAGTTTCTTTCTTTCCGTTTACTTCAATTTCCACTCCTTTCTCAAAAGATTTTTTTGCATTGTCCCATGCACCACCGGCATTGTTCTGGAAGATAGCCCAAAGTACACCGCTCACAGTAACTCCGGCCATATATGCTCCCAATGCTTCTGCACCCATTGCTAAGCCGATAATGATCGGAGTGATGATGGTGATTGCGCCCGGTGCAAGCATTTCACGAAGAGCTGCTTTTGTAGAGATCTCTACGCATTTTCCATACTCAGGTTTTCCGGTTCCTTCCAGTATGCCTGGGATTTCACGGAACTGCCTGCGCACTTCGTTTACCATATCCATGGCAGCTTTTCCAACTGAGTTCATCGCCAGTGCGGAGAAAACTACAGGAATCATTCCGCCTACAAATAAGGCAGCTAAAACTTTTGCATCAAAAATATTAATGCCATGAATGCCTGTAAGAGTTACATATGCCGCAAAAAGTGCAAGTGCAGTTAATGCAGCTGAAGCAATGGCAAATCCTTTACCTACTGCCGCTGTAGTATTTCCTACTGAATCAAGTACATCTGTTTTTTCACGTACTTCTTTTGGCAATTCACTCATTTCTGCAATTCCGCCTGCGTTATCAGAAATAGGTCCGAAAGCATCAATAGCTAATTGCATAGCTGTGGTTGCCATCATTGCAGAAGCGGCAATACCCACTCCGTAAAAACCCGCAAGAGCGTATGCGCCCCAGATAGCAGCCGCAAAAATTATTACAGGAAACGCTGTTGAAAGCATTCCTGTTCCCAAACCGGCAATAATATTTGTTGCAGCGCCTGTTGCTGATTTCTGTACAATGCCATTAACTGGTTTTCCACCAAGACCTGTATAGTATTCAGTGATGTAAGAAATTAAATAGCCTACCACCATCCCAATACAAACTGCAAAGAATACATTGAGCGATGAAGTGGTTATCATAGTGAACTCGCCTGCATTAAATGCGCTCATTTGAATGGTTTCGGGGAGCATTATTTTAATAAGGCCAAACGATGCGGCAAGTGCAAGCAGCATGGCAAGATTATTTCCGCGATTCAATGCACTTTGAACTGTATTGATATCTGCTTTTGCATTTTCCGAAACGCTCACAAACCAGCTTCCGATAATAGATGCGATAATTCCAACTCCTGCAATCGTCATAGGAAGAAGAATAGGCCCGATGCCTCCGAAATTATCAGCAATGCTTCCGCCATTGTCACGGATAATGTAATTTCCTAAAACCATAGATGCCAAAACAGTAGCCACATACGAACCGAATAAATCGGCTCCCATTCCTGCAACGTCACCCACGTTATCGCCTACGTTATCGGCAATAGTTGCAGGGTTACGTGGATCATCCTCAGGAATTCCAGCTTCTACTTTTCCTACTAAGTCAGCTCCAACGTCAGCGGCTTTGGTGTAAATACCTCCGCCTACACGAGCAAAAAGAGCGATAGATTCAGCGCCCAAAGAGAATCCGGCAAGTACTTCAAGTACTTTAGTCATGCCCTCATAACCGCCACCTGTTGCAAAATTGCCTCCCATGAATTGAAAGAAGAACATGATGAACAAGGAACTTAATCCCAGTACTGCAAGGCCTGCAACACCCAACCCCATTACTGTTCCTCCACGGAAGGAAACTTTCAGGGCTTTTGCCAATGAAGTTTTAGCTGCTTGTGTGGTACGAACGTTTGCTTTAGTTGCAATTCTCATTCCGAGAAAACCTGCCAGGGCAGAAAAAAAACATCCTACCACAAACGCAGCCACAATTAATATACTTGAATGTGCAGCTACTTTTGGAACCTGGGAAAGTACTCCCAAACCAATACCTGCAAGCACTACATAGATTCCCAATATCCGATACTCCGCTTTTAAAAACGCCATAGCGCCTTCAGCAATATTTTGGGCGATACCTGCCATTTTAGAGTCACCGGCATCTTGTTTGGTTACCCAGCTGGAAATAAATGCCATGTAGGCAAGAGCGATAAGTCCGAAAACAGGAAGTAAATAGATTAAGTTTTGCATAATGTGATGGTTGTTTTAGTTTATAAAAATTAACTATCCCTGTGTTTTTAGCACAGGGATAGCATAAATCCTAAGAGAAGCCAATTGTTGGTGGCTCAATTATTGTATAATAATTTTTCCCGTTGAAATGCTTTTATCTTCGGATATGAACTTATAAAAATAAATACCTTTTGATTGATTGGAGAAATCAACATCTGTTTTTTGATTTTTGATAGTGGATTTGTACAAAACATCCCCCATAATATTATATATATAAATATCTCCACTGCCCTTGATAGTTTCTGTCTCTATAGTAAAGATTCCGTTGCTTGGATTAGGGTATACAAGCAAATTATTTTGCCCGGCATATTCTTCTATACCAGCAGAAGGTGGGGTCCATATAAATATTGTTCCATTGGCAGGGAAAACCGTATTGCTTAAGGTGCAAGCATCTGCATTTGTTGTTCCTGCTGTTGTAGATGCCCAGTTGCTTGTTGTTGCCCTGTTGTTGAAGTCACAAAAACTTCTTAATCCTACCTGAACGGTAGTAGAATTTGCATTGACCTTCATAGAGCCATATATCGTATTGATAGTATTAGTTGTTTCGTTTAATCTAATTTGGAAGTTAAGAGTGTCTCCTGATCCGGTAGTATAATATTTTTTATACTTTGACCATTGCACGATCAAAGATCTGTTGGGAGCAGTGCCAATTGTTTTATAACTGAGTTCAGAGCCTGGTTGTCCTTCAAGGTCTCTGCCAAGAGCCGCAACAGAGTTTATAAAGCCATCAGGTCCCGTAGAGCTTATCGGAGAATAATTACCACTAGAACCGCCTACAGTAATACTGCCGGTTCCTACTACAATCCATCCGTTTGTATTAACTGCAAATTTATCATACACATTTCCGTTGTATGTAAAATTAAAGCCAATTGGAAAACCTGTATTGGTTTGAGGAGAAATTTGTCCTGTGATATTATTGTTGAATACCTCATCATCGTTTGTTGTATCGCCAAGAACTGTTCCTCCTGAAATAGGAGTGTATATTCCTGTGGATTGGGTAAATGAATAAACAACAGGAGAGATTGTTTTAACCTGGATGCTTATCGAATTAGCAGAAGAAGAGCCGCAGGATACAGTGCATCGATAATAAGTAGCGCTTGTTTGCGTATTAGTGTATTGGCTGCTTGTTGCACTTGGAATGTTGTTCCATGTGCTATTATTGGTAGATGATTGCCATTGATAAGTAAGTCCGGAAGCAACAGTTGCACCAGATAAAGAAAGCGTAAATGGTGCAGCGCTGCAAACAGAAGAATCGGTTGATATTGTGATTCCTGCAGTAGGAGTACCGGAGCAACTTACCGGTGGAACCCATACAAACATTGTTCCGTTAGCAGGAAAAACCGTACTGCTTAAGTTACACGCATCTGAATTTGTTGCTCCTGCCGTTGTAGCTGCCCAATTGCTGGTTGTTGTTCTGTTATTGAAATCAGTATTAACTGCACCCCTTAAACCTACCTGCACTGTTGTGGGGCTGCTATTAAGTTTCATCAAGCCATACACTACCTCAATTATATTACTTGTTTCGTTTAATTTAATCTGAAAGTTAAGAGTGTCTCCTGTTGCGGAATATTTTCTGTATTTTGACCATTGCACGACCAAGGATCTGTTGGGAGCAGTGCCAATTGTTTTATAACTGAGTTCAGAACCTGATTGTCCTTCAATGTCTCTTCCAAGAGCAGCAATAGCACTTTCGTAACCAACAATGCCGGTAGCACTTATAGGAGTATAATTGCCACTAGAATTGCCAATAGTAACACTGCCGGTTCCTACTACAATCCATCCGTTTGTATTAACTGCAAATTTATCATATACATTTCCGTTGTATGTGAAACTAAAACCAATCGGAAAACCTGTATTGGTTTGGGGAGAAGTTTGCCCTGCAGTATTATTGTTGAACACTTCATCATCGTTTATTGTATCGCCAAGAACTGTTCCTCCTGAAATAGGAGTGTATGTTCCTGTGGATTGGGTAAAGGAATAATAAGTGTTAATCTGCGCCTTTGCCTGGGTTCCTATAAATAAGGAAGCTATAAACAAGGCAATTACAAATTTCATTGTCTTGATTCTTAAAGTAGTGTTGGTTTTCATGATAATAAATTGATGATTAATGTTGCTATTGTATAAAGACATTTTTTAAAACTGGTGCAAAGGAAAAGAAAAAACTGATATGCAATAAGGGTATTCTGATTTTTTTCTATAGATAAATAACTATGAAAAAAACCAAGTTACTTGCAAAATAACTTTACTACAAATATTTTATCAACTATTACTAATAAAATTTTGCACGATTGTCTTTTATTTTTGCTTGTTTCTTTATCGCTTCTACTGCTTCTACGTCTACGCGGTAAGAGTAATTATTTTTTGCCTGGGTTTTTGCAGCGGTATAATCCGTTGTTGCAGGGGCTTCGGTAATTTTTTCAACCTTTACCACGTACACTCCAGTTTCTCCTTTTACCGGTTTTGAAAGTTCGCCTTGTTTTAAAACGAACAATGGCCCATAAAGATCCATTTCTCTGCCTACGTTAGGAATAGAATAAGATGTAAATGTTGCTGCTTCTGTTGAATTTACCCTAAGGTTAAGCTTTGAAGCATATTCTTCAATTGTTTTAGCATTTGCCTTATTCATCTCTTCAATAAGTTTTTCTGCTTTTTTAGCTTTCTTAGCTCCTATTTCCACTTCTTCTTTTTTCTGTTCGAGAGGGGCTGTTCCTTCTTCCCTGATTTCAGCAAGATGTGCAACCACATATTTTTCATGGAAGCTGAATGGTTCAACGCTTACATCCCCTTTGTTTGCATTGAACGCCCATCGGATCACTTCGCGCGGGTTTTCAATTCCGGGAATTGATTTGTCGCTTTCCTTAAGTGGGTCTGCTTTGTATTTTACAAGGTGTCTTTCTTCAATTCCTTTTTCAAAAGTTTCTGTAGTATGGTATTTTGTTACAAATTCCACGGCATTATTGTAAACATCCTGGCGTGTTTTGCTGCTAGGCTCAATTTTTCTTTCAATGATAGCAACCTGGGTTTTTCGTACACGCGGGCTTTGATCCAGGATTTCTATAAGGTGATATCCGTATTTGGAAAGGGCAACCGGCATATCTCCTTTTTTTCCGTTGAAGCAGGCGTTTTGAAATTCAGGAACCATGCTGCCTGTTTGAAACCATCCCAGGTCCCCGCCTTTTTCTTTGCTGCCGTTATCAGCAGAAAATTTCTTCGCCATCTCGTCAAAATTCTTTTTCTTCTGGATTACGCTTTTAATGCTGTCAATTAAAAACTTTGCCTTCATTTTTGCTAAAGAATCATTCTCCGGAACCTGGATCAGGATGTGTCTTGCCTTTACTGAGTCTGGGATCATTTGATAATCCATAACCTTGGCAAGTTTATATTGATTGTTTTCTATATAAATGGGAAGCATAGTCCCTTTTTCTGCTGACTGAGCCAGCGAGTCAATTTGCAAGGGCAGTTTGCCTTTTCCGTAATGAGTGGTGTCAAAAAAACGTGTGTCTGATTCACGAACAACCAAAAGTGAATCTTCTTTTTTATTTTTCACCTCTTTCCATTCCTCTGCAAGTTTTTCTACCTGTTGCTTTACTTCGTCAAAATCCACCTGCGTAGGCTTGATATCGAATATGATATATTCCATTTTACGCGAAGCATCTTGCTTGTATTTGTAGCTATTCTCATTGTAAAATTTGAGCATGTCTTGTTCGGTAACTTTCACTGCTGAATCAGGAAGTGATGCATATTGTTTTACAACATATTGAAAATTCACGGACCGGTTTAGGTTTGCATAATCTGCCTGCGCCTGGGCGTTGGTAACATACAAGCCTTTCTTAATAAGGCTGAGGTATTTGTTTTGTGCGCGTGTTTCACGGAGCAGGTCTTCAAATTCCGCCCAGCGTGGTTTTTCCTCTGCAGGAAGTGAGTCAACGTATATTTTTACACTGGATGGTTTCAGCCTTCCGGTAGCAGGGTCGCGGAAATATTGAATGATCTGATTGCTTTTAGGATCTGAAAAATATTGCACAACCATAGGGTCCGGGTCAGATCCCAGGATAAGTTCTTTTACTTCATTGTCAGAAACAGAAATCCCCGCAGCGGCAAACTGTGGTTTTAGCGCAAGTTCATTTACAAACTTTTCCCATACATTATCGCGGATCTTATTCATTGTTTCTTCATCGAGCGCTGCCTGCTGCCTGCGGTCTTTTTGTACATCGGCAATACGCTGAACTTCATTGTCGAATGCAATTACAGGTATTGGGTTGCCGGCAATTTCTCCGGTATTTTGTTCGGAACTGAAAAGCCCCTTGCCTTTGTATAAAAAATCGCCCAATACAAATGCCAGAAGAGCGATGCCTATTACGGCTGCTATGAGCCCTCCACGTTTACGAATGCTGGAAATGATTGCCATATTTTGATGTTAAGAATTTGTGATTATAGGTTTAGAAATAGTTGAATTTTGTCTTCCTTCAATGATCATGATCACTATCAGCGAAAATAAGAGTGCTGCAAAACTAGCAATGGTTACAATCAGCCATCTAACAGGATATGATTTTTTACCCGATGGAAATGGCTTTACAACCACGTTGGTATAAGTAAGGAATTTTTCTGAATCATTTACAACGGTATTGTATTTTGTGAGCAAGGATGCGTATTCTAAGGTCGATTGTTTAAGATGCTGCTGAAGCTCATGGTATTTTCCCCCGCGCTCTTCTAAGTTTCTCAACGCATTAGTGAGTGCGTTTATTTTCTTTTCGTTTCCTGATGCTATAGTTCTGTAGTATTCTTTTGATAATTCGCGTGATTGAGATGTGTAATCAATAATTTCAAACCTCACTGCGAGTTCTTTGAGTGAGGTATTAATGGAATCGATTTGGGATTGCTTTTTTTGTATTTGATCTTTAAAAATTGCAACAAGTTCCAATGATTTGGATTTGTTCAGCTTAAGCGTATATGCGTTAAAGCAATTGATCATTTCATTGATGATATTGCAGGCAATTTCAGGCTTTGTATCCAGCACTTCTATTTTTACTGCTTCATATTCTGTCTTCCGGATAGAAACATTATCGTTATAAATTCCTAAAAGGTCATTGTAAATGGTCGGCTTGGTGGAATCCAAACCGTAATGTTCAGTAAGCTTAAAATGATCTGCCACATGATTGAAAATACTGTCAGACTGGAATAATTGAAGCATTTGTTCAGTAGGTGATTCCTGGCTATAGGGCATCAGGTTAGATGGGTAAATTACAGCTGTGGATTTGTATTTTGGCTTGATGAAAAACGGAGAAGAAAAAATAAATGAAAAAACAATAGCAAGCCCGATTACAACCGCCAGTGTTGTTTTCCATTTAAGGATGATATTTAACAAATCAAAATTTTTCATTCCGGTTTTTTCGATTACTGCCTTTCAGATATAATTGTTTGCTGTATTTTTTTGAAATTTTCCAATAATACTATTGCAAGAAGTGTGATCATTAAAGCAGATACCGTGGCTACAACAACAATGATCCAACGAACGGGATAAGATCTTTTTTCTGCAGGGAAAGCACGGTCCACCACAAATTTTTCAGGGAGATTTTGTTCAGCATCTACTTTTGCCTGGTCATATTTTTCTTTCAATAGGTTTAATTGTTCGCGCATGCGATACAAATTATCCCGCAGAGACATATAAGAGGATCCATACGCAGAAAGTATCTTCACTTTTTGATCGAGCTCTTTTGCTGCAGCAGTTTTTCCTTCAACAATTGCTTTGCCAAGCGCTTCGTTTAACCTGTCAGCCTGAGACTCATAATCATTCACGCCTAATTCCATGAGTTTGTGAAGAGAATCTTCTTTTATCCGCATATCTTTTTGGAAATTTCCATATTCTCTTTTAATGATATTATACGCATCCAGCGCGCGCTCATGCTTCATGCGTATCATAGTGGAATCGTACAGTGCCGCAATATCATTGGCAATATTGGATGCCATTTCCGGAACACCATCCAGCACTTCGATTTTTACGGACATGAATTCTGTTTTCTTGAACTGAATATTAGCATCGTATTCCTGGCGTAGCCTTGTTCTTTTATACTTACTGTCGTTTTCAATGCCGTAGTGCTCTGCAAGTTTGTATTTGTGTACAATTTTTTCACGTATTTCTTCTGAATTCAATACCTGAAGCATTCTTTCCATATCATCTTCTTCTCCAAACTGAAGAAGGTCAGATTGAGGGGAAGAATTCTGGCTCATCAGTGTTTTGGAAATAGAAACGGAAGGAGCCGGGAACAAAATTACTGTTGATTTGAATTTTTCCGGTATCAATAATGCAACTACTGCCGAAGAAAGGAATGAAAGCACTGTTACAATCAATAATGTTTTACGCCATTTGTAAAAAAAAGCAAGCATATTGGTTGAGTCAATATTGCTTTTATTTTCGGCTGGAAAATCTGACATTATCTGGGTTGTTTCAGGGGTTCGTTACGACTTTTCTTTTCTTGTGCGAAAAGAGGGGCAAAAATAGAAAAATTAATCATCCCGTAGCTATCCGAATTCAGGACTTTTTGGCATATGAAATGCGTGGGTCGGCAAGAGCGTAAAGTATGTCCGCAACCAGATTTCCAACCATGGTTAAAATGGCAGTAAACATCATTACGGTAAAGATGACAGGATAGTCTCTTGCGTATAAAGCATCTAAGCTTAGTTTTCCCATTCCAGGAATATTGAAGATGGTTTCAATAACAAAGGAGCCTGAAAGGGCTAAAGGGAAGATACTCGCAAATAGTGTGATAACGGGTAGAAGAGAATTTTTTAGCGCATGCTTGCGGATGATTTGTTTTTCGTCCAAACCTTTTGCCCGGGCAGTTTGAATATAATCCTGTGTGGTAGAAGAAAGAATCCCACCACGCATTTGCCGCGAGATAAAGGCAAAAGAGCCGTATGTCCAGCAGAAAAGAGGAAGAATCAGCCGATATATTCCTTCGGAAAACTTATACCATAACGGGGTATCCTCAGGGATTGGAGCGCTTCCCGGTGCAGGAAACCAGGATAGGTAATCCCCACCGCACAGAAAAATAACAAGCATGGTCGCAATCCAGAAAGTGGGAAGAGAGTATAATATAAATAGGGAAGTGGTAATGGTTTTTTCTCTTCGTGTTCCTTTTTTTATGGCTGAATGTATGCCAAGCGGAATGGCGATCAGGTAAGCAAGAAGAATCGATAGCAGGCTTATTCCCAATGTTTTACCCAATGCCCCATGAAGAACGGATTTTACCGGACGTTTATCTTGATAAGAAATTCCAAAATCTCCCATAATGAAATTTGTAATCCAATGATGGTATTGGTTGTTAAATCCGTACCAATGAATGACAGGAATATATTTTTTGTATGATTTTTTATCTGAAATTATTTTTTGAAATGAAGTTTTTGTTTCTAGCAGTAGATTGGAATCCATGATTGACGATAGGCAAGAAAGCTTAAAAAGTATATTGTTTATTTTTTCCTGTTTGTATTCTCGAAAAATTTGATCTGTTAAAATCTTGGCTTCAGTGATTTGTGTTGAAGTGCTGTCGTTCTTTTCTTTGGAATATAAACTCATTTCCAGTAATTGTAAAGACTTGTAATATTCAGATACATTTTCCCAGCTTCCATATTCATTGGAAAGGCGTTTCAGCGTTTGGCGGTGTACGATTTTAGGAATTTTGTACAGCGTGTCGGATACAGTTGCATCTGTAAGAGAAAAATAAAATACAGGCAGGTCCAGGCCGAGTGTATGACGAAGTTCGTTATAGTCTTTTTCTTCTGCGGATTTTTGAGCGCCATGACTTTCATTGCTCTCAATACGGTTGAGCATGATCTCAACAGGATCTCCAGGCGCATTAATGCTGATGAAAAAGGTAAGAAAAGAAATTGCAATAAGGGTAGGGAAGAACAGCAAGAGGCGTTTGAGAATATACTGGAACATCGTTCTTCAATAATAACTTAATTCCCTGATTTTAACCTAAAACCTTGTGCCCAATAACCGGGACGCAAAACGCTTGGGTAGGCATTTTCAAACTTTTTGCTGATAGCTATCCTTTCTGTAGGCGCCCATAGAAAGATCGCGGGAACTTCTTCGTGAAGTATTTCCTGGATACGTTTATACATCACCGAGCGTTTGTCTTCACTTAATTCTATACGTATGGAATCAATGATTGCATCTGCTTCAGGATTAGCAAAATTGCAGTAGTTGTCACCTTCGCCAATCGCAGACTCACTGTGAAAATATTGTTTGAAATCATCCGGAGTCGGCCCGGTAATGGATGAAATTACCATTAGGTCAAACTCATGCTTTTTATATTTACCAAGAGCAACACCAAAATCATTGGTGATAATATTGATTTTTATTCCTGCTTTTTTTGCTTCTGCCTGTAATATCAAGCCAATAGATTTCCGCTCCTCGTTTTCAGAGTTGGTTAAAAAATCAATTACAAATTCAGTATGTTTTCCATCTATTCTTTTGTCAATTGTTTCATCTCCATTTGTATTTTTCCATCCTGCTTTTGCAAGAAGTTCTTTTGCTTTTTCTAAATTATACTCATAAAGAGGAATGCTGGCATTATAATCTTTGATCTTGGAAGGATGCACTGGCCCTATTACTTGCTGCGCTTGCCCATATTTTAAGGTCTCTATCATTTTTTTTATATCCAGAAGGTGAGCGATCGCCTGCCTGGTAAGCTTATCCGATAACAAAGGCTTTTTTACATTGATGCCAATATATTGATAAGCATACATCATGGGCGTGTATGCATTGAAATTGCTTGTAAATTTTTCTGATTGAGGCAGTTCATGAAAATTTTTTGATTTTATAGTACGCATCACATCAATGTTTCCTCCTTTGAGAGAAACAAGGGCTGTGGATTGGTCTTTAATGATTTGGAAAATTAATTTATCAGGGTATGCTTCAAAAAAACAATTTTCTTTGTTTAAAGCATCTCCCCACCAGTTTTCTTTTTTTGTAAGAACAATTCTTTCATTTGTTTTCCATTCAGTGAATTTGTATGCACCGCTACCGTTGATAAATTGAGGATCGCGCATTCTTTTTTCTGAATTAAAATCATCCGCAAACTCTTTGATAGCTTCGTTTGCTTTAAGTGAATCGGCTTTTTCGGAAAGCATTTTTACCGTGAAATTTTTCATCAATCCTTTTGGGTCATATAAATATTCAGGGAGTACGGAAATGTCTGAAAAGGAAGCTTCGGCCAAAAAATATATTTCGTTTGAAACAACAGTAAATTTCCGGATATCGTCCGGATAAAAAATAAAATCAGTTATGAACGCAAAATAAGGTTTTGCATTAGGATTATTTACCAGGGGATTTTTAATGGTTTTAATAGAGAATTCAACATCTTTTGCTGTAATGGGGTTGTTGTTATCCCATTTTGCTTCTTTTCTTATTGTAAAAGTGAGAGACATTTTCCCATCCTGTGTTTTTTCAATTTTCGGGCGGTTTTCGGCAAGTACGGGAACAAATTGATCCGGGTTGCGGAAATCAACATCAATTAACTTCTGAAAAATATGGCTGGTAACATATCCTGAAGTTGCATCCGCAATATTGATAGGATTTAACGTTCCAGGATCTGTAAGTTCATTTATAATTACTTCATTTCGAATAGGAAGATTATTTGTGCATGCTTGTATTAAAAGCAGCATAAGCAAAAAAAATAAGCTAAAAATGTGTTTCATTACAGAATAGGGATTAATAGACCAAATTTAGGCAGATGAGTGATATGACAAAGATTAAAAGCATTCCTAAAGAATTAGCAGGGTGTGTGTAATCTTTTTTCTAAATTTGCGCCCTTTTGAAATAAAGGAGAGGTTGTCCCGAAGGGATTCCTTCGGAAGTGAGTGGTTTAAACCAGTAGTTTGTCCCGAAGGGACTCCTTCGGAGCTAAACTGCCGCTAATGTTTAATAGATGTTCTTTGCATATATACTTAAGAGCTTAAATGATGGGAAGTATTATTATGGAAGTACTGACAATCTTACTAATCGGGTTGCCTATCATAATAAAAGAAAAGTAAAATCAACAAAAAGCAGAGTTCCTTTGATTTTACATTATTCTGAAAAATATGTAACTCGAAAGGAAGCTGTAAGAAGAGAAAGATATTTTAAGTCCATTGAAGAGTATTTGTGGCTAAAAAGTGAAAAAATTATTTAAGTAAAAAAATGGAGAGGTGGGTGAGTGGTTTAAACCAGTAGTTTGCTAAACTGCCGTACTTCGAAAGGGGTACCGCGGGTTCAAATCCCGCCCTCTCCGCTCAGAGTTTGTGAAGATTGAAATATTGAATTGGAAGATATTAATCGGGGTGTAGCGCAGTCCGGCTAGCGCATCTGCTTTGGGAGCAGAGGGTCGTAGGTTCGAATCCTGCCACCCCGACAAATTTAGATTGCGGATTTTAGATTTATTGATTTCGGATTTTTAAATCCACAATCGTCAATCCAAAATTCGCAATTTTATTTTTGGTCCTGTAGCTCAGCTGGATAGAGCAACGGTTTTCTAAACCGTAGGTCCCTGGTTCGAATCCAGGCGGGACTACAGTTAATGATTGAAATAATAATGACTTCGTAGCTCAGCTGGTAGAGCAACAGACTCTTAATCTGTGGGTCCGGGGTTCGATCCCCCGCGGGGTCACTAAATAGAAAGTATTTTAAGAACAGCAAGAGCCGCTTCTTCTCCTTTATTGCCGAATTTTCCTCCAGCACGGTCCAATGATTGTTTCAGATTATCTGTTGTGAGAACTCCAAATGCAACGGGTTTGTTATGAGTAAGCGAAACATCTATTATCCCTTGTGAAATCGCAGAGCATATGTAATTATAGTGATCGGTCTCGCCTTTAATAACACAGCCCAGGCATATTACAGCATCGGCTTTATATTTTTTTAAAAGTATTTGTGCTGAAATAGGAAGTTCAAAGCTGCCGGGTGCATTTTTCCGGATGATATTTTTTGTGCTGATCCCGTTGGCGATCAAAGTTTTTACAGCGCCTTCAAAAAGCTCTTCTGTAACTTCAGGATGCCATTCGGAAACGGAAATCCCAATTCGTAATTTGCCGGAATTTTTAAGAGAAATCTTGTGAAGCGAAGAAATCTTTTTTAATGAAGAAGACATGCAGAGGGGTTAACTTATTCAATTCCTCCTTTTGCTTTCGCGCGGGAAATGTATTTTTCTACATCTCTTCCTTCGCGTGCTTCAGGAAATCCGGTTTTTATCTGCTCGTAAACCTTTACAGCTTCCTGGTATTTTCCTGCAGCCTCATAAAGAGTTGCGGCTTTCATCAGGTAAATAGGAGTGCTTAAATTATTTTCGTTTGCTTCTGCTGCCTTAATATATTGTTCAATGGCATCATCGTTTTTGCCAAGTTCAGAATAAGCGTCACCCATCGCGCCAATAGAGATAGGAGCAAGCAGCATGTCATCACCATCATATTCCTTTAATTCGCTTATGGCATCTTCAAATTGTCCTTTGTGCAGGTAGCAAAGCCCAAGATACATATGAGCAAGATTTCCTGTAGAAGTCAGGCTGTATTTGTCAATAATGTCTTTGAAACCGTAAAACTGACCGTCACCGTTTATTGCTTTATTTAAAGAATCTTTTTCAAAATATCTTTCTGCCATGTACATCTGCCCCTGTGCTTCTTCTTCAAGAGGCGCAATGTAAAGCTTTGTCCAGGCGAAATATCCGCCTACAAGTATCACAATTGCTGCTGCAATAATGGATAAACTTTTCTGGTTTTCTTCGATGTATCTTTCTGCCTTGCTGATGGTTTCGGTTACATCAACAATTGGTTCTTCTATTTGGTCTGCCATGGTTTTTTTAATAAATCCGAAGAAGTCCTTCGGAAGAGCGCAAAGATAAAATTATTTTATTGGTACGGGTAACAGATTTTTTATGCTGAAAAGGCCTTTTCCTGAGCACCCTTTTGAATAATGAAAATTTGAAGAGAACTATATTTGTACCTTAGAGTATATTTAGTATTCGCAGGCATGGAGCAATTATTTCTTAATAAACTATCGCTGGTTAATTTCAAAAACTATGAGCATGCAGATTTGACCTTTTCTCCGCGTTTTAATTGTATTACAGGTAATAACGGGGAAGGAAAAACCAATTTGCTTGATGCTGTTCATTATCTTTCTTTCACTAAAAGTTATTTCAATCCAATAGATTCTCAAAATGTTTTGCACGAAGCACCTCTGTTTGTGGTTCAGGGAGAATTTAAAACAGGAAATAAAAAGGATGAGGTTTATTGTGCGCAAAAAAAAGGTGAACGGAAGCAATTCAAGCTGAATAAAAAGGAATATATCCGTTTTGCAGAACATATTGGTTTGTTTCCTGTAGTAATGGCTTCTCCATCGGATATTGAGCTGATTTTGGAAGGCAGTGAAACAAGGCGGAAATTTTCTGACAGCATCATTTCTCAATATGACCGCCCATACCTGGAAGATATTATTGCTTACACAAAAGTTCTTTTACAAAGAAATGCACAGTTGAAACAGTTTTCTAAAAAAGGCAATTTTGATACAGAGGCGTTACGGATATGGGATGTACAATTAATTGAACTTGGAAATAAGATCTTTAAAAAAAGAAAAGAATTTTCTGCTGATCTTGAACCGATATTTCAAAAATATTACGAACTGATTTCAGGCGGCAAAGAGAAGGTGGAGATTGTATACCACTCCCAGCTAAGTAAAGGTGATTTTGAAGCGTTGCTAAATGAATCCCAGGAAAAGGATAGGGCGGCAGAGTATTCAACTGTGGGTATACATAAGGACGATTGGGAATTTAAGATGAGCGGTTTTCCTGTGAAAAAATTTGCATCTCAAGGCCAGCAAAAATCGTATTTGCTTGCTGTGAAATTGGCGCAATTTGAATTTGTGAAACAACACAGGGAGGTGATTCCTATTCTCATGCTGGATGATATTCATGATAAATTGGATGATGAGCGGGTGAAACATTTAATCCGCCTTGTGAGCAGCAAAGATTTTGGTCAAGTGTTTATCACGGATACAAGCCGTGAGAGAATTAAAGACTTATTCGATGATGTAAAAGCAGAATTAAGATTGTTTGAAGTTCAAAATGGAAATATTTCCAATGGTTAATTAGTATATTCGTAACAGATATGCCGCGCTCAAACGAACAATCCCTCAAAGACGCTATTGGTTCCTTTCTGAAGACTTCACGGCTTTCAGGTAAGCTTGCTAACCAAAAAATTATTGATGGCTGGGAAAAAATTATGGGTAAGATGATTGCCAAACACACGGTACAGATTTCCATACACGACAAAAAGCTTTTTCTTCATCTTGATTCTGCCCCGCTTAAGCAGGAACTTTTTTATTCCAGGGAGAAAATAATCCAAATGCTGAATGAAGAAGCGGGGGAAGAAGTGATCAAAGAAATTGTTTTCAGGCAATAAATTGCTTGTGCCAGCTCTGCTCAATCGGCACTTCCCAATTCTTTTCAAATTCTTCTTTTGTAGTAACTAAATTATTGAAGACAGTAACGTTTCCTATGTTTTTTAATTCGGAAATGGAAGTGGAATGAATTTTTCCCTCCTTGCGGTATGCAACATTCATTCTGTCTAATAGTGAAAGAGTAAATTCTTTTTCTAATTGCTGGATAAATTTTACAGACTTATCAATTCCACATCCGCTGGCAGGAGCTGTTTTTTCATCTACACAGACCACAACAAACCGATCATGAAAGATCTCTATGCAGGCATTCATTTGTTGATCGTGAGAGGTCCACTGTTTAACAAATGCGTCAGATTTTTGCTTTATTGATTCAACTTCGCTGGAAGTAAATTCTCTGTTGCTTTGGTAAATCCAAATGCGGGAGTGGGGAGGCATGTTGTTAAATCGAATCATTTTCTGGGAGATTGCTTCGCCACTTCGTTCCTCGCAATGACGGTTATAAATTACTCGCTGCAAGTTCCGCTACGTCCATTACTTTCACTTCACTTTCTTTATTAAAGTGTTTCACACCATCTGTCATCATCGTCATACAGAAAGGGCAAGCAGTAGCAATAACATTGGGTTTATGCGAAAGAGCTTCTTCCGTACGTTCAATATTTACGTCTTTATTTCCTTTTTCCGGTTCCTTGAACATTTGTGCGCCACCTGCACCGCAGCATAGTCCCTTTTGGCGAGAACGTTTCATTTCGGCAAGTTCAGCATCCAGATTCTGAATTACAGAGCGGGGTGCTTCGTATACATCATTCCCCCTTCCCAAATAACAGGCATCATGGTAAGTGATTTTCTTTCCTTTGAAATTTCCTCCCTGCACTTTTAATTTCCCTTCATCAATCAATTGCTGAACTAATTGCGTATGATGAATCACCTCGTACTTTCCTCCAAGTTCAGGATATTCGTTCTTGATAGTATTAAAACAATGTGGACAGCCTGTTACAATTTTTTTCACTCCGTAATTGTTCATCGTAGTGATGTTATTCATCGCCTGCATCTGGAAAAGAAATTCATTTCCTGCGCGTTTAGCAGGTTCTCCTGAGCAGCTTTCTTCTGTGCCTAATACAGCAAACTTCAATCCTACATGGTTGAGGATTTTTACAATGGCGCGCGTGATCTTTTTTGCACGGTCATCAAAACTTCCTGCACATCCTACCCAAAACAGTATTTCAGGAGTTTCTCCGGAGGCTGAATATTCAGCCATTGTTTTTACTTTTAATTCGCTCATTCTCCAAAAACTTGTATGGTGGATTGTTTCTCTATCAGGTCCGTAAATTTTCCGGTAAAGCGTGTGGCGCGTACCATGTGATTGTCTATCCAGTGATAATTTCCTCCGCGCGGTTTTCCCATCAGTAATCCGTGATATTTAAACCCTGATTTTTTTAGCCAGCGTTCTGTAACTTCTCTGTGGGCTTCTGTGCGAGAAGTGAAAAAAGTAATGATATGGCCTTCGTCAAACCATTGGTTAACTTTTGCAAGAGCATCGGCATAAACAGCAGCGTCTTCCATTCTTTCCGGTTCTTCATTGGGAATATCTTCCCCCACAGTTCCGTCAATATCAACGAGAAAATTCTTTATGTCTTCCGGTAATATGGGAGAGATATGTTTTCCATTTTCTTCAGCTGGTATAAGTTTGAATTCTGTCATTGCTGCTGTTATTAATACATTAATGTTGATCCGTAATTTAGTAGGCCATATTAATTTTCGTTTGCCCAGTTCAATCTGTCTGCAGGAGAATATTGCCAGGGCGCTCCATTGTTTTCAATATTGGTGCTCATCATATTTAACGATTGTGGCGCAGCGCTTTGTTCCATTACTAAAAATCTACGGATGTCAATAATAATAGATAAGGGATCAATATTTACCGGGCATTCCTGCACGCATGCATTGCAAGTGGTGCAAGCCCAAAGCTCTTCCGCAGAAATATAATTGCCGAAAAGGGATTTTCCATCCTCTGTAAATTTTCCATTCTTATCAATATTTTTTCCTACTTCTTCCAGCCTGTCGCGGGTGTCCATCATGATCTTGCGTGGGGATAATATTTTTCCAGTTTGATTGGCAGGACAGGCAGAAGTGCATCTGCCGCATTCCGTGCATGAATAAGAATCCATTAATTGTTTCCAGGTCAAATCAAAAACATCTTTTGCTCCAAATCTCATTGGTTGATCAGGATTTGCAGGAGTGGGGGGAGTGAAAGACGGATCCAACATCGCTTTCACTTCGTTTGTTACGCTTTGCAGATTTGTGAATTTGCCTTTTGGATTCAGGTTGGAGAAAAATACATTTGGAAAAGCAAGAAGTATATGAAGGTGTTTGGAAACAACCAGGTAATTTAAAAACCCAAAAATTCCTACGATGTGGAACCACCAGCATGCGCGTTCAATAATTATTAATGAATGTTCTGACATTCCACGTAACATTGGAACAAGATACTGGCTTACAGGGAAACTTCCGGCAGCAAAATAATGTTCGCTTCCTGCCTGTTGAAGCGCTTGGTCTGCTGCATTCATGAGGAACAATGCACTCATTAAAAGAATTTCAGAAATAAGGATCAGATTAGCGTCTGTTTTTGGCCATCCGTTCAGTTCTTTCATTGCCAAACGCTTCACGTGAATAATGTTTCTGCGAACAAGAAAAATTGCGCACCCAAGTGTTACCAGGAAAGCCAGTACTTCAAAAAAACCGATAAGAAAATTGTAGAAATGAAACCCGTCAAAATTTAAAAAGGAAAGATAACGGTGTGTGCCGAAAGAGCCGTCAATAAACATTTCAAGCACTTCAATATTAATCAGGACAAAGCCCACATATACAAATAGGTGAAGCAGAGCAGGAATAGGGCGGGAGAACATCTTTTTTTGTCCCAGCGCCACCAGTGTCATTATTTTCCATCGCTCTGTTTTTTGGTCGCTGCGGTCAACGTCTTTTCCGAGCAAAATGTTTCTTCGGATCTTTTTTGCATTGATGAAAAACAATGCGGATCCGGCTATGAGCAGTAACAGAAAAATTATGTTTGAAATATTCAAGCGAAAAAAATTATGATATTATTTTTTCTTTTTGCCTTTGTCCCTTCCAAATACAGAAAAATATCTTTTAGGATGCGCTTCCATATCCTGCAGCAAACTATCTAAACTACCGGAAGCAGATGTCAGGTTTTTGTACAATTTCTCATCGTGAACCAGCAATCCTGCAGTTCCTTCACCCTTGTTTATTTTTTCCATCACCGTGGAAATACTTGCCAGTGCTGAATTGGCATTTTCAATTGTTTTAGAGAGATTTGCTTTTGCAAGCGTATCGCTGATAGAAGAAAAGTTTTTTATAGCGGTGGATATTTTCTCGTTGTTAGTGGCTAAGTTGCTGGAAATAGATTCAACCTTAGAGAAAATAACTGAAATTTTATTTCTTTCTGAAGCTATAAGTGTATCCAGGCGCATGGCAGTGCGGTCAAATGTTTCCAGGGCATGTTTGATACTTTCAAAACTTTGGCTCAGATTATCTCGTGTGTCTTTATCAAGTACTGCCTGAACAACAAGCATGATCGAATCGATGGAGGCTATCAGTTTTTCTGCTTTGTCTTTTAATGGTTTTACAGTGGCGTTAACAGATTCCTGTAAGGAGGCTTCCACAATTCCGATTAACGTATCGCCATCTTGTGCATAGTTTTTATCATCACCCGGCATTAATTGAATAGCCTTTGCACCCAGCAAATCTGAGCTGATAATCTTAGCAACAGAATTTTTAGGAATCTTCAGGTCTTTATCCGAGATGGCAAATGTTACAATGATCCGTCCTGTAGTATCAAATAATTTAATCTCCTTAACTCTGCCTACTTTGAAGCCATTTAACTGAACGGGATTTGCTTCAACAATACCTGCTACTTCGGGATATACTGCATAATAAATTCTGCGGCTGGAGAAAATATCTTTCCCTTTTAGAAAATTAAATCCATAAATGAATAATGCAATTGAAGCTACGACAAGAATACCTGTTTTTACTTCTTTTGAAACTTTCATCGTTCTGATTAGCGAATAAGAGCGTAACGGTTAATCTGGAATTTAATACGACTTAAAAGAGACTTCTGTGGCGCAAATATACAAGAAAAATCGTGTAGAATTCAGCTTGAAATTTTAGCAAAGTGCCCTGATAATATCCGAGCGTGTAATGATAAATGTTTCATCTGTTTTAAAATCGCGCACCAGAACAGCAATATTTTCTGTAGTAATCATAGAAGAAAGAGAATCGATGGGCGCTGAAATATCTACATACGGAAATGCCGGCTGCATGATAGTTTCAACAGGATTTGATTTGATATCTGAATTTTTCACGATCTGGGCATAAAGGTGGCGTTCATTCAAGGATCCTACCACGCGCCCACCATCTGTAACAGCTACTTGAGAAAAATCATTTTCGTTCATAATTTTCACAGCGCGCTCAATACTGTCTTTCGCATCAATCGAAATCAACTTTCCTTTTTGTGTAGCAACTAGGTCTTTAGCAGTGAGGCCTTTCTTATTAAAGAATCCTTTGGCGCGCATCCATTCATCGTTGAACATCTTTCCGAGGTAGCGCGTTCCATGGTCATGAAAAATAATTATCACTACTTCTCCTGCTTTGAAATTGTCTTTCAACTGCAAAAGTCCTGCTATTGCAGAACCGGCAGAATTGCCTACAAAAATTCCTTCCTGGCGTACAATTTCACGCGTCATAACAGCGGCATCTTTATCGGTCACTTTTTCAAAATGGTCGATAACGCTGAAGTCAACATTTTTAGGGAGAAAGTCTTCTCCAATCCCTTCAGTGATATAGGGGTATATTTCATTTTTGTCTAGAATGCCTGTCTCTTTATATTTTTTGAAAACAGAGCCATAAGTATCAATTCCCCAAACTTTCAGTTTTGGATTTTTTTCTTTCAGAAATCTTCCTGTTCCGCAAATAGTTCCGCCAGTGCCCACGCCCACAACGAGGTGATCTATTTTTCCCCCGGTTTGTTCCCATATTTCAGGCCCGGTACTTTCGTAATGTGCTTGTGAGTTTGAAAGATTATCATATTGATTTGCTTTCCATGAATTAGGGACTTCTTTCACAAGCCTTGAAGACACAGAATAATAAGAACGTGGATCTTCCGGATCCACATTGGTAGGGCAAATGATCACTTCTGCTCCAAATGCTCGCAATGCATCTGCTTTTTCTTTGGATTGTTTATCAGTTGTAGTGAAAATACATTTGTATCCTTTAACAATAGCAGCAATGGCAAGCCCCATTCCTGTATTTCCAGATGTTCCTTCGATGATTGTATAACCAGGTTTAAGCAATCCTTTTTTTTCTGCGTCTTCAATCATTTTAAGCGCCATGCGGTCTTTGATTGAATTGCCAGGATTGAAAGTTTCAACTTTTGCCAGCACAGTTGCCTTAACATCTTTAGTGATGCTGTTAAGTTTTACAAGTGGGGTATTGCCTATGGTTTCGAGGATGTTGTTATGGATTTTCATAAAATGAGATCAGGAAACGAATGTAGGAAAAAAGGCATCATGGATATTAAATGTAATGGAGTGGTTGATTTTTTTTAAAATCATAGAAGCAACCTTTTATTTATCATTACGTCTTCTAATAGCAGTAAGTAATATTAGAAGTCATTTGCTCCTGATAATAATGTATAAAAAAATACTAATTTTTTTGGTCATTAAAATAATACTTTGAATATTCGCAAAGATATGAGAGTGTATTTCAAAGGGATAAAAATTAATCTTAATTTATAGGAATTATGACAAATAAAATCTCTGTAACTAATTCTTTATTTTTTCGAAATTTCCTGAAATTATTTTTTTTAATATTCTTAATTCATTCTTCCTTTTTTGCAAAGTCCCAGTGTTGCGCTGTTCCCGGCTGGCAATGGTATGTTCCTGTTGATATTGATAATACCTATACGGGGAATGCCGCCCATACTAATTACCAGGTATTAATTATCGTAGATACGCAGACACTGATTACTGCAGGTAAAATGCTTTCTACCGGTGATGACATTCGTTTTACCGATAATAACTGTGGTGCTTTTTTAAACTATTATATAGAACCAGCAGGAACAGGTAGTGGAGGAGGAATTAATAGCACTACAACTTACATTTGGGTCTTGCTTCCAACTCTTCCCGCTAATGCAATTACCACTTTAAAAATGTATTATGGAAATCCTGCGGCCGTTGCTGCAAGTAGTTTTGCTACTACTTTTCCGAATGTATTAAATGCAACAACAGGTACTTTGGGTGGTGTTCAAACTTACGATTGGATAAATGTTCCTGTGGGTGTAACGCTAACTCTTCCTGTTGGACAAATATTAACTCTTGATGCACGAAAAATAGTTTTGGATGGAACAATACTAGGAGATGGTAAAGGATATGCCGGAAATTCGGGACCCGGCCAAGGTACTCAAACAGGATCTTCAGGTGGTGGTGGTGGTGGGTACGGTGGACTAGGAGGAAATGGTAATGGCACCGGTACGGAAGGCCCCATCTATGGAACAACAAACGGGCCTGATATTGACATGGGGTCAGGAGGAGGAAACGGTCAGGATTGTACTAACCCCGGAGATGGAGGAGGGGCTGTTAAAATGACTGCTTGTGTAATTGCTCTGAATGGAAGTATTTCTCTGAAAGGTACTGTTGGTGGAAATGGAAACAGCGGTGAAGCATGTGGAGGGGGTTCTGGTGGAGGATGTTTGCTGCAGGGAGATTATATTTCCGGATCTGCATCCATAAATGTTAGCGGAGGAAATGGAGGAGACGGTACTTTTGATATTCCTATATTCGGTTCGCAAAAAGAAGGTGGCGGTGGCGGTGCTGGTGGCAGGGTTAAATACTTTTATTGTAAATCCAATACTTTTTCGGGGACAGTTACCAAAAATGGCGGGCTTCCGGGTAGTGGGGGAAAG
>JADMIO010941397.1_pt1 | contig 74186 bp, 65 predicted proteins | sample 8958161 | NCBI WGS metagenome assembly JADMIO01 (sample SAMN16585339, study PRJNA669376) | soil metagenome | isolation source: Crop rotation soil | place: USA: Cullars Rotation, Alabama | collected 2011
TGTCGCGCGGCGGTTCGGTGCGCTTTTTCGCGATCAGCGAAATGATCCCGCTGTTCACCGTCTCCCCGGAATTCACCGCGAGTTGCATGTCGAACGGGTCGAAATCCTCGGCCTCGACGTGCAACCGGTGATCGCCGGGCGCGACCTCCGCGATCGTCACCGGGCTCTTCCCCTTGTCCTGCCCATCGAGCCACACTCGCGCTCCCGATGGGATGATATTCACGATGATCCGTCCCGCTTGCGTGGCCACCGGTGTGGGCGGCGGGGTCGAATCGGACGTTTTATTCTTCGGCCCGCCATCTTCCCGCATTCCGTACCAAATCCCGCCCCCGAGCGCGAGCAGCCCCAGGAAGATCAGCACGCCGACGAGAACCCACGGCCCGCGCGAGGGTCCCGGCACCGTTACTGCCGTCGCCGGGATGACCGTGGCTGGCTGAGTCGGTGCCGTAAGTATCGCCAGGTTGGTTGGTGCAGTCGGCGGCGGGGCAGGGGAGGGCAGGGGAGGTGCCGTCGTTTCCGGCATGGATGGGATCACCACCTGCCGCGATGTGCCGAGCCCGGCTTGCAGCCGCTCGATGATCGCGAGCGCCGAAGGCGGACGCCCCCCCGGCTCCTTCGCGAGGCACGCCGCCACCACCTCCTCGAAAATCGGCGGAATCGGCGCGCCCTGCCGCCCAAGCTGCGTGCGTCGTTCCGCCATCGAGGGCGCGATCGCTTGCAGCACCTGCGCGGAGATATTGCCGGAATAAAACGGCGGCTTGCTCGTGATGAGATCGTAGAGCGTCGCGCCCACCGAATAAATATCGTCGCTCGGCGCCGAGCTGCCCATGAGCTGCTGCGGGCTCATGTAGATCAGCGTCCCGCTGCTCGCCTGCGCATTGGTCACGCGCGAGAACGAATCGTTGATGCTGCGCGCGATGCCGAAATCCGTCACCTTGAGCTGCCCCCGCGCATTCACCATCAGGTTCGCCGGCTTGAGATCGCGATGCACCACCCGCGGATCGGTGTGCGCGTAATAGAGCGCCTCGCAGAGCTGCCGAATCCACGGCACCAGCTCCAGCGGATCGAACACCCGCTGCGGCCGGTTCACCTTCTTCGTCGCCAGCGTCTCCCCATCCACGAATTCCATCGTGATGCCCGCCAGCCCCGCATCCTCCTCGAAATCATAAATGCGGACGATGTGCGGGTGCGTGATCTCGAGATTGCGCCGCGTCTCATCCCGCAGATCGACCAGCGCCGTGCGATCCTGCTGCAACGCATCTGGCAGCACCTTGAACGCCACCTGCCGCTGCAGCGTGTGATCGGTCGCCAGCCACACCACCCCCATCCCTCCGCGCCCCAGCTCCCGCAGCAATTCATAGCGCCCCACCACCCGCATCCCCGCGCGCAACCCGCCCGGGCTGCCCGGCGGCACGTCATTCGGAGTATTCGGGTCCGGCATCCTTTAAAGATGGATGCGGACGCCGTCGAAGTGAAAGGGGAAAGTGCAATCCGCCCGCGCTACGGCAGCACCCGGATCTTGATATTCCGGAACGCCACCTCATCCCCGTGGTCCTGCAGGCAGATGTGCCCCTTCGCCGATTTCCCAAACCCCGGCATCTTCCCAAACTTCGACTTCGCCACCTTCTCGTTCCAGTCCGCCGACCCGATCTCGTATTCCACGTATTTCGTCCCATTCATCCAGTGCTCGCACTTGTAAGTCCCCGCGGCCGTCTTCTCGCACTTCAGCACGAAATGATTCCACTCCCCGACCGGCTTCGTCGTATCGACGCTCGCGGGATACAGCGCATACATCCACCCCGCCTTCTGCGGATCGTGCCCGTCCACATTATCCTGCACCTGTGCTTCCGGCCCGGTGACATACGGCGGCTCATTCGTCTCCTGCACCTTGAACATGATCCCCGAATTCCCGCCCTTGCTGATCTTCCAGTCGATCGCCAGCTCAAAGCTCTCATATTCCTCCTTCGTCACGATATCCGGCCCGCCATGCCGCACCAGCGCCCCGTCCTCCGCCTTCCAGCCGTCGGGCAGCTTGTCCATTTTGTAACCGCGCCACTGCGCGCTCGCGTCCTTCCCGTCGAAGAGCAATTTCCACCCCGCCTTTTTCTCGGCATCGGTCAGCGTGTTCAGGGTGGCATCCTCCGCATGCAGTACGGCGGAGAAAGAGAGGGCGAGGAGTGCGGAGAGGAGGAGTTTCATGACGCGCGGTGTAGGGCAGCGACGACGTGAGGCCAAATCAAATCCGTTCCGTTGGGGTGTCCCACGTCACGCTCCTTTAGCCTCGTCCCCGAGATGCCTCCCCGGCGCGAGAAAGTTCTTCACGTAATCCTCCACCGCCCCCGCAAGCGGCGTCACGGTCTGCACATAACCGCTCTTTCGCAGCTTCCCGATCTCCGCCTGTGTGAAGTATTGATACTTCGCCCGTAGCTCCTCCGGCATCGGGATGTATTCGATATTCGGTTCCTTTCCGAGCGCTGCAAAAATTGCCCTCGCCAGGGTATTCCACGTATTCGCCTCCCCGCTGCCGAGATTATACAGCCCGCCCGCGCCCGCCGTCTCCGCGAGATGAATCGTCATCTCCACCGCATCCTTCACATAAAGAAAATCCCGCTTCTGCTCCCCGTCCGCGTAATCCGGCCGGTCGCTCTTGAAAAGCCGGATCACCCCCGTCTCCACGACCTGCCCGTAAGCCTTGTGCACCAGGCTGCGCATGTCCCCCTTGTGGTCCTCGTTCGGTCCGAAAACATTGAAATATTTCAGCCCCACCATGCGGTCGAGAAAGCCTCCGCGCGCCGCATGCAGATCGAACAAATGCTTCGAATATCCATACATGTTCAGCGGCCGCAGCGTCGCGAGGTCCGCCCCGTCGCTCATCCCCTGCGCCCCATCGCCATACGTCGCCGCCGACGAGGCATACACGAACCGCGCCCCGCGCCCAAGCGCCCACGTCGCCAGGTCCTTCGTGTATTCGTAATTGTTGCGGATCAGATAACTCGCGTCGCGCTCCGTCGTCGCGCTGCATGCCCCGAGATGAAACACCGCGCCGATATCCCGCAACCGCGGCGCATCCTCCAGCGCCAGCCGCCGCAAATCCTCCGCTTCGATATAGTCCGCAAACCGCAACGGCACGAGATTCTTCCATTTCTCATCCTGCTTCAGCAGGTCCGCCACGAGGATGTTCTCCCACCCGCGCCGGTTCAGCGCCCAGATGAGCGCGCTGCCGATGAACCCGGCGCCGCCGGTGACGAGGATGCGTTTGTTTTCGAGCATGGAACGGTCGGGGTATCGAGAGGGCAGTGCCGCGCGTCAAGCGGGGAACCGCGATTTATCCGGCTGGCCACTCGCAGAGGCGGGTAGCTTCGATGCGGTTAAAAGTGGAACTGGGGCAAGATGCCTCGACTGGCGCGGAATGCACGGCAGATTTCCTGACACTATTCTATGAGCGCACTAGCCATGGTTGTTTATTATTCATTTTCACAGGTGGTTTTTCGATGGGAGACGCTTAACCAAATTCTGGTCTGGAGTGTTTTTTCAGCGCTGCTGTGGTTCATTTTCTTCCGCCGAATCAAGCCCACAGCCGGACGTGTTGCCCTCGTCATCATTGCGATGCCAATTTGGACCGTCTGCTTCGAGTATTGGCTATGGCATTACCTACATATCCAATACCCGCCGGTAAGACCGATCCCGTAATTTCCATAACCAAGCTACATCAACACCGACTGAAACTCAGGCCGTGGTCTAATTCGAGTGTGAACATTATGGACCGGCTTTTTCCTGCGTGGGTCCGTTGTCCTCCAGATACTTGCGGCCCTGGTCGGTCAAGACCCAATACTCAGCCGGCGATCGGGTATCACACCACAGTTCGACCAGACCCAGACTGGAAAGCTCGTTCAAGCGGAACCGGATGGATATGGGGTTCAGACTCAGGGCGCGCGTAATGACGTTAAAGCTCACCCGCTCGGATTTACCGATGTGCCCCAATATCTGGTGCTCCATGTTGGTGAGGTCGCGCATGGCGGAACGGAATCATCATCAATGCCCGGAGGCGTCATGTCGCGCAATCCAAAAACTCCTGCACACTGCGCGCGAAGACACCGGAACACTTCACGAATGCTCCCGGGGAATTCCCGAATTCCGTCGCGTCATCGCTGCGCGCTGAATTCCCCACTAAAATGATTTTAATCTCTATCAAAATAGTTCTTTACTCTCTCTGCGAACTCCTCCATTCATCCCGCCGCGATCCCACGCGGGAATGCACCAACCATGACCACGACCACCAAATTCACGCTCGCCGCTGCCGGCGTCCTCGCCCTCGCCGCCACCGCCAGCCGCGCCGACGAAGCGGCGCTCATCGACGCCCTCGTCAAGAAAGGCGTCCTCTCGACCAAGGAAGCCGAACACATTCGCGAAGAGGCCGGCAAGGACACCGGCACTGCCGGTGCGAACATCAAGCTCAGCGATTCCGTCACGCAGTTGAAGATCTACGGCGACCTCCGCCTCCGCTATCGCTACGATAATCTCGACACGCAAGGCACCACCCCCACCGCCAACACCGGCTCCGGCTCCCAGCGCTCGCGCTTCCAATTCCGCCTCCGCCTCGATGCCGAGGCCAGCCTCGGCCCCGATTGGCTCGTCGGCTTCGGCCTCGCCACCAGCGAAAACTCCTCCGCCAGCCTCCAGACCTTCGATGGCGGCTTCAAGAAATACCCGATCTACATCAGCAAAGCCTACGTTTCGTGGCACAACGACTGGCTCAAGGCCTCGCTCGGCAAGGCGCCCAATCCTTTCTACACCTCCGACCTCGTCTGGGATGTGGACGTCAATCCCTCCGGCCTCTTCGAGACCATCGACCTCGGCAAGCTCATCGCGCCCGACGACGAAGGCTACGCCATGGCCGGCTACTCGAAGGACGGCAAATCCGTTCCGCCCGCCCCGCACAAGCGCCCGTGGGACCTCATCCTGAATGCCGGGCAGATGTATTACAGCGACAACAACGAGTTCAATTTCGACAACGATTCCTCGAACGACGCGATGATCTTCGAGACCCAGCTCGTCGCCAGCTACAAATTCAGCAACGGCGTCAAGGCCACCCTCGCTCCCGCGTGGTTCGTCGAGAATGCCGCGACCCTTTCCGGCCTCGTGCGTGACAATCCCTTCCAGGACAACAGCGTCGTCTCCGGCGCTACTCGCGACTTGAACCTCCTCCTCGTGCCCGGCGATGTCTCCTTCAAGCTCGGCAAGGTTCCGTTCAAGGTGTTGTGGGATTTCGCCTGCAACTTCGAGGGCCGCAAACGCACCGAGAACATCTACCGCCTCGCATTTTCTGAGAATCCCGAAGACTTCGGGCACTTCCACAAGAATCACAGCGGACGCGACGACGTGGCCTGGCTCGCCGGGTTCCAGGTTGGCGAAAGCAAAAAAGCCGGCGACTGGGCGTTGCTAGCCACCTGGCGGGAGATCGGCATCGGCTCCGTCGATCCCAATCTCCACGACAACGACTTCGCCTTCGGCTACTCTAACACCCGCGGCCTGAAGCTCGCCGCCACCTACAACGTCACCGATTTCGCCAACCTCACCCTCACTTATGTCTGGGCCGAAAACATCCGCCGCGACCTCACCGGCGGCGAAGCCACCGGCGGAAATATCATCGCCAACGCCAACCAGTGGAACTTGTTGCTGCTGGACTTGAACGTGAAGTTCTGAGTCGCGGGAATACAACTCGTTGATCGCAATAGAGTTGGCAGGTCATCCCAGAGGGAGGATTTCGTCCATTCCACTCGGGATTTCGTCCAGCAAAGGCGGCATTTCGTCCAAACATTCTTTTATCCCGCGACATGTGGAACGAAAAGAACTGCCTATGAAAACCACCCCCTTTCATGCCTCGACTCGTCGTCTCGCGACGGTCGCCTTGATTGCACTCACCGCACTCTTTGGCACACCGCGTTCCGCGCGCGCCGAAGAAGATAATACCCACGCTGTCCTCCTCCCCGAGGATCAGCAAAACTACGCATATCGCTGGCTCAATGTCGCCGAGGAGGCCAGCGCGAAGAATATCGAGAAAGTCGGTGCCCGTCCGACGATCATCTCCCGGCAGCACGCCATCTGGGCCACTGCCATGTATGATGCCTGGGCCGCCTACGATGAAAAAGCCGTGGGTTCGCGGCTTGGCGGCAAACTTCGCCGGCCCGCCAAGGAGCGCACCTTGGAGAACAAGAAAAAAGCCATCAGCTACGCCTCCTATCGCGCCCTCCTCGACCAGTATCCCGACGTCAAGGACTACCTCGACGGAGAAATGAAGAAGATGGGTTACAACCCCGACGACAAGTCCACCGATGTGAAGACCCCGCAGGGCATCGGCAATGTCGCCGCCCAGGCCGTCCTCGATTACCGTCATCACGACGGATCGAATCAGCTCGGAGACGAGGCCGGCGGCAACGGCCAGCCGTACGCCGACTATACCTTCTACTCGCCCACGAATTCGGCCGACAAGATCAACAACCCCGATCGCTGGCAGCCCATCACTTTCACCAAGCCCGACGGCACCAAGTTCACCCCCGGCTTCCTCACCCCGCACTGGTATCGTGTGAAGCCTTTCCTGATGGAAAAACCCGACCAGTTCCGGCCCGGCCCGCCGAACACCACCAAGGAAAACTACGACAAGCTCAAGGAGGAAGTGAAGCAGTCGGTGGATTCCAATGCCAACCTCACCCCAGAGGATAAAGCCATCGTGGAATTCATGCGCGACGGCCCGCGTTCAACGGCGCAATCCGGTCACTGGCTGCGTTTCGCGCAGGATGTCTCGAAGCGCGATAAGAACGACCTCGACAAGGACGTGAAGCTCTACTTCGTCGTCGCCAATACCGCGTTCGACGCCTTCATCTCCTGCTGGGAGACCAAGCGCGTGTATGATTCCTCGCGGCCGTGGACGCTCATCCACCACGAATACGCCGACCAGCAGATCAAAAACTGGGCGGGGCCCGAAGGCGGCACCAAGGAAGTCTCCGGCAAGGAATGGCACCCCTATTCGCCCGAGGTCTTCATCACACCGCCCTTCCCCGGCTACACCTCCGGCCACGCCACGGTCAGCGGAGCGTGCGCGAAGATGCTCGAATTGTTCACGGGCAACGACAAGTTCGGCTTCCACGCCAAGCGCAAATGCTGCGAATTGACCGAGAAGGATGCCGGCGCGGAACTCTCGCTCGATCTCCCCACTTTCACTGCCACCGCCGACATGGCCGCGCGCTCCCGCATGTTGGGAGGGTACCACGTCTCCATCGACAACGATGTGGGCCTGAAAGTCGGCCGCACGCTGGCCGCCTGGAGCTGGCCAAAATACCAGGCATACTTCGCCGGCACCGCCAAGGTCCGCGACTGAGTTTCGCGTGACAAATTCAGGGCTCGTCCGCGCCGCGGTTGCGGGTCCATTGGGTCGTTAACTCGATACTGCACGAGGTGCGCCTTCCGCCCACGGATTTGCCGTCAGCAGGCCAATCCGGGTGGACGACGGCATCCGGTGAACGCTTGGCGTCCTGATAACCGCACGAATGGCTCATGGTTGCCGTGAAAACGTTTCATGCGGACACCCGACATTTTTGTTGCACCCATCCGGCGATTCCGTCAGAAATCGGGGTGTTCCGTGCCCACCCCAATTCCCCATCGTGCGTGAACATCAACCAAGACCAATGACTACCACTACCAAACTTACCCTCGCCGTTGCCGCTGCCCTCGCTTTGGGCGCCTCCCCCAGCCGCGCCGACGAAGCTGCCCTCATCGACGCCCTCGTTAAAAAAGGCGTCCTCTCCACCAAGGAAGCCGAGCACATTCGCGAGGAAGCCGGCAAGGACACCAGCACCCCCGGCGCGAACATCAAGCTCAGCGACACCGTCAGCCAGTTGAAGATCTTCGGCGACCTTAAGCTGCGCTATCGCTACGACAATCAAGACACCCAGATCGATCCCGCTCCGCGCAGCCCCAGCGGCTCCCAGCGCTCCCGCTGGCAGTTCCGCCTCCGTCTCGACGCCGAGTTCAGCCTCGGCCCGGACTGGCTCGCCGGTGTCGAGCTTTCCACGAACGAAAACTCTTCCGCGGGCAATCAGACCTTCGACGGCGGCTTCAAGAAATATCCCATTTTCATCAGCAAAGCCTACGTTGCGTGGCATAACGACTGGCTGAAACTCCAGGCCGGTAAAACGGGCAACCCCTTCTACACCACCGATCTCGTTTGGGATCCGGACATCACGCCCTCGGGCCTCTTCGAGACCCTCAACATCGGCGAACTTCTCGCTCCCAACGAAACCGGCTACGCCAAGTCCAGCTACTCGAAGGATGGCAAATCCACCCCGCCCGCTCCCGCCACCCGCCCGTGGGACCTCGTGCTGAACGCCGGGCAAATGTATTACAGCGACAACAACGAGTTCAACTTCGACAACGACAACGCGACCGACGTGCTCATCTTCCAGACCCAGCTCGTCGCCAGCTACAAATTCAGCAACGGCATCAAGGCCACCGTCGCCCCCGGCTGGTTCGTCGAGAACGCCGGCACCCTCTCCGGTTTCGTCCGCAACAACTCCTTCCAGGATAACACGCTCGTCTCCGGCGCCTCCCGCGACATCAACGTCCTCCTCGCCCCCGGCGATGTCTCCAGCAAGATCGGCAACCTGCCCGTCAAGCTTTACTGGGACTTCGCCTACAACCTCGAGGGTCGCAAGCGCACCGAGAACATCTACCGCCTCGGCTTCCAGGATGCCCCGACAGATCCCACCGATTTCAGCAAGCACCACAGCAATCGCGACGACCTCGCCTACCTCGTCGGCGTGCAGATCGGCCAGAACGTCAAGGCCGGCGACTGGTCCCTCCTCGCCAACTGGCGCGAGACCGGCATCGGCGCCGTCGATCCGAATATCCACGACGACGACTTCGCGCTCGGTTTCTCGAACACCAAAGGCGTCAAAGTCGCCGGTTCCTACAACTTCACCGACTTTGCCAACCTCACCATCACCTACCTCTGGGCCGAAAACATCCGCCGCAACTTGATCGGCGGCGAAGCCACCAGCGGCAACCTCATCGGCAACGCCAACCAGGCCAACGTCCTGTTGGTGGATTTCAACATCAAGTTCTAACCATCGCTTTCACGAAGGGGCCAGCAGCCCCGTTCTTGGTCAAAGCACCAGAGCCCGGTCGCGAGTTTGGCGCGGCCGGGCTCACTGCTTTTTTGGAGTGCGGTGGTTTCTTGGAATGTGGTGGTTGGGAGTGCGGTGGCAGAGCGTAGCGCCGACACCGCTTTCCTTAACAACCTTTGCCTCTCAAAGGGTCCCGTCCCGTGCGATCCGCCGAACCACATTCCGGGGCACCTCGGGGAAAGAATCCGTCAGGCCTCGCGAAAGCAAAATGTTGCAAAACCACCAAGCTGTGCTCTATTAATACCTCAAGCATAGATGGTTAAGAATACGGCCTAGTCAAACCAACTTCTAAAACGCGCGCGCCGCAATCGGGCGGCGCGGCATTGACCATACCCCCTCAACTCCACCCCAAACACCTGTTCCAAAACCTTCGCGTCCTTCGCGCCTTCGCGGTATCCACAGGCGCCGGACCACCCAAAATACCGTCCACTTTCCCTGAACAAACCCGCGTCCTGACGCGTCTGCCATCCATGCGCTACCCGTTCCTCATCCTCGCCATCTTCACCGCCCTCATTTCCTCGCCCGGTCTCCGCGCCGCCGATGCCGTGCCCTACCCACCCCCGCTGACCAAGGAGGAAGCCCGGCTGATCCTCGAGGCGATGGACTGGCGCGATGTGAACGTCGTCGCCGTCGTGGAGGGCATCAACGAGAAGAAAGTCGTCTCGCCCACGCTGGCCCTCGTCCTCGCCCTGGCCAAGCGCGATGGCGACTATCGCGATCTCAAGCTCGATCTTTACTACGACCGCGACCTCGGCTGGTTCAGCTTCGAGAGCAGCCCGAAGCTTTTCCGCATCTGGACCCGCAACGGCTACCGCGAAATCAAAGCCGGCATCGGCGGATGACCCACCCAAGTTCCCTCCCAGTCCACATCTCATGAAATCCCCGGCGATCCTCGCAGCCCTCATCTTCGCCGGTCTCTTGGCCTCGTGCCGGCCCGGCGTATTGATGCAGCGCCGGGACGTCTGGGATGCCACGTGCGATCTGCAAGTCGTCTCCTTACCGGAGGACCTCGCCCTTCCGCTCATCGACAAATTGCGCGACCCCCACAGCTCTGAGGGCGCCTTCAAGGACCTGCAAAAACTCATCGCGGAAAAGCGCGCTACGCTCGTCGGCTGGCCGGTCGTGACCACGCAAAGCGGGCACCGCGCGGTGGCCGAGCAAGTGGACGAATTGCGGTATGGGACCGAGTTCGAGCCGCCGGGCAAAACGATCACCACCGAAACGCCCGTTGCTTCCACGGCCTCCCCGCCCTCGGGGCCGGCCGCCGATTCCAATACCGCGCACCCTGATGTCACGAAAACGACGATCAACGAGTATGGCGGCCCGACCGCCTTTGAGACCCGCAATCTCGGTGTTACCTTCGAAGTCTCCCCCACTGTCGCCCCGGATGGCGAGATGATCGAGGTGGATATGGCGCCGCAGCATGTGCGGCTCCTCGAATGGACGGACACGGCTTTCGTGAGGGACCCACCCAGCATGAAGGTTTCCGTCCTGCAGCCGCGCTTCTCGACTAACAAAGTGGCGGCGACGATCACTTTCCACAATGGCGAGCGAAAGCTGGTTGGCTTGTTCAAGGCACTGGTTCCGGCGGGAAACGTGGAATTATTCATCGTGCGCGTGGATGCGCAGAAGCGGAAGGTGATGTCCGAAGGGATGACAACGTTGCCCGCCCCATCTTCCTCCGCGTCGGGTTCCTCGCCGCCCGCGTCAACGCCTTCAACGCCTTCAACGCCGCCGCCGGCAACTCCGTCACCCGGTCCATAGGCAGAATCTCGCTCGCCATCGGCTCGTGATGAAAGCGCCCATCGTCCTCCCGGTTCTCAGTTGGCTCGCCTGCACGGCGTCGCTGCGCGCCGATCAACCGCGCTGGAATGTGGTCGCTGAATGCCAGATGGTCACCCTCCCGCAGAAAGCCGCCCTCGCGCTGCTCCCCGAACTCAACGAGGATGCGAAGATCGAAGCCGCTTTCGCCAAGCTCCAGGCAATGATCGAGCGCAAGGAAGCCACGCTCGTCGCGGCGCTGATCGCGAAGGCCACCGACGGGGAAAGAGCGGTCGTGGAGTCCATGGAAGAAAAGCGTTACGCGTCAGCCTACGCGCCGCCGCAACTGCCCCCGCCGACCGCAGCGGACAAACCGGATTTGCTCAAGGCCTGGCCGCTCGTGGGCATCACGCCGACCGACTTCGAGTCGCGCAATCTCGGCGTGACCCTCGAGGTCGAGCCCAAGGTGCTCGAAGGCGGTCGCGTGCTCTCGGTCAACGTGGTCCCGATCCACGCGCGCTTGCTGCGCTGGGAACGATTCGAAGCCGGGAAGTTGCCCAACGGCGAGCACCTCGCCATCGAGCAACCGCAGTTCGGGGTGGCCAAGGACAACTGCACGCTCCTGCTCCGCAACGGCCAGCGCGTCCTGCTCGGTGTGCACAAAGTTCCGGATGCCGCGGACACGCTGGAACTTTTCCTCTTCAAGGTTACCGCCACTCCCGCCCCATGAAACTCTCCGCGCATCTTGCCGCCCTCGCGATGCTCGCCTGTGCGACACCCCTGCGCGCCGGCCCGGGCCTGTGGCAGATTCGCGTGGAAGTGCCCGTCGTGAGTATGCCCACCGGCGTCGCGCTCCAACTCATCCCGGCGTTGCGCGATCCCCGGCAGGTCGAAGCCACGGTTAAGAACCTGCAAGCGCAAATCGCCCGCGGCGAAGCAGCCTTGGTTGCGTGGCCGGTCGTGCGGACGAGCATCGGCCAGCGCGGCGAGTCGGAGGCCATCGAGGAGATTCGCTATCCGACCGAATTCGATCCTCCACAGGTCCCGCAGAATTTCAGCACCGCATCACCCGCGCCCCATCGCCCGACCGAATGGGTCCCGAAGGCCTACGAAACGCGCAATGTCGGTGTGACGCTCGAGGTTACGCCGACCGCCATCGTGGACGGAACGTGGATCGACCTCGAATTGAACCCCCTGCACACCGTCTTCCTCGGCTTCAATCGTCTCTATGCCAGCAAGGCCGCATGGGGCCCCGCGTGCATTATCGACCAGCCGGAATTTCTCACGCTGAAAACCACCGTTTCCTTGTCTGCCCGCTCCGGCGAATGGAAGCTGCTCGCCACCTTCGTCGTGCCCAAGCCCGAGCCGCACGTCGAGTTGTTCCTCCTGCGTGCCACCGCGTTCTCCCTCGCTCCATGAAGATTCATCCCATCATCGCCGCACTTGCCCTCCTCTGCGCTTCCTGCCGCCACAGCGTGCTCACGGAGCAAAGGATCCTGTGGGATGTGCATTGCGATCTCCAGGTCGTTTCCATGCCGCAGGAACTGGCGTTGCCGCTGATGAATAATCTCCGCGACTCCAATCGCTCGGAAGGCGCCTTCAAGGATATCCAAAAACTGTTGGCGGATAAACGCGCCACGCTCGTTGGCTGGCCGGCGATGACGACGCGATCCGGCCAGCGCGCGGTCATGGAGCAGATTGTCGAGGTCCGCTACGCCACGGAATATTCGCACGGGGTCGTCACCCCTCCATCCGGCCAGCCCCCGAATCCCAATGCCACCCCGGAGCAAAAGCCCGACGTGCCCGGACTCGAACCCATCCCCACTTCGTTCGAGACGCGGAATACCGGGGTGACTTTCGAGTTCGAACCGGTGGTCGCAGGCGATGGCGATTTGATCGAGATGAACATGGTGCCGCAGGATGTCCGGCAGCTTGGCTGGACCACGGCGACCATCGAAAAGGATCCGCCGGGCGTGAAACTCACGGTCAACCAGCCGCTTTTCGTCACGAACAAGCTCACCACGTCGATGACCTTCCGCAACGGCGAGCGAAAGCTGATCGGCCTTTTCAAGCTTACTGAACCGGCTGAAACCTTGGAGTTGTTCATCCTGCGCGTGGATGCGAGCAAGCGCAGGGTGACCGTCGATCGCCCCATCGCGCCGCCCGCACCCCCACGCACTTCGCCGGCTCTGGCCCCGGTGCCCCCAGCCTCCCCAGGCCAGTAGTTTTTCAGCGCCGATTAACCGCCATGCCATCCGGTTTCCCGCGACTCCGCCACCTCCTCGCCGCCATTGCGCTGGCGAGTTTGTGTTTCTCGTGCCGGCACCGTCCTCCGGCCGGCTCGCCCGGCACCGGGTGGGAAGTGGATTGCGACCTGCAAGTCGTTTCCTTGCCGGAGGAACTTGCCACACCCCTTGCCGAGCGCCTGGGCGATCCGCAGCGCGTGGAAGCGGCGTTTGCGGACTTGCAAAAGCTCATCGCCACCAAGCGCGCCGTGCTCATCGGCTGGCCGATCCTCACTACGAAAGCGAACCAGCGCGCGGTGGTGCAGCAGGCCACGGAAATCCGTTATTGGGATGAGGTGCCGGCAAAATTCCGGGGCCCCGCACCCGGCCAGCCGAAGCGCCCTCTGCCTATTTGGTTCGAGACGCTGAACGCTGGCGTGTTCTTGGTCATCAATTCGGTGACCGTCACCGACGACAAAACGATCCAGCTCAGCATCACCGCGAAAGACACCCGTGTGCTCGGTTGGAACGAGGCCACGCTCGAAAAGGACTCGGAGCATCCCAAGCTCACCTACCAGCAACCGCGTTCCGCCCCCAATGGTGGCGACGTCTCGACGACACTCCGCAGCGGCGAGCGAAAACTGATCGGCACTTCCAATGTCCAGGAACCCCCTGGAAATGTGGAGCTGTTTATCCTGCGCGCCGAAGCGCAGCAGAAATAACGTGAAACCGTGTTTGCTACGGCGCCAGTCGCTCGATCTTCCACCCGCCGCCCGCCTCGCGCGTATAGCGAAAGCGGTCGTGCAACCGGCTCCTCCGCCCCTGCCAGAATTCAATGATCTGCGGCACCACCCGATACCCGCCCCAATTCTCCGGCCGCGGAATATTCTCCTCCCCAAACCGCTTCCGCGCCTCCTCAAAGCGCTGCTCCAGCACCTCGCGATTTTCCAGCACCTCGCTTTGCTGCGACGCCCACGCCCCCAGCCGGCTCGCCGCCGGCCGCGATTGAAAATACGCATCGCTCTCCGCTGCCGAAGTCTTCTCCACCGCCCCGATCACATGCACCTGCCGCTCGAGTGCCACCCACAGAAACGTCAGCGCACACCGCGGCTCGTGCGCCAGTTGGCGCGCCTTGTCCCCCTCGTAGTTGGTGAAAAAGGTGAACCCGCGCTCATCGCACACCTTCAGCAACACCGTCCGCGACCACGGCTGCCCGCTGGCATCGACCGTCGCGAGGATCATCGCATTCGGTTCCAGCAGCTGCTGTCCGAGCGCCTCATCCAGCCATTTCTGAAACTGCCGGACCGGGTCGGGATCGAGTTCCGCACGGCGGAGCCCGCGCTGGGCGTAGTTCTGGCGGAGAGCGGCGAGATCGGCGGGCTTAAGCGGCATTGGGAGATTAAAGAGCCTCCGAACCCTTAGAGAAAATGTTTTCCAGAGAAAATGCCACTTGACGCCAACGCTATTGAGATTCAGTCTCAGCCGCAGATGAACGACTCCGTCGATTGTTCCATTCGCTTCCGCCCCGCCAAGCCCGGCGCGCTTCGCCCGCTCTACGCCCGCCTCCTCGCTCTTTTCCTTGCCATCCTCGCCTCCCACAGCCTGCGCGCGGATCTCCTCGACGACTACAGCATGCTGCAGGACCGCTGGAGCGAAGCGATCCTCGACGCCTGCGCCGGCTCCCTCGATGCGTCCGCCTGGCCGGAGATTCGCACCGCCAGCGCCGCCTTTGCGAAAAACATCGGCAGCGCCGAGGCCCAGGCGGCTTGGTCTGCCACCGCCAATGGCACGATGCCGGCCGGGGAGGAAGGCGCCCGTTTTTCCGGCGCCGCGCTGGCGCGGATGCAGCACGTCCTCGCGCTGGAAATGCTCGCGCAGACCCGGGCGGGCAATGTCGCCAAGGCGCAGGAATGGCGCGCTCTGATCGTCCTGCCGAAGCACGCCAGCGCCGTCGAGGGCGCGCTCGCCCTGCAAAACTTCAGCGCGGTGCAGACCGATGCCACGGTCCAGTTGCTCGCCCGGGATTACGTCTCGTGGCAGGCCTCCCGCGTCCGGGAAAAGCTCGACGCCCTCAAGCGCACCGTCGCCGAGGGGCACGCCAACGCCGCCTTGGTCGCCGCCCGCCTCGCGGAGATCGAGGGCCTCACGGCCTTCCCGGGCGAGGTGCTTGCCGCCGCCAAGTCCCCCGGAACTACGAATCCCATCGTAGTTTCCACCGACCTCCTCGCCCTCGCGCGCACCCCGGACTGGACCGCCTTCCTCAACGCCTTCGACGACTGGCGTAATTCCGTCGAGGCCGCGCTGCCGAATCTCCTCTCGAAGGACGAAGTCGCCCGCCGCGAGCGCCTGCTGCTAAAAATGCTGCACCTCGTCCCGAAGGAATATCACAACGGCGTGCGTGACGGCGAAATCGTGGTGCCGCTCGAATACCGCGAAGCGCAGACCTTCACCGTGCAGGCCGAGCAAATCGTCAACGAACTCGCTGCGAGCTGGCGCACCGACAAGGCTGCCGCTTACGCAAAATCCGGCGCCGCGGTGCGCGACCGCCTCGAGGAATTGGAGCAGACGATCAAGTCGAAGGCTGCGCCGGACGACGTCGAGGATCACGTCAAGACCACGGTCAAGCTGCTCGAAAACGACTTCGGCCTCAGTCTCGCGAAGACCGGCGTGAATCTCGTCGAGGAAACGCTGCTCGAAGTCCGCAGTCTCCTCGCGCAGTCCCTCGCACTCGCGCAAGCCGGCAAATGGTCGCAGGCCGACTCCGTGCGGCTCGACGCCTACACCAGCTTCGACACCGCCATCGAACCGCGCGTGCTGCCGCGCGCCCCGGAACTCGGCCGCCGTGCCGAGCGCAGCTTCCTCGACGGCGGTGAGGACGGGATCGGCATCAAGGCCGCGCTCGACCGGCGCCTGCACGGCGCGGAATTGGACGCCGCCTACCAACGCACGCTCACCGCGGTGAACGAGTGCGGCGCGATGCTCAAGGTCGCCGTCTCGCCGGCCACCGTGGCTTTCACGGCCTCCACCATCGTCATGCGCGAAGGCCTCGAAGCGGTCGTCATCCTCGCCGCCATCCTCGCCGGTTTGCGCGGGGTGGAAAATCGCCGCCCGCGCAAGCATCTCGTCGCCGGCGCGTGGTGCGCGGTCGCGGGCACGATCCTCACCTTCTGGCTCTCGCGCACGCTCATCAAATCGCTCGTGCAATACGGCGAATACCTCGAAGCCGTCATCTCCGTGCTCGCCGTGATCATCCTGCTCATGGTCACGAACTGGGTCTTCCACAAGGTCTATTGGGTGCAGTGGAACGCCAAGCTGCGCAAGCTCACCAAGGCCGTCGATGCCCAGGAGGGCCGCCGCTTCGAATGGCTGGGCATGGTCGGCGTCGGCTTCCTCACGATCTATCGCGAAGGCTTCGAGACCTCGCTCTTTTTGCAATCGCTCATTCTCGAGGGCGGGATGAAGGCGGTGACCATCGGTTTTGCCATCGGGTTGCTTTTTGTCGGCGGCATCGGGGCTGCGGTGTTCATCATTGGCGCGAAATTGCCTTATCGGAAATTGCTCGTGATCACCGGCGTGCTCGTCGTCTCGATCATGGTCACCTTCCTCGGCTCGACGGTACGGCTCTTCCAGACCATCGGCTGGATGCCGATTCACCCGATTACCTGGCTCCACATCCCCACGTGGATGGGCACCTGGCTCGGCCTCTACCCGAGTTGGGAAGGCCTCCTCATCCCACCCCTCGGCCTCGCCTACGTCGCCGGAGCCTGGCTGTGGACCAAGTGGCAGTCCCACCGCAATCCCGGACCGCATGGCGTCAGTGGTCCGGACCAGGGGAGCGGAAACGAAGGACACGACGACGCCCAACGCCTCCAAACCGCCGAACCCCAACCCGTCCTCGCCAAGACCCCGTAGTTTTCAGGTCAGGAACGGGTTCGTCCTGCGTTCGATGCCCACCTTTGTCGCCGGCCCATGCCCCGGCAGCACCGTGACATCATCCCCAAGGGGAAAGATTTTCTCCCTGATGCCACTCAGCAGCAACTCGTGATCCCCCCCGGGCAGGTCCGTCCGCCCGATACCCCCGGCGAAGAGCACATCCCCGCCGAAAAGCACCCCTTCAGCCCTCACTAGAAAACACAGGCTTCCCGGGCAATGCCCCGGCACCAGCAACACCTGGAAATCGACCTGATGGATCAAACAGGAATTCGCCTCATTGAGGAAACGCCCACCCTTCACCGGCTCGATTTCCCACATAAAACCGAACTTTTTGAAGTAATCCGGCTCCTTCACCATCTCCTCCGTCTCAGGGTGATAGACTACCTCGCACTCGTGCTCCCGCTCGATCTGCGCTGCATCCCATACATGGTCAATGTGGCCGTGCGTCAACAGAAGCGAACGCACCCGGTACCCGCGGGCCGCGAGCCATTCCGCGGTATCCTGCGGCGCATCGATCAAAATGCCCGCTTCCGGCAGGAAAAAGCAGTTCGTGTCAAAGACACCGCCAGTGAAAGTATCGAGTTGCATAACCACCCGAAATGACACGTTACCGCGCACGCGTCCAGCTATGCCAGATGCTGCGATGCACTTTCCGCAACCGCGCATTGCGCTTTCCAAGGTTTCTGCCACTTTCTTCAACCGCTGCTCACGATTTTATCATTTCTGCATGAAACTCCATCGCACGTCTCTCCGGGTTCTTTCACTCCTCTGCGCCTTCTCTTTCCTCCATGCGGATGAGCCGGATCCCAGCCAGATTCAAATCTCCGTTGGCCGCCTCCTCGAGCAGGGCCACTACAGCCGCCGCAAGCTCGACGACGCGGTTTCGAAGCAGTTGCTCACCAACTATCTGGAGGCGCTCGACTACAACCATTTGTTCTACACCCAGAAGGACGTCGATGGCTTCAAGCGCAAATACGAAACGACGCTCGACGACGATATTCTTCTCGGTGCCGCCGATCCGGCGCAGATCATGTTCAACACCTACAAGAAGCGCGTCGAGGACCGCATCGCCAAGGTGAAGGAGATGCTCAAGCAGCAATACGATTTCAAGAGCGACCGCACCGTCGAGATCAACCGCCAGAAAGCGCCCTGGCCCAAGGATGAAGCCGAGGCCGACCAGATCTGGCAGAGTCGCGTCGAGAACGAACTCCTCGCCGAGGCCATCTCGAAGACCTCGAAGGAACCCGTGGTGCGCCTCACCAAGCGCTACGACCAGCTCCTGCGCAGCATTCACGAAATGACCAAGGAGGACGTCAACAAGACCTTCCTCAGCACGCTCGCCCAGACTTACGACCCGCACAGCGAATACCTCAGCCGCTCGGAACTGGAAAACTTCAGCATCAACATGCGGCTTTCCCTCGTCGGCATCGGCGCGGTCCTGCACAGCGAGGAAGGGTTCGCGAAAATCTCGGAACTCGTCGTCGGCGGTCCGGCCTCGAAGGATGGCCGCCTCAAGGTCGGCGACCGCATCTCTGGCGTGGCGCAAGGCGACAAGGATTTTGTCGATACCGTGGACATGAAACTCGACAAGGTCGTCGAGATGATCCGTGGGAAAAAGGACACGACGGTGCGCCTCCAAGTGCTGCCTGTCAGCGCCACCGATACCAGCGTGCGCAAGATCATCGAGATCAAGCGCGACGTGATCGAGCTCAAGGCCCAGGAGGCCAAGGCCGAGATCATCGATCGCCCCATGCCCGATGGCACCACCCAGCGCCTCGGCTGGATCATTCTGCCATCCTTCTATGCCGACATGGAAAAGAGCGGCGCGGTCGGTGCGAAGAGCACCACCAAGGACGTGCTCGCCCTCATTAACCGGCTCAAGCAGGAAGGCATTACCGGTTTGGTCATGGATCTCCGCCGCGACGGTGGCGGCTCGCTCGAGGAAGCGGTGAACCTCACCGGGTTGTTCGTCAAGAAGGGCCCGGTCGTACAGGCCAAGGACAGCAACGGCACCATCCACGTTTCGCGCGATCGCGACAGCACCATCGCCTGGGATGGCCCGCTCATCGTCCTCACCAATCGCCTTAGCGCCAGCGCCAGCGAAATCTTCGCCGCCGCGCTTCAAGACTATGGCCGCGCGGTCATCGTCGGCGACTCCAGCACCTTCGGCAAAGGCACCGTCCAGACCATGCTCGAAATCGGGCGTGTCATGCCCTTCCTCGGCGGCGGCAACGAAGCCGGTGCCCTCAAGCTGACCATCCAGAAGTTCTACCGCATCGCCGGCGGCTCCACCCAGCTCAAGGGTGTGATCCCGGATGTGAAGCTGCCGTCGCTCACCGACCATCCCGAGATCGGCGAGTCTGCGATGAAGGGGCCGTTGCCTTACGACACTGTCGATCCGGTGCCTTTCGACAAGTGGGATCACCCGCTCTTCAAGGACGACCTCAATCATCGTTCTGCCGCGCGCGTCGCCGCCGATCCCGAGTTCCGTTACATCATGGAGGACACCGCCATCGTGAACAAGCGGATCGACGAAAACAAACTCGTGCTCAACATCGACAAGCGCAAAGCCGAACTCGATGAAGACAAGGCCCGCAAGGAGAAGCGCACCGCCGAGCGTGCCAAGGTGAAACCTTCGGATGAAAAGCGCTATACCGTGACGCTCGACAACGTGGGGAATAAGGAACTCGAACCCTACGTCCCCGAGAAGAAAAAGGACGCCAAGGCAGAGAAGGACGACGGTACGCCGAAGAAGAAAGAAGACGCCAAGGACGCCAAGCCTGAGAAGGACGATGGCACTCCCGACGCCGCCAAGTCCGAGCTTTCGGGCGACGACGACGATGTCGATGATGAAACCGGCGGTAAACTGCCCCTCGTCGATGCCATCCGCGCCGAGACGCTCAACATCCTCGCCGACCTCGTCGAACTCACCCGCGGCCCCAAGACCGCCCAAGCCGCCTCTCCCGCCAAGTAAACTGCACCGTAGCACAGCGGTCGGCGAAGCCGCCGCCCGTCTTGGGTGGAGCAGGCCGCCGGCCTGCCCTGCCCGGCGGCCCGCCGGGCAGACTTTCTCGCGGAGCGAGCGGAAAAGTGGCGGGTCATGGCGGTTCTTGTCCGACAGGGATATGGCTGGGCTGTGCGGTGAAATCCTTCAGCGAACGATTCCACTTGCAAAAAGTGCGATTGATGCTAGTTAGTAACTTGTAAACAGCAGGTTGCAGATCGCGAGGTTGCCATGGATTCAATGGAGGTTTACTCACCCGCTTTTCCGCCCGGTTTACAGTGGACCACCTACCAAAACCGACCAAAACCGGGTTAAAAAATCGATGCCTCACGGCATACCCCAAAAATGACTCAATCCGACCATTCCTAATCCAAACGTCACCCCCGCCGGGATTTTCCGTTCCATCCAGTTTTCCTTTTCCGATTCCCCCGCCACCCCCTTACTCTCCGCCGCGTGGAAAACACCCGCACCACTACTTTCTCCGAACGCCTCGTCCGCTTTCTCGGCCTCGCTCTCGGGCGGCTGATTTACAAAGTCTCCGCGCACGGCGCCGACCGGCTCCCGGAGGGTGGCTTCCTGCTGCTCCCGAATCACCTCACGTGGATCGATACCATCGTTCTCCAGCTCGCGTGCCCGCGTCCGATCCGCTTCATCATGATCGATACGATCTATCGGATCCCGGGTCTCAACCTTATCTTCCGCGCCGTCGGTGCCATCCCGATCTCGCCCAAGCACGCCAAGGATGCCATCCGCACCGCCGCTGAGCACATCGCGCAGGGCAACATCGTCTGCATTTTCCCCGAGGGCGAACTTTCGCGCAGCGGCATCCTGCTCCGGCTTAAGCGCGGTTACGAACTTATCGCCCGCGCCGCGAAATGCCCCGTCGTGCCTGTGTGGATGGACCAGCTCTGGGGCAGCATCTTCTCCCACGTGGGCGGGAAGTTTTTCTTCAAGATGCCGCGCCGCATTCCGTACCCCGTCACGGTCGCGTTCGGCATGCCCATCCCGGCCGAGGACGCCGACATCGCGCTCGTCCGCCAGCGGTTTCTCGATCTCGGCGAGTTCTGCTACCAGCAGCGCCCCAATCTCCGCGAGCACCTTGGCCGCGCCTGCCTGCGCGGCTTGAAGCGCCGCCAGTTCTCCACCGCCGTGATCGACGGCATGGATCACTCGAAACTCTCACGTGGAAAATTGCTGGCCGTGGGGCTCGCGCTCAGCCGCTGGCTCGCGCGGAACACCAGCGCCGCGCGCATCGGCATTGTGCTGCCGCCCGGAAAAGGTGGCCTGCTGACCAATCTCGCCGTGCTTCTCACCGACCGCATTCCGGTGAACCTCAACTTCACCGCGGGCCACGCCGCCATCGAGTCGTCCATCGCCAAGGCTGAGCTCAGCGAATGCCTCACCGCGGGTCCGGTGATGAAAAAGCTCGGCGATTTCCCGTGGCCGAAACAGGTCGTGCAAATCGAGGAAATCCTCCCGCGCCTGGTTCCGCAAATCCTGCTCTGGCGCGTGCTCGTCTTTCTGCTCCCCGCGTTTGTCCTCGCGTGGATCATCGACCTCCCGCGCGAAGGCGACGAAGCCGAGGGCATCCTGCTTTTCACCAGCGGCTCCAGCGGCGCGCCGAAGGGCGTTGTGCTCACCCATCGCAACCTGCGCGGCAACGTCGCCCAGTTCGCCGAGATGCTCGACCTCGGCCACGACGACCACATCCTCGGCTGCCTCCCGTTTTTCCACAGCTTCGGTGCGACGGTGACGGTCCTCTTTCCGCTCATCGAGGGCATCCCGCTCGTCACCTACCCGACTCCGCTGGAAGTCGGCAAGCTCGCCGCCCTCATCGAGCGTTACCATGTGGCGCTCTTCGTCTCCACGCCCACGTTTCTGCGCAGTTTTTTGCGCAAGGTCGAGCCCAAGCAGCTTGCCAGCATCAAGCTGCTCGTCACCGGCGCGGAAAAGCTTCCGCAGGACCTGGCCGCAGCCTTCCACGAAAAGTTTCGGATCAAGGTCCTTCAAGGCTACGGTCTCACCGAGACCAGCCCGGTCGCCGCGATCAATCTCCCGGACCCGAAAGCCACGCGCCCGGGCGACACGGTGCAGCCCAGCAACCGCGACGGCGCCGCCGGAAAACTGGCGCCCGGGATCACCGCGCGCATCCGCGACCCCGAGACCGATGCCGACCTCAGCCTGCACGATACCGGCATGCTGTGGTTGCGTGGCGTGAACATTTTCAATGGCTATCTCGACGATCCCGCGCGTTCCGCGGAAGTGCTGAGCGACGACTGGTTCAAGACTGGCGATCTCGCCCGCTTCGACGAGGACGGTTTCCTCTTCATCGAGGGCCGCCTCAGCCGCTTCTCGAAAATTGCCGGCGAAATGGTGCCGCACGAAACCGTCGAGCACCGCATCATCGAAGCCCTCGCGCTCCCGCAGGACGAACGCGTCATCGCGGTCGCCGGGATCCCCGACGAAGCCAAGGGCGAAGCCCTCGTCCTCCTCACCACGCGCGACCTCGATGCGAAGGAACTGCGCGAAAAACTCAGCGCCGCCGGCACCCCGAACCTCTGGATTCCCAAGAACATCAAGCGCGTCGAAGCCATCCCCGTCCTCGGCACCGGCAAGCTCGACCTCGCAAAATGCAAGGAACTGGCGCTGGCGTAGATGCAGGCAGGGACATCTCTCCGGGATGTCCGCACGTTCGGACGCCCCAGCCGTGCGGCCCTACCCGGACCGCTCGGCCTTCAACCCAGCCACGCCAGCAGCGACGCTCGCGCCGACGCGAGACCCTTATACACCGCCACTTCCTCTGGCATCGAGGCCAGCGCGCGCCGCAAACCTTCCACGCCTGCCGGCTCCTTCAGCACCTGCGCCAGCGGCGTAATCACCAGCCGAATTCCAAACAACACCCCACCCGTGCGCGCAAGCTTCAGAAGACACTGCTGCTCCACGCGCAGCCACACTTCCTCACGGGTGATCGTCTCATCGAGCCGCCGCCGCGGACGCGCTGTGTGGTGGTTCCGCTCCCCGTCGCGCGCCAGCCCCCAGTTCTCCCGTTCCCACGCCGTGCCCGGTGCGAGCCGCGCCAGCGCCAGGTCGATGCGCGCCCCGAGCGCCGCATTCAGCCCCGGCACCGGTTCATGCGTTTCCGTGAGCGAATGCCCCAGTTTTTCCCCCAGCGCCCACGCCGTCGGAAAACAGACCGCACCCGCCACCACGCGAAACCCGCCCCCCTCTCCCGGGCGCAGCAAAACGAAATCCGGTTCCCACACCCGCCCCAGCGCCCCCACTTCCGCCGCTGCCGGCATTCCCCATTCCGCCGCCAGCTCCGCCGCCTCCGCGACCAGCGCCGCACCCTCCGGCAGCGCCAGCGCACATTCCTCCGGCGCAGCATCCAGCCACTGCCTGCGCTCCGCGAGCAGCTCCGCGTTTTCATTAGTCGCTGCAAAAAACGCGCGCGCATCGCCCGCGCGCAAACTCATATGAAAACGGTATTCTCCGGGTGGAAAGAGGCGGGGCCAGTCGAGCGGCATGATGGAGTGATGAGGTGCTATGGCGAATCGCGCGGAATTGGAACGGCTTCCTTCGGTGGCATCAACCACGCGAGCGCGGCCCCAAGAATCATGAAGTAAGCACACAAACCAAGGCTGATGGCCATGCCGAACGGATTGATCCACGGCGGGATTGAAAAAAGGAGGTGGAGCGAAATGACCCATCCTCTCAAAAATTCCGCGCCCTCATTCCTGAACCACCAAAAAGCCTCCAAGCCAGCTTGCGATACCCCGAGCCAAAGCACGAAGCGTTGTCGGCACCCCAACAGAAGCAACGATTGCACGACCCCAAGCCCCAAAAATATCAGATGAATCTTATCGGGACCCATGGATACGGCGGCAAACCAGGCCGCACACCACACCCAAGTCCGCCAACCCCAGCCAAACAGGGGCCAGCCTTGGGCGAGGCCGATCGCCAGCGCAAAGATGGCGTCCGTGTAGTGCACCGGCATCTGGAGCGCGAGGATTCCCGTGGCGATGCCTGCCGCCAGGCAGGCGGAGAGCATCCACTTCGCAAAGAACCAGCGTCCGACCTGGACAGCGAGAAACTCCCGCCATGTCGGCAGTGGGTGCGGCGCTACCTCATCCATTGTGGAAAAATTCGCGCCGTCGTTCGATCGGCTAAAATCCCATTCCCGGCGGCAGGCCCATGCCTCCGGTAAGCTTGCTCATCTCGGCCTGGGCCATCGCTTTGCCATCCTCGATGGCTTTTTTCACGGCGGTCAGGATGAGATCCTCGAGGAACTCCACGTCCTCGGGATCGACGACTTCCTTGGCGATCTTGATCGAGACGACATCGCCGGCGCCCGTCGCGACGACGGTCACTTTGCCGCCGCCCGCGGTCGCTTCCACGGTCTTCTCGGCCAGTTCTTCCTGTGCAGCCATCATGCGTTCCTGCATCTGCTGCGCCTGTTTCATCATTTTTTGGATATTCATATTTTTGTTTCGGTTTTCGGATTTCGAGTTTTCGGATTTCCGCCCGCAGGGCGGCTAGGCTGGCTGGATTTCGGCGCGGAAAAGTTCCAGCGCCTTGCGGATGAGCGGATCGTTTTTGAATTCTTCCATCGGGTCCGGTGGTGCGGCGGGCTCGGGACGCGGGGGTGGCGGCGCGACCACCAGACCCTCGCGTGTCACGCACTTGATCGCCAGCGCGCACCCCGCGAGTTCACCCAGCAGTGCCTCGATGAAGCGGCGCTGGTTGGGCATGTCGAGTTGCTCGAACTCGAAAGTCCGCTCGGGCGGAAAACCGACGATCGCGGTGCCGTTCGCGATTTCGAGCAGGGTTCCCGCTTCGACGCAGTTCGCGATGAGCGGGCGGTCTTTGCGCACACGTGCAATGACGGAGTTCCACAACGCCACGGGATCAAGCGCGGGAGCGGGATCTGGCGCGGGCCTGGGAGTTTCAGCAAGCGCAGCAGGCGGAGTGGGCTCGGGTTTCGAGACCGGTTGCCCTGCGGGAGTCGGTGGCGATGGCGCCGGACTCCTCGATTCCGCGCCGCCTTCCACTTTTCCAGCTTCGCTCCGCTCGGGATGACTCGCCGCGGGAGCCGGCTTGGAAGATTGTGCCGCAGGCGGCGGTTGCGGCAGGGGCTTGGGAGCTTGGACAGCAGGCGTGGATGGTTGCGATGCGGATTTGGGGGATGGAGGCGTGGCCTTTGGAAGAGGCGTGGATGCGACCGGCAAGGGAGTTCCGCCGCGCATGGCAGCGAGCGTGTCGAGCACTTCGCTGAGGGTCGCCTGGCTGAGGGTCTGGATGGCGCGGATGACCGCGACTTCGAGGTGCATCTTTTTGTTCGGCGCCCATTTCATGCGGCCCTCGGCGCCGGCAAATTGCTCGATGAGATCGAGCAGCCGCGCCATGTCGATGCGGGCGGCCTGCTCGGCCACCACCGCCGTGGCTTCCGCGCTGAGTTCCTGCTGCAGAGCGCCTGAATCGGCCTTGGCGACAAGCAGATTGCGCAGGTGCAAAATCAGATCGCCAAGCAAGCGCATGAGATCGCGACCGGCTTCGCCTTCTTCGTGCACGAGCCGCAACGCGGAGGAGGCGTCGTGCGCGAGCAGGTGGTCGCAGAGCTGGGCAACGGTCTGCTGCGCAGTGAAGCCGAAGACGCGCAGGACATCCGGTTCGTCGATTTCGTTTCCGCAAAAGGCGACGAGTTGGTCGAGCATCGATTCGGCATCACGCATCCCTCCATCGGCGCCGCGCGCGACGGCTTCGGCGGCGGCGGGCGTGAGGATGATGCCTTCCTTGCCAGCGATCATGCACAGATGCTCGCGGACCAGTGCCGTCGGGATGCGTTTCAGGTCGAAGCGCTGGCAGCGCGAGAGGATCGTCGTCGGGACTTTCTGCGGGTCGGTTGTGGCGAAGACGAATTTCACGTGCGCAGGCGGCTCCTCAAGCGTCTTGAGCAGCGCATTGAACGACGACGCCGAGAGCATGTGGACTTCGTCCACGATGTAGAGCTTATACTTCCCGTGTGCCGGGGCGTATTTGACGTTCTCGATGATGATCTCGCGGATCTTGTCCACCTGCGTGTTCGAGGCGGCGTCGAACTCCAGCACGTCCATCGAATTGCCCGCGGCGATCTCCTTGCACACGTCGCACACACCGCACGGGTTCACGGTTGGCCCGTGGACGCAATTGAGCGCCTTGGCGAGGATGCGCGCGGTCGAGGTTTTGCCGGTGCCGCGCGGGCCGACGAAGATATAGGCGTGGGCGAGGCGGTTCTGCTCGATCGCGTTCTTCAGCGTTTGCACGATGTGATCCTGCCCGACGATTTCGTCGAACGTCTGCGGGCGATATTTGCGGGCGAAAACCGTGTAGCTCACGGGGAGAGTGTGCGAGGAGGATGTGGGGGGCGGCAAGTAATCTGTATTCGCTAAATCGTCGCGCAGTTTCTCTCGACTCGCCACGCGTTCGCACGGCACAACCGCCTGCGCATGATCGGCCATCTCCTCGGTCCTGAAATTCAACAGCTCATCGAAGCGCGGAACTTTACCGCGTTGCGCGAGGTGCTGGTCGATTTCACGCCCGCGGATATCGCGGAGATCATCACCGATGTGCCCGAGCAGGACCAGGCCATCGTCTTCCGCCTGCTCCCGCACGACCAGGCGGGTGACGTGCTCGAATACCTCGAGCCCGATGCGCAGCAAGCCGTGCTCAAGGCAATGGGGACCGCCGACGCGGCGCGCATCCTCAATGAGATGTCGCCCGACGACCGCACGGCGCTCCTCGAGGAACTGCCGGGCGCGGCCGTCGCGCAGATGCTCCAACTCCTTTCGCCGGAAGAGAAGCAGATCGCGCAAACGCTGCTCAATTATCCCGAGGATTCAGTGGGGCGGTTGATGACACCGGATTTCATCAAGGTCGGTGCGGACTGGACCATCCAGCAAGTGCTCGATCACATCCGCGCGCACGGGCGCGATTCGGAAACGCTCAATGTGATTTATGTGACCGACGAGCGCGGCCGCCTGATCGACGACGTGCGCATCCGCGAATTTCTCCTCCGGTCGCTCGACACGCGTGTCGAGGACATCCACGATTCCTCCTTCGTCGCCCTGCATGCCACCGATCCCGCTGCGGAGGCGCTCGCACTTTTCAAGAAATACGACCGCAACACCATGCCGGTCGTGGACAGCGAGGGGAAGTTGCTCGGCATCGTCACCGTCGATGACATGCTCGACGTGCAGGAAGAACAAATGACCGAGGATATCCAAAAACTCGGCGGCACTGAGGCCCTCGAGGAACCCTATATCGACGCGCCGCTGCTCGAACTGGTAAAAAAACGTGCCATCTGGCTCGTCATTCTGTTCGTCGGTGAAATGCTAACCGCCACGGCGATGGCCTATTTCGAGGACGAGATTGCCAAGGCGGTGGTGCTTTCGCTTTTCGTTCCGTTGATCATCTCCAGCGGTGGCAACTCCGGCTCCCAGGCGAGCACGCTCATCATTCGCGCACTCTCCCTCGGCGAAATCACCATTGGCGACTGGTGGCGTGTCATGAAGAAGGAAATCGCCTCTGGCTTCATGCTCGGCGGCATTCTCGGTGTCATCGGTTTCCTGCGCATTCTCATCTGGTCACAGTTTTCCACCATCTACGGCGCGCATCCGCTGCTGCTCGGCATTACCGTCTCCGTCGCGATTCTTGGCGTGGTGCTCTGGGGAACGATCTCCGGCTCCATGCTTCCGCTGATCCTGCGCCGGTTCGGCCTCGATCCCGCCACCTCCAGCGCGCCATTCGTCGCCACTCTCGTCGATGTCACCGGGCTCGTGATTTATTTCAGCGCCGCCATGGTCTTCCTGCGCGGTACGGTATTGTAGAAGCTTTCCTGTGTCCGATCCCGATCATCCCCGCCCGGCCTGGCTCGCGTGGCTTGTCATCCCCTTCGCGCTGCTGCCGCTCGGGCTCGCCTTCCTTGGCAATGATGGACCGCGGTTTTTCCTGATATTTGGCTCGATCTGCATGGCGGCGCCGTGTGTCGGATTTTGGTTTGGAGAAATGAAGGGGCATACCCTCGAAGGCCGATTTGGACGAGGCTGCCTGATGACCCTTGCTGTCTTCGCCTTTTATCTCGTCTGGACGCTGCTGGTGGTGCCGCTCCTCTTGCGCTGGCTGCAAATCTCCACGTGACGCTCAACTACTCCCGAGTGTCTTTCCATCGCCGCGAAAGATAGTATGCATTGAAAGCCGCATTATGGACACACCATCTGTTCCGCCCCCGCTCACCCCGCCGACACCGCCCAAACCCCTCGGCCTCACCTTTGTCATCACCCTGCTTGCTCCATTGGTGCCGCTGGCCCTCTGCGTCGTGATCGGCCTCGCCGGCGGCCGTGCCTCGAAGGACTCGGCTGCTCCGTGGGTGTTCCTTTTTCTATCTCTCCCCGTCATGCTCGGTTGCTCGATTGCGTGCGCCGTTCAAGTCGGCAGGCGCAAAGGAGTGGCCCTCGCTATGCTCACTTTTTTCGGCACGCAAATCCTTTACCTCAGCGCGGCCTTCGCCGGTTGCATCGCCTCCTTCCAGCACATGGATTTTAGGTAAGCCTCCCGCTGTGGCCCGACGCTCATGATCGAAGAAGCTTATTGCCCGCAGTGCGATGCAGCGCTCGGTTCTCCCCGGGGCGAAGTCGGGATTTATTGTTGGAAGTGTGGGCTAACCTTCGGGCAGACGGCGAGCACCAAGCCGATCATCCGTGAGAAATCCATCGGCGGGCGATACTCCACTCCACGAGTGACGACCGCGGTGATGGCGCCGGCCTTGATTTATTTGGCGGTCATTATTTTGTATCCGCGGATGCGGATGCCGTCACTGGGCCGGATTTTTATGGCGCCCGCCGCCGGCCTTATGCTCTTCGGGATCGGCTGTGTATGGTATATGGTCGGGTGGGCGGCGCAGGCGGATCGAGGCGCTCTGTGGATCGTCAAGGCGGCCATGTGCTCTGTAGTCATCATCCTCGACACCATCTTGCTGATCATCGCCGTCTTGGTGATCGGCCGATAATCGATTCTCGATGACCACTACTCTGTATAGCGAATCCCTGCTCAAGCGCACCCGTTCGCGCTGTCCTGTTTGCCACGCTTCCGCTCCCGCCGAGGTTTGGCGACGGAGCGAGGGAAAATCCCAAACCGTCTGGCTTCGGCGGCGCTGCCCGGAACACGGTCCCATGGAAAACTGCATCAGCTCTGACGCGCGCTTCTACTGGCTCGCGCAAGGCGACCCGCGCAACGGTGGCTGCGCGTGCAGCAGTGGCGATGGGGGCTATGAGGGGACGCTTGGCCGCAATGCGGCCGGGGAAATCCAAAACCCAAAGTCCGAAACTCCAAATCCGCTCGACCGACTCTCCACGTGCCTCGCGCTCATCGAGATCGTCAACTCCTGCAATCTCGCTTGTCCCACCTGCTATGCCGACTCTCCGATCGGGGCGAGCGGCAAACTGCTCGATGCCGTGCCGCTCACCGACCTCCAGCATCGCATCCAGGGAATCATCGACCGCAAGGGCCGTATCGAGATTCTCCAGCTTTCCGGTGGCGAGCCGACGTTGCATCCCGAATTTTTCGAGCTGCTCGAATGGGCGCAAAGCAATCCCGGCATCGACTATCTGCTGATCAACACCAATGGTGTCCGCATGGCCAATGACGCGGCTTTCGCCGAGCGTCTGGGCAAGACCTTTCGCTATGGTGGGCTCCAACTTTACTTGCAGTTCGATGGAGTGCAGGAAGCCGGCCAGCACGCCTTGCGCGGCCTCGATCTGCGCGCGCTCCGCGAGCGCGCCATCGCCCGCGCCGGTGAGTTGAATCTTCCGCTCACCCTCGCGATGACCGTCACCGGGGATAATCTCCCGCACGTGTGGGAGGCGATCGAATTTGGCCTGAAGCATCCGCACATCCGCGGCATCAGCTTCCAGCCGATGTTCACCAGCGGGCGAGTGGCGAATCCCGGAACATCCGGTATTCTGAATACCGCCGACATCATCCTCTCCTGCGTCGAACAATCCATCGGCAGGATCAAATTCGAAGATTTCACTCCACTCCCCTGTGGCGATCCAAACTGCGCCACGATCGGTTACCTGCTCAAGACTCCCGATGGCGTCCGTTCCATCAGCGATTTTGTCGATTTTGCGAAGGTGCAGGGCTTCCTTCGCGACAAAGTGCGTTATTCGCTCGACGACCTCGCTCAATGCGGTTGTGAGAGCGAGCCGCTGGGCCGCCTGCTACACGACTTCGAACTGAATGAAACGAGTTGCTTCCGCCTCTTCATCAAGCCCTTCATGGATGCCTGGACGTGGGACGAAGACCGCATTGATCGCTGCTGCACCCACGTCATCCGCCCCGACGGAACACTCGACTCATTCTGCCGCTATTATGCGAATGGCGGGGCCAACGTGTAAATGATGATGCGTGCCCAACTGGAGCGGTAACCTGCCAGCGAATCGCGTCCCGTGGAATTCACGATAATCGCTTTGCTCCTCTGGTTTTGCGCCACCTTTTGCGTCGGTGTCATTTTTGATTTACCCCAATGTGCGAGGATGAGGGCACGACTCGCTCCGCCGCGGATGAAGTTCCTCGGCGTCGTTCTTGGGTTCAGTCCCGCTCTTTCGATTGTCACCGGCAGCGCACAGCGCCTCGCTGTTCTTACTAAGCTCAATCCTGATTTTGTCGTATTCGCCTTGCGCGCCGGATCGATGGTCACCGCGGCGCTGGCCGGTTCCTGGCTCGCTTTGCCAGCCGTGAGCGAACCGCGTTGCCGTCCGCTCGTTGCATTCCTTTTCTCTCTCGCCATCTGGCTCGCCAATACCCGTCTCTTCGTCCTCCGATGACTCGGAATAGTGGCTGACCGGCCATGAGCTTTACTTCCTAATCCACGCGTTCGGCGTTCGATTTCCGTTTTTTTGCCGGTTAAGCTCTGGGCCATGACTCCCGAGCACCGCAACAAGCTTCTCCGCCGGCTTTGCCTCTTCGCGCCGGCGCTCAGTCTTGCCAGCATCGCGGTGCTGTCGCTCACACCCCTGCGCGGCCTCGTCTTGCGAACTTCGCAAACCGTTTCACCTGAGTTGGCTTCGTTGGTCGCGGTCGCTCCAGCGTGGGGCTGGGGCCTCCTCACGCTCGGCTGTTCCGCCTTCACCGCCGTCGATCTTTCCTTGCGGCGGGGAAAGACCGGAGCTTCGCTGATCGTGCTCGCCGTTTTCGGCACAGTGCTCGTTTTTCTCACCCATGTGCTCGTCATTTGCGCCGTCGCTTTTGCCGGCTGCATGATCGTGTTTCGCGGCAAAAGCTTCTGATTCTCGAGTCCGCTCTGGAAGCAGTCCCACACGCCATCGCGGATACAACCATAGATGGGCAGACCGGCGATTCCTTCCTGTGGGTGCAATGCAGGGCACCTCTTCTTATATGCTTCGCCGCCGCTTCCTTCGCACCTCCGCCGTCCTCGCCTCCTCGATCAGTTCCTTGCTGCCGCATGGGAGCGCGAAGGCTGCGGAATCGACGGAACTCACGAAGAAGCTGCGCCAATCTGTGCTGGTCGCGCCTGCGCTGGGGCCGGGCGCAGCGGGCCGTGGCTTGGATGATCCGCCTTGGAAGACCCCCGAGCGTTATCCCTGGAAACAGAACATCGTCACCACCACTTTCTGGATCGGTGAAAACGCGCTGCCGCGAAATCCGGTTCCCAATCACGCCAGTTCCTGGGATCCCAACTGGACCGCAAGCTACGGGGGAATCGACGAACCGAACCGCGCGAAGCGAGTGAATTATCTGCCGCCTGATTTCACGCCGAACCAAAACCCGTTCTACGTGGCGCTGCCCTACAACGATGTTACGAAAGGACAAACCAAGCCCGAGGCTTCCAAGATCATCCCGTGGTTCTCCGAAACCTTCAAGGAAGCGGGGCGGACGGTCTGCAAGGGGCGCTGGATTGCCATTCGTTTCAAAAATCGGACCGCGTATGCCCAGTGGGAGGACTGCGGACCCTTCCGCACCGATCACTGGCAGTATGTCTTTGGCGACGAGCGCCCGAAACCGAACTTGAACAAAGGCGCTGGCCTCGATGTCTCGCCTGCCGTCCGCGATTATCTCGGGATGGCGGATACCGATGTCACGGACTGGCGTTTCGTCGATTTCAAGGACGTGCCGACGGGCCCATGGGCGACGCATGGCGAAAACAACACCTTCGTGCTCAACCTGCGGCAAAAAACCATGCAGGCTGCGATGAACTTGCGCGAGCCGCGCTAGCTGGGGTTGGGAGTTCCAGGGACGCGCCAGGATTTCGCCGCCACGGCGAGGGGCGCCTGCCACGCCGCGATCTGCTGCCGCGTTCCGGCGTGCAGTTCCAACGAGCGTTGTAAATAAGCTCGATGCAAAAACGTTCGCGAGCACTGGAGCAAGATGTGCATGTAGCGAGGCGTCCAAGGCGGCAGTCCGGCATTTTGAATCAGGCGGGACGTGCAGGCCACATCGCCCAATGGATCCCCGCGGGTCGCGCTGGTCCAGTCGATCACGACCGGCCCGCGCGCACTCAGGATGACATTCTCGGGATGAAAGTCACCATGGCAGAGCGCGGTTCCATCGGGTAATCCGGCCAGGCAGCGGAGGGCAGCTTCCTTTTCCGCCGTGGACGAATCAGGGGCCGCGGCAATCCCGTGGGCGATCCAGTCGCGCTGAGTGGGAATTTCGAGCGGCGCCGGGCAACCATGAATTTGCGCCTGAAGTTCCGCCAGTTGCCGGACCACGCGAAAGAGCGTCCATGGTCGCGCCTGTGTATACGTGAGCATGGAGGGCCCATCGACTCGCTCGAAGACGATTCCGAGCCGGCCCTTGATCTCGACCAAGTCGAAAACAGCCGGAGTCGGTATTCCTGCGGCATACACCGCACGTGCGAGCCGGAACTCTCGTTTAACCGTCGCTGCGGGTACCCACGCATGGAACACTTTCAAGACGCGTCCTTCACCCCATGCATAAACATCCGATGTGAATCCTTTGCCCACGAGCCCGCTTTCTCTCAGTCTTTGACCTGACGCCTCTCTAGGGGGTTCCGGTGTGCTCATGTGGGAAAGGTGCTGTCGGCGGTTCGTGGGTGCATGGGTGAGAATTTTCCCCAAAAAACGACCACCCGGCGAGGCATTGTCGATTCTGCTCATGGAGGTAAAACAACAATGAACCAAACTATTTTTCTAACCACGGCAGCGGTCCTGGCCACTGCCGCCATTCAACCGCTGCAAGCGAAGCCACATGACGGCGATGGCCGGGGTGGCGGAGGCAAGGGCAAAGCCGCCCAATCCGCGCCAGCCAGGCAAATGCCTCAAGCGGCTGCGCCCCGGGCTCAAGTCCATGCGCAGGTGGCGCCCAAACAAAAGCAATTTGTGCAGCATTCCCAGCACATGCAAAATCTGCGGGGGAATTCGATTGCTGGAAAGAGCGGAAAAACTGGAACCAGCGGCTTGGCGAACAACCGAAACTTCCGTTCGCCGAATCGCCAGCGAACGACGGTCGCACTCGGCGGCAGCACGACTTGGAAGAATCAGCAGCACAACGAGCGGAACACGTTCGTGCAGCAGAACAACAACCGGTATTACGGCGGGAACAGATACTCCTACAACCGCTTCAATTACCGGCCACCGACGACCGTGTTTCGCGACTGGGACCGCCGTTCGATCCACGTCTGGAACAACCATCGCTATCGCTGGTATAACAACGATTGGGTGATCATCGACGCTGGCGTGGCGCCCTATTACTACGACTACGATTACGGTTATGCGCCCGCGCCGGTGGCGTCCGGTAACACGGCGATGGCCGTCCAGGAGGAGTTGTCGCGAGCGGGCTACGATCCCGGGGCGATCGATGGTGTGATCGGCCCGCAAACCCGTAACGCCATTGCGGCCTACCAGGAAGACCACGGTCTGCCGGTGACCGGCCGGATGGATCGACCGCTGCTGCGCGAGATGGGGCTGTAACCACGGCTACCATCTGCAACTCGCAGGGCGGGAGTTTTCATGGGGCTCCCGCCCTTGCCATGTCCGCGATTATTTCGCGGACTCGCCGAGTAAGACTTCTCCTCGCGGCCAATCCACGGTGACCATGAAGCGGGAGAGCAGGCCGTTGCCAAGCAAGCCGGCTTCGCCCGGAAACAGTTCGCGACCGTGCAGGGAGGTTTTCACCTTATCCAGCGACCGCGCGCCGAGAAGGACCGAGGTGAGGGCGGTATCCTTGGGGTTGGTGACGAAGCCGAGCGAGACGCCCATGCGTGCCGGGCGTTCTTGCGGGCGGGGCACCACCCAGTGCAGGGCGTCATTGCAGCCGGTATCGAAGCGGGTCCAGCGTGGTTGCGAATCGTTCACACCGACCGGCACGCACATCACGCCGTTCACCATTTTGATGGGCAGGCGCTCGCCAGCGAGCAGGTCGGAGTTGGATTCACCGAGGCGCAGACAGCGGTGCGCGTAGTCGATTTGCACGACGTGATCGCGGAAAAAATCGACACCGATCAGGCCGTCAATAGGGTGGCTGCAGAGTTCGTCGGCCGTGCTCAAATCCACAGCTAGCGCCATGTCCGGCAAGGCAGTTGTGCCGACGGTGGTGCGGACGGGGTTGATTCGGCAGGCAGCCGCTTCCGATCCCACCCCGCGCACATTTTCCGCGGGCGCGAGCTTGAGTTTCAGGCGCCGGGCCGTGCGCAAGTCGAGAACGGATGCGCCGGCTCCCGAGTCGAGAAGCAGGGTCAGCGGCCTGGCGCTCTGCGCTGTGCGGGCTTCAATGCAGATGAAACCATCGGTGAAGCGGAATGGAATTTCCGTCACCGGATCCGCGGAGGCAGGGACTAACAGCGCAATCAGAAGCGAAAGTGTAAGGGCGACGGCGAGGCGCGGCATCAGGTCGATTCTCTCGCACACTTTCCAGCCACTTCAACAGGCTTTGAAAAGCGCGCACCCGGGTGAGGGGGTGCGATTCAGTTTTTGAATAGGGGGCGATCCGCTTCCGTCAAAAATAATGAAACAAACTCAAGCCATGAAGACACTCAAAACGCTCATCTTGGGATTGGTGGCTTTCGGGGCCGCCGCCATCGCGCCACAGGCGCAGGCGGACTGGCACCACCACGGTAGTCACCATTACCACAGCTACCGATCTCACGGGCGCGTCGTCATCTACGACGGGCCTCGCTACTACTACCATCGACCGTATTATTACGATTACGGCTACTACGGACCCGTTTACTACTCGCGCCCGTATTATTACTCCGAGCCGAGCATTTCCATCGGCTTCGGCGGTCACAGTTTGTGGTTTAACCACCACCACTACCATCATCGGTAACCGATTGGGAATGTAAGGTAGATGCGCAACCCTGCGGGCCTTCGCCTGGCCGAAGGCCCAATGGGTCGGGGGGGCGAGGTACGTCGCAGGATTCGCGAATGACAGGATGGGTTCGGGCCGTTAATCTGTGCCCATGTTCGTTCGCCTCCTTTTTGCCCTTTCTGCTTTTTCCTCAATCTCCCTTTTTGCTGCCGAAAACTGGCCTCAGTTTCGAGGCCCGGCGGGCGACGGGCACGCCGATGTGAAAGGGCTGCCGGTGACCTTCAACGAGAAGGAGCACGTGAAGTGGAAAACGGAAATCCACGGCAAGGGGTGGTCTTCGCCGGTCATTTGGGGCTCGCAAGTGTGGCTGACGACGGCGACAGAGGATGGGACGGAACTGTCGGTGATGTGCCTCGACAAGGACAGCGGCAAGATCCTGCGTGACGAGGTGCTTTTCCGCGTGGCCACGCCGCAGTTTTGCCACAAGTTCAACAGCTACGCGTCGCCCACGCCGGTCATCGAAGAGGGGCGGATTTACGTGACCTTCGGCTCGCCTGGAACCGCGTGCCTCGACACAAAAACCGGGGCGAAGCTGTGGGAGCGGACCGATTTTGTGTGTAATCATTTCCGCGGCGCGGGATCGTCGCCGATCGTCTGGAACGATTTGCTGATCATGAATTTCGACGGGAGCGATTTTCAATTCATCGTGGCGCTCGACAAAAAAACCGGCAAGACCGCGTGGCAGACGCAGCGCTCCGTCGATTACAAGGATCTCAAGGACGGGAAGCCCGAGGCGGACGGCGATTGGCGCAAGGCCTTCGGCACGCCGCATGCCTTTGACTTCAAGGGGCAGCCGACGCTGCTGAGCAGTGGCGCGAAAGCTCACTACGCTTACGATCCGCGCACCGGAAAAGAGTTGTGGCGAATCGACGATCCCTCACACCATAGCGCGGCGGCGCGACCGGTCGTGGGGTTCGACATGGAGTTTATCTCGGCCGGGTTCTCGCAGGGTGAGGTGATCGCGGTGAAGCTGGGGGGCAGCGGTGCGCTCGACGAATCACAGGTGGCCTGGCGATTGAAGAAAGGTGCCCCGAGCAAACCGTCGCTGCTCCTCGATGGAGCGTTGCTCTTCATGGTGAATGACGCCGGTATCGTGAGTTGCGTGGATGCGTTGTCGGGGAACGTGCTGTGGGCGCAGCGGGTCCAGGGGAATTATTCGGCGTCGCCGATTCTGGCCGAGGGCCGGGTGTATGTGTTCAGCGAGGAAGGCAAGGTGGGAGTGATCAAGGTGAGCGGGGAGTTTCAACTGCTCGCGGAAAATCAATTCGACGCGGGATTCATGGCGTCGCCAGCCGTGGCGGGAAAGGCGATGTATTTGCGCACGAAGGAAGCGATCTACCGGGTGGAGGAATGACGTAATAAGGAATGAATAAATGAGTAAATAATTCCGAATGACGAATGCGTTGATGAGTTCCGCGGCCTGCTTGAAGCGGGTATTCGTCATTGGTCATTCGACATTGATTACTCATTCACTCGTTATCTCATTACTCATTTTCGCGGCGCTTCCGGGTGTGCGTGCGGAGGAGAATGCGCCGGGGTTTCGCGAGGAAAAGCTTCGTGCGATGGATGCGGCGATTGCACAGGCGATTGAGAAAGGGGAGTGCCCCGGTGGCGTCCTTTGGTTGGAGCAACGTGGGGCAACCTATCACAAGGCGTATGGGGCGCGCGCGATTGAGCCGGGACGCGAGGAGATGACGGAGGACACGATTTTCGACGCGGCTTCACTGACGAAAGTCGTGGCGGGAACCTCTGCGGTGATGAAGCTGGTGGAGCAGGGGAGGATCGAACTCGGTGCGCCCGCGAACCAGTATTGGCCGGAGTTCCGAGGCGAGGGGAAGGAAGCGATCACGATTCGGGAATTGCTTACGCACACCTCGGGGTTGCGTCCGGACCTGTCGCTGGCGCTGCCGTGGAACGGGACGGCGAAGGCGCTGGAATTGATCTGCGCACAGACGCTGCCCGATGCGCCGGGCACGAAGTTTCGCTACAGCGACATCAATTTCGAGGTGCTCGGCATCGTGGTTGAACGGGTGAGCGGGAAGAGGCTGGATGCATTTTGCGCGACGGAGATTTTCGCACCGCTTGGGATGCACGATACGATGTTTCTCCCGCCCGGTTCGTTGCACTTACGCATCGCGCCGACGGAGCGTGGCGTCGCCCGCGGAGTGGTGCATGACCCGACGGCGCGCCGGATGGATGGGGTGGCGGGGCACGCGGGACTCTTCACGACGGCCGGCGACCTCGCGCGTTACGCGCGGATGATTCTGCATGGTGGCGAACTCGACGGCGTGCGAATTTTCAAAAAAGAAACGGTGGACCTGATGACGAGTGTGCAGTCGCCGCCGCAGATCGAGGTGAAGCGCGGATTGGGCTGGGATATCGACTCGCCGTTTGCTGGCCAGCGCGGCGAAGTGTTTCCCATTGGTGGCTACGGGCACACGGGTTGGACGGGCGGTTCATTATGGATCGACCCGGGTTCCGAGACCCTGGTGATCTTCCTCTCGAACCGCAATCATCCGACGGAAAAGGGCGACGTGCGTGCATTGCGAAAAACGCTCGGCACGCTGGCCGCGGAGGCGGTGCAACGGTGATGCACGTGCATGCGCGCTGGCATTCGTGGATGGGTGCATCGAAATTGAACGCCGCATGACGGGCCTCGAAGTCATTGGCCTGAGTGCCGTCGCTGCCATCGCCGGTGCGATCAATGCGGTCGCCGGAGGAGGGACGATGCTGACCTTTCCCGTGCTGCTTTTTTACGGCACTCCGGGCCTGGTCGCGAACGCTACGAGCACGCTGGCGCTAGTGATTGGCACGGCCGGGAGCATTTTCGGTTTTCGTGGGCATATCGAGGCGATCAAGCCGTGGTTGGTACGCTTCGTGCCGGTGAGTTTGCTCGGCGGTGTGCTGGGCAGCGTGTTGCTCACCCACACGAGCGAGCGCGTTTTTGCCGGGCTGGTGCCGTGGCTCATACTTTTCGCGACCGTGCTATTTCTTGGGCAAGGCGTATTCCGCCGCTTTGCGGGATTCGGAAGCGCCGGCGAAACGCATCCGCACGGACGCGCGATCGGAATCGCGATGGTATTTCAATTCGCAGTGTCGGTCTACGGAGGCTATTTCGGTGCGGGTATCGGCATCCTGATGCTCGCGTCGCTCGGCTTCCTCGGCCTGCACGATATTCACCGGATGAACGCGTTGAAAAACGTGCTCGGTTCACTGATCAATATCGTCGCTGCGGCGATCTTCATTGCTGGCGGCCTGATCGACTGGCCGAAAGCCGGTGTGATGACCGTGGGCGCGCTGGTGGGGTATTTTCTTGGAGCGCACTACTCCCAACGCATCGCACAACAACATATCCGAAGGCTGATCACCGGAATCGGCCTGGCGATTTCAGCGAAGCTGTTCTGGGACCGCTTGCACTAAGTGGGGACTGAAGATTAGCGCCGCCCGTCCTCGTAAGGCACGAGGCCGTCGGGGATGCCCTTTTCGAGCAGGTCTTCGGCACGACGGATTTCGGTATCCACGCCTTTGGCCAGTTCGGCTGGGTCGTAGGGGACGATCTCATTGGGCTGGACGCCGATCCCCTCGATACCGCGGCCACGATTAAAGCGGCCCATATTGCTTGCGACGGCGAAGGTGACGGCAAACAGGCCGCTGGGCACGGTAATGGTTTCTTTTTGTGCAGACATGCCGGCCGTCGGGGTATCGCCGATGAGATAACCGCGGCCGTCTTCCTTGAACATGCCTGTGACTGTCTCGCCTGCGGAGCGTGTGCCGGCATCGGCGATGACGACCAGCGGGCCGGCGTAGGGCGTGGTGCCGGCGCTCGCGTATTGGCGCCAGCGTTTTCCGCTGGCGACGAAGCGCCCAAAGACTGCGGCATGGTCGCAACCGCCGCCGCCGTTGGCGCGGAGGTCGAGAATTAGGCCGGGGACATCACCAAGCGCCGCCAGCATGGTATCAAGTTGCGTAGGGAGTTCGCCGGGGATGTCGCGAAGGTGAATATAGCCGAAACCGCGCGCAGTCTTGCCATACGACTGGCGTCCGATCGTCTTTACCTCTTTGGGATTGGGATAAAACACCGGGCCAATGGGGGCGAAGTTCGGCCCCCCTTGACGCACGATCTTGATGGTTTTGCGCTGGCCATTTTGGGCGAGATCGAAGCTGATCGGCGTGCCTTCAAAATCCGCGAGGCCCCAATGGCAGGCGGCGTAGAGCGCCTGGTGGTCGGTGGAATAACCGCGGTCATCGCGCATTTTTATGACACAGGCGTTGAGCCAATCATGCACGGGCTGGCCGTCGATGGCCGTGACTTCCGCGCCTATGGCGACGCCCTGGTCGTGCGAAGGACCGAAAGCCTGGCGCACAAAGACCTTGTCCCCGATGGTGACGAGGTGGACGCGCGGCCCGGTGTAACGGCGGTTCTGCGACTCATCCGGCGGCGGCGGGGCTTTCAGGGCGCGCAGCCCGGCATGCCCGTCGCGCAGGCGCGCCACGAGGCGGTTGCAGAGTTTCAGGTGATCGGCGTCGTTGGTGATCGTCTTCACCTCCTCGCGGAATTGGCGGGTGACGGCGGGCCAGTCCACGTTTTTCAACGCGAAAAAGTGACCGGCCTTCTTCTCGAATTCAGCGAGGAGAAAATCGACATCACCGGCATATGCCGCTGGATCCCTCTCACCGGCGGATCGGGCAGCAAAAGTGAAAAGCGTCGCGGCGAGCAGGAAGGTGGCCGGACGGAGAGTGGCAGAAAAACGGCCGCGAGAAGGAGTGCGGGGGAGTGGAGCCATAGACGGATAAAGTGGAGCAGTCGGCTGTGGAAACGCCAAGCCTGCAATGCGTGAAGCCGCGCTGAAAAAAAGAACGCCTCCCGCGCGCGAGGCGCGGGAGGCGGCTTGGAGGGTAATCCAGTGCGCCGGGTTAGTTCACGTAGGCGGCCTCGTTGGAGAGGAGCAGCGCCTGCGCGAGCGTTTCCCATTCAGTCAGCGGTTTGCGTGCGACGTAATCGCCAGCGTTGTGGATGGCGCTATAGCTATCCATGCCGGCTCTTTCCGCGGTGCGCTTGGCCGTTTCCATGGCCCGTTGGGACGCCTTTTCCGTGATTTCCTTGGAAGCGTCGAGGGTTTGCTGCTGCAGATTGTGCTCCTTCTTGAGGAAGTCCATCGCCAGCTTCACTTCCTCGGGCCGCGGGGTGCGCTGGACGATGATGTGATAGACGGCGTAAATGCGCTCAATGTCATTGGGGGCATTACGAACTTCGGAACGACCGATGACGCTGCGCGCCACATCGACGGCGAAGGGGCTGTTCATGAGGAAGAGCGCCTGCTGCGGGACGATGGTGGTGGTGCGCTTGGAGTTTGGCATGTGCGGATCGCCGAAATCGAAGTGCTGCATGACCTCGGGCACATTGCCGCGGTCGATGTAGCCATAAACGCTCCGGCGATGGCTGTAGGGCTCGTCGGTCAGGTTGACCGGCTGGCCACCAACGGATTCATCCAGCTTGCCAGCCATGACGAGCATGGAATCGCGCATCGACTCGAAGTCCATGCGGCGAACGTTGGCGCGCCAGAGGAGGCGGTTGTCGGGATCGATGTCCGCATAAGCATCCACGGTCTTGCTGCTGATTTGATAGACCTTCGAGAGCAGGATGAGCCGATGGAGCTTCTTCATCGACCAGCCATTTTCCATGAAGTAGCTGGCGAGGTAGTCGAGCAACTCGGGGTGGCTCGGCTTTTCGCTTTGCGTGCCAAGATCATCGAGCGTGCGGACGAAACCTTCACCGAAGTGGTGCATCCAGACACGATTGACGAGGACGCGCGCGGTGAGCGGGTTGCTCTTGCTGGCGATGGCCGTGGCCAGTTCCAAGCGACCGCTGCCCTGGCGGAAAGCCTGGCGGCGTCCACCGGGAGTGAGGATCTCGAGGAAGCTGCGCGGAACCTTTTCGCCGCGGGTCTCAGCCTGGCCGCGAATGAAGACCTGCGAGTCCTGCGCGTCCTTGCGGTCGGCCACGATCATCGCCTTGGCGGGCGCGCCGGGGTCGGTCATCTTCGCCTCGTTGATCGCGGCGAAGTTGTATTTGTTGTTGTTTTGCAGGTTGAGCGGCCACCCTTGGACGGTGTTGCGCAGGACCTGCGTGCTCAGTTCATAGGCCGGGCGGACATTGAGCGGCATCGCCACGAGCTGCAGGGTCGGGCCGTCCGTAGCCGGATCCTTGCCCCGCTCCTTCGCCGCACGGGCCGCCTTGAAAGCGTCCTTGGATTGCGACTCCACGCTGGCGAAAGCCTTCGCGTAGATTTCGGCCACGTCATCGAGGTTCTGGGGATGCTGATCCTTGAATGCAGCCGCGATGATCGGGTTGAACCGGCCGCCCTTGTTCTCGACGATCTCCGCCACCTTCTTCGGGGCTGCGTAGTTGAAATCGTCCTGCTTGATCCCCATGAAGAGCGAGAACGGACCGAAGACCGGGTGGTCGCCATTGAGGCGCTGGCCGAGGTAGTTCACGAGCTGGGCGTTGATTTTCTCGCCCTGGATGATCTTGTCGCGGGCTTGCAACGCCTCCTGGTTGGAGTTGTTGCGGCCATAATTCGCGGCCATGAGGTAGGAAGTGGCCTTTTGGCGGAACCCAAACGAGATGTCTTCCAGGAGGTCGTAATACGTCTTGCGATCGCTTTCCTCCAGGGAAGTCATCTTCTCCTCGAAGGCCTTGACCAATTTCGGGTCGGGCTTGTTCAGGACGGGCTGGTCCTCGGGTTCGAGGATGCTCGAGAAAATGCCGTGCAAGGCGTAGTAATCCTTGGTCGGGATCGGGTCGAACATGTGGTCGTGGCAGCGCGCACACGCGACCGTAAGCCCGAGGAACCCCTTGGACACGGTATCGATGCGGTCGTTGATGACGTCGTTCTGATTTCCGAAGCGTTCACCCACCGTGATGAAGCCGAGGGCGGCAAGGTTTTTGGTTTCGTTCTTCGGAATGAGGTCGGCGGCGAGCTGATGCATCACGAACTGGTCATACGGCATGTCGCTGTTGAGCGAGTTCACCACCCAGTCGCGGTAAGTCCAAGCGTAGGGGAAGCGATAATCGCGGTCCCGGGCGTTGCGGTCGGCGCCGATGGTGTCGGAATAGCGCGCCGTATCGAGCCAGAAACGGCCCCAGCGCTCACCATAGTGCTTCGAAGCAAGAAGACGATCCACGACCTTCACAAAGGCGTCGGGTGAGGTGTCCTTGACGAACGCATTCAATTCCGCAGCGGTCGGGGCGAGGCCGATGACGTCGAACGTCACGCGGCGAAGGAGGGCCTCCTTGTCCGTCTCCAGGTTCGTATACATCAAGCCGGGCGAAGGAGTCATGTTCTTCGCTTCCAGCTTTTCCATGATGAACATATCGACCGGCGTGATGCACCACGCGCGATTCTTCACTTCGGGAACGGCGGGCTTCTTAATCGGCGCATAGGCCCAGTGGCCGCGTGCCTTGTCGGTCAGACCGCTGAGCTTCGAGGCGACACCCGCTGCATTGGACTTGCGGGGATCGGGCGCACCCATTTTCACCCACTCGGTAAGATCGGCGATCTGCTTGTCGCTGAGCTTTTCGCCCTTGGGTGGCATTTGCAGGTCGGGATCCTTGTAGCTGACAGCGACGACGAGCGGGCTGTTCGCCGGATCGCCGGGGACGATGATCGGCCCGTTCTTGCCACCCTTCTTGACACCTTCCTTGGTGTCGAGCGTGAGGTCGCCTTTGGTTTTGTTCTGCTCGGCGCTATGGCACTTGTAGCAGGACTCCTTGAGGATAGGCTGGATTTTGCCCTCGAAGAAGGCGGCCTGCTCAGGGGTAATGTCAGCGGTCTTGCCGCCGCTCATCATGGCATCGGCCATCATAGCGTCGCCGGCCGCGGGATCGCCGGCTGGTTTGGCTTTGTCCGCCGGGTTAGCGGGCTTGGCGGGAGCCGGTGCAGCCGGTTTGCCAGCTGGCGAAGCTGCCGCCACCGTGACCGGAGCCGGCGCCGCCGGTTTGGCCGGTTCCACGGCGAATGACAGACTGGCTGGAACAAGACTGCTCAGCAGTATCAGACGAACACGCATAGGGCGGAGGAGGGTTAGGCGATAACGTCCTTGACGACCTGGCCGAAGTTGTCGGTGAGACGGAAGTCGCGGCCGTTATAGCGATAGGTGAGTTTGGTGTGATCGAAACCGAGGAGGGCGAGGATCGTGGCATGGAGGTCGTGGATGTGGACCTTGTTGACCTCGGCGCGGGCGCCGAATTCATCGCTGGCGCCATAGACGGTGCCACCCTTGACGCCGCCGCCGGCCATCCAGGTGACCATCGAGCGGCCGTTGTGATCGCGGCCAGGAGTGGCATTGCCGTTTTGATCCTTGGTGACAGTGCGGCCAAATTCGCCGCCCCACATGACGAGTGTGGAGTCGAGCAGCCCGCGCTGCTTGAGGTCATTGATGAGGGCCGCGGCCGGGCCGTCGATGTCGCCCGCGCGACCGCGCAGGGCTTGCTCGAGGCCGCCATGGTGATCCCAGCCACCGGCATTGATCTGCACGAAGCGCACTCCACGCTCGACGAGGCGGCGGGCGACGAGGAACTTCGAGGCCATGTCGCTGGTGCCGTAAAGGGCTTTGACTTCCTCGGGCTCCTTGGAGATGTCGAAGGCGTCGGTCGCCTCGGTCTGCATGCGGAAGGCGATTTCAAAGGATTCGATACGGGCCTCGAGCTGCGCGTCCTTTTGGAGCTTCTCGGAGTGCATCTGGTTGAGTTGCTTGACGAGGTCGAGCTGGCGGCGCTGGCGCTCCATCGGGGAGAACTGGCTGCGAATGTTCAGAATCACGTCGTCGAGATTCATATTCTTCGAGTAGTTCACGTTCACACCTTGGTAGACGCCGGGGAGGAACGAGGCCTGCCGCCATTCGGGCTTCGAGCCGATCGTCACGAAGCCAGGCATGTTTTGGTTTTCCGTGCCGAGACCGTAAACCACCCACGACCCGACCGAGGGCTTCGGCAACTGCAAGGAACCCGTATTCATGAAACGCTGCGCGACTTCGTGGGCCGGGATGTCCGTCCACAACGAACGGATGACCGCCATGTCGTCGATGCACTCACCGAGCTTCGGGAACACCTCCGAGCACTCGATGCCCGACTTGCCTTTGGGCGTGAACTTGAACGGCGAACCGAACGCGAGGCCGTCATGGCCGGGGATCTTCGTGTTGTTATATTTGTTGAGCTCCGGTTTCGGATCCCAGGTATCGACCTGCGACGGACCGCCCTCGGCGAAAATGTGGATGACCGCCTTGGCCTTGGCCTTGAAATGCGGCTGCTTCGGCGATAGCGGGGAGACCACTTTCGTGGCCGCGCCTTCCGCACCGATCGGAAGGAATGGATTGACGCCGAACATGGACGCGAGGCTCATCGCGCCGAAGCCCATGCCGGTGCGGAGCAGAAATTCGCGTTTAGTGAAAATGATGTCGTCGAGCGAAGGCGAGTGCTCGCGGATGTATTTGTCGGAAGAGGTGTGATCGGTGTTCATTGATGTGTCGGGTTGGAATGCTACGAAGCAGGAATCGTGGCACGTCTTGGTTTTCCCATTTTGCAGAGAATCGTCAACATTATGTGCTCCACCCATTTGGGGGGTCATGCGCTCACCCATTTGGGCAGGTCCACCAGCGGTGGTGGAGGTGCACAATTCTCGCCCGTTTTCCCATCGTTGTCCGCATCTTTTTTCCGCGGGGGCAAATGCGGACGTGAGCGGCCGCGCAGGGCGGCGGGAGAAATTAAGTCGCCTCGGGTTGTGGGTCTTCCGAGACCCACTTCACGGCATTAGTCTCGACCACCAGCCAGCACGCCCGAATGGTGCGGCGGACGTCCTTCGCGGGGAGATCGGGGCCATTGAGCCATTCGCGAAAAGCGGGCAGCCCGGCTTCCAGGATGAGGCGTTGATATTCAAGGCGTTGTTCCGCCGGGGTGGGCAGGACCTCCAGTGCCCAGCGCTCGCCACCTTGCGGTGCCTGCGAAGCCGCACCCGGACGCGGTTCATAGACCGGGTAGCTCGTGTAAGTCACGCGCAGCATGGGCAGGGCGCGCCACGGACGCGGCATCATGAAGAGGGGGGTCCGATTGGAGTAGCGCAGCGTAAATCGCTCAAATTGTGGGACCCCAAGCAGCGCCTCGCTAATTGCGGAGGCGCCGATCGGGTAGCTGAAACCGGGTGGGTGGGGGCTTTTACCCAACACCGGAATGCGTGGTGCTTCTATCGGATCCATTAAATGGGGCTATGGGGCTATGGGGCTATGGGGCGTTGAGATAATCTGTGGACAGGGACATGCAAAGCGATTTTTAAGGTGTAATCGGAAATGACGGGAGTGCAACTTATCGACGACAAAATAACGGTATTGTTATCTACTACCCAGAAACCCTGACGTTTTTTTAGGGGGATGGGTGACGGAGAAGGCGATACTGGCTCCCAAGTGCAGGTTTTTTCGGCGTGCTGGCAAGCACTTCGTAGGGCGCGAGCTTGCGTTCTGCCTTCGCGAAATACTCCTCGCCGACGACCAGCCAATCGAGCCGTCCGGTGCGCCACGCTTCCTCCACGTTCTCGAACGAATCGAAACGTGGATGGTCGGCATAAAGCAGGAGACCTTCGTCGCGCGCGTGCGCGATCATCAGGCGATCCTGCTGTTCGGCCGAAATGCGCGCGACCTCATGGCCGAAGGTGACGAGCACGCGTCCGTTTTCGCGCTGGCTCTTCGCCATTTGCATCCCTGCGTAACCGAGGGAGATCGGGATGGCGATGGCCGTGGCCACTACCACGAGCCGGTGGAGCGGCTGGTTTCTCCACCGATGATCCGGCAGATACCGCGCGGTGGCGGCGAGGAGCAGGCACGCGGGCGGCAATACGGGGAAAATGCGGTCGAAGCGTTTCGACGGTACGAACTCCATGAACACCAGGCCGCCGAGCGTCCAGCATACGAGCCATAGCAACGCCGGGTCGGTGCGCATCGCCGCGCGGACATTTTTGGTCCATGCAAAGGCGATGAGCAGTAAACCCCATGGGAGCGATCGGACCAAGAGGTTTAGGGTATAATAGCCGGGCAGGAAATTGTGGTGCCGGGCGTGTTCGCCGACGGTAAATCGGCCGAGGAATTCCTTGGTCACCACCTCCTCGTAGAATTGCGGGTTGGTGGCAATCCCGTAGCCCACCCAAAATCCAAAAGCGGCCAGTGGAACCAGCCATGTCCACCAACCGGCGTGGATCCGTCCTTCCAATTTCAGGCGGCGTGCGGCGAAGTGGAAAGCGAGCCAGCCCGGCAGGATGAACGCATACACGATGGGGCCTTTCGTCATCAGGGCTGCGAAGAAGAATGCGAAAACGATCCATTGCTCCCGGTGTGTCCACAGCTTGCCGGAGCGCAGTTTTTCCAAGGACATCCAGCCGATGAAAAAAATAAGCGTGGTGAGGAGCATGTCGGTGCGCACAAGCGTGGCGAGGCGCGGGGTGAAGCTGTTCAAGCCAAAGGCCCCCGCGGCGAGGAGCGCGCCAAGGTTGTTGCCGAATAACTTTTCTCCCGTGCGCGCGAGTGTGAACAGGACGAGCAGGGCGCCGGCGAACGACGGCAATCGCCATGCAAAATCCCAGCCCCGATCGCCGAGGAGCCGGTGGAGCAATGTGGAAATCCAGGCGGCAAAAGGGGGCTTGGTCGCGGCTGCGCCATCGGGAGTTTGCTGGTAGAACCAACTGCTGCCGTGCTCGATCTGGAACGAGGTGAAAGCCTGCTTCGCCTGGTCGAAGTCGTCGAGGTGCCAGGGCAGATCGCGGACGGCGAAGAGCACGACGATGACGGCCAGCACGAAGGCGCAAAATGCGGGGCGCACCGGATTCGCGGGCGGCTGGGTTGCCATCATGCGAGGCCGAGGGTGGTGGCGATGCACCGCGCGGCGTGCGCGCCCGCGCCGGGGGAACCGAGTTTTTCGATGACCGCGGCGAGTTCGCGCTGCACCTGCGCGCGCGCAGGTGCAGCGTTGACGAGGCGGAGCATTTCCGCGGCGATCGGCCCAGGCTGCGCGGCGTCCTGCAAAAACTCACGCACGATTTCGCGGCCCGCGAGCAGGTTCGGCATGCCGAGAAAATCGACCTTCACGAGCCGCTGGCCGACGATCCATGTCAGCCATGCCACCTTGTAGAGGATGACCATGGGCAGTCCAAAATAGGCCGATTCCAAGGTCGCCGTGCCGGAGCAGACCATGCCGACTGCGGCGCGTTGCATGAGTTCGTGAGCGGTGCCGGTATGGACGGCGCAGAAAGTTTCGTCGAGTCCCGCGGCCGCCAGGGCCGCGCGCATTTCCGCCGCGAGCGGTGCGGAGGCTGCGGAGGTTTCGAAGCGCAGGTCCGCGCGGGTGCGTTTCATCTGCTGCGCGGCCGCCAGCATCGTGGGAAAGATCTTTCGCACTTCCTTCCCGCGACTGCCGGGAAGCAGCGCCACGAGGTTTTCCTCGCGCGGCGCGGCGATCCGCTTCGCGGCGAGCGAATCGAGCATCGGGTGGCCGACAAATTCCGTCTTCAAGCCCGACTGTTCGTAGAGCGGTTTCTCGAAGGGAAAGATGCACAGCATCAAATCGAGCCACTTCGCCATTTTTGGGATGCGCCCGCGGTTCCACGCCCAGACCTGCGGGCTGATGTAGTAAATGATTTTGATTTGTGGGTGCCGTGCGCGCACCGCCTTGGCAAGGCGCAGGTTGAAGCCTGGGTAATCGATCAGGATCAGTGCATCGGGCGCAGTGTGCGCGATCTCCGCGAGCATCCGGTCGAACTGCGCGCGGAAGTAGCCGTATTTTTTCAACACGTCCCACAGCCCGACCACGGCCTCGTCGGCCCAATCGAGAAAGTCGCCGCCCGCGAGAGCGCGCATCTGCGGGCCGCCGGCGCCGGTGAAGGCAAGCGTGGGTGCAATATCGCGTAGCGCGCGCATGAGTTCCGCGCCGCGCGCGTCGCCGCTGGCCTCGCCGGCCACCAGATAGAGGAGAGGAGGACGATTCACGGCGGGCCTCCCGGCCACATAGACGCATTGCTCATTTTGCCGCCGCGATTCGCTGCGTGATTTCCAACGCCAGTTCCAACGCTGCCGTCGCCTCCCTCCCGCCGACCTTGGGCGCGGCGCCGTGGCGGGCACAGTCGATGAAGGCCGCGAGTTCGCGCTGGAGCGGTTCGCCCTTCTCTACTTCGACCGGTTCGCGCACGATGCGCCGGCCGGCGAACTCCGTCACAATCGTGGCGTCCGCGGCGACGCCAAAGATTTTCCCGAGCAGCGAGCTTTCCTTTTCGTCGTCGCGCGCGAGGCGGAGCAGGTAACCCTCCTGCTTTTGATAATCGAGCGAGAGATAGGCGTCCTGCTGGAAGACTCGAATCTTGCGCAGCTTGTCCTGGCTGATGCGGCTGGCGGTGATGTTGGCCACGCAGCCATTTTCAAATCGCAGCCGCACATTGGCGATATCCTCGCCGCGGCTGAGCACGGCGACGCCGACGGCATCGAGGCTGGCGACGGGCGATTTCACGAGGTGCAGGATGATTTCCAAGTCGTGGATCATCAAGTCGAGGACGACGCCGATTTCGATGCTGCGACCCGGATACGGCGAGAGCCGCGAGACTTCGATGAATCGTGGTTGCGTGAGCCGCGCTTCGAGTGCACTCAGCGCAGGGTTGAAGCGCTCGATGTGCCCGACCTGAAGCACGAGATTGCGTTCATGCGCGAGCGAGGCAAGGGCCTGCGCATCGGTGGTATTTTCGGTGATCGGTTTTTCGACCAGCACATGGCGCCCGCTTTCGAGCAAAGACTTGGCGATGGCAAAATGCGTGGGCGTGGGCGTGGCGATGGTCGCGGCATCGACGAGCGCCGTAAACTCCTCGATCGTCGCGCACGCCTTTGCGCCATGGCGCGCGGCCAGTTCGCGTGCGGTTTCCGTATTCGTGTCGTAGATCGCCGTGAAATTGCACTCCGGCAATTCCGCGAGAATCCGTGCGTGGTTTTTTCCGATGCTCCCGGTGCCGACCACGCCGGCGCGAAACTTGGATGACACAGATGATGAGACCACAGATGGCACAGATTACACGGATGGGTTGGACGCGTTTGGCGGGACAATTCGCTTCCACTCCAGCTTGGCGTGCTTGAAATTGAAGAGGAGGGCAAGCGAGAGGTTGGTGATGGCGAGGTAACCGAGCATTTGTGCAATGTGCGCGTCGGTGAATTCGCGGACGACTTTCGGATCGACGATGACGAGGTCCGCGACAACGAAGTCTGGAATGAATGTTCCAACGTGGACGCCTTTATAGGTTACTGGGTATTGTCGTTGTTGGTCGAACCGCAATCCGCGCAGCCCCAATTCCACGGCGAGCGTATTTTCGTAAATACGTTCATCCTGTCCTGGTCGCAACCCGTTATGGACTTCCATTGCCGCGCCGATGATGGCGCCGGAAAGCTCTCGAAGTTTGATTTCATCGCTCATGGGTTTGTTCGCTCGTTGAAGGACCATCCGTGTCATCTGTGCCATCTGTGGTCAATCATCCGTGCAATCCATGGCTGCCTCGCAGGTTATTGTGAAGCGCTGGGACAAACTATTGCTGTGCGCCCGCAGGTGGGTCGCACACACAGCTTCAAGGTCGCTCGTCCGGGAATGCTACTGCGCCGGGGTGATGGTGTAGAGACCCATCGTGGCTGCGGAAGCGTCGGCGGACAGGATGCGTTTCTTTTCGTGGCCGGCGCCCCAGGAGTCGCTGAAGATGAACTCCTGCTTGGAATCGTTGTAGCCGATGATCAGCCGCATGTGGCCGCCGCCGAATTGCTTCGCGGGCTCGCCGTTCTCCGGGTATTTGCCAAGTTGCAGCGCCCACAACAGCGGCACGCCCTTGTCGATGTTTTCATGCACGGCCTTGCTGAATTTATCGAAGATGGGGCCTTTGCCGCGGACGTCCTTCAACACCTCGGAATCGAGGCCGCTCATGAAATAAATGTAGTTGTTGGTGTCGAGCACGCGCTTGCCCATGCGCTTGGCGGCGCGGTTGTAAGTGGCGAGGAAGCGCTGGTAGCTGCGGCTGCCGTAGTCGGTGTCGATGACCTCCCGGAACGTGATGTGATATTTGCCCGAGAGCTTGCGAAGAGCTTCCTCCATTTCCTCGGAACTGGTGCCGCCGCCGCCCGCTTCGTTGCCGGAAACCTGGGCCATCTCATGCTGATCGGCAGGGATACCGTAATAGTTGAGCACGCGCGCGGCACTGGCCACAGCGCAGTAGCCCTTATCGCCCTGATCGACCATTGGGATGTTGGGGATGAAAACATCGCCGTCGGGAGTTTTCTGGAGCTTCTTGGAAAGATCGGCCTTGGCGAACTGCGCGACGCCGCCGGTCGAGGTGTTGACGCCAACCATACTCGCCGGTTTTGGCACGAGGCGCAGGCGGATGAATTCACCTTGGAAATTCAAGCCCGGCTTTTCGCGGCCCGTGTAAGGGTCGCGCGTCTTTTCCCTCCCGCCGCTATACTCGATCTGCGCGAGCGTGTCCTTGCCCACCCAGAGCCGGCGTTCGGCGCGCGCGGCGCTGGCCGTGTCTTTTCCGCGGTCCTCGAACTTGGAGGCGACGCGCGTGTTGAGCTCGTTGGTGAAGGTCTGGATGATCTTCGCAAAGTCCGCCTCGTTGAGGTTGGTCTTCTCGGAATCGCCCTTGTTCCAAATGGCGAAGGTGACTTCGTTGAGCTTGCCCTCCTTGAACTGAAAAACGACCTCCTCGACGTTTTGCGGCGGAGTGAAAAGCTGGAGGTTCATCAACGAGAAACCCCATTTTTCGCGGCGGATGATCCCGGAGTCCTTGGCTTTCTCGGAGTTCCATTTGAAGCCCTTGTCCTTCCAATCCTTCTCGATGGATTCGGTCGTCTGTGTCCAGAGCTTGCCCGGTTCGAGCAGCGCATCGAGGGGCACTTCCTTTTTCGGGATCTTGGCCTCCTTGCCGTCGATGATGATCCGGGTCTGCCCGTAAGCCGTGGTGGCCAGCATGCCTGCGCCAAGCAGGGCAAGGCTGGCACGAAGGGTGGAAATCATGTTTTTCATAGGCCTGGAAGGGTGAGCCGCAACCGGCAGCCGCGGCGCGGGTATGCGACAACTTCTTTGAATATCTGCAAGCAAAAAATGGCTGGACCTTTGGGTGCCCGCCTCGCCTTCGCCTGCGGCTTCGGCGGAGTTAAGGATCCTCGGGGATTTTCTCCGTGTCGCCGTCGGCATCGGCGGAGTGTTCCTCCGAATCCCTGCTCCCCCGGTCGTCTTTCCCCGGTTGTTTCTCTCCTTCCTCGGCGCCGAAAACGGAGATCCGATACTTGGCCGCGAGCGCGGCGACGCGCTCCGGCTCGAGCAGCAGGGTCTTTCCGGACTCGACGCCGATCACGCGGATGCGAGCGCCGCGAGCAGCGTCGAGCGTGAGCGGACCGATCACGGGGACATCGAAACGAAGATCCTGCCTGGGCTTCGAGACCTTGACCATCACCGCGTCCTTGCGCCCGAGTTCGCCGCCGCGTTGCAGCGCGGCGTTGGTGCCCTCGAAAGCCTCGACCGCGAGCACGGTGCCGCCTTTCACCACCACGGTCTGCCCGATGTCGAGCCGGCTGCTTTCCTTGGCGATGCGAAAGCCGAAGCCGACATCCTCCTCCTCGCGGCGGCTCAGGCGCGGTCCCGCGATGAGGCCGGGCCGTGCGAGCTGGTCGTCGAGAAAAGTCGTCGCCGGCAGCAACTCCACACCGGCCTGCTCGAGGGCGTCGGCGATGGCGCCGAAAATCGATTCTGCGTTGCGCGTGCGCAAGCGTGCGAGCAGCACGAGCGCCTTCATGTCGGGCCGCAGGTCGAACAAATTTCGCGGATGGATTTGGCCGGCCATGATCGCGTGTCGTGCGCCGCTGGCCTTCGCGAAAGCGATCATTTTCCCGAGCTGCCCCACGCGCATCCACTCGATCTCGTCAACGAGCTTCGCGATCTCGGGATCGGTCTCGTTGTTGAAGGCCGCGACGGCGATGCGTTTAACCCCCGCCGCCCGCGCGCCCCGCACCGTGGCGAACGGATAAGTGCCGTTGCCGGCGATGATGGCGAGGGTGTCGAAGGCGGGGCGCATGTGGCGGAATGATGATGCGGCAGACGGGCTGGGGGTGAAGGAGTTTCTAAGAGGAATGCGAATTTTTAGGGCGGGGTGGGGCTGCTGTTCAGTTCACCGCAATTTACCGCAATTTGGTTTAATTTCGTGCAATTCCCAGAGTACGGGAGGTTCAGGGCTGCGTTCTCGAAAGCGCAAAAGGGCGGAGGTGATAATGTGGTTTATCGCTTTTTAAAATCATCACTTTGATTAGGTGGGATAAGGTGGGATTTCCAGTGTAGCGGGAAACGGTAGAAAGGCGTAGAGCCCGCAAAGTCGCCCAAGGATCATTTCCGCTCCGCTGTGAACCCAACCTCTTGTTCATGAAGAGGTAAGAGAGCACACTTGGGCGATTTTGCAAGGAAAAACCTGCCGCTACCGACATTAGCGTTGCCCTTTCCAAATTGCCGATTGCGTCTGGAAGAGAGGCGAGCTGATGGATGGACGGCAAAAGTATGAGGTTTGACTCGCCTGTCCGGCTCGCCCTTCGGGCTGCTGGCGCAGTCGTCTCGCTCCGCTCGGCTTTCGACTGTGCTCAGGATGACCGTGTTTTAGTCCAAAAGGAAACCCTCCAGCTCTGCTGGAGGACCCCCAGAGTTTGACGGCTCCGGGAGTCCCCGGAAGTCTCCGGATCGTGAACCGCTCAAAGTTTACGAAAGGAAACCTCCAATGCAGCAGAGCTACGAAAGTCTGCGGCACAGCCAATGGGAATGCAAATACCACGTGGTGTTTATTCCCAAGTGCCGCCGCAAAACGTTGTACGGGCAAATTCGGCGAGAACTCGGCGAGGTGTTTCGCGAGTTGGCCCGGCAAAAGGAATGCGAGATCATCGAAGGGCATTTGATGATCGATCATGTACACATGCTCATCGCGGTGCCGCCCAAATATGCGGTGGCGCAGGTGATGGGCTTCATCAAAGGCAAGAGTGCCATCCACATTGCCCGGGTGTATGCTGGACGAAGACGCAACTTCGTTGGGCAGCATTTCTGGGCGAGGGGCTATTGGGTATCGACGGTCGGCAAAAACGAGGCCGCCGTGCGTCGCTACATCCAAGAGCAAGAAAAAGAAGACAAGCGCCTCGATCAGATGGAACTACCGGCGCTTTGAGCGCCTCACGATAACAATCAACCGCTTTGAGCGGTTCACGCTATTTCAAGCCTCCGGCTTTGCCGGAGGTCTCTGACTTCCCACCGCGGGACCGGCGGACTGCGGGCGCGTTATACCGGTATGACCGGATTAAAAGAAGAAGGGGATGCCTAATCTTTTGAATTCGGCTTTTTGCTCGGGGAGCCATTTGTCGCCGAGTTTTTCGAAGCCGCCGGATTCGCGATAGCTCTTGATGAACGCATTCACTTTCTCGCGCAACGCATCGTCGCCGAGTCGCAGACCGACCGCCCACGACTCCTGCTGGAAGGGCGCGAGGATTGCGCGCGTGGTGTCCGCGTTGCGTTTCCAGTGCGAGAAGACGGACATCTGGTCGTAGATGAAGGCGTCGGCCTTGCCTTGCACGACTTCGAGGACGCACGCGGTTTCCTTGTCGAGGATGAGCACCTTGGCTTCGCGCAGATTCTTCGCGGCGTAAAGATGGCCGGTCGTGCCTTTTTTCACGACGACCGTGCGGCCCCCGCGATTCGCGTCTGCGATCGATTGCACCTCGGACTTCGCGCCGACGAGCAGGCAGAGCCCCGTGCGCAGATATGGCTCGGAAAAAGCGAGCGCCTGGGCGCGTTCCGGTGTCGCGGTCATCGAGGAAATGATGACGTCGATTTTGTTGGTCTTCAGCGCGGGGATGAGGCCGTCGAAGGGGAGGTTCTGAATCTCCACCGAACGGTTGAGGGCGGCGCCGAGGGCATTGGCGAGATCGACACTGACGCCGGTGGGTGCGCCTTTTTCATCACGCATCTCGAAAGGAGGATACGCCAGTTCCATCCCGACGCGGAGCGGCGGCTCGGCCGCGTGTCCGATCGTGACAACCGCAAGGAGGGCAAGGAAAAGATTGAATAAGCGGAGCATTGGGAAGAGTTTATGGGCATCCAAGGGATTGCCAAGACGCGAACAATATCCGTCCGACCTGTAAATTTTATCGAATGTATTTCCGCCCGATCAGTCTCATTCACCGCAACACTGCCATCTCATGAAAATCAAACACCTCGCTTTTGCTCTCACAGCCCTCGCGCTCGGCCTTTCGCCCAGCCTCGCACGCGCCGAGGATGAAGTCTCCTTCCAATTCTTTTACGACACGCTCTCGCCGCTGGGCGAATGGGTCCAGGTCGGCGATTACGGCGATTGCTGGCATCCGACCGGCGTCGATGAAGACTGGTCTCCTTATACCGATGGCTATTGGAGCTACACCGACGCCGGCTGGACGTGGGTCAGCTACGAGGACTGGGGCGGCATCACCTACCATTATGGGCGCTGGGTAAAGACCGACGAGGAGGGCTGGTGCTGGGTGCCGGATTACGAGTGGGGCCCGGCGTGGGTTTCCTGGCGGAATAATGAAGAAGCCATTGGTTGGGCGCCGCTGCCGCCCGAGTGCCATTGGCGCGCGAGTGTCGGCATTAGCACCTGGTGCGACGACACCTACGACATCGGCCCGGGCTGCTATACCTTCTGCCCGATTGTGGATTTTGGCGCGCCGCTCATCCGCACGGTGTGCTACCCGCGGGTGCGGAACGTCTTCTTCATCGGCAGCACGCTGAATTGCACCAACATCAGCTTCAACAGCTACCACAACGTCGTCTTCTGCGGCGGGCCGAACTTCGCCTTCATCAACGGGCGCTCTCACCATCATATCCCCTCGCTGAAACTGGTGGTAAACAACAATTTCAATCACGGCGGCGGCCACGCCTGGACCAACTCGCGCAATGTGGGGAATACGCTGCAGGTTTACGCGCCGAAGATCGTGAACAACAACACCACGATCATCAACAAGCCGAAGATCACGAAGGTGGTCAACAAAACGCAGGTCAACCGGGGCTGGAATACCGTCCAGGACCAGGCCGAGCGGCAGAAAGTCCGCCAGCAGATCAAGGAACAGAACAAAGGCCTCACCGCGGATAACGCGCCGGCCCGGCCCGTCAAGCAGGAGGATCTCAAAGTCCTGCCGGAAAAGGCCGATCCGAAGGCTCCTTCGCCGGTCGCGATCGCGCATAAAGGCGGCAAGGACCGCAACGGCGATGGCGTGCCCGATAACCAGCCGGGCAAGGTTGGCGTCGTCGGCAACGATCGAAATGGCGACGGCATTCCGGACGGGCGTCCGGGCCAGGGTGGCAACGGCAAAAACAAGACTGTGGGCCGGGACCAGAATGGTGACGGCGTGCCGGATAACCAGGGTCCGGGCGGCAACGGTAAAAATAAGACCGTCGGCCGGGATCAGAATGGCGATGGGATTCCCGACAACACGCAAGGCAAGTTTGGCCCGGGCAATAACAACGGCCCGAAAAATGTCGGCCGCGACCTGAACGGCGATGGCATTCCCGATAATCCGCAAGGCAAGGGCAACAACAATCCCAATGGACCGAAAGGCTCTGGCCGCGACGCGAACGGTGACGGGATTCCGGACCGCCCGCCGGGCAAGGGTGGCAATGGCCTGAAGCCGGGTGATGCGAATGGCGACGGCATTCCCGACCGGCCCAATCGCGGCACGGGCGGCTTCGTCCCTAATGGCCGGGACGGCAATGGGGAAGTCGAGCATAACAAACACAACAACGATGCCCAGGCGCAGCAGGAAGCCGCGCGCCGGCAGGCGGAGGCCGCCGAGCGGCAACGCAATGCCCAGGCGCGGCAGCAACAGCAGGCGGAAATGCAACAGCGCGCCCTGGAACTCCAGCGGCAGCAGCAAGCCGAGCGGCAGCAGGAAAACCGTCAGCGCCAGGAGATGCAACGGGAACGCCAGCAGCAGCAACAACAGCAACAGCAAATCCAGCATCAGCCGCAGCCGCAGCGCCAGCCTCCGCAGGTTCAGCCTCAACACCAGCCGCAGCCGCAGCGTCAGCCCCAACCCCAGCCGCAACCGCAGGGGAATGGCGGTGGCCAGGGCAAGGGCAAGGGCAACAATCAAAACGACGACGACCCCAGGAAAAAGAATCGCTAATCGCGTCGCGACAGTTCTTCGCCCGCATTGTCTCACGACGGTGCGGGCGATTTGCTTTTGTGGCCGTATCCGATGCGGCAGTATCGGCTCTGGTGCGTTGTTGTGACGGAAATGTTCCTTGTGGCGTGTCGCCCCCGTCTGTTACGCCACTCCCGCAACCACACACACGTATGATCGTCACTACTGCCGAGCTTTATAAGGTCGCCTACGGGAAATTCGCCGTCGGCGCCTACAACATCAACAACGCTGAACAAACGATGGGCCTCTTCCGCGGCTGCATCGACAGCGAGGCGCCCTTCATCATCCAGATTTCCAAGGGCGCGCGGAAATATACCGACAAGCGGATGCTCGAGGCGATCATCCGCACGGCCGAGGAGATCTTCCCGAAGGCCGTCTTTGCTGTGCATCTCGACCACGGCGACGAGGAGACCTGCTACGACTGCATCGACTCGGGCTTCTACTCGAGCGTGATGATCGACGCTTCGCACGAGGATTTCGACACGAACATCGCCATTACAAGGCGCGTGGTGGATCGCGCGCACGCCAAGGGCATCAGCGTCGAGGCGGAACTCGGGATGCTCGGCGGTGTCGAGGAGGACATCCAGGTGGATGAAGGCCACGCATGCCTGACGAATCCCGACGAAGCCGTCGAATTCATGAAGCGGAGCGGTTGCGACGCGCTCGCCGCGGCCATCGGCACGAGTCACGGCGCCTACAAGTTCAAGGGGCAGCAGTCGCTGCACTTCGAGGTCATCGAGGCGATCGCCAAGAATGTAAAGGAAGCCGGGTTGCCGCCCACGCCCATCGTCATGCATGGCTCGTCGAGCGTGCCGAAGGAAGAGGTGCGCCGCATCAATGCCGCCGGCGGGACACTCGATCCCACGGCCTGCGGCGTGAACGAGGACGAATATCTGCCCGCGGCCAAGCTGGGCGTCACCAAGGTGAACATCGATACCGACGGCCGCCTCGTTTGGACCCGCGTGCATCGCGAGTTCTTCCGCGACAAACCGGGCGAATTCGATTTCCGCCCTCCGGGCAAGACGTTCCAGGACGAATACGCGAAGTTCATCGCGCACAAGAACGAGAAGCTCGGCAGCGCGCATAAGCTCGCCGAAGTCCATCAGGTCCTCGGGAAATAATTCGCCGCCATGCGTCGCATTCTTTTTCTCCTTTCCTTCTCCGCACTGGTCGCGACCGGCCACGCCGCTCCCGCTCTGTCGATCGAGCAGGCGGTGAAGATCGCCAACGAAGCGCTCAAGGAGCGCAACCTGACGGGACAGACGTGGATCAGCAGCATCACGCTGGAAGCCGGAAAAACCCCGGTCTGGGCCGTGAAATGGAATGCGCCGATTGTGGTCGATCCCTCGAAGCGCGAGACCGGCCTCGAAATCCAGATGGACGGCACCTACGCGCGCTATGTGGACAAATCGTCCATCACACCCGCCACCGCCGGGGTGCCGGCGGATCGCGCCGCGCTGTCCAACCATCGCACGCGCTCTGATCGCCCGAGCATTTTGGACCTGAAACACTGACGAAATTTTCGATTGGCGATTTTCGATTGCCGATTTGCCGCAAACGGTGGCCGCGTATGAGGTGATCGTTGGAACCTTTGCGTGCGTCGCATTCGGTTGATCGGCGAAGCCGCTGTCTTCCCAATCGACAATCGAAAATCGGCAATCGAAAATCCTGAATGCCCACCTTCCTCGCCCCCGCGAAGATCAACCTCTCGCTCCTCGTCCGCGGCCGCCGCGATGATGGTTTTCACGAGATCGAGACGCGGATGGTGCCCATTTCGCTTTGCGACCGCCTTGAGATCGAGCGCAGTGCGGGCGGCGGACTCGTGTTCACGTGCGACGATCCGACGGTGCCGGGTGACGACACGAATCTCGTCGTCCGTGCCGCGCGGCTGTTTTGCACGGCCGCGGGTGTCTCGCCGGATCTCCGCATTTCGTTGCGCAAGGTGATTCCGCACGGGGCCGGTCTTGGCGGCGGATCAAGTGATGCCGCGACCACGCTGCTGGCGCTAAACGACATCTTCGCTGCGGGCTTCTCCCGTGCCCGCCTTGCCGAACTCGCCGCGGAGATTGGCAGCGACGTGGCCTTCTTCATCTACGAAAGTGCCGCGATCTGCCGCGGGCGAGGGGAGCAAGTGGTGCCCGAGTCCTTCCCGCACCGGCTGCCGCTTCTCCTGATCAAGCCGCCGTTCGGCGTGCCCACGCCGTGGGCCTATCGCCAATGGCGCGACTCGCGGGAAATCCCCGGCGTCTCGTATGCGGCGCAGTCGTTTCCGTGGGGCGAACTGCGCAACGATCTCGAGCGTCCCGTCTTCGAAAAACACCTCTTCCTCGCCATGCTGAAAACGTGGCTCCTCGCCCAGCCGGAAACCGCCGGCGCGCTCATGTCCGGCAGCGGTGCGACCGTCTTTGCCGTGCTGCGGGAACCATCCGCCGGGACCTCTCTCCGCGCCCGCGTCCTCGCCGAGTTCGGCCCCGAGCTCTGGTGTTCGGAAGTGGAGACGCTCACGGGTACGCCTTCGTGAACCGATGAAAATCCGCAGGGTAGTGCCCAATATCGCCACCGGGCGGCTCGACGAAAGCCGGCGGTTCTACACGGAAGTTTTCGGTTTCGACGTCGCAATGGACATGGGCTGGATCGTGACGTTGGCCTCGCCGGACAACCCCACCGCGCAGATTTCCCTCTGTCGAAATCCGGAGTCCGCGCCCGCCCAACCGCCGATGGGCAGCATCACCGTCGAGGTGGATGACGTTGACGCGATCCACGCGAAAGCCGTGGCGCGCGGCGTGCCGATTGTCTATCCGCTGACCGATGAACCATGGTGCGTGCGGCGTTTTGCGCTGACCGATCCAAGTGGAATGGTCGTCAACGTGATGTGCCATCGGTCCTGAAGGTCCTGCGCTACTTTTTCGGGAACAAGTAGTCGAGAGCGCTGCGAGTGGCTTCCTTCGTGGCTTTGATGGCGTCCCGGGCGACGGACTCGGCCTTGTCCACCACGGCGTTGCCGGCGGCGGTGACGAGGCGCCCGGAGAGATCTTCCTTCGGCGAATCGACCGGGCCGGTGAGCCGCATCGGCGTCCACAGGTAACCGCCCCGCGATTCGGTGAAGACACGTTCCTGCGAACCGGGCAGCCATTGCAGGCTCGTCGGCGTGACACCGACCTGGAATAGCCCGTCGACGTTGTTGTTCGCGACGTTGAACGCACCTTCGATGCGAATGAGGCCCTGCGACTCTGCGATGAGGTTCGTCACGCGCAATTGCTTCGCGTCGCGCGTGAAGCTCGCGGAGGCGTTGGTCAGCGTGACGCGGCGGAATTGCTGCGTGCGCGTAAAGACGGCGATCTCGTCGAGCACGGGCAGCGCCTCGAACTGGCCGCCGAGCACGCGCACATCGCCGGAGACGACCAGGCCATCGCGCGCGGGCAGGGGAGACCGGATGCGGATTTCGCCCGCGAGCTGGCCGTGCATTTTCATGCGCCAGTCGTTGGTGAGAAAAGGCCCGAGATCGACGCCGTTGAGTTGCGCGCGCAAGTCCAGGTGGTCGTCGAAGAGCACTTCGCCATTCGCGTGCAGTGTGCCGCCGCCGCTTTGCGTGAAATCCGCTGCGCTGATGAAGAGGGCGCGGTCGCGCTGCCGCACGGAAATCGAGGAGATGTCGAGCGTCGGCAGGCCTGCGGTGACAATCGTTCCGCCATGCCCGTCCAGATCCCAGCCTCCGGCTGCGGGTGTCGCGCGCAGGGATAGCCCGTGCAGCCCGCCGGCCTTGGAAGGCACATCGCCCCATTCGACATTCAATTCCTTCACGATCGCGCTGCCGACTTCCACCCGGTTTGGCAGCCAGCCACTGCCCTTGGTTTTGCGTGATTCCGTGGGCGCCGCGGCGACGGTCGGCGCCGGAATCGTCGCTGGTCGCGTGAGACGCGTGCCATCGAGCCGCAAGGTCAGGCGTTGCGCTTCCACCTCCTCGATCTGCCACACTTTTTCAAAAAAGCGGCGCAGGCTCAGTTGCGCGTGAAGCTGGTCGATCTTCACCTCGGCGAACGGCGCGTCCTCGTAACCGAGCGCGCGCACGCCATCCGAATACACATTCAGCCCCGTGAACGTGAACGGGGCAAACTCTGCCTCGCCACGCAGAGTCGTGCCCACTTTGGCATTCACGAAAGTGCGGAAGGCTTCACTGCGCAGATACGATTCCACCCACGCCTTGCCGGCGAAATAGCCGACCATCAGGAGCGCCGCGAGCGCCCCGCATGAGATCAGCGCGATGCGCCCGAAACGTCCAAGGGACGGGCTTTGGCGGGTGGGGCGAGTGCGCATTGCCGGGGACTTTTGCAGGTGACAAGGCTCCGTCAACCGCCAATCCTCCCGCGCGTGCTCGAACTTACAGACCTTTCCCTCCAGGTCGGCTCCGGGGCCGACGATCAAATGCTTCTCGCCGAAGTCGGAGTGCAGTTTCCGCGCCGCCATTTCGCCGCGATTCTCGGGCCGTCCGGTTGCGGCAAGAGCACCTTGCTGAAGGTCATTGCCGGCGTCCGCGAACATACCATTGGCAAGGTGAAATGGGACGGGCGCAGCCTGGGTGAGGAGGGCGATCTCGACCCGCACGAGATCGGCTATGTGCCGCAGTTCAGCATCGCTTTCGAGTTGTTGACCGTCTGGGAGAATGTGCGGACGGCGTTGCGTTTGCGCGTGGCCGGCGTAAGCGCGGAGGAGGCGGACAACCGCATCGAAAAAGTGCTGACCGACGTCGGTTTGTTTGACATCGCGGATCGCGAAGTGCGGCTGCTCTCCGGTGGCCAGCGTCGCCGGCTCGCGCTGGCGCTGGAAATGGTCAGCTCACCGCACTTGCTGCTCTGCGACGAAGTCACAAGCGGCCTCGATGCCAAGGCCGAGGACGAGATCGTGAAGTTGATGCACGAGCTTTCGCGCAGCGGCGACCGCATCGTCCTCAATGTCACACACAGCCTGCGGCACTTGAAACTGCACGACAGCGTCGTCGTGCTCTACGAAGGGCACGTAGCCTATCACGGTGCGGCCGCGACGCTTTTCCATTACTTCGGTGTCGAGGAGCCCGAGGATCTTTTCCCGCGCCTGGCCGCGCGCAAGGGCAGCGACTGGCATCGCTCGTGGCTGAAATATCGCAGCGCCTATTACGCGGAGTGCGGCTTGAGCAGTGACACGGCGACCGATCCCGCGCAGCCGGAGGCGGCGGAATCCACCGGCGAAGAAGATTCCAAGGAGCGGCTCAAGCGCCTTTTCGAAAAAGCCCAGGGCGATGCACCCGCACCTGCGCCAGCAACTCCAGTGGAAGAGCCCGCGCCCCCACCGGAACCGGTCGCGACACCTTCGGCTCTCACGCAGTTTGGCGTGGTGCTCGCGCGGCGCTGGACGCTCTTTTTCCGCGATCGCGGCCAGCTCGCCCTGCAACTCGCGCTGCTTTTCGGCTTCCCCGTGCTCGTCATTATTTTCGCCTTCCACGGTCTGCCGCAACTGCCCAGCCCGAGTGGCACGGACAGCCAGGGCTTCATCGCGCAGATGCTCGCCGACGTGGCGACGCGCCGGCAATTCGTCGACGCCGGCACGCTGGTGTCCGGATTGGTGATGTTCCAGGTCATCCTGCTCGCGCTGATGGGGTCGAACAACTCCGCGCGCGAAATCGCCGGCGAACGGCTCATCTTCGAGAAGGAGAAATTCGCGGGCCTCAGCCCGGGTGCGTATGTCCTCTCGAAGGCCGTCTTCCTCGGCATGCTCGTGCTGGCGCAGTCCGTCTGGATGACCTTCTTCGTCAATTTCTTCGTCAAGTTTCCCGGCACCTTCCCCACGCAGGCGCTCCTGCTCGTGCTCGTCAACGGAGCGATGACGGCGGTCTGTTTGGGTCTTTCGAGTGTGTTGAGAACGCCCGAGCAAAGTTCGCTCGTCTCGATCTACCTCGTCGGTTTCCAACTGCCGCTGAGCGGCGCGCTGCTGGCGCTGCCCCCCGCGCTCGCTACCCTCACGCGTCCGTTCATCGCGAGCTATTGGAGCTGGAGCGGCTTCCTCGATACGATGCGCGACACCCGGTATTTCGACGCGGTCAAGCTCATCACGGCCACGCCGCTTTCCGCCGCCACCTTGTGCGAGTGGATTCTCGTCAGCCACATCGTCGTCGGCCTGCTCGTTGCTTACACGGGGTGCAAATCGTCGCGGTGGGAGTAGGCGGTCTTGTGAATTGTGATCGGTGACTGGTGAATAGTGGCGCGCGCCCTGCGACCGTTCACCATTCACAAGTCACCATTCACATCCCGAATACACCGTTTCCCGCTTCCCCTCGCGGTAGTGCGTGGTAAGCAGAGCGCCATGCTCGCATCGGGCGCGATTCCATTTACTCCGCCGGATTTGCGCTGGTTGCTCGCCGGCGCACTGGCCGGCTATGTCTTGATGATGTGGACGAACCCCGTGCGCACGGCCTTGCGCGATGCGTGGCGCGCGGTGCGCCGGTATCCCGCGCTGGCGCTGGTGCCCGGCGCGCTCGGCTGCGCGCATGCGGCATTCGATCTCGCGATGCGCGGTTATCTCTACACGGTGCTGCCGGAGGAATCGCGGCCGGTCTTTCTGTGGGTGCGGGAAGCGTGGCACGATCCGCAGTTATGGCTTACGGGCTCGCCGGAATCGCTCTGGTGGCTGCCGCACGGGGAATTTGTGCGCGCCGTGGGTGCGAGCGTGCTGCCGGCATTCGAGAGCCTCGCCGGCCTGTTCAATTGCCTCGTGGGCACCTTTCCGCTCTCCGCGATCGCCGCGCTGCTGCTCTTCGGAAACTGGCGGCGGCATCACACCACGCTGCGCGTGGCCCTTCGCAAGCGTTTTGGTTTTGCGGGGTTTCTCATCCACGGCGCCATTCTCGTTTGCGCGCTGGCCGCTCTCGCGAAGCCGGTGATGTATGCCGGTGCGCGCTCGGTGCCGCTGACGCTCTTCGTGCAATGGGGCCCGGTCGTGGCGTGGCTCTCGTTCGTCTTCGAGTATTTCTTCGGCGTGGTCCTGCAGGTCTGGCTCATCCTCGTGGCCTATGCCTGGGTGCGTGGGTTGGGCTTCGTGCACGACGATTTGCTCGATGTGGCGATTCGCCGATTCAGCTTTGTCGTGAAGTGGTCCGCCCTCATGCTCGCGCTCAGCTCGATCTTTATCGACGTTCCCCTCATCTTGAAAAACTTCGCCCCCTTCGCCGACTATTTCCCCGAGCAAGCGATCTTCGACGAGCGCCTGGCCACGGCTCGCGCGGCGCTCGTGTTGTTCGCGCTGCTCGGCGCGTCGGTGCAGATCACGCTCACCTTTCATAGCGAATCGTGGCGCGCGGCATTGCGCCATCATTTGCAGTTTGTCGCGCGGAGTTGGTGGCCGTTCGTGTGGTTTCTGATCGTCGCGGGATTTCACTTTCTCGCCATGCACGCGCTCATCGTGAATGTGGAGCGGGGTGTCGGTGAGGGCACTTCGCTCTGGGTGGTCTGGCGGCTCCTCTCTCCATGGCTCGCAGGGCTGGTCGCGGGATGGCTGCTGGCGGGTTGGGTCTGCGTGTTCAAGTATTGCGAGAACGCGCGCGCTCTCGATCCCGAGCCGATTCGATTCTGAGCCATGGCGAATCCCTCACTGCCACTCGAACTTCGCGCCGTTTCACACTGCCTCGATGGCGCCCCGGCGCTGCGCGAGGTCTCGCTGGCCTTCGCTCCGGCGACCTTCAATGCGCTCCTCGGCGATGCCGGCTGTATCGCCATGGTGCGTGTCGCGGGCTTGCACGAAGCCCCGGAGGGCGGCGATGTCTTCGTCGGCGGGCAGCCGACGCGGGCGCTCGATGCCGCGTTGCGCACCGATCTGCGCAACCGCTGCTTCGGTTACCTCTTCGCCGCGCCATATTTGCTCCCGGCGATGACGGCGGTGGAGAACGTCGCCGTGCCCCTGTTTAAAATCGCGGGCGTGGGCATCGATGAGGCGCGGGAGCGGACCGACGAAGTGCTGGAATTTGCCGGGCTCGCCGGGGGCGGACGCCTCAACGTCGGCGAACTCACGAACGCCGAGCAAACGAGGGTGGCGTTGGCCCGCGCGCTGGTGTTGCGCCCGGGCTTTCTCATCGTCGAGCACGCGGATGCCGGTGCGGACCCGGAGGAAGCGGCGCGCTTCCTCGCGCTGCTGCGCGCCGTGCCCGGGCAGTTTGGCGCGACCGTCATTGCCGCGCTGGCCTCCGCTTTCACCGCGACCAGGGACGATCGTATCGTGACCGTGCAGGATGGCGTCGTTTGCGGCGACTCCCTCCGCTTGCCAGCGGGCGGGAGTTCGGCATCCTGAGCCACCTCATGGCCAGCGGAACCGCCGAACAAATCACCCGCGCGAGCAAATCCAATCTCGCGGCCACCTTCGTTGCGCTGCCGCCGGAGCGCCGCCGGGACATCACGACCTTCTACGGTTTTTGCCGTGTGGTGGACGATCTCGCCGACGAGCCCGGCCCCACTGCGGCGGAGCGCTTCGCGGCGCTCGATGGGTGGAAGGCGTGCCTCACGGCTCCGCAGCCCGGCGAATCCCCGCTGGCCGCGGAAGTGCGCGCGCTCATTGAGAAATATCGCCTGCCGGTGGACCACTTCATCGAGATCATCTTGGCTGCGAAATGGATGTGCGGAAGACGACCTATGAGACGTGGGAGGACCTGCGGCTTTACTGCCATCGCGTTGCGAGTGTCGTCGGCCTCGTGAGCATCGAGATTTTCGGCTACACCGATCCCGCCTGCCGGCAATACGCGCTCGACCTCGGCCTCGCGCTGCAAATCACCAACATCATCCGCGACGTCGGTGAGGACTACCGCAACGATGGCCGCATCTATCTCCCGCGTCTCGAGATGGAGCAGCACGGCTACGATGCGGACCGCCTGTCACGCGGCATCCACGACGAGGCGTTTCGCAAGTTGATGGAATTCGAAGCCGCGCGCGCTCGCGATTTCTTCACCCGTGCCCGAGCCGCGCTGCCCGCTGCCGACCGCAGGACAATGGTCGCCGCGGAAATCATGCGCGGCGTTTACAGCCGGTTGCTGGAAAAGATGTCCCGCGATGGCTTTCACGTCCTGACGCGCCGCTACCGCCTGTCGCGCTGGGAAAAGCTGTGGTGCGCATTGCGCGGCCGGTTTGGGTGGAACTAAGAGTGTAGCCATCAACGTGCGACGCACATCCCAATGTCTGTAGCGGCGGTCTATGACCGTCGCGGAATTTTGGCAACCGCGTCCAACAGTCGAGTGCCCTTTGCGAAAAATGCTCAAAACGTTGGGATCCAGCCCTCAGGTAGGGCTGCCAGGTTGGCGTGCCAGCCTGGCGCCTTGCCCGCCAACGGATTTCGCCTTGCAAAACCCAACCCGCTTGCTACTCTATTCGCCTGACAAACAAGGAGTTGTCTGGATGTAAGACGGCAAGGTGGTTGAACACGAGACGCCTCGAGTGGCGCACCCCCATCACAGTGGAAGGCAAGCTAAAGCAAACCAATGCAAACCAAAACCTGAAAAGCGATTGTCCCATGGGAAGCATCAGGTATGGACGCACCTCCGGGGCGTCCAACCCCGGCACCAAAGCCAGTTTCATAAAGGCCAGCGGCACAGCAGGAAAAGAAAGGAGCTAAACCAAATCAAACCAAATCAAAGCGCATCGCGAAACACGCTTCCGCAATCCCCAGCGACAGAGGCCAACACGCCAAAACACGCTGAAACACGCTGGAACACGCCATCAACCCCGGTGCGTCGCCCTCTCCCAAAACCCTATAGCCCGGAAGCATTAGTGCAGGCCTCCGTTGCGTCGGGCACGTTCGCCCGTATGAAAATTCCATCGCTTTTCCACGCTTTCCGATTCGCCGAGCCCGTTGCGCTACGCCGCGCCGCTCGCCGCCCATTCGTCGAAATCCTCGAGGATCGTCTGGCGCCCGCGACCATCTTCCTCGTGGCGCCCAGCGAGCCGCTCGATGCCACCCATCGGTATTTGATCCAGGATGCGATCAATTTCGCGGGTGTGGGAGGGACCGTGATTGTCCAACCGGGCACCTCGTCGCAGTCCGGTACGGCCAACATCAACATCGACAGCCTCACCATCATGGGCGACCCGCTGGCGTCGGTGGACAGCCTTCAAAGCTACGATTTCAACATCAACGACTCCAGCGGAGTGACGCTGTCGCACCTCAACCTCGGCGACGTGACCCTCTCGGCTACGGCTCACAACGTCACCGTCACCGGCTCGCACCTCAAGAACTTCACGGAGACCGGCGGGATGAGCGGAGTGGGGAACAACACGCTGCGGCATAATGTGATTACCGGTGCGGTGGACCTGCAGGGGAATAGCGACGCGGGACAAGTGACGGCGGATTCCATCGCGGAAAACACCTTTGTCGGCAGCGCACCGGTGCAGCTCGGCCTCACCAATTCCAACCAGACCAGCATCGAAAACAATCATTTCACCAACAGCGGCAGCAGTGCGGCCGGGATTCGCGTGCGCAGCAACAGCGAAGGTGTCACCATTTCCGGCAACACGATCGAGATGGTCGGCTCAGGTTCGACCTACGGGATCTACTTGCTCAATACCGGCGGCGCCGCTGGCAACCTGCTCAGTGCCAAAGTGACCGGCAATTCCATCAGTGCCGGACCCAGCGGCACCGCCCTGCTCTGCAATCTCTTTGGCACCGGCACGAACTTCACCGTGCAGGTGGAAGGCAACGATGTGAATCGAAGCAAAATCGGGATCGAGGTCTACGGCCTGCCCGGCGCGACCGGAGCAGGATTCATCGATCTCGGAGGCGGCACCAATTCCCTCGGCACGAGCAAGGGCGGCAATAACTTCCGCAGCTTCGACGGCCTGAATGGGCACTACGCCATCTACCTGCACAGTACCGACGCCGGCATTACCGTACCGGCCCAAGGGAACATTTTCGACAATGCCGTCGCCCCCGCAATGGTGGTGAAAGACGGTGGCAACGGCGGCGGCAGCGGCATCGTCGATGTCTCCAATTCGCTCGATCCGAACCATGCCTACGTGCAAAGCCTCTATACTCAACTGCTCGGCCGCGTGGCGGACCCGGCGGCCGGCGGCGAGCTGGACCAGGGCGTGGCGAAGCTGGTCGCTAAGGGCCGCAAAGCCGTGGCCAAGTCCATCCTCCTGAGCAACGAATCGCTGGGCCTGATGGCGAACGACGTGGTCGGTGACTACCTGCATCGCGACATCCAGACCCCGGAATTGACGAAGTTTGGGACACTCCTGGCGGCAGGCAAGGACATCACCGTCGTCGAGGCGAATGTGCTCGGCTCCATCGACTACCAAAACAACCTCAGTAAGAACTACGTGCAGGCGCTTTATCAGGACCTGCTGGGGCGCGCAGCGACGACAACGGAAGTGATCAAGGGCTACAACAAGCTTCGCGCCACCGGCCTCAAGGGCCTGGCTGCCACCATCGCCAACTCCAAGGAACGCCGTGTCGATGTCGTGAAGGATTACTATCACGACCTGCTCCATCGCGATGCCACGGCGGCTGAAACGGATGCCCTGACAAAGAAGCCGGGGCTGCTGAAGACGAAACTGCAAATCCTGAGCAGCGACGACTTCTATAATCATGGATAGAGTGTGGAAATCGGGAGACAAGGGACGAGGTCGAAGGCGGGAGCCGGTGGACCGCGTGAGGATAAAATAATTTCCGCACACCCTTGCGAATCGGCGAATTCTGAATTCGATTACCAGACCCATGAAACGAACCTTGTCCCTTTGCCTTGCATGCACGTTGATCGTTCCGGCTTTCACTGGTTGCGAGACACCCGGCCAGTCCGCCCTCGCGGGTGCGGCGACCGGCGCGGCGATCGGCGGTTTGCTGCACGGGCGCGGCGATCAGGCGCTCGCGGGTGCGGCCATCGGCGCCGGCGCGGGTTACCTGCTTGGCAAGGCCGCGCAACACGAGCGGCGGCGTGCGTATGAAGATGGTTACTACGAGGAACGCGGCGAATTGCGCGTCGCCCACCAAGCCGGGCGTGCGGGCTATGTGCGCAGCCCGTATTACCCTTACAATACGATCGACGTCCACGGCATCCCGCACGGTGCCAGGGTCATGGATCCTTCAACCAACCGCACGTTTATCAACCCATGAAAACCCTGCTTCACACCTTCGCCGCAGTCCTGTTCGCCGCTTCATCCGCCCTGGCCGCGGCTCCGAAGGGTACTTACGTCGGCACGAGCAAGACGACCGTCAAATACCTTAACCCGGATACCCTCGAGACGGTGGCCACCGAGGCCTATTCCTGCAACGAGACCGTGATTATCGGTGCTCTGAAAAAGGCGAGCGGAGTCGTCGAGTCGAATCCATTTTCGCTGACGATCCTGGCGACGAAACCCAAAACGCCCCCGGCCTTTGGCGACGTGAAGCTGGCATCCGCGCGCATCTTCCCGATCCCGGGCGGTGGCTCGGGGCTCGTGCAATACTGGCTGCTGCAAAACACGACTGCGGGATTTTCCGGTTTGCTGTTCGATAATCACCGCGTCGATGGCCTGGCGCTCGATCGCGTGGTCGCCAAGCTTGGCAGCTTGCAGGGCCCGCCCGCGGGATTCAAGATGCACGACGGGCAGATCGGCGCGGCCTTGCAGTGCAAGATCTCCGCAACCGTCACGGGCCGCCAGATGGTAGTCACGCTCATCGGCTACGCCTTTGTGCCCAACCAGGCGATCATCCAGTTCACGACAAAGATCAACGCGCGCCGATGAGTGGGCGGGGTTTGACGATGATGCGGTTGCTTTTCCTCGTGCTGGCGGTCGTCCTCGCCGGGTGCGATGAAAATCTTGGCGACGGTGGCGGTGGAGGTGGAGGGCATGGCGGCGGTGGCCCGAAGAAGAAGAACAGTCACAAGATGCCCGTGCCGCATTACCCGCCGAAGCATTGACGCGGGTTGCTGCCTTTTTACCGATGGGCAGCATGAGAGTTCATTTGTTGAGTTGCCGGGCACGCCAGACCCGCAGGCCCAGCGCGACCATGACGCAAAAGAGGATCCACCAGTGAGCTTGATGCAGGGTCACTGTGGCGATGTCCGCGGACCATTGGGTTTTGACCCACTCTTTTGCCGCCGCAGTGCCAGCTTCTGTGGCGCTGGTGGCGATCCCGACGGCATAATCGCGGGCCAGCGCGGCGAATCCCACGGCGCATTTCACACCCGCGGCGGCGCAACCAAGCGCCCACCAGCCGAACGCCAGGCTGCCCACGGCCAGCCCGCCCACCGCGATACCCCAGAGGCTGAGGCTCAACACGCCGACGGTGATTCCGCCGATGGCCAGCGGCGCCGCGGCGATGCCGCCGAACGCGAAGAACGGACTGATGGCGATGTCGCCGACGGCCAGCCAGGCGTACACGGTGCGCGGCCGGAATTGGTCGGAATTGTTCCCGCCCCAGGCGAACGCGAAGAGAGGCAGGCCGAGGAGGCGCCCGGTGGACTCGTAATATTTTGGGAGCGACAGTTGTTTTCCCCGAGTGGCCAGCACCAGGGCATATTCCTCATCGGTGGTCTTCGTTTCGATGCGGATGCGGTGGACATCGCGCTCCATCCGCCGGCAGGCAAAAAAGACTCCGCCAAGCAGTACCGCCGTCCAGATGCTGACGCCCAACACCACGCCCACCGCCGATGCAGTGTAGAGTTTGCCGGCCTGGCTCAGCACTGCGGCCAGTCCGATGCTCATGAGGAAACAGAACGCGATGATCCATCGGGCATGGCGGAGGATGCATGTGCGTTCTGCCTGGGAACGTGCGGTGGAGGCTGCGGCTTTCGTGCCGAGGCTTGCGCAAATGAGTCCGATGGCCGGCCCGATCCACGCGCCGGTGCCGAGCTTGGCGAGGATGCTTTTGCCGGCGATGGCCGCGCTGCCCCGGGCCGCCGCGCTCGCGACGAGTGCCGCGCTGGCGGTCGAGGCGGAGACCATCGGCAAGGCCACCAGCACTCCGGCGGTGAAGGCGGTGCCGGGCCGGGTGCGGGTCAGGGTGGACTCGACGACCGCCGCCATTTCCTCGCGCAGCATGGCGCGGCCCCGGGAGAGTCGTTGCCGAACGACGTCCTCGGAAAGGTCGAGGCCGGTGGCCACTTCGGCCACCGATTGTTGTTCGCGATAGAAGAGCACCATGGGCTCGCGGTAGTGGTCGGGCATGGCGGCGAGCGCGCGCCAGAGCAGGGTTTCCTCCTCGCGCGTTACGGCCTGCGCGGCGGGATCGCTTTCGGGCGCCGCTTCTTCCGCGACGGCTTCCAGCGGGACCGGAGCACCCCCGCGTCGCAGGTCGCGGCGCACGGAATTCGCGGCAAGGTTGCGTGCGATACCGCACAGCCAGTGGCGGAGTTTGCCGGGTTCGCGCAGGGCGTCCAATTCGCGCCACGCCGTGAGGAACGTTTCCTGCGCGAGGTCCTCGGAGGTGGCAAGGCTGCCGCAGGCGCTGAAGGCGAGCGAGCAAACCAGCGCCTGGTAGCGTTCGACGATTTTGCTGAAGGCGTCGCGGTCTCCCTCGCGGGACAAGCGCCATAGTTCGTCGTCGGACATCGCGGGCAGTGTTTTGAGCATTCTATTCATGCCCATACGTGGTCGCGAAGCGCGAAAAGGTGACAGCGCTCCTCCGGCTGCCAACGAAAAGGCCGGCGGTTTTTCACCGCCGGCCCTTGGGATTTCGCAGGCTCCGTCATTAACGGCGCCGGTGCCAGGTGTAATTAGTTGGCGTGGCAACTGGTGCAGTTTTGCCACTGCGTTCCGCGGCCGTGCGGATTTTTGGCTTTTTGGGTAAGCCGGGCCTTGACTTCAGTTTCGGCTGCGCCAGCCCCTTCTTGTGACAAGATCTCAACCACCTGTTGGTCCAAAGCGCCATCGTCATCGAACTCGAGATTGATGTCACCCTTGACCCCGGAACTGCCACTGCCCGAGCTACCGTAGCCGTTGACGGTACGGAAACCTGTGAAGCCATCGTAGTACGTGGCGGTGCGACCATTCTTAGTGAGAAGCCAATTGACGTCGGTGGTAATGGTCTGGGCGAGGGTCAACTGTTCAGGGTTGAGGGCCTGTTGCCGGACTTGATCATTGCGAATTGTATTGGCCCAGGCGGTGGCGGCGGTGGGGTCGGTTTGACGGACGAGGTGTACGTAGCTTGCGGCCATGGCGTCGTAATACGGGTGGTTGGTATTTTGCCCCAGCCAGGTTCCCGCGGCGACCACGTCGTTATTCGCCCAATTATTGAACACGTCGCCGGCACTCCGGCCGGTGCGTCCGCCATCAGCCGTCCCCACCGAGGCCAGCCACTGCAGCGCATCGGTCGGCGAGGTCTCGGCGAGCTTGGCGGCGGTGAAGGCCACGCTTTTGCCCGCGGCGAAAGGCTGATCGTGGAGCTGGGAAATCCATTGGGCGGCTGAGGCCGGATCGCGCAGGAGCATGGCCTGGATCACGGAATCAAAGGCGTGGCGCTTATAAGTCGAACTCGCCTCGTCGTCCCCGATTCGATAAACCCAATCTTGCGCGGCGGGAATGCCGCCGGCGCGCAGGGATCGCTGGGTGAGCAGTTCGCAGAATCGGTCGCGAGCCTCGGAGCCCGGTCGCGCGGCAGCATAGGCGGCCGCACCTTGAAAATCGACGAGCGACCAGCCGTCGAGCAGGCCGTAAACGAGTTTCTCGCGCGATTCGGCGGGGATCGCGTCCGTCCACTCGCGAGCGCGACGGGGATCGGTGGAAGCCCAACCGGCGAGTGACGCGAGCAATTCCGGCGAATCGGACTGGCCCCAGTGATCGACGACATATCCCACCGAGGCAGCGCCATCCAACCGGCCCCACGCCCGGAGGAAAAGACGCCTTTCGTCGTCGAATTTTAGACCGGAGCTGTCCGCATGGTTGAAGGCTTGGATCACCGCGGGAGCGTCCTTGGCGGAGAGGCTGCCGAGCAATTGAGATATGCGGAGAGATCGCTGCACAGGATCGGGATTGAACAACGCCAGTTCCCACTCCTGCGTGACTTTGCCGGGATCGGCGGGCGTGGAGGCAGCCGTCCCCGGATCGGTGGAAGTCGAGGCCGGTTGGGAGAGGGTGCCGCCCGTCCATGTGGAAGCGATGAAAGGGTCGTTTGCGCGAGTGGCCTGCTGGCTGCGGGATTGGTCGAGCGCGGTGTGCAGACGTTGGTTTTCGGCCCATTGCAGGGCGAGTGGAATGGCGAGCAGTGCGGTCACGACGGCGGCGGCTTGGGTTTTGGTGTAGGTCATGGTTTTGAGTGCTTTGAGGATGAGAAGTTTGGCGCTGAAGGACGAAGCGGCACTGACGGCGCCGTGGGCGATGGAATGGGCGAGCGCCGCCGAGGCGGCGGGCGTGCTGAGCGCGGCCAGTCCCGTGGCCAGCGCGCCGGCCGATACCGCCACGCCTTTCTTTTTCAGGAAGCCGCTCAGTTTCTGCAACGCGCGCTCGGTTTGCTTCTGCGCGGCATCGTCCGATTTGCCGAGCGCCGCACCGATCTCGCGAAAACTCTTCCGCTCGAAAAACCGGAGCACGATGATTTCGCGGTCGCTGCGGGCGAGGGCGTCGATGCCTTCGTCCAGCACGGGCAGCGCCTCGCGCCACACGTCGCGCCCGGCGGCATCGGAAAGGAGATGTTCGGAAACGGCATTCATTTTGGCTTTCAGTGAGGATTCCGTGCGCATCGCCCCGGCGCACTCGAAGACCGTGGCGCGATGCAGCCACCCAGCGAGCGAAGCGCCGGGCTTCAACCGCTTCGCTTTGCGCGCCAGGGCCAGAAAAACATTCTGCGCGATCTCCTCCCCCAGCGCGCGGTTGCCGGTGCGCCGCATGGCGATCCCCAGCACGAGGCTGAGATATTTCTGCACGAGCGTACGGAACGCGGCTTCCGAACCCGAGCCGGCGACGACAAAAGCACGCAGCAGGTGTTCATCCGAGGATTGGTTCAAGTCGTGTGGCATCATCGCAGTGTTCATAGGACTAACCGCTTTCAAGGTGCAGAATCCGACAAGGAAAATGCGCGGAGCGTTCGAGGTGTCGCGGCCCGTGCCATTTTTACCGGATAGCTTGCTCCCATCGGATGCGCCTGCCACGCTGAACCGTGCATTCCACCCTGTTCGTGTCCTGCCTGCGGATCATTCTCGTGTGTGGCGTCGGTTTTTCGGGCTGTGCGGTGCACCCGGCGGCGGGCCTTGGAAATCGCACGCCGCCCCGGCCGGAAAGAGTGGTGGCGGTCCTCAATCTGCTGCGCAATGAGATCACGGCGCGATACGGGTTTCGCGATGGCGCGCCGCGCGTCAATCTCGGCCCATGCGGACGGGTGGCCCGGGATTTTCGCGAGCGCTGGAACGCGCGATTCCGCGATCAAGCAACGATCGTCTTCATCATGTCGGACGGTGGCCGCACTTGTAATCATGTTCTCATCAAGCTGCCGGACGGACGCTATTTCGACGGTGGGAACGGGGTGGTGACG